>Ga0073899_10002686_pt1 | contig 15919 bp, 16 predicted proteins | sample KloWWTmetaKNB5Ph_FD_88975 | JGI IMG/M metagenome (GOLD analysis project Ga0073899, IMG submission 88975) | Active sludge microbial communities from Klosterneuburg, Austria, studying microevolution and ecology of nitrifiers - Klosterneuburg... | ecosystem: Engineered > WWTP > Aerobic digester >...
GCCTCGCGCCTGGAAGAACACCTTGTCGGGATTGGTGATCGTCAGGGTGCGTCCCGCCACCTCGAGCTCGGCCCCTTCGCTCATGGTACGAGGGTAATCGTCGCGACTCGACGTGAGGCTACGGTCGGGTCCGTGGGGGAGAACATCGACATCAACGCGCCGATGCAGGGCACCATCGTCGTCATCGACGCGACACCCGGGCAACAGGTCCGCACCGGGCAACAACTGATGCTGATCGAATCGATGAAGATGCATCACTCGATCGAGTCCACGTGCGACGGCACGATCGCTTCCGTGGTGGTCGCCGAGGGCGACACCGTGATGGAGGGCGCGGTCGTTGCGCGGGTATCACCAGGCTCGGTGACCGTCGTCCCGGTGGCTCACGAGGTTGTAGAGGATCCGGCCCACATCCGCGCCGACCTGGCCGAGGCGGTAGCCCGCCACGAGATCGGGCTCGACCCGGCCCGTCCCGAGGCTGTCGCCAGGCGGCGTCGGGTGAACCGGCGAACGGCCCGCGAGAACGTCGCCGACCTCGTCGATCCTGGGTCGTTCGTCGAGTACGGCCCGGTGGTGGTGGCGCCCCAACGCCGCCGGCGCTCGATGGAGGAGTTGATCGCGAAGACACCCGCTGATGGGATGATCGGAGGGTTGGGCAAGGTCAACGGTCACTCGATCGTCGCGATGAGCTACGACTACACCGTGCTCGCCGGCACCCAGGGTGGGCAAAACCATCGCAAGAAGGACCGCCTGTTCGAGCTCGCGGAGCAGTTCCGTCTCCCGGTCGTGTTCTTCACCGAGGGCGGTGGTGGCAGGCCGGGCGACACGGACATGCCCGGTGTCAGCGGGCTCGACTGCTTGGCGTTCATGTACTTCGCCGAGCTGTCCGGCCTCGTGCCGCTCGTGGGGGTGAACGCCGGTTACTGCTTCGCCGGCAACGCGGCGATCCTCGGGTGTTGCGATGTGGTGATCGCCACCGCCGACAGCAATATCGGCATGGGCGGCCCGGCGATGATCGAGGGCGGCGGGCTCGGCGTGTTCGACCCTCACGAGATCGGCCCGATGGAAGTGCAGCGAGCCAACGGTGTTGTCGACATCGCCGTCGCCGACGAAGCGGCGGCCGTCGCCGCGGCGAAGCAGTACCTCGGCTACTTCCAGGGACCAATCGACGAGTGGACGTGTGCCGACCAGCGCGAACTGCGCCACGTCATCCCAGAGGACCGCAAGCGCGCCTACGACGTGCACTCCGTCATCAATGGCCTGTTCGACGCCGGCAGCGTGCTAGAACTGCGTCGCGATTTCGGGCTCGGCATGGTCACCGCGTTCGCTCGGGTGGAGGGGCGGCCGGTCGGAGTCATCGCCAACAACCCGGGCCATCTTGCCGGGGCCATCGACAGCGACGGAGCGGACAAGGCCGCTCGCTTCCTGCAACTGTGCGATGCCTTCGACATTCCGGTGGTCACCCTGGTCGACACACCGGGGATGATGGTCGGGCCGGAGGTCGAGAAGACCGCGCTGGTGCGCCACTGCAGCCGCCTCTTCGTCGTCGGCGCCAACATCAGTGTGCCGATGATCGCCGTCGTGCTGCGCAAGAGCTATGGCCTCGGCGCCCAGTCGATGATGGGGGGCAGCACCAAGGCTCCCCATGCCTGCGTTGCCTGGCCCACCGGCGAATTCGGTGGTATGGGGCTCGAAGGCGCGGTGAGGTTGGGCTATCGCAACGAGCTTGCCGCGATCGCCGACCCAGCCGAGAGGGAGCTCACCTTCCAACAGATGGTCGACAAGATGTACGAGGTCGGCAAGGCCGTCAACGTCGCCTCCCACTTCGAGATCGACGACGTCATCGACCCGGCCGACACCCGCCGCTGGATCACCGCCGTACTCGACGCTGCGCCCCCACCGCCTCGGCGGGAAGGCAAGAAGCGGCCCAACATCGACACCTGGTAGAACCTGGGCATGCATATCGACGAAGTGGAGCTGAGGGTCGTCCGCCTCCCTTACCGCTCACCGTTCAAGACCTCGTTCGGCAATGAAGCCGAGAAGCACGCGATCATCACCACCGTCCGTTCCGAGGGTGTGGAGGGCTACGGCGAGGGGGTGATGGATCCCTTCCCGATGTACAGGGAGGAGACGATCCCCGGCGCCTTGCACCTTCTGCGCGCCGCCTTCGGCCCGGATCTGATCGCCAAGGGCTGTGCCCTCCCGAGTGAGCTCACCGCCCGCTGGGCTCACTGGCGTGGTAACCCGATGGCCAAGACCGCGCTCGAGTTGGCCGTGTGGGACTGCTATGCCCGCCAGCAGGACGTGCCGCTGAGGACACTTCTCGGCGGCGAACGCACCGAGATCCCAGTCGGGGCAAGCCTCGGTATGGCCTCGCTGGCCGACACCGTTGACAATGTGCGCCGCCACGTCGAGCAGGGCTACAAGAGGGTCAAGCTGAAGATCGAGCCGGGCTGGGACATCGACATGCTCGCCGCTGTCCGTGCCGAGTTCCCGGCGATCGAGCTCACCGTCGATGCCAACTCGGCCTACACGTTGGAGATGATCGACGTGCTGCGCCGGATCGACGAGTTCGGGTTGCACTACATCGAGCAGCCCCTGCACTGGGACGACCTCGTGGAGCACGCCCAGCTGGCCACGATGCTGTCGACGCCCCTGTGCCTCGACGAGTCGCTCACCTCGCCGGCGCGGGTGTGCGCGGCCCTGGACTTGCAGGCCTGCAAGGTGGTCAATGTCAAGGTTGGTCGGGTGGGTGGCCTCCAGTCTGTGCGCGAGATCCACGACATGTGCGTGACCCGCGGGGTGCCGATGTGGTGCGGAGGGATGCTCGAGTCGGGTATCGGCCGAGCCCACAACATCCACCTGGCCACGATGCCCGGGTTCGTCTATCCGGGCGACACCGCATCGGCGAGCCGCACTTACGCCCGCGACATCGTCGAACAGCAACTCGAGGCCACCGACGGGATCATGCCGGTGCCATCCGGACCGGGAATCGGGGTCACCCTCGATCGTGGGTTCCTGCACACCGTCACGGAGTCGGCGGAAGTGGTGAGGTGAGCATCGAGGTCCGGGTGCTGCGCACAGCCGACGAGCTGGCCGTGCTGCCGACCTTCGAGGCCCTCGTCTGGGGGGGCGACGAGGACCGCGTCTCGGTGAACATGCTGGTCGCCTGTATCGAGGAAGGCGGGATGGCACTCGGTGCCTTCGACGAGGGGCGCATTGTCGGCTCGGTGTTCGGCTTTCGCACCTACGACCCGCGGGTGCTCCATTCCCACTACCTGGCCGTCCACCCAGATCATCGGCGTGGCGGCCTGGGTGAGCAGCTCAAGCGTCGCCAGGCCGAATGGTGCGTGGACAACGGGGTCACGGCGATGCGCTGGACCTTCGACCCCCTCCAGCTGGCCAACGCCCACCTCAACCTCAACAAGCTCGGCGCCATGGGTGTCACCTACCACGTCAACCACTACGGCACGCTGGGCGGCATCAATGGTTCCCTTCCCAGCGACCGGCTCACCGTGCAGTGGGAGCTCGAGCGTCCCCGACCCGTGTTCGCCGAAGAATTCATCCTCCCCGTGCCGGAGGTGACCGCCGAACAGGTTGCGGCCTCGGCGCAGAATGCGCTGAGCGCCCGTCTGGCTGTGCGCGACGCGATGATGCCCCACCTTGTCGAGGGCTGGCGGGTCATTTCCGTCGACCGTCAATCGCGCACCTACACCCTCGCCCGCTGACGGCGCCACGCGCCCATGTGGGCGAAAACCCGCAGTTCTGGCGGGGTTTCGCGCCCAACCGACACGAATGGCGGGGTTTCGCGCCCATGGGGGTGGCAGACTCGGCGGTCGTGGATGCGGGGCAGCTGGTCGTCGTCGCGATGGCGATCTTCTCGGCTGCCTTCGTGCAGGTTGTGAGCGGTTTCGGGTTCGCCCTGCTGTGTATGCCGATGATGACCCTGGCCGTTCCGGTCGAGAAGGCCGTGGTGATCAGCACCCTGGTGGGCATGCTCAGCACCACCTGGCAAGCCTGGTACCTGAGGCGGGATGCCGACCGCGTGCTGGCCAGGCGGCTGACGGTCTGGGCCTTCGTCGGGATGCCCTTCGGTCTGGTGGTCCTCAACGTCGTCAGCGATCGCTCCCTGCGTGTCGTCCTCGGGGTGGCCGTGCTCATCGCAACAGCGCTCCTCGCTCGCCGAATCAACCTCACCCATGTCGGGCCGGGGTTCGACATTGGGAGCGGACTCGTGTCGGGGGTTCTCAACACATCTCTGTCGACCAACGGTCCACCTCTGGTGTTCAATCTGCAGGCGCGTCGGCTCGAACCCGACCCGTTCAGGGCCACCCTCACCACGGTCTTCGCCCTCAGCAACGTCGGTGGGATCACCCTGTTCGCGCTCGACGGCAAGATCACCGGCGATGGTCTGAGGGCCGCCCTGATCGCCCTGCCGGCATGGGCGCTCGGCCAGGGTCTCGGCTGGCCGGTACGTAAGCACTTCCACGGGGAGAGGTTCCGGCGGCTGGTGCTGGCCCTGCTCTTCCTCGCCGGCACGAGCGCGATCGTGTTCGCCCTGGTGTGAGCCGGCGCTCAGTGGCCGAACATCGTCAGCCACTGCTCTTTGGTGCGAGGGCGAAAGACGTAGTTGGTTTCGCGGATTGCCTCGATGGTGGCGCTCGATGGCACCGAGTAGCGGTGGCCGGGGTAAACGACAGTGCCGTCGGGCATGCTCGCCAGGGTCTGCAGGCTGTCGTACATCGCCTCGGGGTCGCTGCCGGGAAAATCGGTGCGCCCGCAGCCGTCGAGGAACAGGGTGTCGCCACTTACGAGCCGACCCTCGACGAAAAAGCACTGGCTGCCGGGTGTGTGACCGGGCGTGTGTACGAGGCGGATCTCGAGGTCACCGACCATCACCACATCGCCGCCGTCGTGTTCGCGTAGCTGATCGGCGCCAAGGCCGCTGGTGCGCAACACCCACGGAGTCTCGGTGCGCTGTATGTGAACCGGGCAACTGCACCTTTCCAGCAGGGTGGCGACGCCCTCGAGGTGGTGGCCCATCAGGTCGCCGCCGATGTGGTCGGGGTGGAAGTGGGTGGCCAGCACCCCGACCACCTTCATCCCGTCGCCCTCCACGAGGTCGATCAGTTCGCCGACGGAGTAGGCAGGATCCACGAGCATGCACTCGCCCTTGGCCCTATCGCCGACGGCGTAGCTGAAGTTCACCATCTGCTTGGCGATGGGGTTGTCGGCGGCATGGTCACGGCCGGCGAGCATCTGGCGGAAGTAGAGGCGGTCGTCACTCATCGCCCTAACCCTATTGGCGGGTGGGCCGTGGCCCCTACGCTGTCCGGTGATGACAGAGCCCCTCTTGTCGCTCGCCGCGGGCGAGCGCATCCTCGTCGGCGGCGACCGGTTCACCACCGTGAGCCCGGCCCTCGCCTCCGCTTTCGCCGCCGGCGACCGCCTTGTGGTGGTCCACGAGACCGGCGACCTCCTCCACATCCCCGCTGGGGAATTCGCCAGGGTGGCGGCAGCGGTGGGCGAGGCTCACCGCGCCTTCGGTGAGCTGGCGGGGGTGGCCGACGAGTCGATCACAGAGTTCTTCGACCTCTTCGCGGCGCGCCTCGCGGATGACGGCGTCTACGCGCCGATCGCCGCGGCGAACTCTGCCGATGTGGAGGCGGCGATTGCCCGTGGGCGGCCCACGGGTCGGCTGGTTCTAGACGACAAGATGCGCGCTGGCATGGTGGCCGGCCTGAAGGTGTGGCGCGACAGCCCCACCCGGTGTCGCCAGAAGGTCGGTGTGGTGAGCCACGCCGGATGGTCGGTGGAGCAGTGGCGTGACCCGCTCGGGGTGGTGGGGTTCGTCTTCGAGGGACGCCCCAACGTCTTCGCCGATGCCACCGGGGTGTTGCGCACAGGCAACACGGTCGTGTTCCGCATCGGCAGTGACGCGCTCGGCACCGCGCGGGCGATCATGGCTCACTCTGTCGCTCCCGCCCTCGCCGCGGCGAATCTTCCCATGGGCAGTGTGCAACTGATCGACAGCCCAGCCCATGCGGCGGGGTGGGCCCTGTTCGCCGACAAACGCCTCTCCCTGGCGGTGGCCCGCGGATCAGGCGCGGCGGTGGCCCAACTCGGCGCTGTCGCCCGTCAGCACGGGGTGCCGGCAAGCCTTCACGGGACAGGCGGCGCCTGGCTGGTGGCGGCCGACTCGGCCGACGCCAATGTCTTCGCCCGGGTAGTGCAGCATTCGCTGGACCGCAAGGTGTGCAACACCCTCAACGTGTGTTGTGTCGTGAGGTCGCGTGAGCACGACCTCGTGCCCGCCTTCCATGCCGCGGCGGGGGCCGCTGCTGCCATTCGTGGGGTGGAACCGATCGTGCACACCCTGGCCCCCGACGACGCCCTCCTCGCCCACGAGTGGGAATGGGACAAGGTGCCCGAGGTGAGCCTGATGGTTGTCGACGACGTAGCCCAGGCCGTCGAGCAGTGCAATCTCCACAGCCCACGTTTCGTGGCCTCGCTGGTGAGCAACGACTCCATCGAGCAGGACGCCTTCTACCGCTCCGTCGAGGCCCCCTTCGTTGGCGACGGTTTCACCCGGTGGGTCGATGGGCAGTTCGCCCTCGACCAGCCTGAACTGGGCCTCAGCAACTGGCAGGGCGGGCGCCTGTTCGGACGCGGTGCCATCCTGTCTGGCGACTCGGCGTTCACCGTGAGGTTGAGGGCTCACGTCGAAGATCACGGCCTGCACCGCTGACACTTGGCGGCGACGGCGGGGTAACGTGCCGCAATGCAACGCCGGGGCCTGATCGTTGTCGCCCTGGCCTGCCTCCTTGGGGCGTGTAGCACCGACTCGGGGGTGAGTTCCACCATGGCCGGGTCCATGGTTTCGACGGTCACCGAGCCATCCGTGCCGGCTGTCGCTCCAACTACCACGGCCACCAGCTCGATCCCCGGCAGCAGTGATCCCCAACCCGGCGACGGCGGTGGTCTGGGTGATGAGCTGTTCCCCGATCTCGGGTTCGCCGGCATTGATGTCGAGCACTACGACGTCGATCTCACTTACGACCCCGTGGCCGACTCGATCGCCGGGGTCGTCGGGATCGACCTCGTGTTCAGTGCCCCCCTGCAGCGGATGGCGCTCGATTCCGTCGGCCTCGACATCGCCTCGGTGGAAGTCGACGGGGTGCAAGCCACTACTGATGTCGCGGAGGTCGAGCTGTGGATCGACCTTCCCGAACCGGCCGCGACCGGCGACAGGGCGCGAGTGGAGGTGGTCTACAGCGGCACTCCCAATGCCGAAGGATCGGCCGCTGGCATTCCCAGTGGCTGGTTCCACACTTACGGTGGCTCGTACGTGCTCAACGAGCCCGACGGGGCGCGCACCTGGATGCCGTGCAATGACCATCCCAGCGACAAGGCGACCTTCACCTTCACCGTCACCGTGCCGGCGGGGGTCACCGCGGTTGCCAATGGCGGACTCGCCGATCATCGCACGGGCCCGAGCACGGAGACCTGGGTCTGGGACGAGGAGGTGCCGATGGCCACCTACCTCATCCAACTGCTCACCGGCGACTACGAGATCATCGAGGACACCGGTCCCGGCGGCCTACCCCTGGTCAGCGCCGTCCTGCGCGAGGACTTGGTTGCCTCAGAGCAGTACCTCGAGATCACACCCGAGCAGATCGAGTTCTTCAGCGAATACTTCGGGCCTTATCCCCTGGACCGATACGGCATCGCCGTGATCGACAGCTTCGGCGGCTTGGCGATGGAAACCCACGGCCGGTCCCTCTTCAGCAACGAGGACCTCGCCGGTGGAATGGGCTACATGGAGCACCTTCTCCTGTCCCACGAGCTGGCCCACCAATGGTTTGGCGACGCAGTGACCCTGGCACGCTGGGTCGACATATGGCTCAACGAGTCGTTTGCCACCTATGCGGAGTGGATGTGGTTGGAGCACGTCGGTTACGCCTCGGTCGAAGGCAGTGCCGAAATGGCCCTGACCACCAGGTTCCCAGGGGCCACCGGCGATCCCTCTGTCGGCGACCTGTTCGGCACCAACAGCTACAGCGGTGGGGCCGTGGTGCTCCACGCCCTGCGCCTCACCATCGGCGACGACAATTTCTTCACCCTGTTGCAGAAATGGGTCGCCGACAACGTGGGCGATTCTCAGACCACGGCCGACTTCATTGCCCTCGCCGAGGGAGTGTCGGACCGTGACCTCGGCGAGTTCTTCGATACCTGGCTCTTCGCCGAGGTGCTTCCTTCGGCGTTCCCCTGATCGCTGGCCCCTGTCGGCCCCTGTCGGCTCAGTGGCCGGTGAGCCACTCGAGAAAGGCGCCGCGCAGCTTGGCCGGACGACCCGTGCGATCCTCCTTCGCGTCGGCCCCGGGTGGGAGGCGCACCATCGCGTTGATCCCCAACCAGCGCAGGGGTTCTGGTTCCCAGCGTCGGGAACGATGACCAACCCACGGCAACTCGGTCAGCTCGCTCTCGGTGCCGGTGATGAGGTCGGCGAGGGTGCGTCCGGCGAGGTTCGTGGTGCCGACACCGTCGCCCACGTAGGCGCCCGCCACGGCGAGGCCTGTGCTGGGGTCGAAGCTAGCTGTGCACCACCAGTCACGCGCCGCAGCGACCGCCCCACCCCAGCGGTGGGTGAGCCCCACCCGACCGATCGAGGGGAACAGCTCGCGTAGGGTCTCGAGCAAGGAGGCGTGTACCCCGTCGTCGCGGTCGAACTCGGGACGCATGCGGCTGGCGTAGTGGTAGGGGGCGCCGCGCCCGCCGAAGGCGAACCGGCCGTCGATGGTGCGCTGGCCGTAGATGATCATCCGCCGGCCATCGTTGAACGTCGCCCTCTCGTGGAGGCCGACTTCCTGCCAGAACGAGTCCGGCAGGGGTTCTGTGGCAACCATCAAGGAGTAGATGGGGATGAGCTCCCGCTTACTTCCCGAGAGCGATCCTGTGAAGGCCTCGGTTGCGCGTACCACGACGTCGGCCTTCACTGTGCCGAGTCGGGTGCGGGCCCGCCTCGGAGAGATCTCGACTACGGGAGTGTGCTCGTAGATAGTTGCCCCCCTGCGTTCCACGACGCGAGCGAGTCCCCTCACCAGCCGGGCAGGTTGGATGGTCGCGCAGTGGGGTGTGAACGTGCCGCCGACGACATGGGTGGCAGCGAGCAGGGAGCGGGCCTCGTCGGCATCGAGGAAGCGATAGTCGTCGGCACCGAAGCCGTAGGAGTGGAGTTCGTCGACTTGGGCGCGGAAACGGTCTAGCTGGGGCTTGTTGCGGGCCAAGCCGATCGTGCCCCCTTTCGCCCAGTGGCAGTCGATGCCTTCGGCGACGATCACTCGGCCGATCTCGTCGACCGTGTCATGCATCGCGGACTGGAGCCTCACCGCCCCATCGCGAGAGTGGGCGTGTTCCATGGCGGCGAGGCCCATCGGCAGCAGGGCCGAGCACCAACCTCCGTTACGGCCACTCGCCCCGAAGCCGACGGCCTCGGCTTCGAGTACGGCCACCTTGAGGTTCGGCTCGCGGGTGAGCAGGTAGTACGCGGTCCACAGGCCGGTGAAGCCGGCGCCGACGATGGCCACATCGACGTCGAGGTCGCCCCCGAGGCCGTGCCGACCCGGCCCCCACTCCTCCTCCGACATCATCGCGTGCCACAGGGAAAGGTTCGCCAGCTCGTGCATCACAGGAGACAGTTGTCGATGAGGCGGACGTCGCCGAACCACACAGCGGTGACGGCAACCGCGTGGCCGGTGATGATTGGCGCTGACTCGAGGGTGTCTGCGTCGACGACCTCGAGGTGTTCGAAGCGGGCGAGAGGCTCGGCATCGACAACTGCTCGACCGACCGCGCTGAGCCGTGCCGCGTCGCGTTCGCCGGCTTCGTGGGCGCGGCGTACAGCCTCCAAGGAAAGCGGAATGCAAACTGCGGCCACGCGCTGCTCGGGGGTGAGGCGGCGGTTGCGGCTCGACAGGGCAAGCCCGTCGGCATCTCGCACGGTGGGCAGGGCGATGATCTCGACCCCCATGTCGAGGTCGGCGGTCATGCGGCGAATGATGGCCAGCTGCTGGTAGTCCTTCTGTCCGAACACCGCCACGTCGGGCCGGGTGGCGTTGAACAACTTGCTGACCACGGTGGTGACACCGCGGAAGTGGCCTGGGCGTTGGGCGCCCTCGAGCACGTCGGCCAGGGAACCGGGCGTAACATGGGTCTGGAAGCCCTCCGGGTACATCGTTGCCACCGTCGGCGAGTAGATCGCATCGACACCCGCCTCGGTGCAGAGGGCGAGGTCGTCGTCGATCGGCTGAGGGTAGGCGTCGAAATCGTCGCGTCGGTTGAACTGAAGGGGGTTGACGAAGATCGTGACGACCACCACGTCGGCGCTCTGTCGCGCCCGTCGGATAAGGGCCAGGTGGCCTTCGTGGAGGGCGCCCATGGTGGGCACCACGCCCACCCGGCGGCCGCCTCCTCGGTGTCCGTCACTCCAGGCGCGCACGGCACCCGGGGTGTGGAACACCTGCATCAGTGGAAGCTGTGCTGGTCGTCGGGCCAGCTTCCGTCGCGGACCTCGCGGACGTAGGCCTCGGTGGCCTCGATCGCCGCGGTGCGCAGGTCCGCATAGTGCTTGGTGAACTTCAATGTCATGTCGCTCAGGCCGAGGACGTCGTGGAGCACCAACACCTGGCCGTTGCAGTCGGGGCCGGCGCCGATGCCGATGGTGGGGATGGAGAGCTTGGCGGTGATCTCCTTGGCCAGGTCCCGCGGCACTCCCTCGACCACGATCGCGCACGCCCCGGCTTGCTCGACGGCGTGGGCGTCCTCAAGCAGACGCTCCCGGCCTCCGGCTTCGAATCCGCTCTTCTTGCCCTGCACCTTGTGGCCGCCCATGCGATGGTAGCTCTGAGGGGTGAGCCCGATGTGGCCGACCACCGGCATGTCCACTCGGGTGATGGCCTGGATGGTCTCTGCCATGACCACACCACCTTCGAGCTTGACGCACTCGGCGCCTTCCTTCATCAGCCGGATCGAGCTCTCGACGGCCTGCTGGGGGCTGACTTGGTAGCTGCCGAAGGGGAGGTCGCCGACGATGATCGCCGCCGGCTTGGCCCGCGAGACGAGGCGGACGTGGAAAGCCATCTCGTCGAGCTCGACGGGGATGGTGTTGGCCACCCCCTGCACCACCATGCCCACACTGTCGCCGACGAGGATCATGTCGACACCCGCGCTGTCGACCAAGCGGGCGAAGGTGGCGTCGTAGGCCGTGATCATCGTGATCCGCTCCTCGAGCGCCTTCATCCGCGCGAGGTCGGGGATGGTGATCTTCTGGCGTTCGTGAGTCGTGTTGGTCATGGAGCCTGCTGCCCTTCGGCCGGGGTGCCCTTCACCCCCCACTCAACAGGCAACCTAGCCAACGAGGGGGGTGTTTCGAAAGGCGGTAGGGCAAAGGTCACGGTAGGCGGGGTCGCCACCGTTGGCCGATGCCGAGACGATGGCGTTGGTGCAGGCCTCGGCGAAGCAGTTGGCACCGGCCTCGAGTAGGGCATTGAGTCTCATGATCCGAGTTTCGGGGGCTGTTGCAGGAGGGGAGTGTTGCCCGGTGGCGATGCCGAAGATGGTGTCGCCGTCGAGGAGGGAGTGCACCGGCCTGATGGCTCGGGCGAGGCCGTCGTGGGCGACCGAGGCGAACTTGCCGCACTCGGCCTTGCTGAGCGCAGCGGTGGTGGCGACAACGCCGATTGTCGTGTTGAGCGGTGGAGTCGCCGAGGTGAGGTGGTGCCTGAGGGCCTCGCGCTCGGCGCTTGTCGGCCGGCGCAGGGGAGTGGCACCGGCGACCCATGGCAGCCCGGAGGATGGGTCGATCACCGAGCCTGCGGCATTGACCACGGCGAGGGCGGCGACGACGGTGCCATCAGCGAGAACCCGAGAGGAGGTTCCCACTCCGCCCTGCAGGCCACGGGCCCGGGCACCCGTTCCGGCACCGATCGCCCCGTTGGTGAAAGGACGCGGGCGGGCGGCAGCGGAGGCGCGATAACCGAAACCCTCGTCGGGTCGGTTGGTGAACCGCCCACCGCGGCCGAGGTCGAAGATCACCGCCGCTGGGACGAGGGGCACGACCTCGTTGGTGCCCTTGCCGACGGCGAAGCCGACCCCCCTCTGCTCGAGGAAGCGCATCACACCACCGGCAGCGGCGAGGCCGTAGGCGCTCCCCCCGGTGAGGCAGATGGCATGGATCGTGTCGATGGTGGCCAGGGGTGAGAGCAGGTCGGTCTCCCGGGTGCCGGGTCCACCACCGCGGACGTCGACACCGGCGACGGTGCCCGGCGGGGTGAGAACCACCGTGGTGCCGGTTCGCCAGCCGCGCCCTATCCGTTGGGTGTGGCCGACCCTGATGCCGGCAACGTCGGTGAGGCAGCCGTGGTGGTTCACGCCACGATCGGGTGGGGGATGTCGTCGATGGCGGTCTCGTGCCCGATCGCCCCCGGCCCGATGGTGCGCCACACGGTGAGACCGGCGATATAGAGGGCGCAGGCCGCCAGCAGGTACTCGCCGGCACCGTTCTGGCTGGGCAGGTCGTAGGTCATCAGCAAGATCAGGGCCAGCCAGGCGACTGTGACGGCAACGTTGATCGGTCGGAATCTGCGCACCTGCATCGGGTGAACGAACTTCCAGTTGGTGAGTTGGGCGAGGGAGAGCCCGATGCATGTGACACCGGTGAACCACTGGGGCACGGGCAACAGAAAGAGGGTGGGTACGACGAGGTTCCACGCTCCAGGGAAACCGTTGAAGAACAGGTCATCGGTCATCTGGTCGGTGCGTGACATCCACAGGGCCGAGGTGAAGAGCATGAACGCCCCGATGGTGAGCGACCACCCCTCCGGCAGCATGCCGAAGCGGTGGAGGAACAGAACGGGGATGACGACGCAGGTCACGAAGTCGACGATCAGATCGAGGGTGTAGCCGTCGATTCGGGGGACGTGGTCCCTGACAGACCAGGCCCGCGCTGCCGGACCGTCGATCCCGTCGAGGACCATTGCCAGGGCCAACCACAGGATTGCTTCCTTCGGGTCACCATCGGCCACGGCGATCAGGCCGAACATGCCGAAGACTGCACCGAGTGCCGTTACACAGTGGACCAGCCAGCCCACCATCACCGGATGGCGGAGGGATCTGGCCTGGGTGGTGGGGAGATCCATCTCGTTCGTTCTGTCGGGGTCGTGGGCTGACCGACTGGTGGCTGATAATGCTACCGCTCGAGCGGATAGCGTCGGACGCCATGCGTCATCGGTTCAGGGCGGCGTTCAGCCGGGCGGCGGGAGAGTGGGTGCGTCGCGGTTGGGCGTGGATGGGTCTCGTCGGCGCCATCGGGCCCCACGACAAGGCCGGGCGGCGTTTCGGTCGCTTGGGCGAGGGGAGCATCATCTGCTTCCCCCAGAACACGATCTTCAACGAGGCCTACATCCGCATCGGCGAGGCCACGATGATCGGCCCCCAGGTCACCCTCTCGGCCGGCATGGTGCCAGGTCAGGAGTGCCTCACCGATCCCGTGGTGACCATCGGCGACCGCTGCCTGATCGGCAAGGGGAGCGGCATCGTCGGTCACTTCAAGATCGAGATCGGTGACGATGTGTGGACTGGCCACCATGTGTACATCACCGACCAGAACCATGGTTACGAAGATGTCGATCGGCCCATCTCCGAACAGTCGCAGCCGGAGAAGGCGGTGAGCATCGGTGACGGATCTTGGCTCGGTCACGGAACGGTGGTGCTTCCCGGCTCGCGCATCGGTAAGCACGTCACCGTCGGGGCCAACTCCGTGGTCACCGGGGAGATCCCCGACTTCAGCGTCGCCGTCGGCTCGCCGGCCAAGGTCATCCGTCGTTACGTCGACGGCCAAGGTTGGGTCAAGGCCTGAGCCCCGCCCCGCCCTTGCCCCGCCGCCGATCCTCCATTTCTGGCGCGTTCACGTCGGTTCGATTTCGATTGCTGCGGCGATTCGAAATCGAAGTGACGTGAATGGGGGATGAGATTCGGTGGTGGCGGGATTGCCGATCAGCCCGGTCCGCTGTGCCCAGTGGGGGTGATGGACGCAGAGTTGATGGAGCTAGTGATGGACGCAGTGATGAACCGGCTCAAACCGATCGACGTCCGCAGGGCCGTGCTGTCTGTGTTCATGCGGCGCAGCGGTGGGCCGCTGACGATCGACGAGATCGTCCGCCTCACCCACGAACTCGCCGGCCTCGACCTGGCTGCCCTGGGTGGGGTGGCACCCCATCGGCGGGTGAGCGACATCATGCGCCACCAGGTACGCAAGGGGAGGGCCGATGTCCACTGGCAGAGGGTGAACGAGGCGCGAGGCCGCTCCTGCCTCCCCAGGGCCCCATGAACCGCCTGGATCTCTAGGGCGCCAGGGAGCTAGGGAGCCTTGGTGTTCACCAGATCGTTGGGGGGCGAGCATTCGGGTACATCATTGCTCTTCACCCCGGCCGTGAAGTCGGTTATCACGTTCGACACAGGGCCCCCGGCAACGACCGTCTCGGTGTACCTCACGTTCTCGCCGGCACTGAGGCTCGCTGCATAGCGGCGTCGATCGGCGATGATCTTGCGGTAGTTCTCCTCGAACACGTCGAGGATCGAGCGGTCGCGGTCGTTGTCGACGGGGATGGCAACGATCTCGTCGAGCATCTGCTCGACGATGTCGGTGGCCTGCTCGACGATGGCGGCTCTCTGCTTCATCTGTTCCACGGTCGGTTCGCCGATGAACCCCCCCGTCGTGTCGGCCAAGGCCGCGAGGTCGGCCCTGGCTGCGGCACAGACCTGAGCTGCCTCCGCCCTCCACGAAGTGTCGTCGAGACGGTAGACGCCCTTGTCCGAGGCGAAGAAGAGGTAGTACACCCACATCGCGGCCATCAGCGCGCACCCAAGGGCAAGGAGCACCTTCACCCACCGGCGACCACGCGGCTGCTCATCCATGGCTGGGCCGATAGCTGACGGCGAGCTGGGCGAGGGCGCCGCCGACACCCACGAGTCCGGCGATGAGGGCGCCGTTCCAGCCGTCGAAGGAGATGTCGAGGGCGTTGTCGAGAGACCACCCGCCAGGGCCCATCGTGGCGACGGCGAAGGCTGCGGCGGCGATCGAAGCGCAGTACTCCCAGCCCTGGTTGGGCTTGAAGATGAAGAAGCCGATCTTCCAGTGGGCGACGACGATCGCAACGATCATGATGCCGATCATCCCAGCAGCAGCGAGCGGGGTGAGGAACCCGGCGGCGAACATCAACCCGCCGCCGATCTCGGTGGCTGCGGCGATGCGGGCCTGCCATTTCGGCCAGCGCATACCGATCGAGTCGAACCAGCCCTCAGTGCCGGTCAGGCCGCCGGGGCCAAAGATCTTGTTGTATCCGTGGTAGGCGAGGAACAGCCCGAAGATGGACCTGAGCAGGAGCAGCCCGAAGTCGAGTTGATCAGTGACGGGAGGTGCCATGCCACAACGCTAGGGCGTGACGGACGACCTGCCTTATTCAACTGCGCTGGTCCCACGTCGAGTGGTAGAACCTTCGCTGATGGGGGAAGGCATGGACGTTCCGGAGAAGCGCGGTCGCATGGCGCAGGCATTCCGGCTCGTGCGCGCCCTGCTCCACCACCACAAGGGCACCTTCTTCATCGCCGTAGCCGGGTCTGCAGTCTTCGCCGCCTGCACCGTTGCGTCAGCGGTAGTGGTCGGCCTGATCACCGACGACCTGATCGGCGAGAGGTTCGAGAAGGGCTCCGTGTCCGCGGGCAAGGTGGCCGCCATACTCGGTGGCCTGATCGCCATCGGCTTCCTACGTGCCGCGGGTGTTGTCGTGAGGCGTACCTGGGCGGGGCGAGCGATGTGGGGGGCCACCGACGCGATCAGCGCCGAGGTCATCGATCGCCTGGTCGA
>Ga0073899_10002687_pt1 | contig 15915 bp, 9 predicted proteins | sample KloWWTmetaKNB5Ph_FD_88975 | JGI IMG/M metagenome (GOLD analysis project Ga0073899, IMG submission 88975) | Active sludge microbial communities from Klosterneuburg, Austria, studying microevolution and ecology of nitrifiers - Klosterneuburg... | ecosystem: Engineered > WWTP > Aerobic digester >...
ACTTGAACTTGGCACTATGCCGTTTGCGTCGCTGCGTCATTCCTCTTCCCCCTATTCGGTACAGTTGGTCTTACTTAACGAACTGTCCTAATATTGGGGTCCATTATACATTACGGGGTTGCCGGCCACTAAAGTTCTTGGCAAGTTGGTCTGGGACGTCCACCATGCGCTCACCCCTCTTCACCGCCAGACTGAAGCCAACTACGATAGAATGCGGCGTCTCTTTCTCAACGCGTTACAACCTAACAATGGCGCTGATCTGTCCACGTCTGCGGAAATCGAGATACAACGATTTGGCGGTGAGCGACGCATTGTTCAGCAATTTTGTTTTAGCATTCCAACCGCCGAAGGCTTGCGGGTTGGGTGCGTCTGCCGTGATATGACGGAGATCAGACAGACCACCCAGAATCTGCTAAGGCGCAACACAGAATTGATCCTGCTAAATCGCATCAATCGCGTGCTTACCTCTTCTTCAAACGTACAGCAGATACAAAAAAGGGTGCTGGAGGAAGTCGTCCAGGTGCTTGACGTCACAGGGGCCAGCCTCTGGATGGCAAGTAAGGCAGGTGACGGCCTGGTCTGCACGCAGAGCCTTGACCGCACGGGGAGACCATTTCCTGATGCTGCGCTTGCGCCATGGGTGCTGTTCACGGAAAGGGTGTTCAAGCATCGTCAGACGCTGCTTTCATCTAACGAGATGAACCGTGAAGAAGCGCCCACATCAAACGACTCAGGCGAATTTTTCCAGGTAAGGTCGCTGATGGGGGTGCCTATCCAGTTCAAGGATGCTGTGCTTGGTGTGCTACTGCTGGTGGACGAAGCGCCGAAACGTTTCCAGCAGACCGACCTGGATATCCTTGAATTGATCGCAGCGTCGGCCGCCATTACCTTTGAAAACGCTCGTTTGTATAGAGCAGGTCAGGAGTTGGCCGCGCTACAAGAGCGAAGCCGGTTGGCGAACAGTCTGCACGATGCGATCAATCAATCCTTGTTCTCGGCAGGGTTGATCGCGGAAGTCTTACCACGGCTGATCGAGCGCGACCCCGTCCAGGCGAGCCAATCCGTGCAAGATCTGCGGAAGTTGCTGCGCGAAGCTGTGGCCGATCTGCGCGAAGTGCTTGCCGAGATGCAACCGCAACGGCTCAATAACGCCCGCTTTGACGAGCTCCTTTGCCGGCTAGCCGATAAATATGCGGAGCGTACAGGCGCCAGTGTTGCGCTCAATATTGATCGGGAAACAAATTTTGACGCCGACGTACAGGAAGGATTATATCGACTGTGCCGGGAGGCGTTTACGAACATAGCGAAACATGCGGAGGCAACACAGGTATGGGTGGAGTTGGTGCATAGCCACGACGGTGTGGAACTTGTCATCAGGGATAATGGCCATGGCTTTGATATGCGTCCAACTGTAGCAGGTCACTTCGGGTTGACAATGATGCAACAGCAGGCAGCCACGATCGGGGCAACGTTGAGCATTGCCAGCAAGATCGGCCACGGCGCCGAAGTGCGCGTTTACGCACCAGAACCTGGCTGAGTTCTCGCTGCTACACTCAGTAGTTCACGATTTCGCCTCACGCGAAGGCGCGGAGCTGCGAAGTTGAAGATGGTTTCCTTCGCGTTCTCCGCGGCTCCGCGTGAGATTTGTGAAGTACTGACGCTGCTCACTTGAGAAAAGCAAAAGGATAGGGTCAGCAGCATGTAATAATCCAGCGCTGCTATCGAGCCCTGAGTTGTGATGCTGCATTCACTCTAAACAAGCCTTCGCCACCGCCAGGCAGGATACGTCAACGAGATCGCGGAAGGTGCAATATGGAATCCCCAAAAATCCGCATCATTATCGCAGATGATTTCGCTATCGTCCGCACAGGTTTAATGACCCTTATGAAGGAATTTGATGAGTTGGAGTTCGTTGGTCAAGCGTCAAACGGACAGATAGCCATTGAACTGTGCGAGCAGATCTCGCCCGATTTGATGCTGATGGATATGCAGATGCCCGTCCTGGATGGCATTGCAGCCACGCGCATTATTCATCAACGCCATCCAGACATCAAAATAATTATGTTGACGGCCTATGCGCAGGAAGCCATGGTTCACCAAGCCTTGCGGGCAGGCGCCACCGGTTATGTTTTCAAGGACATCTCACCCGACAGACTCTTACAGACGATCCGCTCTGTCTTTGCCGGCCAGTTGACCTTATCGCCGCTCGCCGCCAAGTCTCTTTTGGATACATCTCACGCCGAGCACGAGGTCGGGTATAGATTGACGGCCCGTGAACGCGAAGTGCTGCACCTCATGAGAGATGGCTTCAGCAATCATACCATTGCGGAGCGCTTACAGGTCAGCCCGGCCACTGTCAAATCCCATGTCAGCAACATCCTTGCCAAGCTGGAAGTTTCCACACGCGCCGAGGCGGTCGCACTCACCACGCGCCACGATTCTCACCCATAACCGGTCTACGCCCCCAAAAGGAGTACGCCGTTAGGGGGATAGCACTTCCGCCCTAATATCCGCCGCTTCTCCGATGTAATTGCAATTAAATCTTGCTATTCTATCCCCATGCCGCGAGTATTCATCGCCAGTCGAAATGCAGTGGAGCGAGCCGCGCTTCATGCCTTGATAGCGGAGCTGAATACAAGAGTTGTAGGCGAAGCCGCTGATTGGGACATGTTACTGACGCTCTCTCCAAAAGTGAAGCCAGATCTGATCGTCATCGATTGGAATGTGATGGTGGATGTGCAGACATCGACGATGTCGCCATTGCGAGAAGTCTGCCCTGCCGCTGCGGTCGTCATCCTCATGAGTCGCCTGGATGCACGCCAGCAACCCGCGGAAACCGCGGGAGCGGACATTCTGATCAACAAAGATGACAGATCCGACCGATTGGTGGAGAATCTGCGTTGCGCAATCGATGGAATTCGGTCAGCAACTCCCGGTGAACGACAGCTAAAAAACAACAGGCTTCCCAAACAAGCATCTGTATAAATAGAACTCGTCACCCAATGGAAAGCCTCAGCGGGATTGCAGCCCGCTGAGGCTTTAAGCAGCACGTAGTATGTCCCAGGCGAAAGGTCCAGTTGCGTGCGCTTATTTGCCAGTATAGCACAGTCGCGCCGTTATCGATTCCTCCTTAGGTTTTCCGGCGGAATTGCGCAGACAAATCGTATGCTCCGTCCATCCCATGTGCAAGCAGGCTGTGCACAGAGGAAGAGTGGGCAACGACTAAGGCTCATTGGCAAATAGTCAACGCGGCTGGCCGTCTCTACACCAGAAGGAGAGAAGGTCATGGCTGTTCTGCCCAATACTCTGTACCCTCCGCTTCCGGGCCGCGCCCGCGAACAGAGGGAAGCGTCACCCACTGCACCGCGTGAAGGAACCGCGGCGCTCTCAAGCCCAATTTGTGAGGATGCGTCACAGCCGTTCCTGTCGGTCATCGTGCCGACCAAGAACGAGTCCGCCAATATCAAGGTGTTGCTGCAGCGGATTGAGGCCGCGGCCGCATCTTGTATTTCTGAAGTGATTTTCGTCGATGACAGCACCGACGACACGCCGGCTGTCATTCGCGAACTCGCTGATGCGTTCCCATTTGCAGTTCGCCTGGTGGCGCGTCCACCAGAGCGCCGCAATGGTCTTGGCCGCGCAGTGGTGGAGGGCATCCGCGCCGCAACTGCGGAATGGATCTGTGTGATGGATAGCGACCTGCAGCACCCGCCCGAGGCAATCCCTCAGCTTGTGGCCAAAGCCAGAAGCGCCAATTCAACCCTGGTGGTTGCCAGCCGGATGGCCGCAGGGGGCAGCACCGCGGGGCTGTCGCCGGCGCGCAGGCTCATTTCGTACACGCTGGCAGCAACGACGCGCGTGTTGTTTTCACAACGTCTGCGCCAGGTGACCGATCCGCTGACAGGCTTTTTCCTGGTGCAGCGCAGCGCCCTGAACCCGGACCTTCTGAACCCGGAAGGGTTCAAGATTTTACTCGAAATTCTGGTCCGCACTCCACACTTGCAGATCAGCGAGGCGCCATTTGTGTTTGGTGAACGTCACGGAGGCGCCAGCAAGGCGAATGGGCAGGAGATGGTGCGCCTCTTCCGCCAGACCTTGAAACTTGCCTATCTCTCGCAGCGCCAACTGCTCATGTTTATGGTCGTGGGCCTTACCGGGTTACTCGTCAACACCTTGCTGCTGGTTCTATTCACCGAGCGTCTTGGGCTCCATTATTTGTGGTCAGCCCTTCTGGCCACCCAGGGTTCGACGCTGTGGAACTTTGCCTGGACCGAAAGCTGGGTCTTTCGCGACCGGCGCCAGAACAGGGGCGTTGGCATCCGATTACTGGGCTTCTTTGTGATCAACAACATCATGCTGGCTTTCCGCGGGCCGATGCTTGCGCTCTTTGTCGGCGGATTGGGCATCTACTACGTTGCCGGCAACATCCTGACTATCGCCATTATGACGCTTGTTCGTTACGCTGTAGCCGATCATGTCATTTGGCGCACAAAATCCGGTGATGCCACCAAGACCTACTATTACAACATCCACGACATTATTCGGGTTCGTTCGATGCAGAAGTTGCCTGAGCTTGGCTATTTTCGCACAGAAGGGCCGTTGGATGACATCGACATCGATGTTGTGATCGACGGCGATTTGGAAGCACACCGCACACCAAACTCGATCAACTACACCGAGGCGCTTGGCTGGCTGGGCTTCAGCATCGTCATCAACCAGCACGAGACGCACACAAAGGTCGTGGCGGCGCCGCTGGTTGGACGGTCGCCTCACGTGCTCTACACCAATGTGGTGGAATCTCTGCTGCGCTGGACCTTCACCCGCAAGGGTTATGCTTTGATGCACGGCGCCTCGCTGGCGTTTGGCGACCAGGCGCTCTTCATCACGGCGCTTACCGACACCGGCAAAACGACGACGATTCTTCACACAATGCGCAACAACCCACAGACGAGTCGCTTCCTGTCCGACGACATGAGCATTCTCAGCCCGGATGGCATGATTCGCAGCTTTCCCAAGCCACTGACCATCAGCAAACACACGCTGCAGGCGATCGGGGGGGCGCCGCTCAGCCGTTTCGAGTATGCCGCGCTCCAGGTGCAGAGCCGCGTGCATTCCAAGAGCGGGCGTCGTTTCGCCATGTTGATCAGCCTGCTGCGCCTGCCGGCCGCGACGATCAACACCGTCGTGCAGATGATCATTCCGCCGCCGAAGTATATGGTCGATCGCATCCTCCCGCAGGCGCGCTATGCCGAATCGGCGCAACTGAGCCACATCGTGTTGATCGAGCGCGGCAAGGATTTTCAAGAGCCGCTGCCGGAAGCGGAGAAGTTCGCAACGCTGATCACGAATGCCGAAGACGCGTATGGCTTTCCGCCCTACCCACAATTGGCCTCACGTCTTTCGAGCTGGCAGGCGCAAGACTTGCATGAGGCGGAGCAGGCTATCGTCACATCAGCAGTCACTGGAATGCCAGCGACGCGGATGGGCAGCTCAACCTTCGACTGGTACCGGCGCCTGCCCGTCCTGCTGAGCGGAGCCGGCGCCGATGGCGACGAAGCCCCTCCGCATTGGGTGATGCCTGATGCCGCGAACAGTTACAGCGCGGCCGCCGATTGAGATCGTGGTGGGGCTTTTCAAACAGTTTCTGAGAGAAGGGCAGGGCCGGCAAGGAGCTGATGCGTCACAAGTCATGAGGGGATCGGGCTGCTCGCCCGCTTCTATCAGCGCTGATGACGCATCAGCCCTAGCTTTTTTGGTGGAGAAAATCACATCGCCTATGACTCGCAAACAAAGCGAAGAGACAACTGCGGTGCTGCCGGCGCCGCATCTCTGGTTACGAGACCAAAACGCCTCCCTGACAGCAACGTTAGCCTGGCTCTTGCCATTGATGCTTATCATCGGTCTGGCGACCTACATGCGCACGGTTGACCTCAACGTACTTGGCTACAACAGCGATGAAGCAGTCTATGCGGGACAGGGCGCGGCGATCGCCCAGGTGCCAATTCTGACCGATCTGTTCCCCGTGTTTCGGGCCCATCCGCTGTTGTTCCAATTTACGCTGGCGGTCTTTTACAGCTATGACTCCAGCGACGTAATCGGCCGGCAGGCGTCAGCGGCGATCGGCGTGGCCACCGTGTTGTTGGTGTTTCTGCTGGGCAATCGGCTCTACGGACGCCGTGCTGGCCTCATTGCTGCCCTGTTGCTCGCCGTCATGCCCTATCACGTCATCCCGACGCGGCAGGTTTTATTGGATGGCCCGATGACGCTGTATGCAACGCTGACCCTTTATCTCCTTGCCCGCTTTGCCGATACAGAGCGCCCGGTTTGGCTCTACGCCGTCAGCATTGCGATGGGCTTGACTTTTCTAGCCAAGGAGACTGGCATTCTGCTGGTTGGCGCGATCTACGCCTTCCTGGCGCTCTCGCCCGAAATCCGGGTGCGCATCCGCGATGCCGTTTTATCGTTGGCTCTGATGGTGCTGACCATGTTGCCCTATCCCCTTTCGGTTTCGCTGGCGGGTGGCGGCAGCGGCGGGAAAACGCAACAATATCTGGTGTGGCAACTCTTCCGCCGCCCAAACCATACCTGGGATTTCTATCTGACGGTGGCGCCACCCGCGATCGGCATCGGCGTGATAGTGGCAGCCGCCGCCTGTCTCTGGCTGCTGCGTCATCGCATCACGTGGCGCGAAAAGTTGCTCGTCATGTGGATTCTGGTGCCGGTTGCGTTCTTCCAATTATGGCCGACCAAAGGATTCCAATATCTCCTCCCGATTGCACCGCCGCTTACCCTGCTGGCGGCTCGCGCCTTGACATACTGGCCACAGAAATCGCTGCGTTGGCGACAATTTCGTCTGCCACAAGCCATTCCTGGCGCAGTGATGGCTGCTGCGATCGCTGTAAGCCTGATCCTGCCCACCTGGCGCCAGATCCATCCCTATGCGTCTGACACATTCCTGGCCGGCTCGGGTGGGGTGCCGGGCGGGCGCGAGATGGGTGAGTGGATCCAGGACAACATCCCCAAAGGCGCCCGGTTCCTGACCATTGGCCCTTCCATGGCAAACATCGTCCGCTATTATGGACATCGGGAGGCGTTTGGCCTGTCGGTAAGCCCCAACCCGCTGCATCGCAATCCTTCTTATGAACCGATCTCTAATCCGGATTTCAAGATCCGCACGGCTGAACTGCAATATCTGGTCTGGGACTCTTTTTCCGCGGGGCGGTCGACGTTCTTCTCCGACGCGATCTTTTATTATGCGCGCAAGTACAATGGTCGCGTGCTCCACACCGAGAGCGTCACGGTCACAACGCCGGATGGACAACAGGTTGAACGCCCGGTCATTATCGTCTACGAGGTGCATCCCCAATGGTGACAAATGTGTTTATTGCCTCCCTGCTGCGCGTCATCCAGCGCGTTGGCCCGATCGCGCTCATGATCACGGCGACTACGCTGGGGCAGATCGTTTCGGTTCAGGCGCAAACGTCCAGGAATTTCGCACGCCCCGCGCAAACGCCGATCGAGCACCTGATCGTGTTGATGCAGGAGAATCATTCCTTCGACAATTACTTCGGCGCCTATCCTGGCGCGGACGGCATCCCTCCGGGCGTCTGTATGCCGATCGATCCCTTCAGCTCGGCCAACACCGAGTGCGTAAAGCCGTTCCGCATTGGTGACAACGACGTCGAATTGTCCGATCCCGATCACAGCGACAGCACCCATCAAGTCCAATACAACGATGGGCGCATGGATGGCTTCGTATTTGCGCTGAACCAGCGCAACCAGGATGGCAGGCTGGCGATGGGCTACTACGACGGCACCCAACTGCCCTACTACTGGAACATCGCCGACGAGTATGTGCTCTTTGATCGCTTCTTCAGTTCCGCGGCCAGCGGCAGCTTCACCAACCACATGTACTGGGTCGCGGCCGCGCCGGAGCCTGAGGCTGGCGTCGCGCCGATCAATTCACTCCCGACCATCTTCGACCGCTTGCAGGAAGCCGGCGTCACGTGGAAGTTTTATGTCCAGAATTACGATGCTGGATTGAACTATCGGACGAGCCATCTCTATCCTGGCAATCGCGCCTCGCAGGTGATCTGGGTTCCGCTCCTTAACATGGATCGCTTTCTGGATGATCCGGAGCTGGCCAGCCATATCGTGGATCTGAACGAGTATCACGAGGATATGATCAATGGCGCCCTGCCCCAGGTCGCCTATCTAGTGCCCTCTGGTCCGAGCGAACACCCGCCGTCCAGTATCATGTCCGGGCAGCGTTTTGTAAAGACATTGATCCAAATGTTGATGCAGAGCGATTATTGGGATCGATCGGCATTTTTGTGGACATACGACGACTGGGGCGGCTGGTACGACCACGTCCGCCCCCCGCGCGTGGATGCCCATGGCTATGGCTTTCGCGTGCCCGCCCTATTGGTGAGCGCCTATGCCCGGCGCGGATATATCGATAGCACGACGCTCGATTACACTTCGATCATTAAATTCATCAGTGACAACTGGAATCTGCACTCGTTAGCCGAGCGCGACGCCCAGGCCGATACATTCATCAATGCCTTCGACTTTGCGCATGGGCCGCGCGAACCGGCGTTTGTCCAGTTCGAGCGCGACGCAGCCGTCACCAAGCCCGCGCCCAGGCGGCCTGTGATCTACCTCATCTACGGCGCGGGCATCATTCTTTCAAGCGCATTCATTTTTGTGACGCTGATCTGGCAGCGCAACGGTCGTCGCCGGATTCGTTATGAGGAAGATATCTGGAAAAGGAGTGTGGAATGACGATGCGCTTTCAGCCCGTAGCCGCCATTGTCCTGGGCGCGATGCTCCTGTTGAGCGGCTGTATCCAACCGCTTGCCGCGCCAGCGAAACCACCTCCTGCACCGACTGAACGGCCAACATGGCCGCTGCCATCGGCGTTGACGCTGTCGGTTCCATCCTCGGCGCCTGTTGGCGCACCGGTGCGGGCGCCCGTGTTCCTCCACAATGCGGAGGGACGAGGGCTACCCAATAAGCTGCTGTTTGTTTACCTCGATCATGTTCTGCTGCGCCGGGTGCGCACCAACGATGCCGGCAAGGCCGAAGTCTATCTGGGGCGCGACTTAAGCGTGGGTGAGCATGGGCTGCGCGTCGTCGCCGACCGGACCGAGGCTTATCAACAGGCCAGCGCGACGGCTCAGATCACCGTGCGCCCTGCGATCCTCGCCGTCTATACCATCCCACCGTTGCCTGGCATCGAGTTTTTACTGGATGGCGTTCCCTTCTCTTCCGGGCCAGACGGTGTTGCCCGGCGCGAAATTGCGCAAACCGGCGTCTATTCGCTCACTATGTTGCCGGTGGCGCCGCGCACCCAGGGCGACGCGGCGCCGATGTCGATCGAGTTCATCCGATGGGCCGATCAATTCTTCACACCGACGCGTCCGGTGGAAATAAAGGGCGATGTCGAACTTTACCTGGGGCTGTCGCGCAGCTTTCCAGTCGGCCAGAAGTTTATCGACCTGGATGGCGAACCAGTGGATGCGGCGCGCATCACCCAGTTAACCATCAAAAGCAGCCATGGCACGCGTTATTCATACCCGGATGGCGCGGCGCGCTGGCGTAGCGCCAATCGGATCGCCCGCTTGAAGAATGGGCTCGAAGCCACGGATGTGCAGTTCGCTGTGGAAAGCGTCATCGTCGACGGCGCCAATGTAGTCAACCAGAATCAACAACGCTTTCTTGTGGACAAGCCAGCCACTTGGACAATTCAACTGTTACTCTTCGATGCACGCCTGCACACCCGCGACGCCCTGTATGGATTTCCGATTGGCGCCGGCATTGACCTGCACTATCCCGACGGCAGCGTCCGGTATTTCCCTTTTGATGAGGAGAACAATGTAGAAGTGCAAGACCTTGCCCGCGGGATGTACAAAGTTCAGGTCGTCGGCGCCAACGGCATGGCGCCGCTAACCCCGGTGGCGGTCTCGCGCGACCAGGATGTCGAACTCAAGGTATTGAGCCTGTGGGATCTCGGAACGTTTCTGCTATTGGGCGCGGTCGTGGCCTTTGGGCTGTTGTTCTGGGGAAGGCCACAGTTGATTCGACTCTCCTGGTGGCGTCAGGCGCTCACGCGTAAACAGAGAAGCGCGCCAGGCGCAGCGCACCGGGATGCAGCGTTGCCGGCCTTGACGGACGATTCGTATTAGCTGGTCAATAAAGGCAAAGGATGAAGGCAATGACCCAGGAACAGGCAATTCACGCGTGGAGAACAGGGTGGCGAAGCTCTCTTCGGCGAGGTGGTTGGATAGTGGCCTGCTGCCTCCTTGCCGCGGCTCTCATCGGCCTGAGTGGTGGGTTTCACTCTGCGACGGCTCAGACCCAGGGCGATGCACAGCTTGCACAGAGTGCGCCGCTGATGGCCTATTACTACATTTGGTACGACACGCAATCCTGGTCGCGCGCCAAGAATGACTTTCCGTTGTTAGGACGTTATAGCAGCGATGACCCCGAGGTCATGCGCCAGCATATCAAGTGGGCCAAAGCTGCTGGCATCGATGGCTTTATCGTCAGTTGGAAGAGTACGTACCGATTGGATAACCGTCTCGAAAAGCTCATTGCTATTGCCGAGCAGGAACACTTCTGGCTGTGGATTATTTACCAGGGGCTGGACTTCGACCGGAACGCGCTTCCGATCGAACATATCGAAGCCGATCTGGGCATCTTCGTGAGGGACTATGCCGACCGCGCGGCGTTTGGGCTTACCAACCGGCCGGTGGTGATCTGGTCCGGCACCTGGGAATATACGCCCGAAGAGATCGCCCTCGTCACCAGCAAATTCCGGGACAGGCTGCAGATCCTTGCGTCCGAACGCAATGTAGCCGGCTATGCACGCATTGCGGAGCTTGTGGACGGCAACGCCTACTATTGGTCTTCCGTCGATCCACAAACCAACACAAACTATCTCAGCAAGTTGAAAGCTCTGGCCGAAAGTGTGCACGCCCACGGTGGCCTGTGGGTTGCGCCGGCGGCGCCGGGCTTCGACGCCCGCCTGGTCGGCGGCACGAGTGTTGTAGAGCGGCGTCATGGCGACACCCTGCGTCAGGAATTGGCTGCTGCGTTTGGCGCATCTCCAGACGCGGTGGGCCTGATCAGTTGGAACGAATTTAGCGAAAACAGTCATGTCGAGCCCAGCAGAGAATACGGCAGTACGGCATTGGACGTGCTGGCAGAAGCACGCAATCGCACTGCGTTGCCGATGGGCGATTTTGACTCGAGCGCGCCCGCCGTCACGGACATGGGTGACTACAATACACTCTTGATTTTGGGAGGCTTGCTCGTTTTGGTTTTAGGCAGCGTTGTGACCGTTGCGCGACGTAGTAACAGCAACACAGCAACCAGTAGCCAAAGGATAAGTGAATTATGAGAAAGTGGAACTTCAATCTCTATGCGGCGCTTATCGTCATGGCGAGCAGCGGTCTGTTGCTGGCCATTGTTTTGTCAGGTCTGGATTTGAATCGTCCCTCTCAGGCTCTCGCGGTGGCGTCATTCGAGAGCGACAAGCTATCCATCCGTCTTTCGAATCAACCGGACGCCCCTGTCAACCGTGGCGCCAATCACGACGCGATCGCGGCAAGACAAGCCGGCATTAGCGCCGACGTGATCGACAACGACGGCGATGGTCTGCCTGACGACTGGGAAGCTCAGCATCGGTTGAATCCACAACTCGGTGTTGGCATCGACGGCGCGATGGGCGATCCGGATGGCGACGGGCTTCCCAACATCGACGAGTATTACAACTTCACCGACCCGCGCAATCCTGATACAGACCAGGATGGTCTCTCCGACCTATGGGAGGTTGAAGGTGGCCTTGACCCTGGCGATCCATCTGGCATCAATGGCGGCAATGGTGACTTCGATGGCGATGGGCTTGAGAATAGTGATGAGCAGAAAATCGGAAGTAGTCCGGCTGTCTCCGATCCAGGCCATGTCACCGCAGATCATTGACGCTCCACATCGGGCCGAAACGCAACAAGGTGAACTATCGGTCGCTGGTTAGTGAGTTATCCAGGAGCAAGCACATGACTCCCACGCAATTTGGACTTGTCAGAAAGCGAGCGCATCATCCAAATTGGATGCGTATACTTTATGTTTTGGGAATGGCTTCTATCCTTGCTGTCGCGCGAGCAGCAACATCCTACGCGGATGCCACAGCATTTCAAGCGGGCAACTGCGCGTCTGACGCGCGGCCGTCCTACACCGTAACGGTTTGCCTTACGACGCCCAGCGCGGGCAGCGTTATCTCCGGCATGACGCCGGCTCAGGCGACCGTTTCTGTTACAGGCGCCAACCCGGGGGTGCGCCGGCTCATTTTTTATGTGGACAATCAATATGCGCTGACAGCATTTGGCCTGCCCTATGCGTTTGATTTGCCGACCGGCCAGTGGGTGGATGGGGCGCACACCCTCGCCGTCGAGGCGTTGCTGCGCGATAACTTCACCACCAGTCGCGCCGCCGCCAGCCTGACCTTCGCCAACGGCGTCAGCGCGCCGCCGGTCAACAACAATGCCTTCCAGGTCACAAGCGGTTTCTCAAACCTCGGCAGGCCGCTAATTGTTGCTGCTACCGGTGACGGCGGCGACGGACAACAGGACACGGATGACGTAGTCAACACCATCTCGTCAGTGAACCCCGACATCTTCCTCTTTCTTGGGGATCTCTATGAGCAAGGGTCAATTGCCGAGTTCTATAATTGGTATGGTTTACAAGGCGTGCGCTACGGGCGTTTCCGCAGTTTCACCAATCCGACCGTGGGCAATCATGAATACGACAATGGAACCGCGCCGGGTTATTTCAATTACTGGGACAATGTGCCCGACTACTACAGCTACGATGCCGCCGGATGGCATTTTGTCAGTCTGAATTCGACTTCCCAATTTGGGCAAGTCGCCCCTGGCGCCCCACAATATAATTGGCTTCAACAGGATCTCGCTTCCAGCCAGTCACCCTGCACGGTGGTTTATTTTCACCATCCAGTCTTCAGTACAGGCCCACAGGGTGACACCACTTCCCTCAATGCAATCTGGGCTCTCCTCTATCAGTACGGGGTGGATATCGTCCTCGCCGGTCACGAGCACAGTTATCAGCGTTGGCTGCCACTTGACCAGAACGGCAATGTTTCCAGTCAAGGCATCGTTCATTTTGTCGCCGGCGGCGGCGGTCACGGCATCCAGAACTTTGTACGCACGGATGCGCGCCTGGCAATCGGCTACGACAATCCTGCCACCGGATTTGGCGCGTTACGCTTCGAAATGAACCCCAAAGGCGCCGCGTTCCAGTACGTTCACACGAGCGGCGCGATCATCGATGCCGGCGTGATCCCCTGTCGGGGTGCGGCGCCCGACGCCCAGGCGCCGACAACGCCACAGAATCTGCTGGCATCGGCCGACTCTTCTGGTCAAATTGTTTTGCAATGGCAAGCGGCGCAGGATGACACCGGCGTCGCCCTGTACAGAGTCTATCGCAACGGCCAACCTATCGCTGACGTTGACGGCTACATGACCAGCTTTACCGACGGTGCGGTCACGTTCAATTCCAGTTACACCTATTGGGTCACTGCGGTTGATCCGGCCGGCAACAGCTCGGCCCAGTCGAATCAGGCTGGCGCCTCTACCGCCAATAGGGGCACGCTTGTGCTCAACCCTGTCGGCGACGCCTATGTCAACGCAGGCAGTCCGGCCAGCAACTATGGCGCGATCATCAGCTTGCGCGCGGATGCTTCGCCCACCACGCGGAGTTACCTGCGCTTCAACGTACAAGGGATCATCGGCCAGATCAACCGCGTGACGTTGCGCGTGTATACGAACAATGGCTCCGGTATTGGCTACAGCGTCCGCCTGCTCAACAATAATAACTGGTCGGAGTTGACGACCAATTACAATAATGCACCCGGATTGGGTGCAGCAGTTGGCAGCTCTGGGACGTTCATCAGTGGAGTGTGGACAGAGGTCGATCTGACTGCGCTCGTCACCGCCAATGGTATGCTCGACCTGGGCATCGATACCAGCAGCAACACCGCGATCAGCCTGGCCAGCCGTGAAAGTCTGACCCCACCGGAATTGGTCATTGAAATGGGCAGTTCTGCGTCCACCCCACCGACAGCGCCCGGCAATGTAGCTGCCACCCTTGTAAATGCCGGTCAAGTGGACTTGACGTGGTCTGCATCGCAGGATGAAAGTGGCATAGCCAGCTATCAGGTTTACCGTGATGGCGCTTTGCTGGCGACAGTCGGTGGCGCCACCCTCAGCTACTCCGATACAACCGTGCAGAGCGGCGCCTTGTACAATTACACAATCGCCGCCACGGACAATAGTGGGGCGATCTCAGAGCCGTCGCCGCCTGTCAGCATCGCGATCCCGTCCTCCGGTGTGGCCAGCTTCGCCCCGGTCGCCGATGCCTACATCAGTGCGGCGAACCCTGGCAGCAACTATGGCGCCAGCACCACCCTGCGCGCCGACGCCTCGCCCGACATCCGCTCGTATTTGCGCTTCGAAATCAACGGCGTCAGCAGCTATATCTCCAACGCAACGCTTTACGTCTATTCAAGCAGCAATTCCAGCGCTGGCTACGAAGTGCGTCCTGTCAGCGACAATACCTGGCTGGAGGCTGGCCTGACCTACAATAATGCCCCCACACTTGGCCCAGTCGTCAATACGTCTGGCTCTTTCAGCACAGGCGCCTGGACCGGCGTCGACGTGACATCGCTTGTCAGCGGCAACGGCGTACTGAATCTGGCGATCACCGGCGCAAGCTCAACCGGCATCTCACTCAGAAGCCGTGAAAGCTCCTTTCCACCACGTCTGGATCTTACTCTTTCCGGCGGCGCGCCGACGCCGACGCCGACGCCCATGCCGACGCCTGTTCCCACATCGACATCCGCACCTACCCCTGGAACTTCGACCTTTGGCCCTGTGCGCGACGCCTATGTGAACGCGGCAAATTCAGCCAGCAACTACGGTAGCTCCGCCTCGCTGCGCGTCGATGCTTCGCCCGTGACGCAGAGCTTTTTGCGCTTCGACGTACAGGGACTGGCCGGCTCGATCGTTTCAGCCACGTTGAGGGTCTATGCGAACAGTGGCTCGAGCGCGGGCTACCAGGTGCGCCCGGTTGGCGACAATGCCTGGACAGAGTTGGGCGTCACCTCAGCCAATGCGCCTGCTGTCGGTGCTGTTGCCGGCGCATCGGGGTCATTCTCCAGTGGCGCCTGGACGAGTGTTGACGTGACTGCGCTCGTCACCGGGAATGGCAGTCTCAATCTGGCGATGACCGGAACCAGTAATACCGGCATCGCTTTTGACAGCCGCGAAGGCATAAACTCGCCTGAACTGGTGATTACGACGGCTGTCGTTGCAGCCGCATCGCCGGCAGACAATCCAGCCGTCACGACAAGAGTGCAGCCAGATGCGAGCGATGCAGATGGCGATGGTCTGTCGGCCACCGACGAACGCCTTAACGGGACGAATGACCATTCCGCGGATACGGACGGCGATCAGATGCCTGACCTGTGGGAAGTCGAGATCGGACTCAATCCAACCCGTAACGATGCGCTGGCTGACGAAGACGGCGATAGCGCGTCGAACGTCGCGGAATTCCTCGCCGGCACAGATCCGTACGACGACCAGCATATGCCCGGCCTAAACGCCGACCATGTGCTTTACATCCCATTACTGCTTCGCCAATAACGGCCAGACCTGCGCCCTGGACAGCGTCAAAATCAACGACGCTATCCAGGGCGCGTCTAAAAAAACTGTGGGTCAAGCGGATCTCGTGTGGTTACGTGCCGGGGACGGGCTTGCGGTGCTTCGGTCGAGCAGACAACGATCAGCCCGTCCCCGGCACGTAAGACCCGACCCCATCAATTCCGGTTGAGCCAAAACT
>Ga0073899_10002688_pt1 | contig 15911 bp, 11 predicted proteins | sample KloWWTmetaKNB5Ph_FD_88975 | JGI IMG/M metagenome (GOLD analysis project Ga0073899, IMG submission 88975) | Active sludge microbial communities from Klosterneuburg, Austria, studying microevolution and ecology of nitrifiers - Klosterneuburg... | ecosystem: Engineered > WWTP > Aerobic digester >...
ATGGCGATCATCTGGGCGGCGAAGTTCCAGTCGCAGACGGCAGAGGCCGCATCGAGCCCCTCGTAACATTGCAGCCGGATCAGCCTTCGCCCCAGACCGGCCGCGATGGCCTTGGCGATCTCGGTCTTTCCGACGCCAGCCTCGCCTTCCAGAAAGAGCGGCCGGCCGAGTTTCAATGCCAGGAAGACGACGGTCGCAAGCGGGCGGCCACAGATGTAATTCTGTTCGGCCAGAAGCCGTTCGACGGCGTCGATGGTGGCTGGATATCCGGTCACGGGCAGGCTCCTTCGCTGCCCGCATGCTGGGGGGGCAGTCGGGCGGGGTCAAGGGGCGAGGAGGCGCCTAAGACCAATGTCCTATGGGTCAGCCCGCCCGCCTTGCAAGGATGTAGGATTGCCGTGCGCGGTCGAAGCCCGCGATCTCCTCGCCGCGTGCGAAGGCCTCCTCAAGGGCGGCGCGGATGCGCAACCGTTCCGAAAGCGCGAGGGTGGGGTCGACGTCGAGCAGGCCGCCAAAATCGTGGGGCAGGGCGACATGGCCGGTGATCAGGGCTGGGTCGGGCGCCCATGCCCGGCCTGCGGCGCGTGCCGTGACCGATGGCCCGGCCAGATCCCAGTCGGCCAGCAGACGGTCAGAGGGGGCGCCAGCGTTTATCCCTGCCATCGTGCCATAATAATCTGGATAGTAGGTGTGGGCCGTGGCGCCCAGATTGCCGATGTTCAGGCTTGCGTTCGGCAAGCGGGCAGGATCGAAGGTCCAGCGCACCAGACGTATTCCTTGTGCGAGGCACCAGTCGCGCTGATACCATTTCAGCCGCACACCAAGGCCAAGACCCCGCGCCTCGGGCAGAACCGCGAGACGGTGGGAATGTTGCACGCCCGGTTCGCGTGTCGGGAAGGCGAAGATGTAGCCCAGCATCTTGTCACCTCGGAAGGCACCCGCGCATAGCCCGCCTTCGGCCTGGATGACCATCATCAGATCGCCGGGGTCGGCGGTATCATCCTGCCCCCAGACCGCGCGTTGCAGCGCCTCGGCGGCAAGGAATTCGGCCATGCCGGAAAGGTCGCGGAAAAGGATGTCCTCACTCATCCGAACGTCCTCAGATCATGGCTGACGGTCGCCAGAAAGTCATGGTCGAGCGTTACGCCGCTTCCCGCCCCGGCGGGCACTGGCATCCGGCCGTCCTTTGTCTCCAGCCGTTCCACGATGATGTCGCGGTGGAAATAGCGGCTGGCGGAGGATGTGTCGCCCGGCTTGCGGAAGTTCGGCAAGGTGGAGAGGTGGATGTTATGTGCCCGCCCGATGCCGCTTTCGAGCATGCCCCCGCACCAGACCGGCACATCGAAGGCCGCGCAGAGATCGTGGATGGCAAGCGAGGATGTGTAGCCCCCCGACCGCCCGACCTTGATGTTGATCACCCGCGCCGCATCCGTCTGCAGCGCCTTCCTCGCATGGGCCACGGTGCGGATGGATTCGTCCAGGCAGATCGGGGTTTGCATCCGCGCCTGAAGCGTGGCGTGGTCGTGGATATCATCCCAGGCCAGCGGCTGTTCAACATAGTCGAGCGCGAAGTCGTCGAGCCGGGCGAGAAGGGCTGCGTCGGCGAGCGTATAATCGCAGTTCGCGTCCACGGTCAGATGCGCGTCGGGAAAGGTTTCGCGCACGGCGCGCACCAGTGCCAGATCATGTCCCTGCTTGATCTTCAGCTTGATGCGTTTGTAGCCTTGGCCGAGGTGATCGCGGACCCGGCCGATCGTCTGGTCGACCGGGCCGATGCCCAGTGATACGCCGACGTCGATTGCGTCGCCTTCGCCACCAAGGACGGTTTGCAGCGGCAGGTTAAGGGAACGCGCCCACAGATCCCAGAAGGCCATTTCAACCGTCGCCCGCGCCATGTGATTGGCCCGCCAGGCGGTCAGTTGGCGGGCAAGCGCCTGCGGATGGGCAAAGCTCTTGCCGACAAAGCCGGGCAACAGGACGGTCGACAGAAAGTCCATCGCGCCCGCCGTGGTTTCCTCCAGATAGTCGGGCAGGGGGTCCATCACCCCTTCGGCGACGCCTTCATGTGTGCCGCTGAAAAGCCGCACAAGCGGAAACAGCTTTTCGGTCATCGTTCCGGTGGCGATGGTGAAAGGTGTCACCAGCGGCAGCCGGACAAGACGGATTTCGGCACCGTCGATGGTCAGCGGCGCGTTCGTGGTCGTTTTGGCCATAACCCTGTCCCTTCCCATGAATCGCAGTGCGGCGCACGATAGGGATTTGCAGTTTTCTTTCAATACTGTTTTTATGACATATTTCTATCATTTCGCGATCTGCCAGCGGGCCTGTGCCCCGACAACCACGTGTTCCTTCCAAATGGTCCCCCCGGGGTCGGCTAGCATCCGTCGGCAGGTTCTGCCGCACTTTTGGCTATTCTCATGTGGAGCAGGTCAAGGCGCCGCCCTACGGCAGCTCGCGGACGTGCAGGTGATAGATAACTGTGCGAATGCAAGTAGTTTTTCAGAGTAGTCATCCATTGGCCAAATATTACTTAGTTCAGACTTGAAATAATAATTGCAAACGCATGTAAATTGCCTAACCTCTCCTGGAAGGACTCGCCGGGAGGGCGGGTCCCATGCCCACGGGGGCTGATGGGGAGGATAGGATGGCAGCGGCAGGCATATTGGCGCAGTTGGCGGGGTTTCTGGCATCGGGCGGGGTTGAGGTGGTGGACTGTTCCGGCTCGCTCGGACCCGATACGCCCATCATCCGACTGCCGCCGGATTTTGCCAAGGACACGCCGAAGATCGAGATTCACCGGATCAGCGAATATGATCAGAACGGGCCGTTCTGGGCTTGGAACTGGCTGAAGCTCGGCGAACATTCTGGCACGCATTTCGATGCGCCCCATCACTGGATCACCGGCAAGGACTATCCCGACGGTTTCACCGATACGCTGGATGTCCAACGGCTCGTCGCGCCGGTCAATGTGATCGACTGTTCCAAGGAATGTGCGACAAATCCCGATTTTCTGCTGACCATCGACCACGTGAGGGCGTGGGAGGCGAAACACGGCCCGATCGGTAAGGGCGAATGGGTGGTCATGCGGTCCGACTGGGACAGTCATGTCGATGACGAGGCTGCGTTTCTCAACGCGAACGAGACCGGCCCCCATACCCCCGGCCCGACCGCCGAAGTGATCGAATATCTGATCGGCAAGGGCATCGTGGGCTGGGGCAGTCAGTGCATCGGCACCGACGCGGGCCAAGCGGGGGGCATGAATCCGCCGTTTCCGGCGCACAATCTGCTGCACAAGAACAACTGCTTCGGTCTGGCTTCGCTCACCAACCTCGACAAGCTGCCGGCGAAGGGGGCGATCTTGATCGCGGCGCCGCTGAAGATCCAGAACGGGACCGGCTCGCCCATACGGGCGCTGGCGCTGGTGCCGCGGGGCTGAGGCGGTGGAGCGGTTCGATCACATCTTCATCGGGGCGGGCATCAACAGTCTGGTGGCCGCCGCGATGCTGGCAAAAAAAGGCGACCGGGTTCTGGTTCTGGAACGCAGCGACCGCCCCGGCGGCGCGATGCGGACCGAAGCGGCGACGCTTCCGGGCTTTGACCATGATGTGATGGCCGCGACCTTCGTCCTGTTCCTGACCTCGCCGGCCCATGCCGCGCTCGGCGCTGATCTGGCGCGGCATGGGCTGACTTTTTGCCATACCAAACACCCGACCGCCGTTTTGCGCCCGAACGGCGAGGCGCTGGTCCTGACGACCGACCGCGCTGCCAATATCGCCCGTTGGAACGCGCTTGCACCCGGTGATGGCGATGCCCATGCCGCCGATGTCGGCGGGATCGAGGCGGACGCGCCGTTCCTGTTCGCTTTGCTGGGTGGGCCGCTTTGGTCTTGGGCCACGCTGAAGCTACTCTTCGCGCAGGTCCGAAAACGCGGATTGCGCGGCCTGGCTGCCTGGGTCGGGCGGGCATTGACCCTGGCGCGGGGTTGGCTTGAGATGACCTATCAAAGCCCTCTGGTTCAGGCCTTGTGGGCGCCCTGGGTGCTGCATTGTGGGCTGACGCCGGAAAGCACTTATTCGGGGCAGATGGGCAAGGTCATCGCCTTTGCCTTGGAGGCCGCGGGCGCCCCGGTGGTGAAAGGCGGCGCGGGGCAGGCGGTCGACGCCTTCCGCAGGCTGATCGAGGAGTGCGGTGGCGTGATCCGCTGCGGTGCGGACGTGGACAGGATCATCGTTGAAAATGGTCATGCGGTAGGTGTGGAGCTTTTGGGCGGCGAACGGATCGGTGCGCGCCATGTTGCGGCTTCGGTCGCGCCGGGGCAGCTGATGGATCGGCTGCTGCGCGATGTGAACCTGCCGCAGGACAAGGCCGCCGCACGGACTTTCCGCCACGGGCGGGGCGACTTTCAGCTGCACTATGCGCTGGACCGTCCGCCGGAATGGCTGACGCCCGGGCTGGATGATGTGGCGTTGATCCATCTGGCGGACGGGATCGATTCCGTATCGAGATCTGCCAATGAGGCCGAGCGCGGGATGTTGCCCGTCGTGCCGACGATCTGCGTCGGTCAGCCGCACCGGCTGGACCCGTCCCGTTGCCCAGAAGGCAAGGCGATCTTGTGGCTGCAAATCCCCGACGCGCCGCGCGCCATCAAGGGCGATGCCGCAGGCCAGATCATCGGGCAATCATGGGACGAATCTACGCGTGAGGCGTTTGCAGACCGGATCGAAGCCATCCTTTCCCGCCACATCAAGGATTTCGCGTCAATCAAGCTGGCGCGCCGCGCCTATTCCCCGGCCGATCTGGAAGCGCTGAACATCAACCTTGTAGGGGGCGATCCCTATGGCGGGCACTGCGGGATCGACCAGTTTTTCATCTTCCGGCCCTTTGCCAATAGCGTGAACGGCACAACGCCGGTCCGGGGTCTCAGCCATATCGGGGCCTCAACGCATCCGGGGCCGGGGCTGGGGGGCGGATCGGGGTTCAATCTGGCCAAAAGGATGGGCGCATGAAGGACCGGATCGAGGGCGTGCCGAGCCTTGGGGAAATCGGTCTTGCGAACTATCCGCCCTATTTGATGAACCGGATCATGGGGCGCTACAATGCCTCGATCCGGGCAGAAATGGCGAAGCTTGGCCTGACCACACCCAAGATGCGGGCGCTGGCGGTCCTGTCGGTGAAGGACGGGCTGCTGATCAGCCAGCTTGCGGTTCATGCGATTGTCGAACAATCCACCCTGTCGCGGGCGCTGGATGCGCTTCAGGTCGATGGTCTGATCCGCCGCGAAACCGACAGCGACGACAGCCGCGCCACCCGTGTTTTCATCACCGATGCCGGGCGGGGCGCGTTTGAAACGCTTTGGCCGCATATGGCGGAAAGTTATCTGGCGATGTTCAGGGGGGTGAGCGAGGAAGAAGAGCGTGCCTTTGTCGCAACGCTCCAGAAGATCCACGCCAATATCCGCAAGCATGATTTCTGAGGTACCATGGCAGAACGTTCCTTCAAGGCCGAGGTCGAGGATCTGAAGCTGGGGGAGGGTCAGACCTTCACCGGCGAGGGGATTTTGGCGATCACCAAGGCGCTGTTGGAAAACGGCGTGGGTTATGTCGGCGGCTATCAGGGCGCGCCGATTTCGCATCTGATGGATGTGCTGGCCGATGCCGAGGACCTGATGGCCGACCTTGGCATACGGTTCGAGGCGAATGCGTCAGAGGCCGCGGCGGCGGCGATGCTGGCGGCGTCCGTCCATTATCCGATCCGCGGCGCGGTGACGTTCAAAGGGTCGGTCGGGGTGAATGTCGCGTCCGACGCGCTGGCCAATCTGGCTTCGTCGGGCGTGACCGGCGGCGCGCTGGTCATCGTGGGCGAGGACTACGGCGAAGGCTCCTCGATCATGCAAGAGCGCAGCCATGCGTTTGCGATGAAGTCGCAGTTCTGGCTTCTGGATCCGCGCCCGAACCTGCCGTCGATCGTGAAGGCGGTGGGTGACGGGTTTGACCTGAGCGAGGCGACCAACAGCCCGGTGATGCTGATGGTGCGCATCCGGTCCTGCCACGTGACCGGCAGCTTCACTTGCCGCGACAACAAGCGCCCGCAACTGACTGTAAGGGAAGCCCTTTCCGCGCCCCGCCGCGATTTTTCGCGCGTGGTCTTGCCGCCGATGTCCTATGTGCACGAGCAGGACAAGGTGAAGAACCGCTGGCCCGCCGCGCAGAAATTCATCGCCGAGCGCCGCCTGAACGAGGTCTTCGGGCCCCCTGAGGGCAAGGTCGGGATCGTGATGCAGGGCGGCATGTATAACGGCGTGATCCGCGCTTTGCAGCGGTTGGGTCTGGCCAATATCTATGGCGATACCGACCTGCCGCTTTATGTGATGAACGTCACCTATCCGATTGTGGAAGCAGAGTTTCTGGAATTCTGTACCGGCAAGGATGCCCTCTTGGTGGTCGAGGAAGGCCAGCCCGAATTCATCGAACAGGGCCTGTCGACGCTGGTCTTGCGGGCGGGTCTGCCGGTCCGGCTTTATGGCAAGAACATCCTGCCGATGGCGGGGGAATATACCGGCAAGGTGATGCTCGATGGGCTGACGGCATTCCTGAAGGCGGCGGCGCCCGGCCTGCTGCCCGGTCAGGTGCGCGCGCCGAACAGGGACGCGCCCGCGATCCCCGACTTGTCAAAGACGGTGCCGATCCGTCCGCCGGGCTTTTGCACCGGCTGCCCGGAACGGCCGATCTTCGCTGCGCTGAAGCTGGTGGAAAAGGAACTGGGTCAGCACCAGATCAGCGCCGACATCGGCTGCCACCTCTTCGCGACGCTGCCCCCGTTCGAGATCGGCGGCGCGACGATGGGCTATGGTCTTGGTCCCGCTTCGAACGGGGCGTTCGATGGCGGGGGCGAGAGACGCCCCCTGTCGATCATCGGGGATGGCGGCTTCTGGCACAACGGCCTCTCCTCCTCGGTTGGCAATATGGTTTTCAACAAGTCCGACGGTGTGGTGGTCGTGGTGGACAATTACTATTCCGCAGCGACCGGCGGGCAGGATGTGATGTCCTCGCGCGCCGAGAATGCGACCAAGGCCACGAAAAACCCGATTGCCCGCGCCGTGCAGGGGATCGGTGTGAACTGGGTGCGCCAGATTGACCGGACCTATGATGTGGGCAAGATGCGCGACGTTCTGCGCGAGGCGCTGACGACGACGGAGCCGGGACCGAAGGTCATCATCGCGTCATCCGAATGCATGCTGAACCGGCAGCGCCGCGAAAAGCCGCTGGCCCAGCAGGCGATCCGTGATGGCCGCCGGGTCGCGGCGCCGCGCTTTGGCGTGGATGAGGACATCTGCACCGGCGATCACGCCTGCATCCGGCTCTCGGGGTGCCCCTCGCTGGGGTTGAAGCGGCTCGACGATCCGCTACGCGACGATCCGGTGGCCCATATCGACCAAAGCTGCGTCGGCTGCGGCAATTGCGGCGAGGTCGCGGATGCGGCGGTCCTGTGCCCCTCCTTCTACCGGGCCGATGTGATTCACAATCCCGGCCCCTGGGAAAGCTGGCGCGCGCGGGTCGCCGCCCGGTTTGCTGGCTGGCTGATGGCGCGCCGTGCCACGCGGCGGCTGACGTTTGACGGGGTGCAGCCATGACCGTTCACGATCCTCTTGCTCCCCGGCGCACCGATGACCGGCTGGGCGGTATCCTCAAGCTTGCGGTGATGGCGGTGGGCGGGCAGGGCGGTGGTGTCCTTGGCGGCTGGATCGAGGTTCTGGCGCGGGCGAATGGCTATGCGGCGCAGGCCACATCGGTCGCGGGTGTCGCGCAGCGCACCGGGGCCACGATCTATTATATCGAGATGGCCCCCATGGCCGACCGGACGCCGGTCTTTTCGCTGATGCCCGCGGCGGGGGACGTGGACGTGCTGATCGCGGCCGAGATGATGGAGGCGGGCCGCGCCATCCTGCGCGGGTTCGTCACCCCGGACCGCACCACGCTGATTGCGTCCACCCACCGGGCGCTGGCCGTGTCGGAAAAAATGGTGCCGGGCGATGGTATCGCCAGTTCCGACGAAGTGCGCGCGGCCATCGGTGTGGCCGCCCAACGGGCAATCCTTTTCGACATGGACCAGGTCGCCATCGACAAGGGCTCCGTCATCTCTGCCAGCCTCTTCGGGGCGCTGGCCGGGTCGGGCGCGCTGCCCTTCCCGCGCGCCGCGTTCGAAGCGGCAATCCAGGCTGGTGGCAAGGGGGTTGAGGCATCGCTTGCCGCTTTCAACGCTGCCGCGGATCTGGCGCAAGCGGGCGGGGGCGCATCAGCCGCGCCCCCCATGCTCGCCCGGCCTGCCGCCGCCTCCATCGCGGGGCCGGACAAACTCACGCAAGCTTGGGACAATCTGGTCCGACGGGTGGCTGCGCTGCCCGGCCCGGTTTGCGACATGGCGCTTGCGGGCCTGCGCAAGGTGGTCGACTTTCAGGACTGCGCTTATGGTGCGGCTTATCTTGATCACCTCGACCGGGTGCTGACGCGGGACCATGTGGCCCATGATTGGCTCCTGACGCGCGAGGCCGCCAAATACACCGCCAACGCGATGGCTTATGATGATGTGATCCGGGTCGCCGACCTGAAAACCCGCGCTGCGCGGTTCGACCGGATCGGGCGCGAGATGGGGCTGAAGGACGACCGGCTTCTGGCCCTGACCGAGTTCTTCCATCCCCGCGCCGAGGAAATCACCGGCCTGATGCCCACTCGTATGGGCGCGCGCTGGCAGGCCGATCCCGTGCGCATGGCACGCCTTGACCGCTGGTTCGGCCGGGGGCGGCGCATCCGCACCGACAGGCTCGGCCCGTTCTTGATCCTGTGGGTGCTGGGGGGCCTGCGCGGCTGGCGGCTGAAGACCTTGCGCCATGCGCAGGAAATGGTGCATCTGGGCGACTGGCTGTCGCTGGCTCTGGCCGAAGCCCCCGCCGACTATGCTCTGGCGGTGGAGCTGATCCGCTGCCGCCGCCTGATCAAGGGCTATTCCGACACGCATGCGCGTGGCCAGTCGAAATTCGACCGGGTGACGGGCGCGGTGGCATCATTGCGCGGGCGCACGGACGCTGCCGACTGGATCCGCCGCCTGCGCGAAGCCGCCCTTCAGGACGAGGAGGGCAAGACGCTGGACGGGGCGCTGGCGACCGTGCGCAGTTTCATCTGACGGGGCCGTCGGCCCCCGCAGTCAAAGCGGCGACAGCCGGTGAAAGCGGGATTGTTCAAAGATCAGAGCTGCCCCGTCCCCCAGCCGGATATCAACGATCCGGCCAATGAAGATTGTATGGCTGCCGGCTTCGACCGCTTCGGTCAGGGCGCAGGAAAAGCTGACCGGCGCATTGGCCAGAACCGGCGTGCCGGCGGCGTCACCCAGCCAATGCCCTTCGCTGAACTTCTCCTCGCCGCTTGCCCCGCCCGCGCCTGCAAAGCGCAGCGCAAGCGGGCCGGAGGGATCGGGCAGAAGGTTCACGGCAAATCGCCCCTCGGCCCGGATTGCCGCACAGGTGCCGGTCTTGCGGTTGATGCAGGCCAGAAGGCTGGGCGGGTCGGCCGTGACCGAACAGACGGCGGTCGCGGTGATCCCGCGCCGCGCCCCGGCGTGGCGCGCGGTCACGATCGTCACCGCGCCGGGAAAGCGCGCCATGGCGGCGCGAAAGAGCGCAGGATCGACGGGCGTGCCCATCTCAGGCCGCCTTCAGTTCGGTCAGATAACTTGCCGCCGCGTCCGGGTCGGCAAACCAGGGGAAGAAATCGCGGGGATCGTTGAAGCCGTTCGCCATCCGCCGCGCCAGCGCCGGGACTGCGCAGGCGGTGCCCATGATATCAAGGATGAAGGGCGGTGGTGGCAGCAAGAGCATGTTGGTCCAGCGCACGACCCATTGGGCATAGTCCCAGAATTCCTCAAACGTGCCCTGCATCCAGGCTTCGTCAAAGGGTCGGTCACCGTGGGCGAGGATACGGCGCAGATAGACCGCGGCGGCTTTTGAGGCGTTGTTCGATCCCTGCCCGGTGATCGGGTCATTCAGGCAGACCGCATCGCCAAGCCCCAGCACCTTGCGCCCCGAAGGCAGGGTGGCCACCGGATGACGGATCGTCGGCGCGAACCGACCGGCCAGGATGCCGTTGGCGTCCGTCAACTCGCTCCGCCGGTTGCGGTCGGCTTCCCAGGGAACGAATGTTTCAAGGATACGCTTCGACATGGCCAGATGTTCGGCCGGGCCCTTCACCTCGGCCCAGCAATCCATCGGCCCGCCCGGCACCCCTTCGAACACCATGATCTCGCAGGGGCCGGAGGTGGTGAGTGCCGGAAAGACGAAATATTCGCCGACACCGGGGATCAGGTTGAACTGGACGGCCGAATGCACCGGGCGTGGTTCCATCCCATGCACATAAGTCAGCGCCAGCGCCCGCATCGGCTTGTCATAGGTCGACCGCGCTGCATCGCGCGTGAAAAGCTGGCCGATCTCGCCCTTGCCGCTGGCGACGATCACCAGATCATCTTCGCGCGCGTAAAGTTCCAGGTCCGACAGGCCCGCGTCGCGGATCACCATGCGCCCGCCCAGCCGCTCGAACTCCTCCATCCAGCGCGGCACCTTCACCCGCTGGTCGACCGAAAAGGCGGGCCTGTCGAGCCGCCCGGTCCAGTCGATGACCTTGGTGCCGGATCCGTCGGGATTGGGCACCATGAAATTGATCCCCTCGACCGGCGGGCAACTGTCGGCCCAGAAGTCGATCCCCAGGTCGCGCTCGTTCTGCACGGACTGATCGAACATGCACTGGCTGGACAGGACCTTGCCCGCGGCGATGTCCGCGCCCGTGCGGTTTTGCACGATGCGCACCTGATGGCCCGCCTGCAAAAGCCCGATCCCGAGTTGCAGGCCCGATTGCCCGCCCCCGGCAATGGTAATTTTTCTCATCTCTCACTCTCCCCGTTTCTTCTTTGTCCAAATACCCCCGCCGGAGGCGTCCTCCAGCCTGCGACCGCCTCAGCCCATCAAAAGGGGGATAGCCGGATCGGCCCGCTCCGGCCCCATCGCGGTATAACCACCGTCAACGCAAAGATCGGTGCCGGTGATGAAGCGCGCCTCGTCCGAACACAGGAACAAGACCGCGCTCGCCACCTCCTCGGGGTCGCCAGCGCGGCCAAGAAGATGGAAGGGTGCGGCCACCCGGTCGGTCTTTGCCCGGTCGCCGCCCGTGAGCTGATCCATGATGTTCGACCAGGTCCAACCGGGGCTGACCGCGTTCACCCGGATTCCATCGGGCGCAAGGTCCATCGCCTGATTGCGCGTCAGTTGCAGGATCGCCGCCTTCGACACCGGGTAAAGCCATCGGCCTGTCTGCGCCACGCGCGAGGAGATCGAGCCGAAATTGACGATGGCACCCCGGTTTTTTACCAGTTCGGTGCGTGCCGCCTGCATCAGCATCACCGAGCCGACCACATTCACGTCAAAGCTTTCCAGCCATTCGGAACGGGTCGAAGCCGCGCCATTATCGAGGTAGGAGCAGGCCACGTTCACCAAAAAGTCGATGCGGCCAAACCGTTTCACCGTGCCGTCAACCAGCGCGGCGATGGCACTGTCGTCGCGCAGGTCGCAGGCCTGAAAGGCCACGCCTTCCGCCTCCAGCGCGCGACCGGCTTCGGCGTTGATGTCGGCCACCATCACCCGCGTTCCGGCCGCGCGGAATGCCGCCACGACCGCCGCCCCGATCTTGGTTGCGCCCCCTGGCACGATGGCCACCTTGTCTTTCAGCCCACGCATGTCGCGTCTCCTCCCGCTTTGTCTGGTCAGGCTCGGGCAGGGATGGGGCAGGCGCTATCCGCTTTGCCCGCGCGCTATCCGCAAAACGAAAGAATCTGCGCGACAGGGTGCGCGATTGGATTTATATGCAAATGCAAGTGATCCACTTCCGGGGAGGGAGGGGGAATGCAGCCCTTATCCAACGCGCCAAAGCGGCGCCCGCTGGGCGCGCATGTCCTGATGTCCAGCGACGATCTGGACGAGGCGCGCGAAAAAGTAGCGCGGATTTTCTGTCCGCACCGGCTGGACCGGATCGGGCGCGAAGGGCGCTTCGGGGCGCACCATCACCATCTGCGCGGCGAACGCCTGTCGCTCAACTATATCGAATATGGCGCCAAGACGCTGATCGCGCCGGGCCTGCTGGAGCGTTTCTATCTGCTGCAGATGCCGCTCTCCGGGGCGGCGATGATCACCAACGGTGCGGAAAGTTATGCGACGCTGCCCGGGCAGGCGGCGGTTCTTAATCCACACCTGCCCACGACGATGATCTGGGGGGAAGGGTGCGCGCAGATTCTGGTGCAGATCGACCGGCAAGCGATGCAGGATCATTTGGCCACGGTCATCGGCGGGCGGGCCGATAGGGCGCTGACCTTTCGCGGACCGCTCGACATGCGGCGGGGCGAGGGCGCTGCGCTGCGTCAGCTGATCTTGCATCTTGTGGCCGAAACCGATGCTGGCCGCGCGCCGATCGGGCGGGGTGGCCTTCTGGCGCGCTCGATTGAAAGCACCATCCTGACCGGCCTGCTCGAAGCGCACAGCCACAATTATTCGGGCCTGCTCGACCGACCCGGCGCGATGCCTGCGCCCCGTCATGTAGTTCAGGCAGAGGCGTTCATTCTGGCCCACCTGACCGAGCCCTTGACCGTCGAGACGATTGCCACGGCGGCTCAGGTCAGCCCGCGCGCGCTGCAACTGGCCTTCCGCACGTTCCGGGACAGCACGCCCATGGGCTTTTGGCGCGACGCGCGGTTGCTGCGCGCTCATCAGGATCTGATCGCCGCCGGGCCTGAGGCGAGTGTCACCGATATCGCCCTGCGCTGGGGCTTTGGCCATTTTGGGCGGTTCGCCGATCTCTACCGCCGCCGGTTCGGCCATGCGCCAAGCACTACGCTGCGATCTGCCCGAGCAGGCAGTTTTTCCGACTAGTCGGTTTTACGCTTGATGCGACACAAAATGCCCGCATGTCCTCTTATGACGCAAAGATGACGCTCCTGTGCTTTTTTAGCTGATTCTTTCGGCTAAAACCGGCACGGTAATTTTCTTGCTGGAGGGATGCGCATGTCGGACACGGAACGCCTGAAACGTCTACGCCAGAGTTCGATTGATGCGACCGTGGCCGGGCCGCCCGCCCGCACCCGCAATCCGTTTTTCGGCGTCGGCCCGATCACCGACGGGGCCGAGGACGAGGCTGAAAGCCGCCGCCTGCGCTTTGAGTTCGAACATTGGCTTGAGGCGAATTATCGCAAGCTCGATGATCGCGGCAACGATCTGGGGCCGTTCACGGCCGCTGAAATCGGGCGTTCGATGCACCGCGGCTATCCGGCGGACAAGTTCCTACTCGACATGATGCGCGAGATTCACCGCTATTTCGAGTTCCCGAAGGCGAACAAGATGGCCGTGGGGCTGGGCGGCGGGCATTCCGGCTTTACCGCCTGCGCGCTGCATCTGATCACGACGAATGACCCGTCCCAGCAGGTGTTCGTCGACACGCTGCGCCCAGAATCAGCGGCGGCGAAATCCTCGGGCTTCTTCCGCCAGTCGTGGGGCGCGCAGATCCTTGAGATGATGCGCTATGCCAAAAACGGCGACGAATCCCGCATTCACTTTGCTGAACAAGAAGGTGTGGTTCCGGCGGCGACCGATCTGGCCAAGATGGGCATCAAGCTTTTCATCGGCGTGGGCCATGAGACGACGGGCGCCACCACCTATTCGGCGCGCGACGTGAAGGAGCTGCTGGCCTGGATCGCGATGAACCCGGCTGAACATCATGTTGTTCTGGATGCCACCTCCATGCTGGGCGCGATGCCCTGGGGCGAGGAGTTGGTGCGCGAAGTCACCACCAAATGCTGCATGTTCATGCCCTTCCAGAAGGCGATCGGCGGGATTTCGGGATATTATGTGGCGTCCTTTACGCCCGCCGCATTGGATCTGGTCGAGCGCAATCAGAAAAAGCCGTCCTGGGCCATTCCGCGCCAGTTGAAGATCGCGGCGCCGGTCGATCCGAAAATGCCGCTGACCGGTGAACGTACCGTCAATGTCGGCCCGATCTATGACCCGGCCCAGAACAAGATGCTGGGGGGGGTGATCAACACCTTCTCGACGCTTGCCTTTGCCGAGACAACCTTCGGCCTTCTGCGCGCCGAAAAGCGCATCGGTTCGGTCAGTGACCTGAACGCGCGTTCGGTCAAGAACCGCGCGGCGGTCAATGACTGGGTGGCGGCGCATCCGCTTTTTGAACTTGGCGTGACCGACCCCGACTATCGCGGGGCCGCCGTGACACTTTTGAAAGTCACCGACCCCGACATCACCGATGCAGGCCATCATGCCCGTATCGTCGCCTATTCCAAGGCGATCCTGTCCTATGACGGTGTGACCCATCCGAACGGCACGCATGAGCCGGGTCTGGATGTGGCGCGCTATATCAATGCTTTCCCCGGCACGCCCGGCGACTATCGCGCCTGGATCGGCGGCATTCGCCCGGTCGAGGATATTCCGGCGCTTCTGGACAATCTGCACTATGCCTATCACCGCGCCAAGATCGCGGTGCTGGAGGAGGAGCTTGCCAAGGTCGGCGTGACCTTCGAAGCGCAAGCCATGGCGGATGCCAACCAACGCCAGGACGACCCGAACCGCGCCTACAAGGTGCTGGTTTGTGACCGCGTAGGGCTGAAGTTCGACGCCAAGGGACAGCCCGATCATTCCGAGGTGAAAGCCTATGTCGAGGCGCGTGGCGGGGTCTTCCATGAAACCGGGCTGAGTGACGAAGCGAAGCTCGAAAAAGGCAAGATCCACTTCTTCTATGTCCCCGATGTTTCGACCGAGGCAGAGATCATGGCCGCTGCGGGGCAGGGGCAGTATGATGCGGTTATTGCCGCTGCGACCTTCCTGCCGAAGGATGCGGTCTTCGGTCTGGGCGGCGTGCGGATCGGCGCGGGCACCGGCAACATGGGCTGCGCCACCTGGGGCGGTGGCAATGGTGCGGGCGGCGAGGCCGCGCTGATGAACACACCAAGCTTCAACAGCCGCGCGACGGCGCAGATGGCCATGAAGGCGCTTCTGAAAGTCATGCCCGACCTGCCCGTGGACAAGATGCACGAGATGACCGCAGCGGGTCAGTTCGACACGGGCCGCCAGCTGCGCCAGTTCCCGACGGAAAAGCTGGAAGGCAAGACCATCGCGATTTTCGGCTACGGCAATATTGGGCGCGAAGTGGCAAAACTGGCGGCGGCGTTCGGGATGAAGGTGCGCATCTATGCCCGTCCGCGTCACAAGGACTGGATCGAAAGCGAAGGGTTCACCCATGCCGCAACCAAGGAGGAAGCGGCCAACGGCGCTGACGTTCTGTCGCTGCATACCGGGCTTGGCGCGCTGAATGCCGAAACCGGCACGTTCGCCAATGCGGGTTTCGTGGGCGACAGCGTCTTTGCGGTGGTCAGGCCCGGTGCGATCTTGCTGAACTACGTCCGGGGCGAAGGCGTGGATGCGGGCGCACTGGACCGCGCCATGGCCTCGGGTCAGATCCGTTATGCGGCAATCGACGCGGACCTGTTTACCAATGCCGAAACCGGCGCGGTATCGGGGCCGATGGTGCCCTATCTGGCGCTTGCGCCGAAATATCCCGGGCGGCTGGAGCTTTTGCCGCATGCCGCTGCCGATACCGAGCACAATTCGCGTGTCGAAGGGGCTAAACAAGCGGTCGATCAGATCTATGACCTGATCCAGTTCAAGCGGGTGGTGAACCTGAAAGGCGATCTGCCTGCGGGCTACAGCGATGGCGGGGCGACGACCGTCAAGGGGATCGGCGGTGCAACTGCGCGCGACATCGCGCAACTGGCCGACAGCCGCGATGATCTGGCCGCCGCCCGCCAGGCCGCCGAGG
>Ga0073899_10002689_pt1 | contig 15907 bp, 9 predicted proteins | sample KloWWTmetaKNB5Ph_FD_88975 | JGI IMG/M metagenome (GOLD analysis project Ga0073899, IMG submission 88975) | Active sludge microbial communities from Klosterneuburg, Austria, studying microevolution and ecology of nitrifiers - Klosterneuburg... | ecosystem: Engineered > WWTP > Aerobic digester >...
CTCGCCAACCCCGACTACCTGGTGTGGCTGCGCGGCCAGGTCGCGCTGCTCGACGGCCACCCCGCCGACGCCGCCCGCGACTTCGCGGCGCTGGCCGCGACGCCCGACTCGCGGTTCGCCCGGGCCGCCGCCTGGCGCGCCGCCGACGCGGCGTGGGAGCAGGGCCAGCGCGCCGACGCCGCCGCGACCTACCAGCGGCTGCGCGCCGCGGCCGACGCCGACGAGCACGCCGACCTCGGCGTCGTCGCGTACCGGCTCGCGCTGGCGGCCGGCGACGCCGACCCGGCCCGCGGCCAGGCCGCGCTGCGCGGCTTCCTGCGCGCCTACCCGACCCACCCGCTGGCCGCCGACGCCGATCGCGCGCTGGCCGTCGCCGGCGCCGCGCCCACCTACTCGGACGACGATCGCATCGAGCGCGCGCAGCGGATGATCAGCGCCCACGCCTGGGACGGCGCGGTCGCCGAGCTGGCGCAGATCGACGCGCGGGCGCCGCGGGCGATCCGGATCCGGCGCGACTACTGGCTGGGCACCGCGCTGTTCAAGATGCGCCGCCGCTACGCCGACGCCGGCCAGCTGCTGCTGGGCGTCGCCGACGACATGCGCTCGGCCGAGGCGCTGTTCCACGGCGCGCGCGCGCTGTCGCGGGCCGACCACGACGACGACGCGATCCGCCACTACCGCGAGGTCGTGAAGCGCTACCCGAAGACCGCCTGGGCCGAGGAGGCGCAGTACCTGACCGGCTGGCTCGAGTTCAACCGCGGCAACTACCGCGCGGCGATCGCGCCGCTGGCCGAGACCATCCGCCGCTACCCGAAGTCGAAGTGGATGGACGACGCGCTGTGGTTCCTGGGCATGAGCCAGTACCTGGTCGGCGATCCGGCGGCGGCGCTCCCGCACCTCGAGAAGCTCGCCGCGCGCTCGGGCTCGCTCGAGGCCGGCAAGGGCGCCTACTGGCAGGCCCGCGCCCTCGACGCGCTCCACAAGGACGGCCAGGCCACGCCGATCTACCAGCGCATCGTCGGGCGCTGGCCGTTCTCGTGGTACGCGCTGCTCGCGACCGCACGGCTGGCCGAGCGCGGCGTGACGATCGGCCCGTTCGGGACCACCCCGCCGGCGCCGCGGGGCCCGGCGGTCGCCGACGCGATCGACGCCGCGGTCACCGCCGACCCGGCGATCCGCGCGTTCGACGAGCTGGTCGCCGCCGGCCTGGCCACCGACGCCGGCGTCGATCTGGCGCGGCGCGAGCGCGGCCTGGTCAAGCGCCACCCGCGGCCGCAGGCGCTGGCGGTGCTGTTCGATCGCTACGGCACCGGCCGCAACTGGTCGCGGCCGTGGAAGCTGGCGATGGCCTACGACGGCGGCGCGCTCGACACACCGCCCGAGGGCAGCGCGCGCCGGTTCTGGCTGCACGCCTACCCCGAGGCGTACAAGGATCTCGTCGAGCAGTACCGCCCGCTCGGCGGCAGCCCGCCCTACTACCTCTACGCGATCATGCGCAAGGAGAGCGGCTACGACCCCGGCGTGCTGTCGTACGCCGACGCGCAGGGGCTGTTGCAGATGATCCCGGCGACGACGATCCGGGTGGCCAGGCAGCTCAAGCTCACCTACGCCCCCGGCGACCTGTACGCGCCCGAGCTCAACATCCACACCGGCGCCTGGTACATCGGGAAGCTCCTGGCCAAGTTCAACGGCCAGATCCCGCTCGGCGCCGGCTCGTTCAACAGCGGCCCGCGCCCGGTGATGAAGTGGGTCGAGGCCAACGGCGCGCGGCCGCTCGACGAACTGGTCGAGCTGGTCAGCTACCAGCAGACCCGCGAGTACATGAAGAAGGTCACCGAGAACTACGCGCGCTACGTCTACCTCTACACCGGGCAGGTCTACACCCAGCCGCTCACGGTGAACGCGGCGACGGTGCAGGACGACCTGACGTATTGACGCGCCGGGCGCGCGGGAATCCACGGGCCGCACCTGACGTTGTTCCGGCGGCCGATCTATCGTGGGCGTCCCACTGCCCGAGGTGCTCCGCATGTTGCGTCTGTCGCTCGCCACCGTCGCCGTCGCGCTCGTCTCCACCACCAGCCTGGTCGCCGCCCACGAGCCGGGGCCGTTCGACGTCGCCCAGGTCGACGCGGCCAAGCCGCTGCCGGCCGGCGTCAAGGCCAAGGGCAAGGCGGTCGAGCAGGTCTGGACCTGGACCGAGGGCGACATGACCACCGCCGGCGCCGCGGTGCTGTCGTCGACCGACACCGTCAAGGACGGCCGGGTGGTCGCGCGCAAGCTGTTCGTGCAGTACTACCGGGGCAAGCCGGGCAAGCTCAAGCAGGTGCGGCTGGTGCAGGACGGCGTACCGACCTGCGAGTACGACGTCGTCGCGCGGTTCGTGCCCGGCTCGGTGCAGATCACCGACGAGGACACCGACGAGATCTCCGAGCTGTCGTTCGCCTACGACGTCACCTGCATCAGCGACGTCAGCCCGGCGACGCGCAAGCTGCTGCTGCTCGAGGGCCCGGCCAAGCACGCGCTCCGCGGCGACACCCAGATCGACGCCGGCGGCGGGCAGCTGCTCGGGGGCACCTACAAGCTCGACGGCTTCAAGAAGGCGCCGGACCTGCAGGCGCTGGCCGAGGCGGCGTGGAAGGACCTGCTGGGCAAGTAGCCCCGCGCCGGCCGCGTCGAACGGGTAGGATCGCGCGATGCGGCGCCTCGCTCCCGTGCTCGTGCTCGCCCTCGCCTCGACCGCCCACGCCGGCACGTTCGAGGCGACCCCGGCCGACGACCTCGAGGCCAAGATCAACGCGCTGGTCGCCGGCGACGAGCTGATCGTCCACGGCGGGACCTACACGCTGAGCGGGCGTTTCGGGATCTCGCTCGCCGGCACCGCCGCGGCGCCGATCGTCATCCGCGCGGCCGACGGCGAGCGCCCGGTGATCGATCGGCCGGCCGCCGACCAGAACATCTGGGACCTCGATCGCGCCGACTACGTGACGATCCGCGGCCTCGAGTTCAAGGGCGGCTCGGCCGGCGTGCGCATCACCGCGGCCGATCACCTGACGATCGAGGACTGCGAGATCCACGACACCGCCGACGTCGCGCTGCGCGCCAACGACGGCGGCGCGGTCTACCGCAACTTGCTGATCCGCCACAACCACATCCACGACACCGACGGCACCGGCGAGGGCATGTACCTCGGCTGCAACAGCAACGCGTGCCGGGTGCTCGACAGCATCATCGAGCGCAACCACGTCCACCACACCAACGGCCCGACGGTCGCGCAGGGCGACGGCATCGAGCTCAAGGAGGGCAGCGCCGCCAACGTCATCCGCGACAACGTCATCCACGACACGAAGTACCCCTGCATCCTGACCTACGCCACCGTCGGCAACGGCGGGCCCAACGTGATCGAGGGCAACGCGCTGTGGGGCTGCGGCGACCACGCGATCCAGTCGGCGGCCGACGCGATCATCCGCAACAACCTGATCCTGGGCTCGGTGGCCAACGGCATCGCGATGCAGCCGCACCAGGCCGGCACGCCCGCCAACCTGGTGGTCGTCCACAACACCGTGCTGCACGCGACCAACGACGCGATCCGGGTCGGCGGCATCACCGGCGCGGTCACGATCGCCAACAACGCGCTCTACGCGCAGGCCGGCAACGCGATCGCCGCCAGCGGCACGATGGCCGGGCTGATCGTCGCCGGCAACCGCGGCGTCGGCGCGCTGAGCGGGGTCAGCGGCGGCTTCACCGCGTCGACCCTCGACGGCGATCTGGTCAGCGGCGGCTACGCCGGCGCGCCGCCGATGGACCTGTTCCCGCGGGTCGGCTCGAGCTTGATCGGCGCCGGCGATCCGGCCCACGCGGTGGCGATCGACTTCAACGGCGTGGCCCGCACCGCCGGCGTCGACGTCGGCGCCTACGCGTTCGCCGCTGGCGGCAACCCCGGCTGGCAGCTCGCGGCGGACTTCAAGGGCTTCCCGGTCGGCGGCGGTGACGTCGACGCCGGCGTCGACGGGGGCGGCGGCGAGGCCGGCGGCTGCTGCCAGACCGGCGCGACGCCGGCCGCGCCGACCGCGCTCGGGCTGCTGGTGGCGCTGGCGCTGGCGCGCCGGCGGCGCCGGCGGATCAGCTGATCCCGACCCAGCGCGCCAGCGGCGCCAGGGCCGCCGAGACCACCTGCCACGCGGCGATCGCCAGCACCACGTGGGCCAGCGCCATGACGTGGCCGACCAGCATCATCAGGCCGTCGCGCTCGAGGAGCCCGATCGCGTACATCAGGACCGGGATGATGAAGACCAGGTTGGAGCCCGGGATCGGCAGCGGCAACGCCAGCCCGACGCCGAGCACCACCAGGCCGAGGCCGACCAGCCCGAGCGCCGGACCGCCGGTCAGCGGCCCCAGGCGCTCGCGCACCAGGTGACTCATCCAGCCGGTGCCGCGGTTCAGCCAGCGCGCGATGCGGGTCAGCGCCGACGCCGACAGCGCGACCCGCCGGATCCACCCCGGCAGCCACGGCCGGGTCCGCCCGATCAACAGCTGCGCGCCGACGAACGCGATCGCCACGCCGAACGGCGTCGACAGCCCGACGAACGGGATCGCGGTCAACGCCAGGAGCGCGATCACGAAGCCGAAGCCGGCGCTGGCGGTGGCGTCGAGGATCTCGGCGATGGTCAGGCCGTCGGCGCTGTCGATCACCACCGCGTCGCCGGGCGAGATCGTCGCCGCGGCTGGCGGCACCGCGGCGCTCGCCGCCGCCCGCGCAGCGCGCCGCTCCTCGGCGGTCGCGACCAGCGTCGCCAGCAGCACCGAGAGGCGGAGCTGGGTCGGCGAGCTGATGCGCACCGGTTCGGGATCCGCCGCCACGCGATCAGTGTGCCGCGCGCAGCGGGCGGCGCCAAGCCGCGCCGGTGGTCAGAACCCGCGGGCCGCCAGGCCGGCGCGGATCTCGGCGGGGCGGTTGGCGATGTACTGCGCGGTCTCGGCGTTCTTGTCGGCGAAGTCCGAGGCGTCGAACTCGCGGCCGGGCGCGGCCGCCAGCAGCGGCGTGAGCTGCGCGACGATCCGCTGGCGCGCGGCCTCGAGCTGCATCGCCTCGAACGCGTCGAGCGCCTCGCGCAGCCGCGCCGCGAACGCGGCCCGGCACGGCGCCTCGGCCATGCAGCGGGTCGCGATGCGCCCGGTCGGGCTCCACTCGTCGACCGAGCCGGCCTGGAAGGTCTGGTCGAGGCCGCTGGGGAGGATGGTCCAGCGGTCGGTCGCGGGGTCGTGGTAGACGCGGTAGTTGTTGACGATGTCGTAGCTGTAGCCGTCCCAGTGCGACAGCAGCGCCTCGACCGCCCACATCGACAGGTAGCGCTCGAAGTCGAGGACCTCGGTGACCGCCGGGTAGAAGCCGCCGACCGGCAGCGCGTCGAGCCGGGCGATCAGCGAGCGCAGCGCGGCGTAGTCCTGCGGGTCGGCGTCGGGCGCCGGCGTGCCGTCGCAGGCGTCGGGGTGGAACTCGCGGGTCAGGCAGCCGCTGTCGTCGTCGCGGACGTTGCCGGCCTCGAGCTGACACCAGTACGTGCCCTCGTACAGCATCCCCTGGTTGGAGCCGAAGTGGCGGGCCAGGAAGCGGCGGTCGACGGTCTCGACGTGCAGGTAGTGGCCGAACAGCGCGCCGTTGACCAGCACCCGCACCGGCGCGACGCGCGGCGCGGGCACGCCCATCCGTCGAAACAGCGGGTAGGCCAGGCGCTCGTGGGTCAGGCTCTTGTCCTGCACCATGTTGTTGAGCGTCAGCCCGGCCAGGCCGCCGATGCGGCGGTCGCTGGGGCAGCCGGCCACCGCCGGATCGTCCCAGGCCAACGCGATCTTCAGCCCGGCCTTCTCGTCGAGGCGCCGGGCCGAGCCGCAGCCGCCCTTCACCTTGACGCCGACGCCGGCGTAGGTGACGCCGAGGTAGGTGACGTCGCCGCTGTGATAGTCGCGCTCGTACGGCACGCAGCCGGGCGGCTCGGCCTGCGCATCGATGGCCGCGTAGCTGGCCGGCGGCAGCGTGATCTCGACGTCGCGCACGACCAGCTCGTCGAACGCCACCGCCGAGCCGTCGTCGGTGCGGAAGCCGACCCCCGCGCTCCACGGCCCGGTGGCGGTGCAGCCGTCGAAGCTGCGCGTGGTCTGGCGCGCGCGCACCAGGTGATCGCGCCACGGCTCGAGCCGACCGAGCACCGCCGCCGGCCCCTCGTAGGTGCCTAGCCCGAGCACGATCGGCGGCGGGTGCGGCGACGCCACCGCGTAGGCCCACACCCGCTCGCGCGGCGCGCCGTCGGCGTTCACCGTCCACACCTCGTAGTCGGTGGTCGCCAGCAGGTCGCCGTCGGGATCCTCGGGCGCGCTGACGTCGATCACCAGATCGGCGGCGGTGACGTCGATGCGCCCCGCGGCGTTGGTGATCACCGTCGGCGCGATCGGCCCCGCCTCACCGGCGCACACGTCCGGCAGGCGCGGCGGATCGGCGCACGCGGCCAGCGCGACGATCACGAGCAGAGCGGCGCGCGCCATCACCACCAGCGTAACGCAGATCACCAGCGGCGCGGGGCCTGCTGGTACACTGCGCCGATGCGACGTGGGTTCATGCTCCTGGCGGTGCTGGCCGCCTGCTCGGCCGACGATCCGACGTTCGCCGGCGTGGTCGACGCCCCGCCGCTGGCGATCGACGCCGCCGCCATCGACGCCACCGACATCGACGCGGCGCCCCCGGGCGACAGCGGCCCGGCGCCCGGCTTCGGCGTGGTCAGCGGCCAGTGCGGCGTGCTGACCCTGGCCGAGCTCGACAGCACCACCCCGCTGTGGTTCGGCGGCGAGTTCACGTTCGACAACCGCTTCGACGACCCGGCCGAGCGCGATCAGCTCACGCCCGGCGGCCAGCACATCCTCTCGGTGCCCAACGCCGGCGGCAGCTCGGTGCTGTCCGAGGTGTTCGCGTTCGAGTGGCTGGCCCGCTGCGAGGGCGCGACCTTCCTCAAGGCCGAGACCGAGATCGTCTACGACGTGGTGGGCAAGAAGGCCGACATCCTGGTCGAGATCGACGGCCGCAAGGTCGGCGTGTCGGTGACGCGGGCGATGACCTTCCCGCTCGGCAACCCGTACACGCTGACCGACGCCACCGCGCTGTTCGACCGCAAGCTCGACGACATCCAGCTCGCCACCGAGGCGGTGTCGGCCGCCGACCGCTGGTCCAAGCAGATGGTCGTCGCGCTGGCCATCGACGCCCAGCACGCCCAGGTCGCGATGCAGGCGTGGCAGATGCTCGACGCCGCGACCAAGGACGACACGATCCTCATCGTCCCGGTCACCAGCGGCGACGACCTGTTCATCTACACGAACATGTAGGGGGCTCGTCGCCGCGCCGCCCGACCTGCCGCCGGCGGCGTCAGACCGGGGTGCCAAGGTCGGCGGGTGCTGGTCGAAACGCCCTCGCCTGTCCCGCCCTCGCCCGTGACCGCCGCGCCCGCCGCGGCCGGCTCGGGGCCCGTCGTGGCGCCGAAGAAGGCGGTCGACGACAGCCTGGGCACGATCTTCATCGGCATCGCCGGGATGATCGGCGCCGGCAAGTCGACGCTGGCCACCGCGCTGGGCGGCCACCTCGGCATCGACGTGCACTACGAGCCGGTCGCCGATAACGAGTACCTGTCCGACTTCTACCGCGACACCGCGCGCTACTCGTTCGCGATGCAGGTGTACCTGCTGAACCGCCGGTTCCAGCAGCACCAGGAGATCATCTGGCGCGGCCGGTCGGCGGTGCAGGACCGCACGATCTACGAGGACTCGATCTTCGCCAAGATGCTGGCGGCGACCGGGCTGATGGACGAGCGCGACTACCGCACCTACCAGCAGCTGTTCCGGCACATGTCGAACTTCATGTGCAAGCCCAGCTGCATCATCTACCTCGACGTGTCGCCGCAGAGCTCGCTCGAGCGCATCAAGATGCGCAGCCGCGACGTCGAGGCGACGATCAAGCTCGAGTACCTCGAGGCGCTGTACGAGGGCTACCAGGAGTTCGTGCAGTCGATCTCCAAGGTGGTGCCGGTGATCCGGGTCGACTACGACCGGTTCGCCACCGCCGAGGAGATGGCCGACGTGATCCGCCGCGAGTACCTCGACGTCAGCTTCCTGCGCCAGGCCACGCGGTTCGATCCGACGCGGTAGCGGCACGTCGGCGCGGCGATCGTGTTGGCGCGATCGCGCGCGCCGCCGCTGACGTGGCTACTTGACCGGCTTGGCGGCCGGCGCGTCCTTGGCGGCGGGCGCGGCGGCGTCCTTGCCGGTGGCCGGCGGCGCGACCTTCTGGCCCGACGCGCTCTCCATGAACGAGCGGCCCTCGAAGATGACGCCCTTCTCGACCTGCAGCGACGGGGTGTGCAGGTCGCCCTTGACCCGGCCCGGGGCCAGCACCTCGATGCCGCGCTTGGCGCGGACGTTGCCGACCAGCGTGCCCTGGACGATCACCTCGCCGATGTCGATCTCGGCCTCGACGTAGGCGCCCTCGCCGATGATCAGCGTGTCATCGGAGAAGATCTCGCCCTTGAGCTTGCCGTCGATGCGGACGGTGCCCTCGAAGGTGAGCTTGCCCTCGAACGAGGTGCCGCGTCCGAGCAGGGTGTTGATCTCGCTGACGATGCCTTCACGTCGCGCCGGGGCAGTCATGATGGCGGACGGTAGCGGATCGCCCGGGGCGGATCCAGCGAGCCGGGGCCGAGGCTACAGCGCCGCGGCGATGGCCCGGACCCGCTCGCAGATGGCGGCCGCGCTGTCGATCCGGGCCATCGCGTCCTTGGCCAGGCAGTCGGCGACCAGCGCGTCGAGCGCGGCCGGCGCCTCCGGGCACAGGCTCGACAGCACCGGCGGCTCGGTCACCAGGTGGTGGTGCATGACGTTGCCGTCGATGAACGGCGGCCGGCCGGCGCACAGCTCGAACAGCGTGCAGCCCACCGCGTACAGGTCGGCGCGGTGGTTGATGTTGGTGCCGCTGACCTGCTCGGGGGCCATGTACAGCGGCGTGCCGCGCACGTCGGTCTGGCGGATCTCGATCTCGCGCATCACCCGGGCCAGGCCGAAGTCGCCCAGCTTCACCACCTTCTCGCGGGAGATGAAGACGTTGGCCGGCTTGATGTCGCGGTGGATGACCTTCTTGCCGTGGGCGTAGGCCAGGCCAGTGCACAGCTGATCGACGACGCCCAGCGCCTGGCGCACGCTGAGCCGGCCGCGATCGGTCAGGAGCTTCTCGAGGGTCATCCCGTCGACGAACTCCATGACCATGTAGTGCTCGAGCCCGTCGGTCACCTGGTCGTAGACCGCGACGATGTTGGGGTGGTTGAGCTGGGCCAGCGCCTTGGCCTCTTGCTCGAAGAACGCCAGCGCGTTGGGCACCTCGCGGACCGCGCGGGCCATCACCTTGACCGCGACGGTGCGCTCGAGGCGCAGGTCCCAGCCCCGGTAGACCACCCCCATCGCGCCGCTGCCGAGCTCGGCGTCGAGCCGGTAGCGCCCGAGCACCGTCGACGCCACCACCGCGTCGGTGACCGCGGTGATCCGCTGCGACGCGCCGGCGGTGGCGGCCGGCGAGGCCGCCGCCGGTTGCCCGGCGCCCATGATCTGGGTCGGCGCCGACGCCACGACCGGCGCGATCACCACCGGCGTGGCGGCCGGGGCCGCGAACGGCGGCGGCTCGGTCAGGCGCGCGCCGATCGCCGCGTCGATCAGCGGCGCCGCCGCCGGCCCGTGCTCGGTCGGCGCCAGCGTCAGGCCGTCGGACACCTCGGCCAGCCGGCGCTCGCGCGGCAGGTTGATGATGACCTTCTCGATCTTGGCGGCGCTGATCGGCAGCGGCTTCTCGATGCGCAGATCGCCGGGGTCGATGAACATCGTGTGGCTGCCGACCGTCGCGTACAGCGTCACCTGGCCGGCGGCGTCGGTGTAGACCTTGTCGGCCTGGGCGTCGTCGAGCCACACCGCGATGCCCTGGCGCTTGTCGTCGTGGATGGTCACCTTGACCTCGGCCACCGGCAGGCCGAGGTCGAAGCGCGCCTCGACGTGGGCGCCGCGGCCCACGGTGACCTGCTGCGAGTGCATCGGCGGCACGACGCGATCGCCGAACTCGCGCGTGTACACGCCGAAGACGTGCACGTACCACACGCCCGGCGACACCCGGAACACGGTCCGGTCGGACGGCAGCCGCGCGCTGTGATCGGTGAGCTGGTGCCCGACGCGCAAGCTGTCCTTGCGGAACGCGGCCGGGTCGCCGACCGACGGCCGCCGCGGCGAGCGCGACAGCTCGATCGCGAGCACCTCGTCGCTGCCGTCGGGATCGCGCTCGATGAACACCGCGATCCGGCTGCGCCCGCGGATCACCAGCGCCAGCCCGAACACCCCGAGGATCAGCAGCGCTCCGACGATCAGCGTGATGCGATCGCGGTTCCACCGGACCAGCCCGGTCGAGCTGCCGTCGAGCGACGCCTCGAACGCGCGGGCGTTGGCCACGCCGCGCTCGAACAAGATCAGCCGGAGGTGGGCGCGGCCGCCATCGGCCGCCAGCCGGTACAGCAGCAGGTGGCTGGCGCCGACGTCGCCGGCGATCGCCGACAGCTTGTCGACGTCGATCGGCTCCGACACCCAGGCCGGCCCGCCGGCGACCACCGGCTTGCCCGCCGCGCGCACCGCGGCCGTCAACGCCGGCGCCAGCGGCGCGGGGTTGGCCTCGCGCAGCGACCACCAGCCGGCGCGCGGGCCGACCACGCCGACCACGGCGACCGACGACGCGCGGTCGAGGTCGAGCGGCGGCAGCATCGCGGCCAGCTCGCGGACCAGGCCATCGTCGCCGGACGGCAGCGTCGTGGCGCCGCTGGTGCCCGCGCCGGCGGCGGGCTGGCTCGACGCCTTGGCCGCGAGGTCGACGGTCGAGGCCACGCCGGGCGCGACCCGCTCGGCCAGCGCGCGATCGGCGCGCGCGCGGTCGGCGTCGCCGCGCTTGTCGAGCAGCACCGCGCGAGCCCGCAGCACCGCGCCGCTGGCCGGAGCCCGCGCGCGCGCGGCGTCGATCACCGCGCCAGCGGCGGCCAGATCGCCGCGCCCGAACGCTACCTGGAACGAGGTCAGCTGCTTCTCGACCGAGTCGTCGGGCGCGGTCGCGAGCAGCGCCTCGGCGGTGGCCCAGTCACCCCTGGCCATCGCCACCCGGGCCAGCTCGCGATCGGCGTGGGCCGCGGTGAACGCGTCGCGGGCCTCGTCGAGCCGCAGCGCCGCCAGCGCCAGGCGGCCGCGGAACAGCTGCGCGGCGGGATCATCGATCGCCGCGGCCAACCAGACCTGCACCGCGGTGGCCACGGCGCGCGCGTCGGCGCGGCGCGCCGCGATCTCGGCGCCCAACCGCAGCCCGTCGCGGTTGCCCAGCCCCGCCGCCTGTGCGGCCAGCGGCGCGAGCTGCGCGACCTCGCCGTCGTCGAGATCGACGACCCGCACCGAGGCCAGCGCCGCGAGCGTGCCGTGGCCGGCGACGCGCAGGCCGAGCACCGACGCCAGCCGCCCCCAGCTGGGATCGGTGGTGGCCGCGGCCAGGGCCCGCGCCTCGAGGTCGGGCGGCACCGCGCCGGCGGGCAGCGCGACCAGGAGCGCCAACCCGGGCCCGAACGGCTGCGGGCTGGCGAGCAGGCGGGTCACGGCCGCGGTCAGCGCGGCGCGGTCGCCGCGGGCGTGGGCCAGCCGCGCCGCCGCGACGTCCAGCCACGGCTCGCGGCCGGGCTTGCCCGTCAGCTCGCGAGCGGCGTCATCGAGCGCGGCCCCGGCCAGCCGCGCGAGCGCCCGGGCCGCGCGCTCGCGGGGCGTCGCGCCCGGCGCGAGCTCGAGGATGTCCTTGGGCGTGCCGGCGATCTGCGCGATCGCCAGGGCCGAGGCGCGGTCGGCGGCGGCGCCAGCCCAGCCGGGGCGCAGCGCGGCGGCGATCGCCGGTAGCCGCAGCGCCACCACCGGTTCGCCGATCGCCACCGCGCGGGCCGCCGCGGCGAGGTCGCCGCGCGCCACCGCGTGCGCGGCGGCCACGAACGGTCGCAGCTGACCGATCGACGCGGCCGGCACGGTCAGATCGCCGACGGTGGGCTTGAGCACCGCGACCAGCGCCCGGGTCAGCGCCACCGCGTCGCCGTCGCCGGCGGCGGCGGTCCCCGCGGCCCGCACCGCGCCGGTGTCGTCGACGGCGAGGATCGACGCGCTCAGGCCGGTGCCGCTGCGCGCCAGATCGCACGCGATCACCAGGTCGGCATCGAGCGCCTGCATGCTCGCGGCGAGGGTCGCCGGCCGATCGATCGGCATCGCGACCCGGGCCAGCTCGGGCGCCGGCACCACCGCCCGGCCGTGGCCGTCGATCGACGAGCGCAACAGCAACGTCACCGCGCCGGCGGCGTCGTCGAGGTCGGCCTCGGCGCGCACGTCGAGCACCACCACCCGCCCGGCGCGCGCCACGCCGGGGGCCGCGATCACGATCAGCGCGACCGCCGCGACCAGGACCCTCGTGCGTCGCATCTCGGAAATTATACGCGGCGCCCGCCGCGCGGGCTCAGCGCCGCAGGCGAAAGTCGACCGGCTGCTCGTCGCCGTGGTCCCAGGTCAGGCTGCGGTGCTCGGGGGCGTAGTCCTTCAGCCGGACCTCGACGTCGGTCGCCGACGCCGGCGCTAGGTCGGACAGCTCGATCGGCGTGCGGCCCTTGAGCGCGCCGTTGAGGTAGACGTCGGCGCCGGCCGGCGTCGACGTGACCCGCAGCTTGACCGTGCGCGGTGGCAGAAACGCCAGCACCTTCACGTCGCCGCCGCCCTCGGGCACCAGCACGGTGTCGCGGAACGGCTGGTAGCCGGTCAGCGTCACCTGGATCTCGTGGCGCGCGCCCGGCTTGGTCTTCCACGCCAGCGGGGTCTTCTCGTCGAGCGCCTTGCCGTCGATCGTGACCAGCGCGCCCGGCGGCTTGGACTCGATGACGATCGCCGCGGTCGGCGGCGCCGGCTCGCCGCCGCGGATGATCAGCACCGCCGCGGCGACGCCGCCGGCGATCAGCGCGATCGCCAGCAGCCCGCGCAGCAGCCACGACCGCCCGCTGCCGATGCGGTACTGCGCCGGCACCTCGTCGACCTCGAGCGCCTGCAGCTGCCGGCTCAGGGTCTGGGGCTGCTGGTTCGGCCCCGGGAACGGGTAGCCGGTGGGCAGGCCGGGGGCCGGCTCGCCGCCGTAGGCGTACGGCATCAGGTGCGCGGGCAGCCCGGCGGGGAACGCCTGCGGGTGCGGCGCCTGGGGCGTCCCCGGCGGCGGCGGGTACGCGGGGTAGGCCGACGGCTCGACCGCGCGCGGGATCGGCGGCGGCCCGGCGGCCGGCAGGGGCGCGCCGGGCTGGGTCGGCACGTCGAACGCGGGGTCGAGCGAGCCGGCGGCGGGCAGGCCGCTCAGCGGCCGTCCGGGCACGCCGCCGCGGCCACCGGCGGCGCCGGTCGCGCTCGTCGACGAGGTCGGCTCGGCCGCCCGCGACGGGACCCCGTCGGACAGGGGCGCCCCGGCCCCGCGCGCCACCCGCGGCATCGGCGCGCCGCTGTCGGGCCCGCCGACGATCGCGCGCAGCACCGACGGCGGCGGCGGCGGCGCGCTCGGCGGCCGCAGCGACGCCACGCCCTGGGCCGGGGTGCGCCGCGACTCGCGCGGCTTGCGCAGCTCGCTGACCGCGGGCGTCGGCGTGCGCGCGGCCAGCGCCGGCGGGGCCTCGCCGCGCCGCCGCGGCGCGGTGACGGCGTCGGCCACCGCGCCCGGGAACGCGTCGCGGGTCTGGGTCGGGCCGCCGTCGTCCTCGAACTGGTTGCCGTCGTCGGGCGCGGCCTCGACCACCGTCGGCTCGTAGTCGTCGCCCAGCTCGACCGAGCGCGCCGCCTTGCGCATGCCGCGCGGGCCGTCGAACGAGGTCGGCCCCTCGTCGGGGCGGCCGGTCACGACGGTGCTGTCGACCTCGTCGCCGTCGGCGATCGGCAGCGTGCTGGCGGTGATCATCCGCGGCGACGCCCGCGCGGCCTGGGGATCGGCGGCCGGCCGCTTCGCCGCCTGCAGCTCGCCGACCCGGAAGATGACGCTGTTCTCGTCGCCGAGCTCGGCGCGCTGGGTCACCAGCGTGTTGCGGCGGATCGCGCTGTCCGAGCGCAGGCGCCGCGGGTTGGGCGCCGGCAGCGTCGGCTCGGCGGCGGCCTCGACCTCGACCTCCTCGGCCTCGGTGCCCAGCGCGCGCGCGAGGTGGCCGACCAGCTTGGTCGGCGAGAACACCGGCGAGTAGGTGTGGAGGAACCGCTCGAGGTCGGTCGCCATGTCGCCGGCGCTCTGGTAGCGGTCGCCGGCGCGCTTGGCCAGCGCGCGCATGACGATGCGCTCGAGCTGCGGCGGCACGTCCTTGCGCACGCTGCGCACCGGCGCGATGTCCGCCTTCCGGACCATGTCGAGCAGGCGCGGGATGTCCTCCTCGAGGTACAGCATCTGGCTCGTCAACATCTCGTACAGCACGATGCCGGTCGAGAAGATGTCCGAGCGGTGGTCGATGCGCTCGCCCCAGGCCTGCTCCGGGGACATGTAGTAGTACTTGCCCTTGATCACGCCGACCGCGGTCTGGCGCGCCTTCATCGTCGCCTTGGCGATGCCGAAGTCGACCAGCTTCACCTCGCCGGCGGTCGACACCAGCACGTTCTGCGGCGACACGTCGCGGTGGACGATGCCCATCGGCTGGCCGCCGCCGTCGCGCTTGCGGTGCGCGTAGTCGAGGCCGTTGGCCATCTCCTTGGCCACGAACGCCGCCACGTCGACCGGCACGTCGAGGTCGCGCTCCGAGCCCTTGCGCAGGATCTGGTAGAGGTCGGCGCCGTCGACGAACTCCATCACGATGTAGTAGGTCTCGCCGACCCGCCCCAGATCGAAGGTGTGGGCGATGTTGACGTGCTGCAGCTGCACCGCGATCTTCGCCTCGTCGACGAGCATCTCGATGAACTGCTCGTCCTGCGCGAAGTTGGGGTGGATCATCTTCAGCGCGACGAACTTCTCGAACCCCGCCAGCCCCCGGGTCTTGGCCAGGTGGATCTCGGCCATGCCGCCGACCGCGATCTGGCGGACCAGCGTGTAGGGGCCGAACGGGCGCTCAGTCATGGCCGGTGACCAGGGTGTCTCGCGTTGCGGGTGGGGCCAGGCTCACGGCCCCGTGCAGGATCTGGGTCTCGCGCTACGGCTGCGATTCCACGTCCATCTCGACGGCCTCGACCTCTTCGGCCTTGCCGTGGAACTCCGGCGTCGGCCCCTCGCGCAGCTGCTCGGCCTGGCCGGGGTGGACGAACATGCCGACCAGGCGCAGCGGCGCCTTGGCCCCGCGATCGAACGTGCACACCACCTCGGTGGCGATGCCGTAGGCGACGTTGACCAGGTAGCTCGCGGCGGCGTTGGCCACCAGGTACAGCCCGAGGCCGGCGCCGTAGGTCTTGCGATCGATCTGCACCGGCGAGTGCAGGCACTTCTCGATGTAGGCCAGGATCGTGTTCTTGGCCAGGCGGCCGAAGCGGTCGCGCACGGCGATCGCGAACTGGCTCTCGGTGGCGGCGTAGCGGATCGACACCGGCCGCGGCGAGCGCGAGCGGGTGCGGTCGTGCGGGTCGACCTCGGCGAAGACCTGCTTGCCGTCGTCGTCGACCGGCGCGTCGTAGAGCGCGTTCATCAGCAGCTCTTCGCAGACCTGGCCGATGGCGCTGCGCACCTGCCGCCGCATCTTCGCCTCCTCGGCGAACTGCAGCACGGTGTCGATGGCCTTGCCGCGGCCCTCGAAGTCGCGCAGGCGCATGTACTGCACCGGCGTGCCCTCGGGCAGGTACTTCTCGATGC
>Ga0073899_10002690_pt1 | contig 15903 bp, 16 predicted proteins | sample KloWWTmetaKNB5Ph_FD_88975 | JGI IMG/M metagenome (GOLD analysis project Ga0073899, IMG submission 88975) | Active sludge microbial communities from Klosterneuburg, Austria, studying microevolution and ecology of nitrifiers - Klosterneuburg... | ecosystem: Engineered > WWTP > Aerobic digester >...
CACCCCCTTGCCTCAGGACCTTTCGGGCTCATTCCTCGTTGTCCTCGTTGTCCTCGTTGGAATCGCCTGCCGCGCTCCTGGCTCATGCCATGTTGGACAAGGCTCCGGCGTGATCCCAGGTGTGCTCCCACAGGCGTGATCCCACCCGTCCCCGACGTTAGACTGCGGCCTATGGCCTGCTCCGCCTTCGCCTTCTTCTGCCCCAAGCCCGTTGCCCGGGCCGGCTGCGGCATGGCGGGAAACCGGGCCGAGAAAAAAGCCGAGAAATCCCAGCTCGTCTGACCGGAGCTGCGGATCCGTCGTCGGGCGACCGACGGGACCGGCCTGGCGATACCTGAACAGCGCCCACTCCTCCCCCTGCGGTCGTCCTTCGGCGGTTGAACCAGCGGTCAACCCCCTGAAGAAACTTCACTTGAAGGACGCACCATACCAACGCTGCACGCCAGCTCCCCGTCGCTGCCCTTGGGTACAACTGAACCTCCGGCCGGCCCGGCCTGCTTCGGCGGACTTTGGATCCCACTTGTCGCGCCGTTTCGCGACGGCCGGGTGGACCACGACGCGCTGGCCGCGCTGACCCGCTCGCTGGCGGCCACGGGCATCCGCGGTTTCGTGGTCTGCGGCTCCACCGGGGAGGCCGCATCGCTGGACCCCGACGAGCAGCTGGCCTGTCTGCACACGGTGGCGGCCCACGCGGGTGGGCTGCCGCTGATCGTCTACGACATTCCCTACCGCACCGGCGCCACCCTGGCGCGCGAGACGCTGCTGGCGCTGGCGGCGCACCCCCACATCCGGGCGGTGAAGGACTGCGGCGGGGACAGCGGCAAGACGCTGGCGCTGCGGGCCGATGGCCGGCTGGAGGTGCTGGCGGGTGAGGACCTGCAGATCTTCAGCCACCTGGCGCAGGGCGCGGTGGGGGCGATCGCTGCCAGTGCGCACCTGTGCACTGCTAACTTCGTGCAGATGATGCAGGCCCTGCAGGCGGGCCGGCTGGAAGAGGCGCGGCAGCGCTGGCTGGGGCTGGTGCCGTTGATCGAGTTGGTTTTTGCGGAGCCCAATCCTGCGGCGATCAAGGCCTGGCTGGCGCAGGAAGGCCGCATGGCCAACGAGCTGCGCGCGCCGATGAGTGCGGCGTCACCCGCGCTGGCGCAGCGGCTGGCGCGGTTGCGGCTGGCCGGCTGAGAGCGGTGTCCCTGGCCGGGGCGGCGGGGTGGCAGGGCCGGTCAGATCAGCTGCGCCTCGTCCGGCAGCGCACCGCGCAGGTAGATCAGCGCCCCGGCGGGTGCCTGCACCGACTCGTGCAGCGCACCACGCCGCGCCAGGTGGAAGCCGCCGCAGGGCACCTGCAGGCTGCCGATGCGCAGCTGGCCTTCGAGCACCACACATTCCTCGTCCTGCGGGTGCCGGTGCGGCGGGATCGTTGCCCCGGCGGCCATGCGCAGCAGGTAGGCCGCCGTCAGGCCGTCGCGGTGCAGCAGCTTCATCTGGATGCCGGGGGCAAAGGCGCGCCAGCCCTCGTCGCCGGGCGGCACCGTGAGGTGGGAGGCGGTGGCTTCCCGGGCCAGCGTCTGCAGCAGCCGGCGCTTGAGGCGCTGGTCGGCCACCGGGTCGGGGGCGTCGGGCGTGAGGGCGTCGTGCAGCATGTCGCACAGCTCCGCGGGCAGGGCCGAGGGGGTGGTGGGGACGATGGGGGCGGTGGGGTCGGGTTGCGGGTCCATCAGGTGACGGGCTGGAGCTGCAGGCGCAGTTTGGCCTGCGCGCGGAGGATGGAGGACTTGACGGTGCCCAAGGGCAGGCCGGTGGTCTCGGCGATGGCCGCGTGGGACGCGTCGCGGAAGTAGGCCAGCCCGAGCAGCCAGCGCTCCTGGGCGGACAGGCCGGCCAGGGCCACTGCCAGGCGCCGGCCGGCCTGCAGTTGCCAGAGGCGGTCGCTGGGGTCGGGTCGGTCGTCCGCCGTCTCGATGCCGTCAGACTGGGCCTCGAAGGACTCCAGGTGTGGGTGGCGACGTCGGCAGAGGTCCAGCGCCCTGCTGTGCACGATGCTGAGCAACCAGGCCAGCGGCGTGCCGCGGGTGGGGTCGTACTGGGCCAGGCGCCGCCAGGCGTCCAGGTAGGCGTCGGCCAGGGCATCGTCCAGGTCGGCGCCCTGCACGATGCGCCGGGCCAGCGCCCGGGCGTGGCCGATGGTCAGGTCATAGAAGGTCTCGAAGTCGTCCGCATGGCCGCGTGCCGCTCCGCCCAGCAGCGCCACCAGCCGCTGGTCGCGTTGCAGTCGCTCCAGTGATGGGCTCTCCAGTGAAGAAGGGGGACTGGGCGGGACAGGGCACATGAACGGGGCACCTGCGTGAACGGGGATGTGCAGAAACGGGTCAGGCCGACCCGATGGGCCGTGCCGGCCGGATGCTGGGTCTACGCGGCAGGGGATTGAATGGATGCATCGGGGAACCCAGGGATTGTCCGGAGGGTTTGTCTGCATCCGGGCCGGGGTGGCCCTGCGTACACCCAAGGCCCAGTCGGCCTGGACGGTGGGCCGCAGCCCAGCCTTCCCGACCCCAGTGCGCGCTTCTTCCTGTGCAACCGGAGCTTCCCATGACACCCCTGGAAACCGTCCAACACATGTACGCAGCCTTCGGCCGTGGCGATGTGCCCGCCATCCTCGCCTGTCTGGCCGAGGATGTGCAGTGGGAGTATGGCGAACGCGGCCCGTCGCCCGCGCCGGTGCCCTGGCTTCAGCCGCGCCGCGGCCGCGATGCGGTGATCGGCTTCTTCGAGGCGCTGACGGCCCTGGAGTTCTCCCGCTTCGTGCCGCACAAGCTGCTGGCCGACGGGCCGTTGGTGGTGGCGCTCATCGACCTGGAGGCCACGGTGCGCGCCACCGGGCGGACGGTGGTGGAGGACGATGAGGTGCACCTCTGGCACTTCGACGCGGCCGGCAAGGTCTGCCGTTTCCGGCACCGCGCCGACAGCTGGGCCCACGCCGTGGCGCTGGGCGCCGTCGCTGGAGGCGAGCCGCCGGCAAGCGCTCGCTGAGTCCGTTCAGGGCCTCAGGCGGGCGCAGCCTCCGCTGCCGGCTGCATCGCTCAGCTCGCCCGCATCGCTGCCTCGATCAGCGCCATGTCCGCGGCCGTCACCTCCAGCAGGCCGAATCGGAACGCGCAGCCCGCTGCATGGCCCGGGTTACGGTGCCAGTCGGATGTTGGCCTCCTTGATGATCCGAGCGTACAGCCCGGCGTCGTTGCGCACGATCTTGCCGAACTCCTCCGGCTTGCCGCCGCCCACCTGCAGGCCCAGGCCTTCGATGCGGGCGGTGACGTCGGGCAGGCGCAGGATGCGGTTGACCTCCTCGGACACCCTGGCCACCACCGGCGCCGGTGTGGCAGCGGGCAGGAACACGCCGAACCAGCCATAGGGGTCGAAGGAGTGGTAGCCCAGCTCCTGGAAGGAGGGCACGTCCGGCAGGCCGGGCATGCGGGCGCTGCCGGTGACGGCCAGCGGGCGCATGTTGGCGAGTTGGGCACGCGCCGAAGCGCTGTCCACAAACGCCGAGGTCAGCTGGCCGCCCACCAGGTTGGTGACCAACGGGGCCGCACCCTGGAAGGGCACGTACACCAGGTCCAGCCCGGCCTGCTGGTTCAGCAGGGCGGCCTGGATGTGCGAAGAGGTGCCGGTGCCGTAGTTGCCGATGTTGTGTTTGCCGGGCTCGGCCTTGACCATCGCCACGAAGTCCTTCAACGTCCTGGCCGGCGAGCTCAGCGGCACCGCCAGCATGCTGGGGCTGCGCGCGATCATGGTCACCGGGGCCAGGTCCTTGATCGGGTCGTAGGGCAGCTTCTCCATCAGCGAAGGCTGCTGGATCAGCGCGGTGATGGCGATCAACACCGTGTGGCCGTCGGGTGCCGCCTTGGCCACCAGGTTGTTGCCCAGCGTGCCACCGGCGCCGGCGCGGTTCTCGACCAGCACGTTCTGTCCCCAGGCCTCCTGCAGCTTGGCGCCCAGGGTGCGCGCCAGCGTGTCGGTGGCACCGCCTGCCGGGTAGGGCACGATCAGCTTGAGTGGCTGGCTGGGGTAGGTCGCCTGCGCGAGCGCCGGGCCGCCCAGCAGGGCGGCGCCCAGGGTGGCGGCGGCGGCGGCCAGGGCATGGCGGCGGGATGTTGTGAGGCTCATCTTTGTCTCCTTCGTGGTGATCTGGAATGGGGCTGCAGCAGTGCGGCGCCCGGCGGGTGGTCAGCGAGTGGCCTCGCGGATCAGGTTGCGGGCGATGACGATCTGCTGGATCTGCGTCGTGCCCTCGTAGAGGCGGAACAGCCGCACGTCGCGGTAGAAGCGCTCGATGCCGTGGTCGGCCACATAGCCCGAGCCGCCGAAGATCTGCACCGCGCGGTCGGCCACGCGGCCGCACATCTCGCTGGCGAAGAGCTTGCAGCAGCTCGCCTCGGTGGCGACGTTCTGACCGTCGTCACGCTTGCGCGCAGCGTCGATCACCATGGACCGGGCCGCGTAGATCTCGGCCTGGCTGTCGGCCAGCATGGCCTGCACCAGCTGGAACTCGGCGATGGGCTGGCCGAACTGGCGGCGCTGCACTGCGTAGTTCAGCGCGTCGCGCTGCATGCGCTCGGCCACGCCGACGCAGATCGCGGCGATGTGGATGCGCCCCTTCTCCAGCACCTTCATCGCGGTCTTGAAGCCCTGGCCCTCGCGTCCCCCGATGATCTGGCCGGCCGGCACGCGGCAGTTCTCGAAGATCACGTCGGCGGTGTGCGCGCCGCGCTGGCCCATCTTCCGGTCGCGCGGCCCGATGGTGATGCCCGGCGTGTTGGCCTCGACGATGAAGGCGCTGACGCCGCCGGCGCCCTTGTCGGCCGGGTTGGTGCGCGCCATCAGGGTGAAGAGGCCGGCCTGCGGGGCGTTGGTGATGAAGCGTTTGCTGCCGTTGACGATGTAGTGGTCGCCCTGGGCGTCCGTGCCTCGGATGGCGGTGGTGCGCAGGCTGGCGGCATCGCTGCCGGCTTCCGGCTCGGTCAGCGCGAAGGAGGCGATCAGCTCGCCGGTGGCCAGGCGCGGCAGGTAGGCGGCCTTCTGCGCCTCCGTGCCGTCCAGCAGGATCCCCTGCGAGCCGATGCCCACCGTGGTGCCGAAGAGCGAGCGGAAGGCCGGCGAGGTCTGGCCCATCGCCAGCATCACCAGCACCTCCTCCTCCATCGTCAGGCCCAGGCCGCCGTAGGCCTCCGGCACGGTCAGGCCGAACAGGCCGAGGTCCTTCATGCCGCGCACGATGCGCTCGGGGATCTCGTCGGTCTCGGCCACCTCGGCCTCGGCGGGCACGAGTGCCTCGCGCACGAAGCGGTTCACGGCGTCGAGCAGGACGTTCAGGGTTTCGGTGTCGCGGATCATGGGAGGTGTTTCCAGGAAGACAGGGGTCGATTCACAGCGCTGCCTCCGTGCCCAGCAGCGCCGTCGCCTGGCTGGACAACATGCCGCCGTTGCCATGCGCCAGCGCGGTGGTGGCGCCGGCGATCTGGCGTTCGCCGCACTCGCCGCGCAGCTGCCGCACCGCCTCGATGACGGCGAAGATGCCGTACATGCCCGGGTGCACGGCCGACAGCCCGCCGCCGTTGGTGTTGACCGGCAGGCGCCCGCCCGGGGCGATGGCGCCGTCGGCGACGAAGCGCCCGCCCTCGCCCTTGGGGCAGAAGCCCAGGTCCTCCAGGAAGAGGATGGTGTTGATCGTGAAGGCGTCGTAGAGCTGCACCACGTCGACCTCGGCCGGTGTCAGCCCCGCCATCCCGAAGGCCTCGGCGCCGGACTGCTTGGCCGCGGTCACCGTCAGGTCCGGCATTGAGGAGATCTGGCGGTTCCACACCGCGGTGGCGCTGCCCAGCACGTAGACGGGCGGCTTCGGGCGGTCCTTGGCGCGAGCCTTGGCCTCGTTGGCACGCATCAGCACGAAGGCGCCGGCCCCGTCGGTGACCAGGCAGCAGTCGCGCACGGTCAGCGGGTCGCTGATCATGCGTGCGGCCATCACGTCCTCGCGGCTCAGGGGGCCACGTTGGTAGGCCTCGGGGTTCAGCCGGGCCCAGGCGCGGGCAGCCACCGCCACGTCGGCCAGCTGCTCGCGCGTGGTGCCGAACTCATGCAGGTGGCGCGAGGCGGCCAGCGCATAGGCCGACACCGGCAGCGCCGGCTCATAGGGATGCTCGTAGGGCTGCGGGTCGAGGAAGCGGCGCAGGTGGACGATCTCTTTACGGCCGAAGGTGGCACTGCGCTGCGCGCTGCCGTAGCAGACCAGCACGGCGCGGCAGCGCCCGGCCTGCAGCGCCTGGATGGCCGGCAGCAGGTGGGCGATGAAGCTGCTGCCGCCGAGCATGGTGGCGTCGATGTACCGTGGGTTCAGCCCCAGGTACTCGATCACCGGCAGCGACCACATCACCGCGCTGGCGCTGGCGGTGGCGATGCCGTCGATGTCGGCCATCGTCAGCCCGGCATCGGCCACCGCGGCATGGGCGGCGTGGGCCAGCAGTTCGAGGTCGCTGTGGCCGGGGCATTCGCCGCAGCCGTAGGTGGCTGCGCCGACGATGGCGGCCTGACCCCGCAGGGCGCGCAGGTCGTTCATGCCGTTCATGCCGGGCCCTCCGTGGGGCGGGCGTCGATCACATCGAACACCACCAGCCCCTGGCTGTCCTTCGTCTCGACGCGGGCCTGCACGCGCTGGCCGATGCGCACCGCGGCGGGCGCCTGGTTGGCGATGCGGCTCATCATCCGGACGCCCTCGTCCAGGTCGACCAGGCTGACGTTGAGGTCGCCGCCCTCGGCCGGCTTGCGCCGCAGCGTGGTCACCGCGTAGACCGTGCCCAGGCCGCTGGGCGCGACCCAGTCCAGCGCCGCATCACCGCAGTGCGGGCAGCCCACGCGGGGGAAGAACACATGCCGGCCACAGCCGCCGCAGCGTTGAATCCGCCAGCGGCCGGCGTCGAGTTCGGCCTGGTAGAAGGCCTGGGGTTGCGCTTCGCTCATACCGGATCCCAGCAGAACACGTCGCCCGAGCGTTCCAGGTCGAAGAAGCTGGCCTGCAGTGCCGGCAGCGCCTGCGCCAGCACGGACTCGGGGCTCCAGCCCTCGCTGCGGTGCACCGAGCGCACGGGGCGCGGCTGGCTCATCAGGAAGATCTCGTTGTTGCGCACCGCGAAGATCTGGCCGTTCACCTGCACCGAGCGGTCGCTGGCCAGCGCCACGGCCAGAGGCGCGATCTTGGCCGGGGTCATCTGCTTGAGGCGGTCGACGCGGGCCTGCTCCTCGGGCGTCTCGGTGGGGATGGAGCCGATCATGCGGCTCCAGGCAAAGGGCGAGATGCAGTTGCTGCGCACGCCGAACTTCTGCATGTCCAGCGCGATGGATTTGGACAGCGCCGCAATGCCCAGCTTGGCCGCCGCATAGTTGGCCTGACCGAGGTTGCCGATCAGCCCGCTGGTGCTGGTCATGTGCACGTAGGCGCCCGACTGCTGCTCCTTGAAGTGCGGCGCAGCCGCGCGGCTGACGTGGAAGGTGCCGTAGAGGTGCACCTTGATGACGGCGTCGAACTCCTCGGCGCTCATCTTGTGGAAGAAGCGGTCGCGCAGGATGCCGGCGTTGTTGACCACCACGTCGAGGCGGCCGAACGTGTCCAGCGCGGTGGTGACGATGCGCGCGGCGCTGGCCGCCTCGCTGACGCTGTCGGTGTTGGCCACGGCCTGGCCGCCGGCCGCGCGGATCTCGTCGACCACGCGCTGGGCCGGTCCGGCGTCGTTGCCCTCGCCGGCCACGGAGGCGCCGATGTCGTTGACGACCACCTGCGCGCCCTCGCGCGCCATGGCCAGGGCGATGTCCCGGCCGATGCCGCCACCGGCGCCGGTGACCAGGACGACCTTGTTGTCGAGCAGATGCATGGATGTGTCTCCGCAGTGTTGAATTCAGGCCAGCGGACGCCGTGGAGCCGGCTGGGCCGGGCCACTGGCGTCGCCCCCTTGAGGGGGAGCGGCGTGAGCCGCAACGGGGGTGGGCCAGGTGAACGGCGGAGGCTGCTTGTCGAGGAAGCCCTGCACCGCGTCCTTGAAATACGCGCTGCCGAACGCCAGCGCCTGGGCATTGGCTTCGGCGTCGAGCAGCGCGGCCAGCGCGCCCGGGTCGTCCATCGCACGCTTGACCAGGCTCACCGCCAGCGGCGAGGCGGTCGAGAAGCTCGCCGCAAGGGCCAGTGCCCGGGGCAGCAGCGCGTCGGCGGCGTGCAGCTCCATCGCGATGCCCAGCGCCCTGGCCTCGGCGGCGTCCACCTCGCGGGCCGAGAGCATCAGCTCCTTGGCGCGCTGCGCGCCTACCACCCGCGGCAGGGTGTGGAAGGCGCCGCAGTCCGGCACCAGCCCCAGCTTCATGAAGGACAGGCAGAAACGCGCGGCCGGCGTGGCCAGCACGACGTCGGCCGCCAGCGCCAGGCTGAAGCCGGCGCCGTAGGCCGCGCCGTCCACTGCGGCGATGACCGGGCGGTCCAGCGTCAGCAGATCGTGGATCCAGCGCTGCGTGCCCTGCATGCGCGCGCGCCAGGTGGCGCCGTCCGTGGCCGGGTCGCGGGTGGCCGCGGCGATGCCGCGCAGGTCGCCGCCGGCGCAGAAGTGGCCGCCGCTGCCGGTGATCACCAGCGCGCGGATCGACGCGTCGGCACGCACCCGGGCGATGCCGGCGGCCAGGCCCTCGCGGATCTCGGGCGTGAAGGCATTGCGGGTGGCGGGGCGCGACAGCGTCAGCAGCAGCGTGGCGCCGTGGCGCTCGGCGCGCACCGCGTCGCCTTGGGCAGGGGTGGGGTCCGCACTCATGGGGCGTTCTCCGGGGTGACGGTGGGGGAGGAGCGGTGGGCCGCCGCACCGGCAGCGGCGGCAGCGTGGGTGTGCGCGTCCTGCAGCTCGCGCCAGAGGATCTTGCCGGTGCCGGACTTGGGCAGGCTGGCGACGAACTCGACCTGGCGCGGCGCCTTGTAGACAGCCATGTGCTCGCGGCACCAGGCGATGACGTCGGCGGGGCTGAGCGTGGCCTCGGCGCCGGGCTTGAGCACCAGCAGCGCCTTGACCGACTCGCCCTGCTGCGCATCGGGCAGCGCGATCACGCAGGCCTCGTGCACGGCGGGGTGGGCGTACATCAGGCTCTCCACCTCGGCCGGCCAGACCTTGTAGCCCGACACGTTGATCATCCGCTTGAGCCGATCGCGCAGGAAGAAGTAGCCGTCCTCGTCCATGCAGGCCAGGTCGCCGGTGCGCAGGAAGCGTTGGCCGTCGAGGGTGATGAAGCTGGCCGCGTCGGCCTCGGGCGCACGCCAGTAGCCCAGCATGACCTGGGGCGCGTGGGTGACCAGCTCGCCGACTTCGCCGGGCGGCAGCTCGTCGAGCGTCACCGGGTCGACGATGCGCGAGTCCACGCCCTGCGTGGGCACGCCCAGGCACTGGCGCTTGCAGCGCTGCGGTGGGTTGGCGTGGAGGAAGGAGGCGGTTTCGGTCAGGCCGTAGGCCTCCTGGTAGACGATGCCGTAGCGCTCGCGCAGCATGGCGGCCACCGCGTCGGGCATGGCCGCGCCGCCGCCGGAGAGCAGGCTCAGGCTGGAGAGGTCGCGCCCGGCGGTGTCCGGGTGGGCGAACAGGTCCAGCACCATCGCCGGCGGGGCCGACCAGGCGGTGACGCGGTGGCGCTCCATCAGCGCACCGGCCGCGCGGGCATCCCAGCGCGGCAGCATCACCGTGGTGGCGCCCTGGATCAGCGGCAGGTGCTGGCCGTTCTGCAGGCCCAGCATGTGGAAGAGCGGGGCGACGGTCAGCACCACCGAATCGCATGTCACCGGCTTCCAGGCCGCCGAGGCGGTCAGCGAGGCCAGCAGCGTGGCGTGTGTGTGGCGGCAGCCCTTGGGCTGGCCGGTGGTGCCGCTGGTGTAGGGCAGCAGCGCCAGCGCGTCGGGGTCGGCGGGCAGCGGCGGAGGGGCGAGGCCTTCAGAGATGGCTGCCTCGAAGCCGGTCAGCCGCGCATCGCCCAGTGCGGCCGGCGCGGCGTGCACCCAGTCGGGCAGGGTGCGGCCTTCGTCCGAGCCGGCGTCGATCGCCTCGGCGTAGCACCAGACGGCGGCCTGGGCGACCTGCCCGCTGCCGTCGCCCAGCAAGGGGCGCAGCTGCGGCAGCAGCTCCTGCGCGGCAATCGCCACCCGCGCGCCGCCGTTGTCGGCGAGGAAGGCGATCTCCTCGCGCTTGCACATCGGGTTCACCGGCAGCGCCACGGCGCCGGCGCGCAGCACCGCCTGGCAGGCGACCACCCACTGCGGCGCGTTCTGGCCGATCACCAGCACACGGTCGCCCGGTTGCACGCCAGCGCTTTCGCGCAGCCAGCCGGCCAGCGCCTCGATGCGTCGCCACAGTGTGGCGTAGGTCAGCGTGGCGCCGCCGTAGACGATGGCCGCCTTGTCCGGCCGCCCGGCGACGACGCGGGCCAGGCGCTGCGGCAGCGTCTCGCGCACCGGCACGGCATCCTGCGGCACGCCCGGGGGCCAGTGCGCCTCATGCAGGTGCGGGTGCAGGCGCGGGCGTGGGCGGCGGTGGAGCGCCTCGGTCATCCCTGCTCCAGCGAGCGGGCGATGATTTCCTTCATCACCTCGTTGGCGCCGCCGTAGATGCGGCCCACGCGCACGTCGGTGTACAGGCGCGCAATCGGGTACTCGGTCATGTAGCCGTAGCCGCCGAAGAGCTGCACGCAGGCGTCGACCACGCGGCAGGCCGTGTCGGTGGTCCACCACTTGGCCATCGCCGCGGTGGGCACGTCCAGCGTGTCGGCCTGCAGCCTTGCAATGCAGTCGTCCACATAGGCCTGTGCGACGCGGGCCTGCGTTTCGCACTCGGCCAGCACGAAACGGGTGTTCTGCTGCTTCATCAGCGCCTGGCCGAAGATCTGCCGCTCGCGCACATGGGCCAGCGTCTCGTCGATGGCCCGGCGCATCAGTGCCACCGAGCCCACCGCGATGATCAGCCGTTCGCGCGGCAGCTGCTGCATCAGCTGGCGAAAGCCCTGGCCCTCGCCCTCCGGGCCACCCAGCAGGTTCTCGACCGGCACGCGCACCTCGTCGAAGAACAGCTCGGTGGTGTCGTTCATCTTCTGGCCGATCTTGTCGAGCGGCTGGCCGCGGCGGAAGCCCTTCAATCCCGCGGTCTCGACCATCAGCAGCGACACGCCCTTGGCGCCCGCGTTCACGTCGGTCTTGACCGCCACGCAGACCAGGTCGGCGTGCAGGCCATTGGTGATGAAGATCTTGCTGCCGTTGATGACGTACTCGTCACCCTCCCGCCGCGCGTGGGTGCGGATGCGCTGCAGGTCGGTGCCCGCGCCGGGCTCGGTCATCGCAATGGCGGTGACGATCTCCCCCGTGGCCATGCCCGGCAGCCAGCGCTGCTTCTGCGCCTGACTGCCGTAGGCCAGCAGGTAGTGCGCGACGATGCCGCTGTGCACGTTGTTGCTGAAGGCATAGCTCAGCGCGTACCACTGCTCCTCGCAGATCACCGCCTCGTGCAGGAAGTGCCCGCCGCCGCCGCCGTATTCTTCCGGGATGCTGGCGCAGAGGATGCCGGCCGCGCCCGCCTTGTTCCAGAGTTCGCGCTCGGCATGGTGCTGCGCACGCCAGCGCAGCTCATGGGGCACACATTCCCGCTCAAAGAAGCGCCGTGCGTTGTCGCGCAGCAGCACGAGCTCCTCGTCCTCCCAGCTGCGGCGCGGCATCATGGCCGTCCTCCGCCGCAGACCAGCACCTGGCCGGAGACGTAATTGCTCTCCGGGATGCAGAACAGGTAGACCGCCCCGGCCGCCTCATGCGGGTAGCCGCCGCGGCCCAGCGGGATCAGCGCCTCGGCGTTCTTGAGGATCTGCGGGTTCACGCCGACGCGGATCTGCCGGCCTTCGATGTCGATGCTGGCGCCGGCGCTCGCGTCGGCCTCGGTCAGGCGGGTCTTGATCAGGCCGAAGGCGACGCTGTTGACCGTCACCTTGTAGCGGCCCCATTCCTTGGCCATCGCCTTGGTCAGGCCGTTGATGCCGGCCTTGGCCGCCGCGTAGTTGGCCTGGCCGGCATTGCCGTAGACGCCCGAGGTGGACGAGATGTTGACCACCTTGCGGAAGACTTCGCGGCCCTCGTCGGCCTCGCGCCTGGCAGCTTCGCGGATGAAGCCCGACGCGGCGCGCAGAATGCGGAAGGGCGCCGTCAGGTGCACCGCCAGCATGGCCTCCCACTGCTCGTCGGTCATCTTCTGCACCACGTTGTCCCAGGTGTAGCCGGCGTTGTTGACGATGATGTCCAGGCCGCCCCAGGTGTCGATGCCCGCGGCAACGAAGCGCTCGGCAAAGCCGGCCTCGGTGACGCTGCCGGCACAGGCCACCGCCTGGCCGCCGGCGGCAACGATGTCCGCCACGGTCTGTGCCGCCGGTTCGGCGTCCAGGTCGTTGACGACGACGCGGGCGCCGTCGCTGGCGAGCTTGAGCGCGATCTCACGGCCGATGCCGCGGCCGGAGCCGGAGACGAGGGCGACCTTGCCTTCGAGTTTGAGTGTCATGGGGGTGAGTCTCTGGAGTCAGGTGGAGCAGGGCCAGGCCACCAGGGCCTCGCCGGCGAGCTTGATCACGCCGTCGGCGTTGGCCGTGGCCAGTTGCAGGCGGGCCAGCCGCTCGCCGTGGCGTTCCAGCTTCTCGCTCACCCGGCCGGTGCAGGTGATGACCTCGCCCACCTGGGTGATGGCGGCAAAGCGGATGTCGAGCGAGCGGATCGCCGACTGCGGCAGCCAGTCGGTCAGCAGCCGGCCCAGCCAGGCGGCGCTCAGCATGCCGTGGGCGAACACGTCGTCCATGCCGGCCGAGCGGGCGAAGTCGATGTCGACGTGGATCGGGTTGTGGTCACCGGAGGCGCCGCAGTACAGCGCCAGCGTGTGGCGGCTGATCGGCGGCAGCACCAGCGCGGGCAGCGTGTCGCCGATGGCCAGCGCGTCCCAATTCGGCAGGGGGTGGGTCATGCCGGGGCTCCCGTGTGGGCCGCTGAAGGGACCGGGTTGCGGTAGACCGTGACGGTGCGCAGCTCGGCCACCGGCTCGCCGCGCTGGTTCGTCACCTCGGTGCAACGCACGATGAACTCCAGCGCGCCGCCCTTCTTGTCGTAGATGTCCTCGATGCGCTGGCGGAAGGTCAGGCGGTCGCCCGCAAACGCCAGGCGGTGGAAGGAGAAGCCCTGCTCGCCGTGCAGCAGGCGGCGGTAGTCCAGCCCCAGCAGCTCGCGGATCGCGGCCGGGTTGGGGCCGTCCATCTCCAGGCAGAACAGGTAGGTCGGCGGCACCGGCAGGCCGGGGTGGCCGGCGGCGCGGGCGGCCGCGTCGTCGCGGTAGACCGGGTCGGTCTGGCCGGTGGCCTGGGCGAAGAAGCGCAGCCGGCCGCGCTCGACGTCCACCGTGAACGGCGGCAGCGCGGTGCCGATGTGGCGGCGGTCGATCATGCGGCGGCCTTCTGTGCCTGCGTCTGGGCCTGGTAGAGCGTGACCACGCAGGCGCCGCCCAGCCCCAGGTTGTGCTGCAGGGCGAGGCGCGCGCCCTCGACCTGGCGCTGCTCGGCCCGGCCGCGCAGCTGCTGCGTCAGCTCGTAGCACTGCGCCAGGCCGGTGGCGCCCAGCGGATGCCCCTTGGACAGCAGGCCGCCGCTCGGGTTGGTCACCACCTTGCCGCCGTAGGTGTTGTCGCCGTCGACGATGAAGCGCTCGGCCGTGCCCGGCGCGGTCAGGCCCAGCGCCTCGTAGGTGATCAGCTCGTTGGCGGTGAAGCAGTCGTGCAGCTCCACCACGTCCACGTCCTCCGGGCCGATGCCGGCACTTGCATAGACCTGCTGCGCGGCCGACGCGGTCATGTCGTAGCCCACCACGCGGCGCATGTCGCAGCCTCCGCCCTCGGTCTCGAAGGTCGAGGGCCGATCGGTGGTCATGGCCTGCGCGGCGATCACGACCGTGCGGTCCAGCCCGTGGCGCTGCGCGAACTCCGCCGAGCAGACGACGGCCGCGGCCGCGCCGCAGGTGGGCGGGCAGCACTGGAAGCGCGTCAAGGGGCCGAACACGGGGGAGCTGGCCATCACCTCGTCCAGCGTCAGCGTCTGGCGGAACACGGCCAGCGGGTTGCGCGCAGCGTGCTGGCGGGCCTTGACCGAGATGCGGCCGAAGGTGTCGGCGCGGATGCCGTACTGCGCCATGTAGTCCAGCCCCGCGCCGCCGAAGAACTGCGCCGCCCGCGGTGCCTCCGGCAGGTAGCCCTGGTGCGCGGTCATCACGTCGGCAAAGCGCTGCATCGGAGAAGGCCGGTCGCCCCACTGGCTCTTCAGCGCACCGGGCTGCATCTGCTCAAAGCCCAGCGCCAGCGCGCACTCCACCATGCCGCTCTCCACCGCCTGGCGGGCCAGGAAAAGCGCGCTGGAACCGGTGGAGCAGTTGTTGTTGACGTTGAAGACGGGGATGCCGCTCAGGCCCACGCCGTACAGCGCCGCCTGCCCGGCGGTGGAGTCGCCGTAGACGTAGCCGACGTAGGCCTGCTGCACCTCGCCGTAGGGCAGGCGCGCGTCGTCCAGTGCCAGTCGGGCGGCCCTGGCGCCCATCACGGTGTAGGGCTCGCTGGCGCCGGGTTTGGTGAAGGGGATCATGCCCACGCCAACGACGTGGACGGGGCGCTGGGGGCTGGAGGTGGTCGTCATAGGCAAGTCCTGGAAAGCGCGAAGTGCTGGGAACGCAGTCTGCGGGGACCGCTTGCCTGGAACAATCGCGTTCACGACCAAAGGGAGTGGCGAAAACGCTCACGGCCTGCGGCGTTGCGCTCTGGCCGGATGCCTTTTTGGTGGAGACTCTGCGTATTGGGTCTGCTCCTGTTCCGGAGGCGAGGCCCCTTCAGACGCGGAAAACTTGCACCGATGCTGACCCATCTGCACATCAAGAACTTCAAGGCTTGGAAGGACACGGGGCCGATTCGCCTCGCGCCACTCACCGTGCTCTTCGGTGCGAACAGTGCGGGCAAAAGCAGCCTGGGCCACCTGTTGCTTACGCTCCAGCAGACAGCCCGTTCGACGGATCGCCGGCGCGCCCTGCATCTGGGAGATGCATCGTCACTGATCGACCTGGGCACGTTCACCGACTGTCTGCACGGGCACGATCTGCAGCAAGCGCTTTTTTTCGAACTGGGCTGGGTCCTGCCCAAAGTCCTGGATGTACGTGACCCCCTGCAGGCCGAGTCCCGCTATCAGGGCGATCACATGCGCCTGAATGTGACGTTGTCCGCCAACAAGGCTCAGCAACCTGAGGTCCAGGCGCTGCGCTACGCCATGGCCTCAGGTGACAAGGAAGTGCTCGATGTGGCACTGGATCGTGATGAGAAGCGCAAGCTCCACCTGAAGTCGATCCACTATGGTTTCAAGATGGCCGATGGGCGAAAGTGGCCGTTGGAAGAGCCCGAGAAGTTTTATCGCCTGTCGGATACCAGCATGGCTCGGTACAAGAACGCTGGCTTCCTGGCGGACTTCGCGCTGGCCACCGAGGGGATGCTGGAGCGCATCTCCTACCTGGGGCCGCTGCGCAGTCACCCTCAGCGCATCTACCAATGGTCAGGCGACACACCCGCCAGCGTCGGGCAGATGGGTGAGTACGCTGTGGCAGCCATCCTGGCGGCGCAAGGTGAGGGGCGCAGACTCAACCGGCAAGTCGGGGGGCACACCAAGGGCTTTGCCGAGTTCATAGCGGCGTGGCTCAAAGACTTGGGCGTGATTCATGACTTCGCTGTGAGGCCGGTGGCGCAGGGTCGAAAGGAATACGAAGTGCTGGTGAAGACCCATGCCAAAGCGCCCGAGGTGAAGATC
>Ga0073899_10002691_pt1 | contig 15899 bp, 7 predicted proteins | sample KloWWTmetaKNB5Ph_FD_88975 | JGI IMG/M metagenome (GOLD analysis project Ga0073899, IMG submission 88975) | Active sludge microbial communities from Klosterneuburg, Austria, studying microevolution and ecology of nitrifiers - Klosterneuburg... | ecosystem: Engineered > WWTP > Aerobic digester >...
GCCGCCATCCGCCACGAGGAGGAGCGACCGGGGCGCGGCGCCCTCCTCGAGGCCGCGGTCAGTAACCTCCTGCGCCGCCTGTGCCACTTGCCCGGATCGGCGCCCCGATGGCCTGGGCTGGACGACGGCACCCGTACGTCGTGGTGTACGTGACCTTCGCCGACCATCTCGCGATCGTCGCCGTCGCACACACGAGTCGGCGACCGGGCTACTGGCTCACGCGCGTGCCCGACGTCGGTCCGTAGCCTGCGCGCGTCGCCATCTGGCCTGGCAGGACCAGCCCACCGCACCCCGAACGGCTAGCTCGGCCAGCGCTTGCTGGCGGCGACGACGGTGTCGACGTGGGCGAGGATCGCTGCGGCCTGGGCCGCGAAGTAGCGGCCGAACGCGGTGAGCGCGATGCCGCGGCCGCGGCGCTCGAACAGCGACTGGCCCAGCTCGTCCTCGAGCGCCTGGATCTGGCGGCTCAGCGGCGGCTGCGAGACGTGGAGCCGCGCCGCGGCGCGGGTGACGTGCTGCTCCTCCGCCACGACGACGAAGTACTGCAACTGCTGCAAGCTCATCGCCGGCCAGCATGCCCGAGCCGCGGGCCGGCATCGAGTCCGAAACGGTATTGGACCGCGCCGCCGGCCGACCGCACGGTGCGGCGATGGCGATCACGATCCTGTCGCGGGCCGAGCGCGAGCGGCTGCGCAAGGCCGGCCGCGCCGCGGCGGCCACCCTGGCCTACGTCGGCGCCCGGCTCGCGCCGGGCATGACCACCGCCGCGATCGACCGCCTGGTCCGCGCCCACACCGCGGCGCAGGGCGGCCGCCCGTCGCAGCTCGGCTACCACGGCTTCCCGGCGGCGGTGTGCGTGAGCCGCAACGACGTGGTGTGCCACGGCGTGCCCAGCGCGCAGGTCCGGCTGGCCGAGGGCGACATCGTCAACGTCGACGTCACCACCGAGCTCGACGGCTACCACGGCGACACCTCGGCGACGTTCGTGATCGGCGCCGCCGCGGCGCACGCGCAGGCGCTGGTCGAGCTGGCCCGGGGCGCGCGCGACGCCGGGGTGGCCGCCGCGGTGCCCGGCGCACGGCTGGGCGACATCGGCGCGGCGATCGTCGCCCACGTCGGCGCCGCCGGTCGGGTCGTCGAGGCCTACGGCGGCCACGGCATCGGCCGCGCGATGCACCTCGATCCCCACGTGGCGCACGTCGCGCGCGCCGGCACCGGCCATCGCCTGCGCGAGGGCATGGCGTTCACCATCGAGCCGATGATCAACGCCGGCGGCGCCGCGGTGCGCACCGACGCCGACGGCTGGACCGTGCGCACCGCCGACGGCGCGCTGTCGGCGCAGTTCGAGCACACGGTGCTGATCGGGCCGCACGGCCCGGAGATCACCACCGTGCTGGGCTAGCGGTCAGGCCGCGGGCGCGCCGCACGCCGGCGCCGCCGCGTGGTCCTGCTGCCGGCGCGCGATGTAGCGCTCGACGCGCTCGAAGGCGGCCGGCGACACCCGCCACACGCCGGCGAACGCGTCGTCGAGATCGATGACCAGGTACAGCACGTGGGACACCGCGCCGGCCATCGCGCCGGTCATGATCGCGTGGATCGCGAAGCTGTCGACCTGCACCAGGAACATCGACGCCACCATCACGAACGCGCCGACGTAGAGCAGGAGCTTCAGGCCGAACGGGATGCGCATCCGCGCGCTGGTCAGCCGCTCGGTCCGGGCGTCGGACAGATCGTTGAACCGCGACAGCGCCTCGCCGTGCAGCGCGCGCTGGCAGTCGTCGGCGGGCGCCAGGCAGTGCAGCCCGTCCCACACCCGATCGAGGTGCGCGCCGGTGCGCTCGAGCACGGCCTCGCCGTGGGTCGCCATCGCCGGCCACTCCTCGCGGATGACCGCCGCGACGTACGCGGTCAGCTCGCGCTGGACGTGGGCCCGCGCCGCCGCCGGGAAGCCGTCGGCGGTGCGGAACAGGTCGATCACCTCGTTGGCCTCGTGATCGACCTGCTTGCGGGCCGCGTCGAACTGGCCCCACACGACGTAGACCACGAACGCCAGCAGCACCGCGTAGATGGTCCCGACCGCCTGCAGGTAGTTGCCGACCTCGGGGTTGGACGCCCGCAAGGTCGCGGTCGGCAGGTGCGGCCGCAACAGCGCCAGCGCCAGGATCGTCACCGCGCTGGCCCCCAGCACGATGACCGCCAGCCGCGCGACGGCCATCAAGCGAATGCCCATGCGGCCCGATCATACAGGCATGTCTACGAGATCACTCATGTCGGCTCAGGTCGCACTTCGTGGTTGAGTGTGGACGTCGAGTGAACTAGGGTCGCCGACCATGCGCACCCTGTACGCCTGTCTCATCGCCACCTCGCTGGTCGGCGCCGCCTGTAGCGGCGACGACGGCGCCTCACCGCTGGTCGACGCCGGCATCGACACGCCCACGACCGACGCGCCACCTGCGGGCGCGTGCGGCGTCGCGGCGACGACGCTGTCGACCTACCCGGCCAACTACGCGGGCACCACCGCGACCACCGGCGCCGACTTCACCGTCGGCATGGGCGCGTGCGCCGACGAGGTGAGCTGGTACGAGCCGGCCGGCAACGACGCCGTCGTCGATCTCGAGAACCTGACCGCGGGCCAGACCTACGCGGTGACGCTGACCGCGACCACGGACATGTCGCTGTACGTCGCGACCGCGTGCGGCGCGACCGGCCCCAGCGCCGGCGCCTGCCTGGCGTTCCGCGACCAGACCACCACCGGCGAGGCGCTGAACTTCGTGGCGCCGGCGTCGGGCAAGGTGTCGGTCGTCGTCGACGCCGAGACCACCGGCGCGGCCGGCGACTTCACGCTCGACGTGGCCGAGGTCGAGTGCGTCGACAACATGGACTGCGCCGACCCCAACGCGCCGTTCTGCGTCGACAACGCCTGCGTCCAGTGCGGCGACTCGTTCGACTGCACCACCACCGGCGCGCCGGTGTGCGACGGCACCACCAGCACCTGCGTCGCGGGCCCCGGCACCTGCACCGGCGACACCACCGGCGAGAACGACAACGGCCCGGCCGCCGCGCGCATGATCGCGTTCCCGACGACCGGCACGCCGACCAACTCCGGCGCCTCGCTGTGCAGCACCGCCCAGGGCGACGACTGGTACAAGTTCACCGCGCCGGCCGCGGGCGGCCTGCGGGTCGTCGTGGGCTGGACCGCCACCGCCGACCTCGACTTCCGCGTCTACGACGCGACCGGCGCCGTCGTCGTCAACTCGGGCAGCACCGTGGCCCAGAGCGAGACCCGGCTGGCGAACCTGCCGGCCGCCGGCACCTACTACCTGCAGGTGACCCAGTACGTGGGCAGCGGCACGCCGGCCAACGACCCGGTCGCGTACACCGTGCAGCTGGCGATCCCCGAGTGCACCACCGCGTTCCAGTGCACCAACGCCGGCACGCCGGTGTGTGACGCCGGCGGCACCTGCGTGGCCGGCCCGGACATGTGCACCGGCGACGTCAGCGAGCCCGACGACGGCCCGGCCGCTGCGCGCGACCTGACCGGCGCGGTCGGCACCCCCGTGATGCTCACGGGCGCGGTGTGCAACACCCCGGCCGGCGAGGCCGACTGGTACAAGATCACCGTGGCCGCGGGCCAGGGCGTGACCATCAGCACCGCGTTCACCGCCCCGACCGACATCGACGTGTCGGTGTTCGACAGCGCCGGCCGTCTCGAGGGCCTGACCTTCTGGAACAACCCGGAGGCGATCACGCTGACCTACCTGCCGGCCGGCACCCACTACGTCCGCGTGGTGATGTTCTCGTCGAGCGCGGTCGCGGCGGCGGCGGCGTACACGATCACCGCGACCCGGACCGCGGCCCAGACCTGCGCGACCCGCGCCGACTGCGCGTCGACGTACACCACGCAGATCTACCGCGGCGCGTGCACCGCGGGCGCGTGCCAGTTCATCGCCGCCGGCACCGCCGCCGAGGGCCAGCCGTGCGACTCGGCGGACGACTGCGCCGGCCGCCAGTGCTCGTACTTCGCGTTCGAGCGCGACGCCGACAAGAGCGTCTGCAACAAGACCTGCGCGACCAACGCCGACTGCGCGTCGCTGGGCGCCAGCTACACCTGCACCACCGGCTTCCAGACCAACGTCTGCGTGCCGTCGTGCGCGGCCGACCTCGACTGCGGCGCCGACACCGGCACCGAGCCGGCCGCCGGCTCGACCTGGACCTACTTCGTGTGCACGACCGGCAGCTGCGGCGCCCCGTGAGCTGACGCGGGCGGCGCGCCCTGGGCGCCGCCCTGGCGGGTTGGGGTAGGATCGGCCCGATGGCGACGTTCGCCCTCGGCGAGGCGGTGGTGGCGGTGCTCGCCGCCATCGATCGGGCGTGCCACCTGGCGCCCGGCGCCGACCTCGGCGCGCTGGTGGCCAGCGCCGCCCGCGCGCTGCGCGGCGGGCTCGACCTCGCCTACGTCGGCATCGCGGTCCACGTCGAGGGCGCCGGCGCGGTCACCGTGCGCGGCGAGGATCGCGACCGCCACGGCGGGTTCGCCGAGGTGCTGCCGCTGACCGCCGGCGGCCACGTCATCGGCGTGCTGTCGGTCGAGGCCACCGACGACCTGGCGGCGCGCGGGCCGCTGCTAGCGCTGATCGCCGGCCGGCTGGCGGTCACGCTCGACCACGCGCGGCTCTTGCGCGAGCAGCAGGTGGCCCACGCCCGGCTGGCGGCCACCGCCCGCGAGCTGGCGCTGCTCAACGAGATCGCGGTGGCGGCGACCGCCGACCTCGAGCTGCGGCCGATGCTGGGGCGGATCGTCGACGCGATGCACGCGCGGTTCGGCTGGGAGTTCGTCGCGTGCATCCGGGTCGATCGACCGCGCCAGCGCTTCGTCTGCGAGGCGGTGGCCACGGCGCTGCCGACCGCGATCCACGTCGGCTACAGCCGACCGTTCGGCTCGGGCGTGGTCGGCGAGGTCGCGGCGACCGGGCGGCCGATCCTCATCGACGACGTCGCGACGTGGCCCAACTACGTCGAGACCCTGCCCGGCGCCCGGAGCGAGCTGTGCGTGCCGGCGATCTACCGCGGCGAGGTGGTGGCGCTGCTCAACCTCGAGAGCCCGCGGCCGGCGGCGTTCCGCGATCAGGTCGCGCTGGTGACCACGGTCGCCGAGCAGGTGGCCGGCGCGATCGCCAGCGCGCGGCTGCTCGACGAGGTGCGCGCCCAGGCCGGCGAGCTGGCGATCCTGTCCGAGGTGTCGCGGGTGGCGACCTCGTCGGTGCACATCGACGAGGCGCTGGCCCGGGTGACGGCGCACCTGCAGGCGCGGCTGGGGCTGCCGCTGGTGTCGCTGCACCGGCGCGACGGCGACGCGCTGGTGCTGGTGGCGGCGAGCCACGCCGCCGCGGCGCTCGACGCCCCGCTGGGCCTGCGCACGCCGCTGACCACCGGGCTGATCGGCCAGGCCGCGCGCACCCGGGTCGCGGTGCGGTGCGACGACGTCACCGCCGCGCCGGCGTACCACCGCGTCCGCGCCGCCACCCGGGCCGAGCTGGCGGTGCCGATCGGGTTCGGCGACGAGCTGCTCGGGGTGCTGAACCTCGAGGCCGATCACCCGGCCGAGCTGGCCGCGCTCGAGGGCTTCGCGGTGACGGTCGCCGACCAGATCGCCGGCGCGGTGCGGCTGGCCCAGCTCAACCGCCACCTCACCGATCGCAACCAGGTGCTGACCGATCTGTTCTCGCGCTACGTCGCGCCCGATCTGGTGGGCGTGCTGCTCACCGATCCCGAGCGGTTCCGCACCCGCGGCGAGCGGCGCGAGGTGTCGGTGCTGTTCGCCGACATCCGCGGCTTCACCGGGCTGGCCCAGCGGCTCGACTCCGCGCAGGTGCTGGCGCTGCTCAACGAGTTCTACGCGGCGATGGGCGAGGCGATCTTCGGCCACCGCGGCAGCATCAACCGCATCCTCGGCGACGGCCTGATGGCGGTGTTCGGCGTGCCCGAGCGGCTCGACGGCCACGCCGCCGCCGCCGTGGCCGCGGCCCTGGCGATGCAGGCCAAGGTCCTCGCGCTGTCGCCGAGCTGGCAGGCCCGCACCGGCGCGCCGCTCGAGATCGCGATGGCGATCAACTGCGGCGACGTCACCGTCGGCAGCATCGGCGATCCGCGCCACCTGGCGTTCACCGTGCTGGGCGACGTGGTCAACGTCGCCGCGCGGCTCGAGACCGAGGCCAAGGCCCGCGACGCGCGGCTGCTGGTGACCGACGCGGTCCGCGCGGCGTGCCCCGAGGTGGCCGGCGAGGCGCTGGGCGCGATCGAGCTGCGCGGCCGCACCGGCGCGGTCGGCATCCACCGGCTGGCGTGACGGCGCCCCGTCAGCAGGGCGGGCGCGGCCCGCTGTCGGCCGGCTCCGCCGACGGCAGGATCTGCCGCAGGTAGTCGTACTCGCCGTCGCAGAACACCGCGGGGCCCTGCCCCTGCAGGATGCCGCGCTCGAGGAACGGCCGGTCGCCGCCGGCGTCCATCAGCCGGTCGACCTCGTCGCCGGCGTTGTGGAAGCCGTCGCCGCCGGGGTTGGCCAGGCCGAGGCTGTGGCCGATCTCGTGGGCCAGGGTGGTGCCGATCAGCCCGCCCATCGTCCACACCGCGCACGCGATGCGATCGCGGCGGCTCGACGCCGGGCAGGCGCTGCCGTCGATCGTCGGGGCGCCGCCGGCCAGGTCGGCGCCGACGATGACGTCGCCGCGATCGGGGCGGAACGGATCGAAGATCCGGTCGAACACCGGATCGGCGCCGGGCAGCGACTCGCCGGTGGCCGGGTGCTGCGAGAAGCCCATCAGCGACTCGATGAACACGCCGCCGTAGCCGGGGAAGCCGTCCTGCTGGGTGGCGGCGTTGACGCCGCCCAGCCGGTCGTACAGCCGCTGGTTGCCGTTGTCCTTGCCCGGCGTGTTGTCGTAGCCGAACAGCCCCATGCCGTTGGGATCGGGGCCGTGGATCTCGACCAGCGAGAACAGCGCGAAGTCGGTGGGCGCGGCGGTGCGGAACTCGATGTTGACCGCGGGGTATGCCGCGCGCACGACCGCGAGCACGCGCTGGCGGATCGCGGCGTCGACCGCGCGCAGGCCGAAGCCGCGCAGCGCCTCGACGTAGCTCGGGCGGAAGTCGAGGTAGACCACCTGCTTGACCGGCGCGATGCCGAGGCTGACGGTCTTGGCCGGCCCGGTGACGGTGTCGCCGCCGTAGCGGACGATCGGGCGGATCGTGCCCTGGAAGCTGCCGGTGACGGTGCGCAGATCGATCGCCATGCCCAGCGCGTCGTTGGTGTTGATCACGTAGCGGACCCGCTCGCCGGCGACGAACTCGGGGATCAGCACCAGGTCGACGGCGCGGCCGCCGGGGGCGCCGGTCGGCGTGAACGTGCCCTGCAGCCGCACCTCGGTGGAGGCGCCGGCCTCGCCGCCGACGAAGCCGCCGCCACTGATCTCGACGTACTGGCCCAGGCTGGCGGCCGGCGGGTCGATCTGGAAGACCTGCGCGGTCACGAGGTCGTAGCCGACGTCGACCGCGCCGGCGGCGCGCGGCGGCCCCGCGTCGGGCCGGTTCTCGATCGTGACGGTGCCGGTGAAGGCGCCGCCGCGGATGCCGGCGATGGCCGGGACGAAGCGGAAGCTGCCGCGGTCGCGGGCGAACGGCCCGGTCGGCGTGACCGCGACCACCTGTTCGGCCACCGGCGCGCAGGTGGCCATGCCCTGGGGCGTGAAGCAGCCGCGCACGACCGCGACGGTCTGGCCCTCGCCGCCGCCCAGCAGGAAGCCGTCGCCGGTGACCTCGAGCTGATCGTTGACGAAGATCACGCCGCCCTGCTCGAGCGACCCGATCGTCGGCGTCAGCGCCGGCGCGGCGTCGAGGGTGATCGCCAGCGGGTCGGAGCGGTAGGTCTTGCCGTCGACCGCCGACACCACCTCGAGGGTGGCGTCGCCGACGAACGTCACCGGCCCGGCGTCGGCGTGCAGGTCGACCAGCACCAGCTCGTCGATCGCCGCGGTCAGGTGGTCGTAGTCGACGAACGCCGCCGGCAGGCGCAGCGCGACGTCGGCGCCGCCGGCCTGCCCGGCCAGCACCAGCGTCGACTCGCCCCAGGCCGCCTCGACGAACGAGTCACCCTCGATGACCAAGGTCGAGCCGGGCACGACGGTGTCGGGGGCGACGCCGGTGAGCGCCAGGCCCTCGAGCGCGACGTCGGGCACGGTCGACGACGCGCAGCCAGCGCCGGCCACGCACGCGAGGACCAGCGCGCGCCTCATGGGGGCGCCAGGATCGAGATCGAGTAGCTGTTCTGCGAGTTGCTCCAGCCGTGGACCACGACGTAGTAGGTGCACAGGGTCGAGCACGCCGCCGGCGCGGTGAAGCTGTAGTGCTCGTTGGACGACGTGCCCTGCCCCTGCGCCGCGGTGCAGGTCGCGGGGTTGGCCTCGGTGCACGGCGTCAGGTCGACCCCCGACGAGTTGTAGAAGTGCAGGTCGAGGTCGCCGGTGGCCGAGTGGGTAAACGTCAGGTCGACGGTGACGGTCTCGGCGTTGAACAGCGAGACCTTGTACCAGTCATCGTCGCCGGCGCAGATCTGGTTGCCGGTCGACGTGAAGCCGCCGTAGGTGATGGTCCGGGCCTGGGTGGCGTTGTCGTCGGGCTCGCGCGGATCGTCGGTGCACGCCATCGGGCACGCGCCGGGGCTGCGCGCGTAGGTCAGCTGGTAGGCGTTCATCGCGCCGGCGCCCCAGGCGTAGACCCGGACGTAGTAGCGGCCGGCGACCAGGCACTGCGAGACGGTCTCGTTGGAGCTGGGCCCGGTGGCCGACACCAGCCGGGTGCCGGCGCTGTCGTAGAGCGCGAGGTCGAGGTCCGACACGCTCTGGCCGGCCAGCGTGAAGGTCACGGTGGCGTCGGCGGTGAGCGTGATCGGGAACCAGTCCTCGTCGTCGTTGGAGCCGTCGGCCAGCGGGCAGCTGGTGAAGTCGTAGGTGTCGGGGTCGAGGTCCGGCAGGTTGGTGTTGGCCTGGGCCCGGGTGTCGTTCTCCTCGAAGATGTCGTCGGTGCAGGTCGGCGCCGCCGAGCAGGTGCCGGCGGTCGGGATGCACTGCCGGGCCGACGCGCCGTTGACCGAGACCACCGCCGACGCCGAGCACGTGTAGCCGCTCGGGCACTCGCCGGCGGCGCCGGTGCACAGCTTGAGGCACGAGTCGACCTGGCCGACCCGCACGCAGTTGTCCATCGCGCCGCCGCACTGCACGTCGGCCGAGCAGCTCTCGCACAGGCCGAGGTTGCCCGAGCCGCCGGGGTTGGTGATGTTGGCGCGGTAGGTGCCGGTGGTCGGCGCCTGGGTCTCGTGGTCGCAGGTGCCGGCAGGATCGTCGTCGTCGTTGGCGACGATCACGTAGTACAGCGGCACCGTGGTGCCGGTCGGCTGCGCCGCCGCCGGGTTGGGCACGTCGGCGGCCCACGTGCCGCTCTGCATGGTGCCGCTGATCAGGATCATCGTGACCTGGGTCATCGCCGCCAGATCGGGCGGCGTGGCCGGCGCCGTGGTCGCGTAGTACAGCAGCGGCGGCTGCTTGAGGCCCATGTCGTCGGTGACCGTGGCGTCGATCGTGAGATCGACGATCGTCGACTCGTTCATCGGGGTGTGGGTGATGACCGGCGGGTCGCCGGGGCAGTTCATCGGCGTGGGCCGCCGCAGCACCACCAGGTAGTTCTTGAGCACCTTGGGGTTGTCGGCGTCGTCGGCGGCCAGGGTCAGCGTGTAGCGATCGTCGGCGTCGATCTGGGCCCGGGTCGGGCACCAGTGCCAGACCGCGGCCAGGCCGCTGACCGGCTCGAGGGTGGCGCCCTCGATGACCGGATCCTCCTGGGTCAGCGCCACCTCGGGCGAGTCCTGATCCTCGACGACGACGTCGAGATCGAGGCACTGCCGGGTCGCGAGGTCCAGCGTGGTGCCCGAGCCCAGCGGCTGGCGGAACACCGGCGTGGTCTGATCGCCGACCGCGCTCTTGACCTCGATCGTCACGGTGACCGTGGCGTCGTTGTCGCCGTCGGAGGCGACGAAGTCGAAGTGCCAGGTGCCGACGTCGGCCGCCAGCGGCCGCCAGCGGAACAGGCCCGCGCCGGCCGGGGTCGCGGTGATGGTCGCCCGGTCGCCGAGGTCGGGCACGTCGGCGTGGAACGAGTAGCTGATGGCGTCACCGTCGGGATCGGTGGCGCGGAGCGTGAGCGTCAGCTCGGATCCGACCGCCACGATCTGGTCGTCGATGCTGTCCAGCACCGGCGCCTCGCCGCCGCCGCAGGCTACGAGAGTAGCCAGGAGCGACAGCGCGATCGGGATGACGATGGACCGCGCGGCGATAGCGCGCATGCGATTTCCTCCAGTTGCCGATGATAACCCAGGCACAGGCCCCGACCTATCGCAACCTACGGGCCAACGCCAGCTGTGGGCGCGATCACGGCGTCGCGCCGCCTCACCTCACCCCTGGCAGATCGCGGCCAGGGCGGCGAAGTCCTCGCTCACCGCGTACTGGACCAGCGCGGTGACCGCGGGATCGCGCCCGCCGGCCGCCAGATCGGCCGCCCCGGTCCGGGCCAGGAGCAGCGCGATCGGCGCGGCGGCGCCGCCGGCGGCGACCAGGCCGGCCCGGTGGGCGGCGGTCTCGAGCCCACGGTGCAGCTCGCGGTGATCGAACGCGTGGCCGTCGATCGACAGCGCGTACGGCCGCAGCTCCGACGACAGGCCCGACGGGATCAGCCGGCGCAGCCGCTGGATCTGCAGGCCGACCTGCTCGTTGTCGACCGCCAGGTACGGCAGGTCGGGCTGGAACAGCCGCAAGAGCGCGACCACCAGCACGCCGAGCTCCTCCTCGGGCAGGCGGGCCAGGATCGACAGGTGCGCGGTCGCCAGGCGCAGCGCGCCGGTGGCGGCGAAGCGCACCGCGGCCAGGCGGTTGCCGTCGGCGATCGCGCTGCCGATCACCAGGGACAGCGGGCTGGTCGGCTCGGCGACCATCGCGTACGGCTGCTTGGTCGAGACGTAGACGTCGATCTCGCCGAGGCCCAGGCCCTCGGCGACCTCCTGCGCGGCGGCGGCGACCGGGCTGTCCTTGGCCCGCAGCCGATCGCCGCGGGTCACGCCGTAGGGTCGCAGGTCGATGCCGACGTGCTTGGCCAGGCGATCGCCGAGCAGCGTCATCATCTGCCGCAGCCCCGACGACACCGCCGCCGGCCACAAGAGCTCGTCGGCCTCGGGCCGCATCAGCCCGGCGATCGCCACCGGCGCGGTGGCCGGGCCCTGCTCGGCGTCGGCCCCGAGCAGGCGGGCGACGTCGACCGCGTTCTTGTGCACCGCGGCCTGGCCGGGGACGCCGGCGTCGTGGCGCGCGCGCGCGACCCGGGCCAGCACGCGGAACGCGCTGCCCTCGAGGTTGCCGGCGATGCGCTGCCGCATCGCGGCCGCGACCATCCCGAGGTGGACGCGGATCGACGCGGCGTCGCCGGCGGCCTCGTAGAACTTGATCAGCGCGGCCAGCGCGACGTCGCTGTCGGGCGCGGCGTCGACCGCGAGCTGGTACGCCCGCTCGGCCTTGCGCCGATCGGCGAAGCCTTCGGCGAAGATCCGGCCGACCCGGTGCAGGTGGGCGACCTTGCGCGCCGGCACGGTCTCGTTCTTGACCAGCCGCTCGCAGGCGCCGAGCGCCATCCGCCACTCGGCGGTGGCGATGCCGAGATCGGCGAGCCGCTCGAGCGCGGCCTCGTCGTCGGGATCGTGGGCCAGCACCCGCTGGAACGCGCGGATCGCGGCCGGCGGATCGGGCAGCCGGTCGGCGTAGATCATGCCGAGCCGGAAGTGGATGTTGCGCTGCATGCCGGGGTCGCGCTCGAGCCGGGCCCGCGCCAGCAGCGCGTCGGCGGCCTCGCCCCACGCGCCCTGCTCCCACGCGATGTCCGACAGCGCGGCGATCGCCCGCAGGTCCGACGGCGCGCGGTCGACGATCGCCCGGTAGTGGTACTTGGCGCGATCGCGATCCTCGAGGAAGTTGCGCGCCAGCTCGGCGATCGCGCGGTGCAGCGCGACCCGCTCGACGCTGTCGGTCTCGACGGTCAGGCGATCCTCGAGCAGCTGCGCCAGCGCCTCGTGCTCGCCCTGCTCGTCGAGCAAGAGCCGCAGCCGGACGAAGGCGTCGGTGTGCTGGGGATCGGCCGCCAGCGTGGCGCGGAACGCGTCGATCGCGCGCTCGCTGGCCAGCGCTCGATCCATCAGCGCGACGCCGGCCAGGTGCCACAGCCGGGCCCGGGTGGCGGCGCCCTCGGCCGAGTGCGGATCGGTGAGCGCGGCCTCCTTGCCGGCGGCGTCGGCCAGGTCGGCCCACAGCTGCCCGCGCAGCGCGGCGTCGCGCCAGCCCTCGAGCGCGGCGGGGTAGCCCCCGCGCAGCTCGTTGGCCTCGCGGAAGTGGGCGATCGCGTCGTCGATCTTGCCGAGGTCCGACAGCGTCTCGCCGCCGCGGGTGAGGAACGCCGAGCGGGTGCGTGGATCGCTCTCGAAGTACGCGGCGATGGCGTCCTCGAGCGCGGCCAGCTCGGGCGAGCTGCCGCCGCGGCGGACCAGGCTCTCGAGCTGGAACAGCGCGCGGCGGGTGCGCGGCGCCTGGGCCAGGATCTCCTGGTAGGCGGCGCGCAGCTCGTCCTCGGGGCGATCCAGCCGCTCGAGCAGGAGCGCGCGGTCGGCGGCCAGCGCGACCCGATCGGCGCCGACCGGCTCGCCGGCCAGCTGCCGCTCGCGCAGCGCGACCAGGTCGGCCCAGCGGCCGGCGGCGGCGTAGGCCCGCTCGAGCTCGCGCACCAGCGCCAGCCGGGCCGGATCGGCCGCGGCCGCGGCCTCGATCGACATCAGCGCCGAGGCGCGATCGTCGCGCAGCCCGGCGTCGACGCGGGCCAGCGCCTCGTAGGCGTCGGCGGCGCCGCGGTGATCGCCGGCGTCCTCGGCCATCCGCAGCTCGGCCAGCGCGGCGGCGGTGATCGGCCCGGCCTCGCGCACCGCGGCGGCGACCCGCACCAGCGGCTCGCCGGCGAGCGGATCGTGCGGGCGCAGCTCGAGCGCCTTGGTCAAGAGCGCCAGCGCGCCCAGGCCGTCGCCCTGCTCGGCGAGCTGCTCGGCGTCGCGCACCAGCCGGGCGAAGCCGTCGGCGCGGTTGCCGTCGACGCGGGTGGCCCGCGGCGGCGGCGCAGCGTCGCCCAGCCGGCGGCGGGCGGTGGCCAGCGCGTCGTGGACGAAGCCCAGCCCGGGCTGCTCGTCGGCGATCGTCGCCAGCAGCGTCGACGCGCGCGCGCCGTCGTTGGCGCGATCGAGCGCGAGGCCGGCGGCGCGGTAGCGGAGGATCAGCGCCTCGGGGCTGCCGGTCGGCAGCGCGCCGGCGCGATCCTCGTAGGCCAGCACGACGTCGGTCCACAGGCCGGCGGTGCCGGCGAGCGCGGCGGTGGCGGCGAGCCGGCGCGGATCGGTCGCGGGCACCTCGTGCAGGAGCTCGTCCTGCGCGGCCCACGGCGCGCCGTCGCCCGCGGCGATCCGCGCCCGCGCCAGCGCGATGGTGGCGGCGGCGGCCGGCGACTCGGCCGCGGCCTGGGCCCGCCCCCAGTGGGTGGCGATCAGCGCGGCGTCGCCGGTGGCGGCGGCCAGCACCATGGCCCGCGGGTGCGCCAGCTCGGCGTCGGCGCCGAGCTCCGCGACCTGGCCCCAGGCCTCGAGCGCGCGCAGCATCGTGGCCGGCTCGTCGGGGCGCGCCGCGCGATCGAGCGCGGTGGCGGCCTTGCGCGCCCAGGTGCGGGCGTCGACGCGCTCGTCGGAGCGCGCCGCGATCGCGGCCAGCAGCTCGCCGCGGCGATCGACCTGCCCGCCGGCGCCCAGCACGTCGGCCCACGCGTCGGCGGCGGCCGGGCTGTCGACGGCCTCGGCGGCCGGCACCAGCGGCAGCGCGCGATCGAGCTGCCCGGCGGCGGCGAACAGCGTCGCCGCGCGCACCCGATCCAGCTCGTCGCCGGCCTCGGCGGCCAGGCGGAGGATCAGCTGCTCGGCGGCGCCGGCGGGATCGCCGGCGGCCAGCCGCGCGTCGACCAGCGCCGCGGTGGCCAGCTCGTCGGCGGGCTCGCAGCCGAGCACGGCCTGGTACAGGCCGACCGCCTGCGCCGCGCGCGCCGGATCGGCCGCGACCCGGGCCGCGGCCCACAGCGACGCCGCGCGCAGCAGCGCCGGATCGCTGGCGCGGGCCGCCATCGCGATCGCCTCGTCGGTGGGCGCGCCGCCGGCCATCGCCGCGGCCAGGTACGCCGCCTGGACGGTGGGATCGTCGGGCGCCAGCGCCGCGGCCGCGGCCAGGCTGTCGGCGTGGCCGCGCTGCGCGGCCTCCAGCAAGAGCGCGGCCTGGGTCGCGCCGGCCGGCACCCGCGCGGCCAGCGCCGCCGCGGCGTCGCCGCCGTCGCTGTCGCGCAGCAGCCCGACGTGGGCGGCCAGCGCCGCGCCGTCGGCGCCGATCGCGCGCGCGAAGCTCGCCGCGGCGCCGGCGCGGTCGCCGGAGCGGTCGCGCAGGTGGCCGCGGGCGACGTCGACCGCGGCGCGCAGGCCGCCGTCGGCCAGCACCGCGCCCAGCCGCTCGAGCGCCTCGTCGAGCTCGTCGGCGCGGCCGTCGAGGAACGCCAGCTCGAGCTGCGCGAGCTGCGCGCGGACGTCGCTCTTGGCCTCGTCGATCAGCTCGCCGACCGCGACCCGCGCCAGGTCCTGCTCGGAGGCGGCCATCAGCAGGTCGACCCGGTGCAGCGCCAGCGCGCGCCGCTCGAGCGGCCCGGCGATGCCGAGCTCGGCGTCGAGGTGAGTGGTGGCCTCGGCGACGTCGCCGGCGCCGCGGGCGATGCGGCGCAGGCCGCGCAGCGCCGCGGTGGCGCGCGGATCGGCCAGCAGCGCCGCGTCGTAGCTGGCGCGCGCGCGATCGACGTCGCCGAGCCGCTCGTACAGGCGGCCGGCCTCGATGCGCAGCACCGCCTGGGCGCGCGGCTCGTCGATCAGCTCGAGCTCCTGCTCGAGCCGCAGGATGCCGTGGGCCGCGGCCTCGCCGAGATCGAACCCAGCGGTGGGATCGACGTGCTCGGGTAGGCGGACGGCGTCGAGCTCGAGCGTGGGCAGCGTCGCCGCGAACAGCGCGGGGGGCAGCGCGACGTCGGCGACCACCGGCGGCGCGGCCGCGATCGGCGGCGCGGTGGGGGCGCGCGTCGGCGGCGCGGTGGCCGGGCGGGCGGCGGGCGCCTCGACCGGCCCCGAGCGATCGGCCGTCGGCCGCGGCGGCGGCGGCACGCCGATCTTGGTCTGGCTGCCGGCGTCGTCGGCGAACGCGGCGGCGCTGCTGGGCGCGACCGCGGGCGACGCGCTGGCGATGGCGGCGAACGGCGCGACGCCGAGCTGCGTCGCCGGTCCGGACGCCATCACCGGCGCCGCCTCGACGGCGGCGTCGGCCTCGACCGCCAGCTCCGGCGCGGCCTCGAGCTCGACCGCCAGCTCCGGCGCGGCCTCGAGCTCGACCGCCGGCTCCGGCGCGGCCTCGATCTCGACGGACGGCGCCGGCTCGAGCTCGAGCGCCAGCTCCGGCGCGGCCTCGAACCCGGCCTCGGCGACCACCTCGGGCGCCGCCGGTTCGGCGTCGATCGTGGCGAGCATGTCGCCCAGCGGATCGGCGGCGACGTCGGGCCGCACCAACGGATCGCCAGGCTCGATTATCGGTCCGGTGGCGGTCCGCGGCGTCTCGCCCAGCGGTGGCATGGCGATGGTGAACTCGGCCAGCCGCGCGCGCGCGAGCGTCGCATACCAGGTGAGCGGCCAGGTGTTGACGACA
>Ga0073899_10002692_pt1 | contig 15868 bp, 14 predicted proteins | sample KloWWTmetaKNB5Ph_FD_88975 | JGI IMG/M metagenome (GOLD analysis project Ga0073899, IMG submission 88975) | Active sludge microbial communities from Klosterneuburg, Austria, studying microevolution and ecology of nitrifiers - Klosterneuburg... | ecosystem: Engineered > WWTP > Aerobic digester >...
GCGAGGGCGAGCGCGGCGGCGGCGATCCGGGCGGTGCGCGTCATGGGCGCAGTATAGCCCGGCGCGATCACGCGGGCGGTGTCAGCTCGAGCAGGTCCGACGGCCGCGCCGGATCGTCGGCGTCGATCGACGCCAGCCAGCGCCCACCGAACCGCACCAGGCCCTCGACCTTCGCGGTCAGCGGGCGGCCGTGCTCGTCGAGGATCGGCGCCCACCACGCGCGCGCGCCGGCGATCGCGCCGATCACGCTGCCGACCACGGCGCCGTCGTCGTAGGCCGAGACGGTGGCCTCGGCGGTGGCGGCGAAGGCGAGGTCGTCGCCCCAGGCCTCGAGTTCGGTGAGGCGCAGCGCGACGCCGGCCAGCTGGCCCAGCGCCAGCGGCGTCCACGCGATCGCCGGCAGCGCGGCGCCGTCGGGATCGGCGAGCAGCGCGCGCAGCGCGGCCAGCGGCACCCGCGTGATCGCGTCGATGGTGGGGACGCCGTCGGCGCCCACGTCGCCGCCGCGGTTGCCCAGCACCAGCTGCGCGCCGACCACGGTCGCGCCCTCGAGGTTGAGCGCGCCATCGCCCAGGATCGGCTGGCGCAGCGCCGCGTACAGCCGGGGCAGGGCCACCAGCCGGGCGCCGCCCGCGTCGACCACCGCGGCCTGTCGCCGGATCGCCAGGCCGCTGTCCGAGCCGAGCGCGACCAGCGCGTCGTCGAGGGAGACGCAGGCCTCGAGGTCGAGCTTGTCGGCCTTGTTGCCGCGGCCGCTGTCGAACTGCCGGCGCCCGTCGGGGCCGGCCGGCAGCGCGATCGGCTCGCACAGGCCGGTGGCGAGGTCGACCGTGGCGACGAAGCTGGCGTCGTCGGACACCACCGCGACCTGGCCGCGCCACACGGTCAGCGCGCTGGCGGCACGGACGTGGGCCGGGCGATCGTGATCGGGATCGCTCCCGCCGCGGTAGCGCAGGGCCTGCCGGCGCACCACGCGCCAGCTGCGATCGGGTGCGGGGGTGGCGCGCAGCATGCCGTGGAATCATAGGCGCGGCGCCTGCTACCTTCGCGGGATGTCCGTCGGAAAGCGCTGGCTGGTGCCGGCCGCCTTGCTGCTCACCACCGCCGGCGCGGCCGCGCGACCGCTCGACTACGTCGTGGTCGACCCGCCGCGCACCCGCGCGGGCGGCGGTGGCGCCAACACGATCTACCTCAACCGCTGCGCGGCCGGGTGCACCGCGACCGCCGGCGCCGACAGCGCGGCCCGCGACACCTCGTCGATCCTCGGGCGCGACGCCACGCCGGCGTCGGTCGCGCTCGAGCCGTTCGTCTGGGACCAGGCCACGTGGGACGCGGTGGTGACGTGCACCCGCGCGCGCTACGCGCCGTGGGACATCACGGTGGTCACCGACGAGCCGACCAGCGGGCGCTACGTCGAGGTGATGGTGGCCGGGGTGCCGGCGGCGCTGGGGTTCGCGGCCAACACGCTGGGCGTCGCGCCGCTGACCAGCGACTGCTCGCCGCTGCCGTCGGCGCTGGCGTTCGCGTTCGCCAACGCGCACCCGCAAGGCGAGACCCAGCTCGAGGAGCTGTGCACGACGGTGATCCACGAGGCCGGGCACCTGTTCGGCCTCGATCACGAGTTCGACTGCCGCGACCCGATGACCTACCTGCCGGCGTGCGGCACCAAGGTGTTCGTCAACCGCTCGCTGCCGTGCGGCGAGCTGATGGGTGAGCGCCCGTGCAAGTGCGGCGACGTCCAGAACTCGTTCACCCACCTGACCGCCGCGATCGGCGCCGGGACCGCGCCGGCGGCGCCGGCGGTGACGGTCGCGGTGCCCGCGCCCGACGCCACCGTGGCGTCGCGGTTCTCGGTGTTCGCGTTGGTCGACGGCCCGCGGCCGATCGTCGAGATGGCGCTGTGGATCAACGGCCGGGTCTGGGCCCGGCTGCCCGGCAAGACCGGCGCCGCGCCCTACGAGCTGCGGACCCCGGCCGAGCTGCCCGACGGCGACCTCGACCTCGACGTGCGCACCCGCGACGATCTGGGCAACGTGTCGTCGGTGACGCTGACCGTGCACAAGGGCGCGGCGTGCGTCGACGCGTCGACCTGCCTCGACGGCGACGCCTGCGTGGGCGGGGCGTGCCGGGCGCCGGCCGGCACCGCCGCGCTGGGCGCGGCGTGCAACACCGACGAGGCCTGCGCCAGCAAGCTGTGCGTGCAGGCGGCCGGCGCGGGCGTGTGCAGCACGCCGTGCTACCCCGCGGGCGCGGCCTGCGGCGACGGCCTCAGCTGCCGCGCCGCCGACGACGAGGGCCTGGCGTGCCTGGTCACGATCGACGAGGGCGGCTGCTGCTCGACCAACCCGCGGCCGGGCCCGGCGCTGGCGCTGGCGGCGCTGGCGGCGGCGCTCTTGGCGCGCCGCCGGCGGTCACGCGGTCACGGCACGCCGTCGATGCAGCAGCCGACCGAGCAGAACTGATCGGTCGGGCACGGCGCGCCGGGGCCGCACTCGGCGTGGCCGGCCGGGCACTGGGTCGAGCCGTTGCACTCGGGCGGCAGGTCGCTGGGATCCTGGCCCGGGCACAGCACGCACATCTCGGCGCCACACGGCGTGCCGCAGTCGGTGCGCTGCACACAGCTCGGGCACGCCACCGGATCGCCGAGGTGGTCGGCGTCGCAGTTGGGCGCCACCGCGGGGTTGGTCAGCACGTCGCGGCACACGTTGGTGACCGGGTCGCACAGCGTGCAGCAGCCGAAGCAGTCGCAGCCGGGTGGGGTCAGCGGCGCGCACAGCGCGACGCAGGCCATGGTCTCGGGCGAGTTGCACTCGGCGGGGTCGTACTGGTTGGCGCCGAACGGGCAGCTGGCGCGATCGGGGGCGCCGAGCAGGCAGCACACGTGGATGTCGCAGCCGTCGTTGCCCGAGCCGCTGTTGCCGTCGAAGAAGCAGTCCTGGTGGACGGTGTCGATGTTGTCGCCGGGGATGCCGGTGGCGAAGCTCGACTCGTCGTTGTCGAGCGCGCCGGTGCACTCGATGTCGGCGCCGTCGACGCGGCCGTCGCCGTCGTCGTCGACGCAGTTGTTGCACTGCGGACCGCCCGCGGTGCACCCGGCGGTGCCGCCGTCGCCGGTGCCGCCGCCGCCGTCGCCGGTGCCGCCACCGCCGTCGCCGGTGTTGCCGCCGTCGCCGTCGTTGACGCTGCCGTCGCCGTCGCCGACCGGCGCGTCCGGGTCGCCGCTGCCGCCGCCCTTGTCGCTGCACGCCACGGCGGCCACCAGCACGACGGCCAGGATCGAACGGACTGCGATCATGTCTTCACTCCACGCGGGTCGTTGGTCACAGGCGCTCCAGCAGGGCGCGCGCGTCGAGAACGTTGCGCCCGTGCGGGAACCGGCGCAGGTAGCGCTTGGCCAGCGTCTTGGCCTGCGCGTGGTCGCCGCGGTCGAAGGCCAGGCGCGCGGCCGCGAACAGCGCGGCGTCGGCCCAGGCCGGCGCGGCGTCGGCCAGCGCCAGGTACGCGGCGAGGGCGCGGTCGGGCGCCTGGGTCTCGAGCGCCGCGGCGGCGGCGAAGGCGGCCTTGGGGTCGAAGGTCGAGGCGGCGGGCGGCGTGGTGGTGGACGCTGGCGTCCCGCGCTCGCCGCGCGGCGCGGTCGGCGCCGCGGGCGCGGCCGGGGGCACCGCGGCGATCGGCGGCGCGTTCTCGTCCGGCGGTGGCGGTGGCGGTGGTGCGATCGGCGCGGTCGCGGGCGGCGCGGCGGCCGCCAGGGTCCCGTCGCGCAGGACGCCGTGGTCCCAGACCTGGCCCGCCGCGACGCGGTCGCGCCGGCCGTCGGCGACCACCTCGACGACGCCGTGGGTGACCTCGACCTGCGCCGACTCGCCATCCCGGAGCACCGTGAAGCCGGTGCCGATCACCGTCACCCGGACCGCGCCGACGTGGACCACGAACGGCGCCCGGCCCGCGCGCGGCGCGACCTCGAAGTGGGCGCGGCCGTGATCGAGCACGAGATCGACGCCGCGGAGATCGTCGCCCGAGAGGAACAGCGCCGAGCGCGGCGCCAGCTGGATGTCGGCGTCGCCGAAGGTCAGCGCGGTCGGCGCCTCGGCGCTGGTCACGCGCGCCGGCGTCGAGGTGCCGGTCGGCATGCTCAACGGCGACGGTCGCGCCGTGGGATCCTCGCCGCGCGGCCAGAGGATCGCGGCGGCGGCGGCGGCGGCGATCGCGGCGGCCGCGAGCACCGGCCAGCGCCAGCGCGCGGCGCGCGGCGGCGCGCTTGCGGCGGCCGCGTCGGGTACCGCCGGGGCGTCGAGCGTCTGCCACAGCCGGCGCTCGAGCCGCGCCCAGGTCAGGTCGGGCAGCGGCTCGACCGGCGGCACCAGATCGTCGCGATCGTCGCGCATCACGCCACCCCCTCGACGTCGCCGGCGAGGTTGATCATGTACTCGCGCAGCAGCGGATCGACCGCGGCGCGCTTGTCGATCGCCTTCTTGGCCCGCCACACCTGGGTCTTGACCGCCGACAGCGACGCGCCGGTGATCTCGGCGACCTCGGCGAGCGAGCGGCCGTCGATCACCGCCAGCGCGAACGCCACCCGCTGCACCGGATCGATGCGGTCGAGGGCGTGGTACAGGCGCGCCAGCGCGGCCCGCGCGCGGACGACCTGATCGGTCGACGGCGCGTCGCTCTCGATCTCGAGGTGCGCGACCGGCACCGGCCGCTTGCGCCGGAGGTGGCTGAGCGCGACGTGGGTGCCGACCGAGCAGCACCACGTGAGCAGGCTGGAACGACCGGCGTAGTTGCCGATCGAGCGGAACACCGCGAGGTAGGTCTCCTGCAGCAGGTCCTCGACCTCGCGGTTGCTGCCGAGCACGCGGTAGAGCGTGTGATGGACGGCGTTGCGGGTGCGCAGGAACAGATCCCGCTGGGCGGCCCGGTCGCCGCGCGCGCAGAGCGCCGCCACCTCGGCGTCGCTGGTTCGGCTAACCGCAGCCATCACGACCCGTTAGTGCGCTCATCCCCTCTCACGGTCGCATGTTTCTTTCAAGGAAGCTGCAGGCCCGCCGAGACCGCCACCCAGGGCTCGACGCGGGCCGGCGCGGTGACCCGGAGCTGGCCGCGGATCTCGAGGTCGGACGGCACGCCGGTGAGGGCGGCGGTGGCGCCGAGGATCCACGGGCCGCGCCGCCAGCTCACGTCGGCGCCGACGTCGAAGAACAGCGAATAGTCGATGATCGTGACGGTGCGGCCGCTGGCGGCGTTGAGGCCCTCGACCCGGCTGCGGAGCGCCCCGACGCCGAGCCGGGGGCGGACCGACCACCCCGGGCTCACGGGCACGCGGTGTCCCAGATGTGCGCCGACCAGCGCTTCGGACCACACGGTGGTGGCGTCGACGTCGATGTCGGAGCCCAGATCACAGCTCACGAACCCGTCGATCGTCGGGGTCGTGACGCCCGCCGCGAGCACGAGGCGCTCGCGCGCGCCGAAGCTGCCCTGGTTGAGGCGCACGCCGAGGCCGACGGCCGCGAAGCCGGCCAGCCGCGGCGGCGGTGGCGGCGGCGGTGGCAGGATTGGCGACGGCGGTGGCGTCGCATCGGGTGGGGGCGTGCCGTCGGGGGCGGTCGGCGGTGGGCCCAGGCGCATCCAGGTCTTGATCGTCAGCGCGATCGACGCGGCCTCGACGTCGTCGATCACCGCCGGCACGTCGCGGGTCTGGACCCCGGGCTCGCCGACGTGGAACAGCTCGAGCGTGGTGCCGCGGACCGTCGCGACGTACGTGGCGCGGTGGGTGGTGGCCGCCCGGTCGGCCGGCGTCGGGGCGGTGACCACGACCACGCGGATCTGCCACGGGCCGAGCCCGGTCGTGACCGCGTCGACCAGCGGCGTCGGCGGCGTGATCAGCACCAGCGTCGGCGGCGGCTCGGCGTGGGCGACGTCGAACCCGGCGAGCCATAGCGCGAGCGCGAGCACGATGCGGTAGGCTGCGCTCCTCCCGTGGCCGCTCCGCGCACCTCCCTCGCGCCGCTCGTCTGCGGCGTGATCGTCGCGCTGGCCGCGCCGATCTCCGCCGAGCCGGCGCTGGCGGTCGGCGCGACCCGGCCGGCGCCCGGCCACGGAGCCGCGCGGCTGATCGACGAACGCAGCCTCACCGTCGGGCAGGTCGGCGCCGCCTGGGCGTTGGGCGTCGATGCGGTGGTCGGCGTCACGTCGGATCTGGCGATCGGCGTCAGCCACAGCGCGGCCGCGCTGGGCGAGCCGCGCGACGGCGGTGGGGTGTGCATCGACAGCACGGCGCACGACTGCGACGGACTATACGCCGGCGGGTTCGTCGATGCCCGCTGGCGGGTGCCGGGCGCCGCCGCGTTGACCGGCGTGGTCCGCCTCGGCGTCGCGGCGGCGTGGTCGCCGCAGCTGAGGCTGGGCGTGGTCGCGCGCGGCGCCGCGCGGCACCTGTGGTGGCGGATCGCGCCCGAGGTCGCGGTCGCGCTCGATCGCGCCGACGGCGATCGCGACGCGCTGAGCGCGCCGACCTGGCTGGGCGTCGACCTCGGCGCCGGCAGCGCGTGGCTCGCGACCGGGCTCCGCGGCGAGCTGGCCGGCTTCGCCGACGCGGTCGTCGTGCCGATGGCCGCCGGCGTCGAGGGGCGCTACCGCGGCGCCGCGATCGGGCTGGCCGCGGGCTACCCGCAGCTGCTCGGGCGCCACGCGTCGACGCGGGTGCGCACGCTGGCGTGGTGGATCGGCTGGGGCTGGTAGGCGGCGCGGGTCACGCCGCGACGACGTGGCGGGTCTCGCCGTCGTCGAGATCGACGAAGTCCGGCTCGGTGGCGTCGGCCGCGCTCAGCTCGCCGAGCCCGGCCAGCGCGGCGTCGAGCGCCGCGTCGTCCTGCCGGAACAGCACGTCGGCGGCGGCCTCGCCGGGGCGGCGGTCGCGCGCCACCAGCTGGGCCAGCGCGGCGATCGCCGCCGGCAGCCGCCGCGCCGGGATCTTCGCGACCAGCCGGCCGAAGCGCGCGCCGGTCGCGGTGGTCGCGCCGCCGACGTGGAGCAGGTACTGCGGCACCGCGCGCCCGCCCAGCTTGCGCACACCGCCTTGCAGGCCGATCGCCGCGACGTGGTGCTGGCCGCACGAGTTGGGGCAGCCCGAGATCTTGATCGTCAGGTCGGGCGCGGCGGCGACCAGCGCGGCGTCGAGCGTCAGCGCGTCGGTGAGCGATCGGGCCGCGCCGCGCGAGGTCGTGACCGCGAGCTGGCAGCTGGTGGCGCCGGGGCACGACGTGACGTCGACGATCGTGCCGGCGCCGGTCAGCGCCAGGTCGGCGTCGACCAGCGCCGCGTGGACCAGCGGCAGGCGCTCGATCGGCAGCCAGCGCAGCACGACGTCCTGATCGTTGGTGGTGCGCAGCTCGCCGTCGGCGTGGGTGTCGACGATCGCGGCCAGCGCGCGCAGCTGCGCGCTGGTGAGATCGCCCAGCGGCACTCGCACCCGCGCGATCGCGTAGCCGGGCTGGCGCTGCGGCGCGACCGCCGCCGCGACCCAGGCGTCGAAGCCGGCGCGCGGCGTCGCCGCCAGCGGCAGGCGTGGCCGGGGCGTCGGCGCGGCCAGCGCGATCGGCGTGTACGGCCGGCCGCCCTCGGCCGCGATCGCGGCGCGCTCCGCGCGGTACAGCTCGCGCACGCGATCGGCGCCGAGCTTGTCGATCGCCCACTTGAGGCGGGCCTTGGCCCGGTTGTCGCGGTTGCCGTGGTGGTGGAACACCCGCACCACCGCCTCGGTGGCGGCCAGCAGCTCGGCCACCGGCACGAACTCGTCGAGGACGATCGCCGACCGCCGCAGCGTGCCGAGGCCGCCGCCGGCGATCAGCCGGAAGCCGGGCGCGCCGTCGGCGGCGGTGGTCGCGAGCAGCCCGAGGTCGTTGATGAACGCCTGCGAGCAGTCGCCGCCGCAGCAGCCGCCGATCGACGGCTTGAGCTTGCGCGGCAGCCTCGACGACCACGGCCCGCGCAGGAAGTGGCGGACCACCGCGTCGACGTAGGGCGACACGTCGAACGGCTCGTCGGCGCTGACCCCGGCCAGCGGGCAGGTCGTGACGTTGCGCACCGAGTCGCCGCAGGCCTCGCGGGTCGTGAGCCCGCCCGCCGCCAGCGCCGCCAGCGCCGCGTCGACCTCGCCGCTCGGCACGAAGTGCAGCTGGAAGCACTGCCGGGTGGTGACGTGGGCGATGCCGCCGGCGTGGCGCGCCGCGACGTCGGCCACGGTGCGCAGCTGCGCCGAGGTGATCGCGCCGCCGGGCACCTTGACCCGGATCATCGAGCGGCCGTCCTGGCGCTGGTCGTAGACGCCGCGCAGCCGGCGGAACTTGCGCCAGTCGTCGGCGGTGAGCTCGCCGCGCTCGAAGGCGGCGAGCGCGGTGACGAACTCGTCGACGTCCGCGGGGGCGGCGAGGTGCAGGCGCGACGGGTGGGGGCTGACGTCGAGATCGGTCACGGGAGGCTCCAGGTCACAGGGCCGCGCGGGTCGCGGGGGTGGCGGCGAAGGCCGGCGCCAGGGTGGTGGCCAGGTCGACGACGGCGCCGATCACCAGCACCGCCGGCGCGTCGAGCTCGACCGCGGCGTCGGCCAGCGTGGCCAGCGTGCCGAGCCAGCGCGCCTGCTCGCCGTGCGACGCGCTGGCCACCAGCGCGGCCGGCGTGGTGGCCGGCCAGCCGCGCGCCGTCAAGAACGCCGCGATCGCGGCGCGGGTGCGCACGCCCATCAGCACGACGACGGTGGCGCGGCCGGGGCTCAGCTCGCCGAGGATCGGCGCGTAGGCGCCCTCGGCGTGGCCGCTGACCACGACGAAGCCCGAGGCCAGCCCGCGGTGGGTGACCGGGATGCCGGCCAGCGCGGGGGCGGCCAGCGCCGAGCTGACGCCGGGCACCACCTCGAACGGCACGCCGGCGGCGGCCAGCGCGAGGCCCTCCTCGCCGCCGCGGCCGAGCACGAACGGGTCCCCGCACTTGAGGCGCACGACCCGCTGGCCGCGCCGTCCGGCGCGCACCAGCAGCGCGTTGATCGTGGCCTGATCGATCGAGTGGCGCCCGGCGCGCTTGCCGACGAAGCAGCGGCGCGCGCGCGGGGCCAGCGCCAGCAGATCGCCGGGCACCAGCGCGTCGTTGAGCACGAGGTCGGCGTCCGCCAGGCGCGCGAGCGCGCGGCGCGTGAGCAGATCGGGATCGCCGGGGCCAGCCCCGACCAGCGACACCAGCGCGGTCATGCGTTGCCTCCCTGGCGCGCCGCGCACAGCGCGGCGAACAGCCGATCGCGGCGCTCGGCGAGCGGCACGTCGGTGCCGCGCAGCTCGGCGCGCAGCGCCACCGCGGTCGCGAGCCAGGCGTCGAGATCGTCGGGCAAGAGCGCCGCGACCGCCTCGCGCAACAGGCCCGCCAGCGCCGGCGCGGCGCCCCCGGTCGAGATCGCGATCGTGACGTCGCCCTTGCGGACCACGCCGCCGAGGTAGGCGGTCGCGCTGGCGCGATCATCGACCGCGTTGACGAACAGGTTGCGCGCGGCGGCGGCGGCGGCCACCGCGCGGTTGACCTCGGGCGGCGCCGCGGCGACCACGAAGCGCGCGCCGTCGAGGTCGCTGGCGACGAAGCCGCGCGCGACCCAGGTCACGTCGGGGCGGCGGCAGCCGCGGTCGAGGGTGGGGGAGACGATCGTCACCTGCGCGCCGGCGGCGAGCAGGCCGTCGAGCTTGCTGGCCGCGACCGGGCCGCCGCCGACCACCACCACCGGGGCGCCCTCGAGCCGCAGGAACACCGGGTACACCGGCGCGGCGCTCACGACGGCCTCCGCAGCCCGGCGGCGGCGACGCCGTCGACCACCGGCAGCCGCCGCCCCGCCGCCCCGCTCGGCGGCGCCTCGCGCTGGTGCAGCCCGCACTCGTCCTTGGCGCGGCCGCGCCACCGCCCCGATCGGGGATCCTCGCCGGCGGCGACCGGCGACGTGCACGGCGCGCAGCCGATCGACGGGTAGCCGCGGCCGTGGAGCGGGTTGGTCGGGACGTCGTGATCGGCGAGGTGCTGCCACACCTGCGCGCTGGTCCACGCCACCAGCGGGTTGACCTTGACCAGCCCGAAGCGGCGATCGGCCTCGACGACGGCCGCGTCGGCGCGGTCGGCGGTCTGGTCGCGGCGGATGGCGGTGATCCACGCGTCGTGGCGGGCCAGCTCGGCGGCCAGCGGCGCCAGCTTGCGCCGCGCGCAGCAGGCGTCGGGTGCGCGCGCCCACAGCGCGTCGCCGACCTCGGCGGCCTGCGCGGCCACGGTCTGGGCCGGCGCCACCGCGCGGATCGATCGCTGGTAGCGCGCCTCCAGCGCGCGCCACAGCGCGCGGGTCTCGTCGAACAGGAGGCCGGTGTCGAGCGTGAACACCTCGATCGGCAGATCGTGGCGCGCGATCAGATCGAGCAGCACGCCGTCCTCGGGGCCGAGGCTGGTGGCCAGCGCGACCCGCGGGTAGGTGGCCGCGGCCCAGCGCAGCACCTCGAGCGCAGGCGCGCCGTCGAGCGCGCGGGCGGCGGCGGCGAGGTCGGTCACGCGACCTCGGGGGGCGCGGCGAACATCGCGGCGCGATCGCGGGCTGCGCGGGCATCCGTCATGGTAGACGTATGTCTACCGGGACGGATGGTGGCTGTCAATATAAAGGATGGGCGTCCGCGATGGCGGACGATGATCGGTCAGCGCTCGAAGGCCCCTCGCCGCGGCGCCGCGGTGTCCCGCGCCGCGCACGCGAAGTCGCGATCGACGCCGGTGCCGGGGCCGCCCGCGCCGGCGGCGCCGGCCAGCGCCTGGGCGGCCGCCGCGTTGGTGATCGCCGGGACGGTGAGCGTCAAGGTGACGTCGTCGCCGCCAGCGATCGCGGGGCGCGGGCGGTTGACCCAGGCGTTGCCGCCGAGCGTCCACGCCGCGCGGTCGCCGACGTCGCTGGCGGTGGCCTCGACCAGCAGGTTGTTGCGCGCCGTGCAGCCCGTCGGATCGGGCGCGGCGCCGCCCACCGCGGAGAACCCGATGGCGTTGTCGGTCGCGACCACCGTGTTGTGGCTGATGGTCACGTCGGCGTAGGTGTTCTGCGCGGTGACGTCGTCGCTGCGCCACCAGCCGATGCCGCCGTCGGCCACCACGACGTTGTTCTCGATCACGACGCGGCGGCTGGCGACCGGCGGCAGGCCCCAGCTGACGTACGGCTCGGTGCCGAGCAGGACGCCGCTGCCGCCGCCATGGAGGCCACGCGAGACGCGCACGAAGTTGCGGCGGATCGTCACGTCGCGGCTGTTGTCGAGGTAGACGCCGACGTTCCATGGGTTCACGACGGTGTTGCCCTCGACCACGACGTCGGCCGCGAACCACACGCCGATGCCCTCGCCCCAGCAGTCCTCGATCCGGTTGTCGCGGATGATCACGTCGCTGGCGGTCGGCGCGCTCGGCCGGTCGCGGTCCGGCATGGTGCCGATGCAGAACGGCCAGCCGCTCGAGCCCGAGGCGTTGTCGGCGTTGACCAGCGCGACGTCGTGGACGTGGTTGCGCTCGATCCGGATCTGGCTGCCGGCGAAACGCAGCCCGCCGTCGAGGTGGTGGACGTGGCAGTCGCGGATCGTGAAGTCGTGGACCGCGGGCGCGTCGACCGCCACGCACTCGAGGGCCGTGCAGTCTCGGATCTCGAGGCCGCTCAGCACGACGTGCTCGGCGGCGTCGAACGTGATGACGCCGCTCCAGTCGGCGGTGATCGCGCCGCCGTCGAACACCGGGGTGGCGCCGTCGGCGGCGCGGATCACCAGCGGCGTCGCGGCGGTGCCGCGCGCGGTCAGCCACTGCCGTCCGTAGACGCCACCCGCGACGATCACCGTCCCGCCGGTGGGCAGGCGATCGGCGGCGGCCCCGAGCGACGCCAGCGGCGCGGCCGCGGTGCCGGCGGCGTCGTCGCGGCCGGTCGGCGCGACGTACACGGTCGCGCTCGGTTGCGGCAGCGGCGGCAACGCGGGGCATTCGTCGACGCGCGCGTCGGGGCCGACCGCGTCCCCGCCGGGCGCGACGGCGTCGCCGTCCGGGCCGCCGTCGCCGGCGTGGCCGGTCGGGGCGACCTCGCACGCGAGCAGCGCGATCGCCGCGCAAGCCATGAGGTGGTGCGAGCCGAGCCCGAGGCGCTGCATCATGCCTCGACGATCGCGGTGGTCGCGCCGGATGTCGATGACAGCGCGATGACGGCGCGGCGATTGCCCGTGCCACCCCGCCCGCCGATCAGGTAACGTTGGTCGGCCAACTCGACATGCCCCCGCGATGCTCCCTCCTCCCGCTGCTGGTGCCGCTGGTGCTCGCCGCCGCCGGCTGCCCGTCGCTGCCCGGCCATCGCTGCGCGGATTCCCAGGCCTGCGGCGCGCTGGGCCAGTGCGAGCCCGACGGGCTGTGCAGCTTCCCGGATCCGGCGTGCCCGTCGGGGCGCGCCTACGGCCCCGAGGTCGCGGGCGAGCGCGGCGGCGCCTGCGTCGCGCCGAGCGGCCCGGACGGTGGCGACGGTGACGGTGGCGGCGGCGCGCCGTGCGGCGCTGGCCAGACGCTGCTCTACGACTCCTTCGACACCGTCGACCCGGCGCCCGGGTTCCGCGTGTTCAGCAACGCCGGCGGCACCGCGGTCGAGGTCGGCGGTGAGCTGGCGATCACCGTCGACGCGTCCGCCGAGGCCTACGCCGGCTACAAGTCGCTGGTGACCTACGACCTCCGCGGCGCCTCGGTCGAGATCGAGGCCACCGTGGTGCCCACGGTGCCGCACACGTTCATGATCCTGGAGTTGAGCGACGCCGCGCACGAGCTGCAGCTCGGCTACGGCACCGTGACCCAGACCCAGATGACCGCCGAGCTCGATGGGGCCAACCTGGCCGCGCGCGACGCGGTCCCCGGCCAGCGCTACTGGCGCGTGCGCGAGAGCGCCGGCGAGCTGATCTGGGAGCTGTCGGCCGATCGGGGTACCTGGGCCGAGCTGTACCGGGGCGCGACGCCGATCGACATGAGCGCGATGACGATCGAGCCGTGGGTGTGGGCCGAGAACGGCGGCGGCGAGTCGCGCTTCGACAACCTCGCGGTGTGCAAGCCGTGACCGAGCGCGGCGCGGGGCGCTCCCCCGCGGCCGGCGGTGCTGGCTACGGCGCGAACGGGACGAGCCTGGTGCGGGCCATCGTCCGCTGATGCGTCGCGGCCGCCTGGTATTGGAGTGACGCCTGTTCCTCCGCGACCGCGAAGTGGCACGATCGGCAGAGCCCCCGCGGCGCGTCGACCGTGGTGCGGTGTGGTTGGTGGCACCGCGGACAGGTCCGCGTCTCCTCGGGGGGCTGCGGCGCGCGGTACGCCGACGACGGCGCGTCGGGGCTGCGGTTGGCGAGGATGTCGTTGAGCCTGAGCCTACCGGTGGTGCGGCGAGACGTGGGTGGCGGTCGGCGCCGCGGTCGCCGCGTCGATCGCGTAGAGGCCGAGGCCGATGACCAGCGCCGCGACGACGGCGCGGGCGATGACGTGGGCATAGGCGCGCGCGCGCGGGGCCTGGGGCGCGGCGTGGCGGAGGGTGAGCCGCTGCGACAGCCGGAGCAACGCCGTCGGGCGATGGCCCGGCGGGGCCGGCGGGGCCGGCGCGGCGTCACTGATCGGGATGGCCGGGACGGTCGCGACCGGGATGACGGGGACGGTGGCCGCGGGGATGACCGGGACGGTCGGGGCGGTCGCGACCGGGGCCATCGAGACGCGGATCGTCGCGGCGCGCGCGAAGTGCCGCGGGATGTCGGCGGGGCGATCGGGGGCCGTCGCGATGATCGCGGGGCGATCGGGGAAGGTCGCGACGCGATCGTCGCCCGCGGCGGCGGGTGGGCCGGGCGGCGGCGGGTCGCGATCGATCAGCGCGCTCGCGGCGGCGAGCAGCGACGCCGGCAGGCTCTCGCGGCTGCGCGCCACGGTGTCCGCGTTGGCGATGTACAGCTGATCGACCTCGGCCACCGCGCGCGCGCAACGCGCCTGCACCAGCGCCGCCAGCTGGGTCGGCGTCGCGAGTTCGCCGGGCGCCACGGCGCCGCGCAGCGCCGCGCACAGCGCGTCGACCGTCGGGTAGCGGTGCGCTGGATCGCGGGCCAGCGCGGTCCGCACCACCAGCTCGAGCTGGGGTTGCCAGATCCCGTACGCGGCGAGCGACGGGATCTCCCCGGCGTGGATCTGGCGCGCTGCCTCGACGTGGCGGTCGCTGAACAGCCGATGCCCGGTCAGCGCCTCCCACATCACGACGCCCAGCGCCCAGACGTCGGCGCGGCGATCGATCGGCTCGCCGGCCAGCTGCTCGGGGGCGATGTACGCGAGCTTGCCCTTGGTCTTGCCGGTCAAGGTCTTGATCGCGAAGCGGTCGGCGATCTTGGCGATGCCGAAGTCGAGCAGCTTGGCGACGCCGTCGACGGTGACGAACAGGTTCTCCGGCGAGACGTCGCGGTGGACCACGCCCAGCGGCGCCCCGGCGGCGTCGCGGAGCTCGTGGGCGTGGTGCAGGCCCGCGCCGGCCTGCTCGATCAGCCCCGCCACCTGACCGGGGGTGAGCGCGCCGCCCTCGCGCAGCAGGCTGCGCAGCGACGCGCCGCGCAAGAGCTCGAGCGCCATGTACAGCTCGCCGTCGACGTCGCCGAGCTCGAAGACCTCGCAGATGTTGGGGTGCGCCAGGCGCGCCGCGATCCGGGCCTCGGTCTCGAACATCCGCGCCCACTCGGGGTCGCGGCTGCAGCCCGGCCGGATGCGCTTCACGACGACGCGCTTGCAGAAGCCGCCGCGGCTGCGCAGCTCGCCCGCCCACACCTCGGCCATCCCGCCAGCGCCGATCCGACCGAGCAGGCGGTAGCGCCCGAAGGTCACGGGCTCGAGCGGCGTGGTGGTCAGCGGATGCATCGACAGCGCGATCGTCATGGAGCCTCACCACGCCGGACGTCGGCGTTGGTCCTACTGTCGATCGTCGGCCGCCGCGGGTGAATGACAGGCCGCTTTCACCGCGACCCGCCGGCGTCAGCGACCGGGGCGCGGGGCGCTGGCGCCGCTCGCCGGGACGGCCGCCGAGGCCGCGCCGCGCGAGGCCCCGAGCTGGTCGAGGGCCAGCGCACCGAGGAGCACCAGCGCCGCCGCGAGCGCCGCCGTGGCCAGGAGCGCGCGGTTGCCCCGCCCCGCCGGACGTGCGGGCTCGGCGACCACCGTCAGCCGCCGGACCTTCGCCGTGGCGTCGGGCCGCACCCGCTCGCCGGCGCTGGGCCGGTGCGAGGCGAGGGACGCGCTCGGCGCGCTCCCGGCCGCCGGCACGGGCAGCGGCGCCGCGGGATCGCCTGGCTCGCGTTCGCTCGGGGCCCGCCGCGGCCGCGCGTCGGACTCGGGCTCCGCGGTGGTCGCGAAGACGCGCTCGGCCGCGGCGATCTCCGCCCGACACTGCCGGCGCACGAGGATCGCCAGCAGGGCGGCCTGATCCAGCTCCTCGGTCGGCATCGCCAGCCGCAGCGCGACGCGCAGATCCTCGGCCGACGAGAAGCGCTCGCGCCGGTCCTGGCGCAGGGCCTGCGCGATCACCGCCTGCAGGGCCGGGTGATCGACGCCGTGGGCGGCGAGGTTCGGCACGTCCCCGACGTGGATGCGATCGGCCACCTCGTGCATCGGGCCCTGAAACAGGCGGGCTCCGGTGAGCAGCTCCCACAGCACGACGCCGAGCGACCACACGTCGGCCTGGCGATCGATCGGCTCGGCGGCGAGCTGCTCGGGCGCCATGTACGCCAGCTTGCCCTTGGTCTTGCCGGCCTCGGTGGCCGCCGCCAGGCCGTCGCAGATCTTGGCGATGCCGAAGTCGAGC
>Ga0073899_10002694_pt1 | contig 15867 bp, 10 predicted proteins | sample KloWWTmetaKNB5Ph_FD_88975 | JGI IMG/M metagenome (GOLD analysis project Ga0073899, IMG submission 88975) | Active sludge microbial communities from Klosterneuburg, Austria, studying microevolution and ecology of nitrifiers - Klosterneuburg... | ecosystem: Engineered > WWTP > Aerobic digester >...
CAGGCCGACGATGGCCTCCCGCTGGCTGGCCCCGCTGTTTCATACGTACATCGGATCGTTCAGAAGTGGAGACCGCGCTTTCGCCCGCTACGCGCAGGAGTTCTCCACCCAGGTGGGCATGGCCGTAGGCCCCTTGGCCTCCACGCTGAGAACGGCACACGAGCGCGTCGGGCTGCTGCAGCCCGATCGATTGGGGCCGCGCCTGGCAGCGGCCCTGCTGGCCCACCGAGGCTCGATCGACGGCTGGTTGGTCGAGCTCTGTCTGGCGCCGGACTTCCCGGCCTCACCGCTCGGGCGGCAGGTTCTGCAGGCGCTGCTGCAATCGCCGGAGCCGACGCTGAGGCTGGAGCCGGCCATCGACAAGGTGCTGGCCTGGACGGCGCTGGTGGGCGAGGCACCCGCACGATCGTCCCTGCGCGTACCGTTTGCCAACGGCCTGCTGCTGCCCTGGGTGGATCACCGCCAGCACGCTGCCGCGACGATCAGGGACAAGCTGATGGCCACATTCGTGCCGCCGGAGTCCTACGGCGATCCGCGATCGGTTGGACGCGCCGGCTACCAGTGGCAGGGGGTGGACCACGAAGCGGTGTCGGTGGTTAAACGCTGGCTGGCGGGCAAGTCGCTGGAAACCTTCGTCAACGCGCTCAAGCTGACTGCCGACGAAACCTGGGAGTACCGGGAGAAGTTCTGGATGGCCTACCACCGCCGCGGCTATGTCGATGACGTCTGGCTGGTGTTGGGCTCCCAAGCGAAGGAGCGAATTGGCTATCGAAACCTCGGCGCGGGATTCCGCCACGGGATGCTGCTGAACGACTCACCGGGGCGGCGCTCGGTGCTGCTGTTGCAGATCGGCGATCTGACCTTCGTCGAATGGAGTCATGACGGCGCACTGCGCGCCTACAAGACGGCAGACCCCAAGGCACCGAAGCTGTATGGCAACGAGTACGACCGCGAAGAGCTGTCGGATGACCGTTCGATGTGGATGCACGAAGCGACCGCGGAAAACAAGAACCCGCATCTGACTCATAGCAACCCTGAGAAGGGCACTTGGCAGAAAAAGGCACGGGATTTCATCAACAGCCACACGGGTGTCTATCTGCCCGACCGGGAGATCACATGAGGTGGGCGTTGGACGACGGGGGGGCAAGGGCCGAGCTGGGGCAGCCTCTGCCACGGTTTTTGCAGCAAGCACCCGTGGCAGTGGCGGCGGCGCTGCAGGAGCTGGACGAGCGCTTCGGACTCGGCCTCGCCGGGGAGGCGGCCTCTGTGCTCACGCTGCCGGCTGCGGCGGTGGCGGCTCTGACTGAAGGTGTTGCCCTGAAGCTCGGCCTGCCGGCGAACACGCCGCTGTCGCTGGACGTGCGCGCCAATGGCGCCATCGGCGCGACTGGCTGCCGGCTGCAGGCGCGCTGGTTGCTTCCCGGCAAGACGCTGCCGGCGCGCGGTGCCGCATCGGTTGGCCCCTGGGTGGACTGGCAGGGTGAACGCACGCGCATGCCCGCGGCGATGTTCGAGTCGCTGCGGGCTGTCGAGCGCTTCAACGCACTCACTGGTGGCGAAGATCTCGTGGACCGTCAGCTGCAGGCCTGGGCCGAGATCCGCCAAGCGCTGGGGGAGGACGGCGCGGAGCGGCTGACGGACTCTTACCTGCGTGGCTTCCGGGTGGTGGTGCCGTCGGCGTTCACGCTGTCGATCACCGAGGACGATGCGGGGCAAGTGCAACTGGCCCCCGTGCTGTTGCGGGAGGCTGAAGATCTGGGTGCAGAGCAGCCAGCGCGCTTGCGGGCGCTGACCGAGGCCGACGAGGCACTGATGGTGCAGCGCTTGGACCAGCAGCGCCCAGGAGCCAGTGCCTTTGCGCTGGGAGGTGGCACCTATGTCGTAGTCGAGGAGCCGCTGCGGGTCTGCTTGGAGAAGGTCCGTCAACTGCGCCAGGCGCCGGCCGAGGAACGCAAGCGGGCCGCGCGGGCACCGGAGGCCATCATCCGGGAGTTGCTCGGGACGACTGAGGCCGAGCCTCTGCCTTTCGTTGAGACCGAGAGCTACGCGGAGCGGGTGCGCGACATCGCCGAGTGGAAGCCACCGGTGCTTCCCTGGATCAAGATCGCGAGCCAGGACTGGGCTGCCCCAGTCGAGATGGGGTTGCGCATCGGCGGAAAGGACGTCCCGATGGACGCCGCGCTTCTCGGAAGCCTGATGGAGGCCATGAACGAGGCGGTTGCCCGCCATGCGCCCACCGCCCGGGTGGACGACATCGAGCTCGATGCGACGCCTGCGAACTGCCGGGCGCTGGAGTCCCTGCACCGCACGCTGACGCGGACCGGGGCGGACGGACCGGCCGCTGCCGTGGATCCGACAGCCCCGGAAGTCCTGATCATCGAGACGAACTTCGACGGGGAAGACTTCGACCATGCCCGGGTGGACCAACGCCCTGGCCAGCCCGGCTGGCCGACGGGTGTCTTGACCCCGCCAAAGCCGCATCAGGAAACCGGAGTGCGTTGGCTGCAGGCGCATTGGGTCCAGGGCAGCAAGGGCGCCATGCTGTGCGACGACATGGGGCTGGGCAAGTCCTATCAGGCCCTGGTCTTCGCCCGCTGGATCCGTGAGGAGATGCTGTCAGGGCGCATCGAGCGGCGCCCCATCCTCATGGTGGCGCCGGTGGGCCTGCTGGCCAACTGGGAGAGGGAAGCCGAGGCCCATCTGGCAGGCGATGGGCTGGGCGACGTGCTGCGGGCTTACGGACCTGACATGCGCACCCTCAGGCGGGGCAGCCATCGACTGGGTACGGCCGGCCTGGATACCGCGCGGCTCTCGGGCGCGGACATCGTCTTCACCAACTATGAGGCCGTCAACGAATACCAACTTAGCTTCGGCGCCATCCGGTTCGCGCTGGTGATCCTCGACGAGGCCCAGAAGATCAAGTCACCGGCGGCCCGGGTGACCCATGCCGTCAAGGCGCTGAACTCTGACTTCATGCTCGCGATGACCGGCACACCTGTGGAGAACCGTCTGGCCGACCTGTGGTGCGTGGCCGATGCTGTCCAGCCCGGTGCATTGAAGGATCTCCGCTCGTTCAGTGCCAGGTTCGAGGCCGAGCCGTCGAACGTCAGCGCATTGCGAGAGGCCATCTGGCAGGAGGAGGCCGAGTGTTTCGAAGCGCCACGCCTGCTGCTGCGCCGACTCAAGTCGGAGAAGCTCCAGGGCCTGCCTTCCAAGCACGAACACGAGATCGCGTTGCCGATGCCACTCAGGCAGGCAGAGGTGTACGAGCGCTCGCTGGCGGTCTTCCAGGAAAAAGGACCCTCGGCGACGCTGGAGTTGATCCATGCTCTGCGGCGCAGCTCACTGCACCCGAACCTCGTCGACGGTGGGGCGCGGCACGGCGATGAACTCGTGATCGAGGACTCGGCCCGCATGCTGGCCATGTTCTCTGTGCTGGACCAAGTGGCCGCTCGTCGAGAAAGGGCGCTCGTTTTCCTTGAGTCGCTGGACTTGCAGGAGGCCGGGCAATTGCCACATCTGATCCAGCGCCGCTACGGGTTGAGCCGCCTGCCGATGGTCATCAACGGCCAGGTACCCACCGCTGAACGCCAGGCACGGGTCGAGCGATTTCAAACGGAGGCGGATTTCGACGTCATGCTGCTGTCGCCACGGGCCGGCGGAGTCGGCTTGACGCTGACGGCCGCCAATCACGTCATCCACCTGTCTCGCTGGTGGAACCCGGCTGTCGAGGACCAATGCTCCGATCGGGTCTACCGCATCGGTCAGGCCAAGGAGGTCCACATCTACTACCCCATGGCGCTGCTGCCTGGGCGTGAGGATTTCAGCTTCGACATCCAGCTCCAGCAGCTGATGGCCCGCAAGCGCGACCTGGCTCGGCAGCTTCTGATCGCACCGGCTTTCACCCACGACGACTACGTTGCGCTGTGGAAGGGAACGACGGGTCAATCCACCAAGTAAGTCAAATCAGGGACCCAACCATGACCGCGCCACCACGCCCCGAACGGGTGACCCAGAACCGGGTCATCGAGCGACTGACCGGCCCCGCCGACCAGGGCGGGCTGGGTTATGCGTATCTGGGCGACTGGAGCGAGCGCCCGGGCAACCGCTGTGTGGAGGCCGGCCTGCTGCGCGCCAACCTGCTGCAGCGCGGCTACACCGACGCCCATGTGTCGCAGGCGCTGCAGCGCCTGATGGCGGCCAGCGATGCCACCGGCATCACGCTCTACCAGGCCAACCTGCGCAGCTACCAGCTGCTGCGCTACGGCGTGCCGGTGCAGCTGGCGCCGGGCGCGCCGCATGAGACAGTGCACTTGGTCGACTGGGCCCAGCCGGGCCGGAACCACTTCGCCCTGGCCGAGGAGGTGACGCTGCAGGGGGCGCATGAGCGGCGGCCCGACCTGGTGGTGTATCTCAACGGCCTGGCGGTGGTGGTCATCGAGCTCAAGCGCAGCTCGGTGGACGTGGGCAACGGCATCCGCCAGCTCATCACCAACCAGGAGCTGGCCTTTCACCAGGCCTTCTTCAGCACGGTGCAGCTGGTCATGGCCGGCAGCGATTCGCAGGGGCTGCGCTACGGCACCACCGGCACGCCCGAGAAGTTCTTCGTGGCCTGGAAGCACCAGGCCGACCCAGCCGCCGGGCTGGCGCCAGGTGAGCTGCTGGATGGGCCACTCGCCCAGATGCTGCAGCCCGAGCGGCTGCTGGACCTGCTGCGGCATTTCATCATCTTCGACGGTGGGCAGAAGAAGGTGCCCCGCCTGCACCAGTACGAGGGCATCAAGGCCGCGCAGGTGCGCATCGCCCGGCAGGAGGGTGGGGTGATCTGGCACACCCAGGGCAGCGGCAAGAGCATCCTGATGGTGCTGCTGGCCAAGTGGCTGCTGGAGCACGACCCGGAGGCGCGGGTGCTGGTGATCACCGACCGGGACGAGCTGGACAAGCAGATCGAGGGGGTGATGCGCAACGCCGGGGTGATCGGGGCGACGGACCCGTCGCCGCGCATCCTGTCGCGCCGAGAGCTGGTGGACAAGCTGGGGGCGGGCTCCCCGCGGCTGATGTGCGCGCTGATCCACAAGGTGGACGTGTCCGACCTGCGGGGTGAGCCGCCCCGGCTGAGCGGGCGCTTCTATGTCTTCGTCGACGAATGCCACCGCACCCAGGGCGGCGACATGAACCGGCAGATGAAGCGCTGGCTGGCCGGCGCGCTGTTCATCGGCTTCACCGGCACACCGTTGCTGCGCCGCGACCGGCAGACCACACGCGAGGTGTTCGGCAGTTTCATCCACACCTACAAGTTCCACGAGGCGGTGGAAGACGAGGTGGTGCTGGACCTGAAGTACGAAGCCCGCGAGGTGCCTCAGGCGCTGACCTCGCCGAAGGCGGTAGACGACTGGTTCGAGACCCGCACCCGATCGCTGAACCGCTACCAGAAGTCGGTGCTGCGCAGCCGCTGGGCGACGATGGAGGAGCTGATGAGCTCGGCCGGGCGCAAGCAGCGCATCGTGGCGGACATCAACCACGACTTCGGTGTGCTGCCGCGGTTGAACAATGGCCGCGGCACCGCCTTCCTGGTGGCCGCCTCGATCTACGACGCCTGCCATTACCACCGCCTCTTCCAGGGCACGCCGCTGGGGCCGGCCTGCGGGCTGATCACTTCCTTCGAGCCCAATGCCGGCGCGATCACCCAGGAACCCCAGGACAGCGACGAACGCTACAAGTTCGACACCTACACCGAGCTGCTGAGCAAGAGCGGGTTCAAGACCACAGCCCAGTACGAAACCGAGATGAAGCGGCGCTTCATCGAAGAACCGGCCAACCTGAAGCTGCTGATCGTGGTGAGCAAGCTGTTGACCGGCTTCGATGCGCCGAGCTGCACCTGCATCTACCTGGACAACGAGCTGCGCGATCACAACCTCTTCCAGGCCATCTGCCGCACGAACCGCCTGGACGGCGACGACAAGACCTATGGCCACATCGTCGACTACAAGGCGCTGCTGGCCAATGTGCAGAACGCGATCGCGGTCTACACCTCCGACGAGATCGACACCGAGAGCTGCGGCGCCGACGGCAATGTGGAGGTGAAGGACTGGCGCGAGGCGGGCCGGACCCGGCTGGACGAGGCCCGCGAGGCGCTGCACTACCTGTGCGAACCGGTGGCGCCGCCGCGGGGCATCGAGCAGTTCATCCTGTACTTCTGAGGTGACGGGGCCGACGCCGCGGCGCTGGCGACCACGGAGCCGCTGCGCATCGCCTTCTACAAGGCGGTGGCGGCCTTCCTGCGCGCCTATGCGGAGCTGGCCCCGCACCTGGAGGAGGCCGGCTACCCGCCCGCCCAGGTGGACGCGCTGGCGCAGGACGCCAGGTTCCACGCCGACCTGCGCGCAGCCATCAAGAACCACGCGGGCGAGGAACTGGACGTCAAACCTTACGAGGCGGACATGCGCCACCTCATCAACACCTACATCCTGGCCCAGCCCACCGATGTGCTGGGCGACCTGGAAGGGGTGTCGCTGACCGAGTGGATCGTCAAGAGCGGGGTGCACGATGCCATTGCGGCCAAGCTCAACGCCCGTGGGCAACTCAGTCGCAAGACGATTGCCGAGACCATCATCAACAACGTCCGCAAGACCATCATCAATGAGCAGTTGACCAACCCGAAGTACTACGAGCAGATGTCCAAGCTGCTTGATGACCTCATTCGCAAGCAACGCGACGACGCACAGTCCTACGAGGCGTTCCTGAAGGGCGCCGAGGAGCTGGCCCGCAAGGTGGCCGATGGCGCCGTGAGCACGGACCTGCCAGCGGCACTCAAGGGCCATCGCGAGGCCGCGGTGCTCTACCAGAACCTGCCGGCCATCCTGGGCGCAGAGCAACCGCCGAACACCGCGGCAGAATCGGCGCCCCCCTACCCGGGCGAGTTCGTGGCCCTGGCGCTGCAACTCGACCGGGCGGTGCGTGACCACGCCCCCGCCGACTGGCGAGGGGATCCGGCCCGCGAGGCCCAGCTGCTCAATGTGATCTTCCCCCTCATGAAACGGAACAGGGCCGCCACGATGGCGATCTTCGAGATCATCAAGAACCAGCCCGGCTATTGATGGCAACCCCGACCCCTGGAACGGCCGGCGAAGTCATCGAGCTGGGCGATGTGACGATCGGCCTGCTGCGGCGCCGGGTCAAACACGTCCACTTGAGCGTGCATCCGCCTGAGGGCCGGGTGACCCTGGTGGCACCGCCTGAAGCCCGCAGTGAGGTGCTGCGGGCCTACGCCATCACCCGCCTGGGCTGGATCCGCCAGCAGCGCGAGCGGATGCATGAACAGGCCCGGGAAGCACCGCGCCAGTATCTGGAGCGCGAATCCCACATGCTGTGGGGCAGGCGCCACCTGCTGTCCGTGGTCGAGCGCGATGGCCGACCGAACGTGCAGGTCGACCACCGTCGCATCACCCTGTCGGTGCGGCCGGGCAGCAGTCTCGCCAAACGCGAGGAGGTCATGCACGGGTGGCACCGCTCTCTGCTGCATGCAACGCTGCCGCCATTGATCGCCAAATGGGAGGGCAGGCTGGGGGTAAAGGTCCAGCGGTATTTCCTGCAGCGCATGAAAACGAAGTGGGGCAGTTGCAATCACCGTGCGGGCACAGTGCGGTTCAACACCGAGCTGGTGAAGAAGCCGAAGGACCTGCTGGAGTACGTGGTGGTGCATGAGCTGGCCCATCTGTTGGAGCAGCAGCACAGCGAACGGTTCAAGGCCCTGCTCGACGCGCACTTTCCAAGCTGGAGGGAGGCGCGTCTGGAGCTGAACGCGTTGCCGTTGTCCGGTTGGGCTGAAGCGCCGCGATGAAGTGGGTCGGGTGGCATCCCGTGCACGGCGATGCTTCCACCATCCATCGTCCAAAAACGAACGTTTTTCGACACTCCGCGATAGACTGGTCAAAAATTAGCTTGCGATTGTTTTGAACAGGTTGCATGATTCGAACACCGTTTTCGTACGAATCATCATGTCCCGCGTCTTCCTCTACGCCCGCGTCTCGACGGCTGACCAGACCACCGACAACCAGCTTCAGGAGGTCAAGGCCGCCGGGTTCGACGTTCGCCCCGATCGCGTGGTGAGCGAGGTGATCTCCGGCGGTCAAGCTGCCGCGCTGCGGCCCGGCTTCAGGCGGCTCCTGGACAAACTCGAAGCTGGGGATGTGCTCGTCGTCACAAAGCTCGATCGGCTTGGTCGCAGCGCGGTGGACGTGCGGACCACAGTCGACGACCTGGAGCGCCGAGGTGTCCGGATTCATTGCCTCGCCTTGGGCGGCGCCGACCTGACTAGTCCAGCTGGGAAGATGGTCATGCAGGTGCTGGCCGCAGTGGCAGAGTTCGAGCTCGATCTGATTCGCGAACGCACCCATGCTGGTCTGGAGCGGGCCAAAGCCGAGGGCAAGAGGCTGGGCCGGCCGAGCGCCCTGGATGTGGCGGGTGTGACGCAGGCGCGGGCACGCAAGGCGGCGGGTGACAGCATCTCGGCGATCGCCCGGGACTTGAAGGTGAGTCGCGCCACGGTGCTGAGGGCGGTCGGGGCGGTGTGCTGAGATCGTCCGCTGTTGTTGGTTAGGGGTGTGCGACACCTGACCACAGGTCGTTGTTGCTCGGCGCGTAGCCGCATGCGCAGATAGGTGTCCCACAACCCCATACCGGCGGAAGCCTACGGAAAGTCATTCTTTCTGGCTGAGCTGACTGAATGACCGATGAAGACTGGTTGCTGCCATCCGTGGCGTACCCATTAGGCGGCAGCTACGCCCCAAGAGAGACATTCGTCGACAGAATCAATCGCTGCCAAACTGTTGGTCAGGCGTGCACACCCGCGGCCTTAGGCGTAACTGCGTGACGACCAACGCCATGGGAACACTAACGCCTGGGTTCAGATAGGCCATCTCACCTTCTCAAATTCCTTCTTACGAGCGTGTGCATAGGTAGGCTCGATCTGAGCCGCATAGCCGATCAGCCCAAGTACGTGATCCCGCAGCCCCGCGAGCGAGACGAATCCTCGCTTCTTGGCATGTTCAACGGGCCCCCAGTTGGGCAGCGTCAGGTAGTAGATGTGCTGCCGCAGGTTGGCCTTGAATTGACGTGACAACTTCGGTTGCCGGCCATCAACAAGCACGCCTAGAACGATCTTCCGGCCACCGGGTGGAACGATGGAAGTCTTGCTTATATTGGGTGAGAAGCCCTTGCGGATCAGACACTGGTACACCTGCCCGACGAACGTGGCTGCCGTCTCCCGAGTGAACGCCTTGTCGGTGGTCGAGAAGGTCAGATCGTCCGCGTAGCGGGTGTACTGCAGGCCCTCAGCCGCGGCAATGGAGGAGAGCTGCTCGTCAAGTGTGTAGCAGACGAGATTCGCTAGCATTGGGCTGCTCGGCGCACCTTGAGGGACGTGACCCTGCCAGGACTGCGTGTAGGACTTGATGCTGTACTGGCCATCGAAGGGACTGCTCGAACTCCATTTCCGAGTGTTATAGAGAGGGCCAGGAAACAGACGGGTGCACAGGCGGGCCATCTCGAACGAGACCAACGCTTGGAAGCCAAATCCGCGGAAGACGTAGTACACGAATCGCTCAGGAATCGATTCGAAGAAGCGTTTGATGTCCAGCTTGATGAGCCACCGCGCCTCACAGTGAGGGCTCGTTGCCTTGACGAGCGTTGACTCCGGTGCGAATGCCACGCTGGCCTCGTGCACCGCGCCGTGGTTCAGGATGTTCTGAGCGATCCATCGCTGAACTTTCATCAGGCCAGGCTCTGGAACGCAGATGATCCGGTAGCGCCGCTCCCCGTTGGGGCCAGGTCGCTTGCGCAGCTTGAATGCTTCGTACCCTTCCAGGGTTCTTGACACGTATTGCCGCAGAGACGCGTAGTCGACTTCTGCAAGCTCTGCCAGGTGGTTCAAGGTGAACACCGGCTGAACGTCGGGATTGCGTCGCGTGATCTCGCGTCCTATGGCCAGCGCAGCGGCGACGACCTTATCGTCCACTCCTTTTTGCTTCGCGACCCTTTTATATTGGAGAGAGCTCCAGCGTTCCATCTACCTTTGGCACCCTAGGGTGAGTCACGTCCCGCATCGAAGGTAAGGCCACGCACCGTCCCGGAGGGTCGACGCGGGACGCGGCTTAGCCCGCAAGCAGGAGCTTGAACGTGAAGCAGCAGGAGTCTGCGCTCCATGTGACGTCATCAGACATCAGCGGCGCCAGCACCGTTAGGCACTGGCATCAACTAGAAGATTTCGCCGGAACTCTCAGCGACGCAGGGTAGTACAAATTCGCGCCCTCCGGAATCACTGCTTTTACCGAGCTAGCCTTTGCGGCGGACAACTGTGCTCGACCAGCATCAGTCAACCGGCTGTTCTTGTCGATCAATTGTAGAAGGCGGCCTCTTCGAGCAATGTCTCCACTTCCAACAGCGTCAATCCTGTCTTCCGGGCAATGACGTCGCGCCGTCGCGGAGGGTGCGCCAGTGCAGCAAGCAGCAGATATCGCTCGAGCGCTCCGTGTGGCGCCTTCGACCAATCAGTGCCCTCGGCTAGCCGGCGCTGCCGCATCGATACCAAGCGCTCGTTGACGTTCTCTGGATTGACCTCTGATCCGAACGTCTCGCGCATCGACGCCGTTACTCGCTTTGGAAACAGCCCCAGCCAGTTCTTCGACACGGCCCACAGCACTCTTGGGCAATTGTTTGGCGCGCTGTGCGCGAAAGCAATGAGTGCACCCGTGTCTCTGAAGCCCAGCGCACCACGTACCTTGCCGTAGGGGTCATATTGCCGACAAAGCGCCTTGACGTCCTCGACCAGCTCGGGTCTGACTTCGGTGTCGATGGTGGGGCAAGGGATAACTGAGCGCACGAAGGGCAACGTCGGGTGTGATTCGACAACGCGCTGCCCCGCCTCCGTGGACGCGTAGGCAATCACCTCGAACGAGATCCCACGTTCTGGGCCCATCGACCAAAGGCTCTTCACCGTCCATACGCGCCATGCCGCCTCTAAATGCTCCCACGCTCGATTGCCGCTGCCGATGAGATCCGTCACGAGGATGACCTTGCGAACCGGCAAATTCCGCTTGCTGCTGGTGCCGAGGGGGTTTGCGCGAAGTAGGTCCGGCCCTGGGTGGTTGAGGAACTTGACTCCATCCGACCGGGAGAAGTCCGTGATTAGCTGGGCAACGAGCCCCTCGCTACCGATGTCCATGTCTCCGCGGACGGCCAATGCTTTCTCACCGACTGCGCGCCGCGGTCGATCAGCCGGTTGCTCGAACAGTGGGAGGAGGGTATCTCCCTCCTTGGGCATTTCGCGCTCAGCTAACAGCGCCACTGCACCGTCCGTCTCACTCGCCGACTGCAAGATGCGAGCTCGCAAGCCAGTCGTGAACTCGTCCGCAGACACCAGTCGCATCGCCTTGGCCAGCGCCATTGCGTTAGCCTGATCGACAGGCGCAAATTGGCCTAGCCATGCAAGCGTCTGCTCTGAGCGGACAAACACTCCCTTGGACATCGTGGTGATCTCTCGCTGCTTTGCCTACGATCGTAGAGTATCAGTGGCGTCGCCGCCAGCTCAGAACCGCGGGGAGCAAGCGCCTCCGAACTAGGGGCTGTCTGACTGAACTTCGAGCCGCAGTGGCGATCGATGGGCAATGATCTGTCGAACTGACAGAGGGCGCAAGCTGGAGCTCGAAGACGATCGAAGAAAAGAAATCGCCGCACCAGAGGCAACCCCTGGGCAGGGGCTCATTCCACTGACCGGCAAAGCCGGCGCCCAGGGTAGTCATGGTGCGGCGAGATCAAACCCGATTCTGCCATCGGATCAGAGTACTGTGGCGAGCAACCGCGACGACATCGGGAGCGAGTCAGCTGCCCAGCCTTCCCGACACGGGGGCCACGGCGCGCGCCAGAGCAGCCGCCACCTTGTCCCCGCCAGAGCTGGATGGCTCGATGGGCGAGCTCTGGGCGTAATCCGCCGGCTCGGTGCAAACCTGCCGAAGGTCCACCACCTGCAGGTCATGGCGCAGGGCCTCGCGCACGATGACATCGTTGAACAGGCTCAGGGCAGCCCGCAGCGGCGCCGTCAGGCCCGGGACATGGTCATAGATGGTGCAGACCACCAGCGGCCGTCCTGACGCCAGCACGGCGGCGAGCGCGGCCCGGTAGCTGCGCGCGAACCCGGCCTGAATGTCGGCCAGCACCTGCAGCGACGCCATCACGGTGGTGGATGGGGCGCTCAAGCGCGACAGCGAAGCCAGCGCGTCATTGCCGCCCACGCTCAGGGCGAGGTGCGTGGTCTGGGCTGGCATGAGGCCGACCTGGCGCGGCACATCGGCGGCAACGCTCCCGTCCACAGCCTGAAGGCTCGCCGACCAGCCAGCGGGCAGGTGGCGGCGCACATGGTCGATGACCGCAGGCCGACCCTCGGTGTACGCGAAGTTGTCGAAGATGGAATCGCCCAGCAAGGTCAGATGCATGGTCATGGATGGCTCTGGTTTGCGGTGAATTGGTTCGCTATTGACGAGAAACTGGCATCACGCTGGCGCCGGGAATCGCGCCCTGACCCCGTGCTCATGCTCCCTCTCCCGAGACGCGAAACCGGCAGCTCAGACCGAGTCGAGCCGCGGCCAGATTGGCCTCGGCAGGATCGGCTCGCAACTCCGCAGCGAAGTAGCTCGACCCGGGGCAATCGCCCTCGACCACCACGACACCCAGGGCTTCGCACTGTTTCGCCGGGAGGTCACTGAACCAGCGGTACGCGGCCCCTTCGGCGCTGAAGCCCGCGTGGGTGTAAACCGCTTCGTCATCACGGTCTGGGGCCTCAGCCAGCCAGCGCGCGAAGACCTCGCGCAAGTCGTTCCAGCCGGCCTCGCCGCGCCAGGTCAGCCAGACCCGCAGGGCCGCCAGCGGATCCGCCTCGATGGCATTGATGAGTGCGTTCAGTCGACGACGCCGGGCTGGCGGCAAGGTGGCCTCGTCCCGTTCGTCACGCAGGCTGTCCAGGTCGTCAGCAATGAGGGCTTCGAGCTGCCAGCCGAGCTCTCGGTGGCGCTCCGCCAGCGGGAACACATCGTCCACACGCGTCAAGTCAGCTGGTTCGAGATGGAAGAGCTCGGCATTGGTCTCAGGCGCCTGGTGGTCTTCCAGGCTGAGGGTGGCCTCCCCCTTGACCTGGAACCAGACCGGGTCGTACGTCAGCAGGGCGGCAACATCCACGCCAAGCGGCGGCTCGGGTGCCTGGTTCATCCAGGCGGTCACCACCTGCTCCGCCGCCCGGGCCGCGGCCGCGATGGCCGGCTTGGCCGTGGTGTTGGCCGGCCCGTGCACCTGCTCCAGCACCCAGTGCTCAAGGCCGCGGGGCCCGTACAGCGCGGTGGCCACGCGCCGGCCGGTGGCTGCATCGCGGATGGAGAACATGGCACTGCACCCGGCCTGGCAGAGGTCTACGTGGCTGGCCGCGCAGTGGTGCATCTTCAGCCCCTCCTCGCGCAGGGCGTGCAGGCTGTCGAGCATCACGAAGCGCCAGCTGCCGACCTCAAAGGGTTCAGCCGCGGGCCAGGCGGGTAGATCCTGCGCGAGCGCGAGTTGACCGGCTGCCCAGTCTTCGGCCTGGCGCTGCAGCCAGGGCCAACCGGCGCGGCGCTGCAGCGTATCCAGTGCGTGCACACCACTGTCGCGCACCCAGCCAACCACGCCCAGCATGGCCTGATGCAGCGCGGCACGCCCGGGTCCGGAGGTGCGGGCCTTCTGGCGCGCGTAGCTGCGGGCCACATGCCCCCAGAGTACGGCGCGTGCGCCCACCTGGTCATTGAACTCAGCCCAGCGGTAGTCGGGGTTGCCGTCACGCTGCCAGATGGCGCGGATCAGCTCCGGGGCGGGCTCTTCGCGCAGCTCCATGGCCTGGATGATGCGAAGGTGGTTGATGACGGCCAGGTCGAAGCGTCCTCGATAGGTCTCGCGCACCCCCAGCAGCAGGCGCACCGAGCTGCGGCAAATCAGCCGCCAGGTGGCCGGCCGAAGGCCGTGGCGGGCCAGGTGTTGGCGAACCTGATCCAGGGCGTCACGGGGCGCATGCGGCGGCAGCTCGTCATGGGCCAGCAGGGCGCCATAGAGGGGCAACAACTGCGGCAAATTCCGGCGCAGTTGCTGCAGGGCCTCGCGGTGGCGCACAGCCACATTCCAGCGCGCGGCGCTGACCTCGTGGTCAGTGAGCGGCAGCTCGGTGTAGATCTGGCGGGCCAGGGCCAGGGTGTCGGCGTCAAGGGCGAGGACATGGCTCACCTGGCGACGCATGCGCGACAGGTCGGCATGCCGGCGCAGTTGTCGGCGCAGGGCGTGGAACAGGCTCCAGAGGTAGGGCTGCACCTGGTCATCGGGAAGCTGAGCACCGCCGACGGTGCGGCGCAGTTCCACCGCGAAGGCCGCCACGACAGCCCGCAGCCAGTGCAGACCGGCTGGACAGGGGAAGACGCTGAGGTTGGCGGGCGCAATCGGCACCAGAGTCAGTTGCCCGTCCACTGGATGCCAGAGCCAGCCATTGAGCGAGCCGTCCTCCGCTCGCTCAAGCACCAAGAGGCCAGCGACCAGGAACACCTGCCGGCCCTCCATCTCGAACACCTCGACGGGATCGCGCACGAGGTCGAGCACCCGCTGCAGCAAGCTGTCGACCAGCAGCGGATGGTGACAGTCATCGAACTTCGCCGGTGGCCGCCAGGTGCTGCGTTCGGCGTGTGCGGTGCACACCAGGCGCACAACGGCGCCATGCGGGTCGAGGCCGAACCGGGCGCCGGGCATGCAGGAAGGCGGCTGGGCCGGTGTGGAAGGCTCAGGACGAGCGGACATGAACATCTCCGGTTTAGCCGTGTTCGACAGGTGTCGGGGCCGGCAAGCAGAGGCAACTCCCCCCGGTCCTTGAGGTGGACCATCCCGTCATCGAACAAGGCACCAGCCGCGCTGGCGGTCTTGGCGGTCAGAACCGCAGCGGTGATGCCGCGCTCTGTCCGTCGGCAGGGGCCTGATCCACGCGCGCCTGCAGGTTCAGGGGCTTTTGCGCCCGCCCTTGATGCTTGAAGTCTTCGACAACGACGGCAGTGTCGGCAACGAAGGCGGTCAGGGAGGTCATCCAGGCTCCAGAAACGACTCAGCCCCGAGTCACCGGCATGCCGGTCACCAGGGGCTGAATCTGGGCCGACGGTTTAGCGGCATTTGTGAATCGCCCGCAAGTGTCAGAAATCGGCGATGGCTTGATTTTGCCCTGGCGAGCGAACTGCGCACAAGTGGGGCATGGAAATGCTCACGGGGACGGAACATTGGTCGTTGTTGAGCCAACAGGTCGAATCGACCTGCGGGTGAAGCTGGTGTTCCACAGCGATACGCCCTGCCTATGGCGTCACCGCTGCGCCGTCATGGCGCGCAGATCGCGAAGACATTGATTCAGCTCCCGCTGCAGCCGGCGCATCCTCGTGCTGCTGGCGTTCTTGAAGGCATTGCGGCTCGACCGGGCCTTGCCCAGCGTCGAGCGGGGTCCAGTGGACTGCAGCCAGGGTTGATGAAGGCGGATCCGCGCTGCGGCGGCGGCTCGGCGTTCGGGGGTCCAGCAGGAGCTCATCGCGTACGCCCTTCATCAGTTCGTTTAGCAGGAACCGGCTTTTTGTTCCGTGCGTGCGAAGCCGGGACCAGCTCAACTTGTGCTGCCGGAAGCGCATCGCTGGGCGCCGTCTCGTTGTTCACCTGCTGCGGCCCGGAGGTGACGTTGGCCTGGCGCGCGAAGATGGCAGTTCGCGGTGCACGCAGGTCGCCGAGGACTGCGATGGCCTGTCGGCTGCCAGCAGCGGCCTTGAGGGCCAGGTTGGTGAG
>Ga0073899_10002696_pt1 | contig 15850 bp, 15 predicted proteins | sample KloWWTmetaKNB5Ph_FD_88975 | JGI IMG/M metagenome (GOLD analysis project Ga0073899, IMG submission 88975) | Active sludge microbial communities from Klosterneuburg, Austria, studying microevolution and ecology of nitrifiers - Klosterneuburg... | ecosystem: Engineered > WWTP > Aerobic digester >...
CTGTGGCCCTCGGCCGAGGCCGCGCGGACCTGCTTCGAGCGCGCCTTCGCGCTGGCCAGCACGGCCTTGGTGACGCTCGACGACCACCAGGCGCTCTTCGGCCTGCCCGACCCGGCCGCTGCGCTGGCCCATGCCCAGGCACTGCCCTGCGCCGAACGCGTGGTCAAGCGTGGCGCCCAGCCGACCTGGGTGGGCACGGCGCAGGGCGAGGTCTTCGAGCAGCCCACCGAGACCGTGGCCCGGGTGGTGGACAGCACCGCGGCCGGCGACGCCTTTGCCGGCGGGTACCTGAGCCGGCGCCTGCGCGGTGCCGATGCACGCAGCGCCGCCGCCTTCGGCAACCGGGTGGCGGCTCGCGTCATCCAGCACCCGGGCGCCGTCATCCCGCGCGAGGCGATGGAGGATCTGCTGTGAGGCGCGCCCGCGCGGAACGCCGCAGCCCGCAGGCCCTGCTCGGCGGCATGCTGCTGGGCGTGCTCTGCGCCACCCTCGGTCTGCCCACGCCGGCCTGCGCCGACGACCTGCCGCTGCACGCCGCCAGCTTCACGCACCCGGGCTGGGCCGCGACGCGCGGCGGTGCCGGTGGCCGCATCGAGCGCGTCACCACGCTGGCCGCCGACGGTCCCGGCTCGCTGCGTGCCGCGCTGCAGGCCCGTGGGCCACGCACCGTCGTCTTCGAGGTCGGCGGCGTCATCGACCTGGCCGGCGGCCAGCTGCGCATCAACGAGCCGCAGGTGACGGTGGCGGGGCAGACGGCGCCCGAGCCGGGCATCACGCTGATCCGTGGCGAGCTGCTGGTGGCCACCCACGACGTCATCGTGCAGCACCTGCGCATCCGCCCCGGCGCCTACGGGCGAGCGAAGCGCAGCGGGCAGGACCACGACGGCCTGAGCACCGCCGACGGCGCACAGCGCCTGATCGTCGACCACTGCAGCTTCAGCTGGGCCACCGACGAAAACCTGTCGGTGGGCGGCTCGCGCTTCAAGGGTGCGACGCCGGATGCCTGGCGCGCCGCCACCTCGCACGCCATCACCTACAGCCACAACCTGATCGTCGAGGGGCTGGCCGACTCGGTGCACGCGAAGGGCGAGCACAGCAAGGGCACGCTGGTGCACGACAACGCCACGCGGATCCTGCTGCTGGGCAACGTCTACGCCTCGAACCGCGAGCGCAACGCGCTGTTCAAGGGTGGCGCGCGCGGCGCCATGGTCAACAACCTGATCGTCAACCCCGGCCAGCGCGCGGTGCACTACAACCTCGTCGCCCACGAGTGGGACGGGCAGCCCTGGCAGGTCGGACGCCTCACCCTGGTGGGCAACGCCTACCGCGCCGGCCCCGACACCGCCGAGAACCTGCCCTTGTTCACGCTCGGCGGCGCCGGCGACGTCGAGCTCTACGAGGCCGACAACATCGCCCAGGACCGTCAGGGCCGGCCCTTGCCGATCAGCGGTCGCTACACCAGCGGTCCGGCACAGATCGTGGCGCTGCGCGAGCCCGATCTGCCTGAGGGTCTGCGCTGGCTGGCGCCGCAGCGCCTCGAGGCCCGCCTGCCGCTGCTGGTCGGCGCCCGCCCCTGGGCGCGCGACGCCATCGACTTCAAGCAGCTTTCCGACATCGCCGAGGACCGCGGCCGCATCGTCGACGACGAGACGCAGAGCAGCGGACTGCCGCGCGTTGCCGCGCCGACGCGCCGCGCCTTCGTGGAGAGCGAGTGGCATCTCGCCGACATGAGCCCGCGCGCCGGCTGGGCCTCGCTGTTCCCCGGCGGAAAGCTGCCCTGATGGGCCTGCCGCGCCGCAGCGTCGTGCTGGCGGGCTTGCTGCCCGGGCTGGCCGATGCGCAGTCGCCGGAGCGGGTCGACTGCGCGGCCGCCCCCGGCATCGCCTACCTGCCGCCCTGTGAGCCCTGGCCGCAGGGGCCGCAAGGCCAGCGCCGCGCCGACCGGGGCGACGGGCGCTACCTGAACCCGGTACTGGCCGGTGACCGACCCGATCCGACGCTGCTGCAGGTCGGCGAGGATTACTACTGCACGCATTCCAGCTTCGAGGCGCTGCCGGGGCTGCTGATCTGGCATTCGCGCGACCTGGTGAACTGGCGACCGCTGGTCAACGCGCTGCAGCAGTCGGTCGGCAGCGTGTGGGCGCCGGAGCTGGTCCGCCACGGCGGGCGCTACTTCATCTACCTGCCCGTGAAGGCGCAGCACAACGACATCCTGGTCATCCACGCGGAACGCATCGAAGGGCCGTGGTCGGCGCCGCTCGCCCTGGGTCTGCCCAGGCACATCGACCCCGGCCATGCGGTCGGCGAGGACGGTCGCCGCTACCTGTTCCTGAGCGGCGGTGACCGCGTGCGGCTCAGCGACGACGGGCTGCGCCTGGAGGGCCCCGTCGAACATGTGTTCGACGGCTGGCGCTACCCCGAGGACTGGGTCGTCGAGAGCTACTCGCAGGAGGGGCCGAAGATCCTGCGTCATGGCGGCTGGTTCCATATGCTGCTGGCCATCGGCGGCACGGCCGGCCCGCCGACCGGGCATATGGTCGTCGCGGCGCGATCGCGATCCATTCACGGCCCCTGGGAACACGCGCCGCACAACCCCTTGCTGCGCACCCGCTCGCCGCGCGAGCGCTGGTGGTCGCGCGGTCATGGCAGCCTGGTGCGCGGGCCGCACGGCGACTGGTGGCTGGCCTACCACGGCTACGAGCACGGCTTCCACACCCTGGGCCGGCAGATGCTGCTGGCGCCGGCGCGCTTCGCGGCCGACGGCTGGTTCCACGTCGAGGCCGACGACGGCGCCGCGCTGCCGATGCCGGCCCGCGAGCGCGCCGTCGCGCATGGGCAGACGCTCAGCGACGACTTCCAGGCGCCGCGGCTGCAGCCGCAGTGGGCCTTCCTCGCCGGCGGCCCGGGACAGCTGGAGCGCGTCCAGGTCGGCGCGGGCGCCCTGCGACTGCAGGCCAGCGGCAGCGGTCCCGCCGACAGCCCGCCGCTGGGCTTCATTCAGGGCGACCCGGCCTTCGAGCTCGAGTTCGGGCTGGACTTCGACGAAGGCGTGCAGGCCGGCGTGCTGCTGTTCTACAGCCCACGGCTCTACGCCGGCCTGGGCGTGAACGCGCGGGCCCTGCGCCTGCACCGCTACGGACTGGACCAGCGCGCGCTGCCCAAGCCGGCCGGCATGGCGCGCCGGCTGCAGCTGCGCCTGCGCTGCGTGCGCCATGTGCTGACCCTGTTCAGCCGCGTCGACGACCGCCAGCCCTGGGTGAAGTTCCCGGTGCAGATGGACGTCAGCGGCTACCACCACAACGTCGCCGGCGGCTTCATGAGCCTGCGCCCGGCGCTCTACGCAGCCGGCGCGGGCGAGGCCCGCTTCAGCGATCTGCGCTACCGCGCCCTGCCTTGAAGGAGACGAGGATGAAGAAGACCCTGGGCCTGTTGCTCACCCTGCTGGCCGCCGGCGCCGCGTCGGCGCTGGAGCTGAAGTCCGCCGATGTGCACAACGCCGACGACTACCCGACCGTCGCCGCGGTGCGCCATCTGGGCAGCCTGCTGGCCAAGAGCAGCGGCGGTGCGCTGACGGTCAAGGTCTTCAACAAAGGCGCGCTGGGCAGCGAGAAGGAGACCCTGGACCAGGTCAAGCTCGGCGCACTGGCCATGACGCGGGTGCACGGCGCGACGCTGGCCTCGATGTGCCCGAAGTCGCTGGTGCCGACCCTGCCCTTCCTGTTTCGCTCGGTGGCGCACCAGCGCAAGGTCTTCGACGGCCCGCTGGGCGAGGAACTGCTGCAGGCCTGCGACCACCAAGGCCTGGTGGGCCTGGCTTTCTACGACGCCGGCGCGCGTTCGCTGTACGCGAGAAGGCCGGTGAAGACCCTGGCCGACGCGCGCGGCCTGAAGGTGCGCGTGCCGCAGACCGATGTGTGGGTGGCGGCCATGGCGGCGATCGGCGCCAACGCCACGCCGATGCCGATCGGCGAGGTCTACACCGGGCTGAAGACCGGGCTGATCGACGCGGCCGAGAACAACCTGCCCTCGTACGCGGGCTTCCGCCACATGGAGGCGGCGCCGGTCTACTCACGCACCGAGCACGCCATGACGCCCGACCTGCTCTTCATCGGCAAGCGCGTCTGGGACAAGCTGACCCCGACCCAGCAGGGCCAGCTGCGCGAGGCAGCGCGCGCCTCGGTGCAGCTGCAGCGCCAGCTCTGGGATGCGGCCGAGGCGCAGGCGCTGGCCGCTGCCAAGGCCGCCGGCGCGCAGCAGGTCGACGTCGAACGCGAGCCCTTCCGCCAGGCCATGGCACCGGTCTACGCGCGCTTCGTCAACACGCCCGAGCTGCAGCGATTGGTCAAGGCCATCCAGGAGACGAAATGAAGAGCCCCCAGGCTGCGGGCGCTGGCGCGTCCTCGCCACCCCCCGAGGGGGCTGCCGCCTCCTTGGGGCGGCCCGGCGAAGGCGAAATGACCCGCCCCCAGGCTGCGGGCGCTGGCGCGTCCTCGCCACCCCCCGAGGGGGCTGCCGCCTCCTTGGGGCGGCCCGGCGAAGGCGGCCGTTGAGCATGGCCTACACCGCCTTGTGCGCCTTCCTGGCACGGTGGGCGCTGCGCGCCGCGGCGCTCGGTCTGGTGCTGCTGGTGCTCTGCGTGCAGTGGCAGGTGATCGGCCGCTACCTGCTCAACGACACGCCGGTCTGGACCGAGCCGGTGGCGCTGCTGCTGCTGCTCTACATCACCGCGCTGGCGGTGGCGGTGGGCGTGCGCGATGCCGGTCACCTGGGTCTGGAGAGCCTGGTGGTGCTGCTGCCGCCGGCCGCGCAGCGCGTCGCCGAGGCGCTCATCCAGCTGCTGGTGGCCTTGTTCGCGCTGCTGATGGCCGGCAGCGCCTGGGAGTGGATGCAGCTCAAGTGGGAAGAGCCCAAGCCCATCCTCGGCATCCCGGAGGCCTTCGACTACCTGCCCTTGCTGATCGGCGGCGTCTTGATGGGGCTGTTCTGCATCGAGCAGCTGATCGCGCTGTGGCGCAAGCGCCCCGTGCCAGCGACGAGGCTCTGAATCATGGAACTCTGGATCCTCGGCGGCAGCTTCCTGCTGCTGCTCCTCGTCGGCGTCCCGGTGGCGTTCGCCATCGGCCTGTCCTCGGTCGCGGCGATGCTGGCCGCCGACCTGCCGGTCGCGCTGGTGTTCCAGAAGATGGTCGGCGGCATGCAGGTGTTCTCCTTCCTGGCCATTCCCTTCTTCATCTTTGCCGGCGAGCTGATGCTGCACGGTGGCATCGCCGAGCGCATCGTGGTGCTGGCCAACCGACTGGTGGGCCATGTGCGCGGCGGGCTGGGCATGAGCAATGTGCTGGGCTGCACGTTGTTCGGCGGCGTGGCGGGCTCGCCGCTGGCCGATGTGTCGGCGATGGGCTCGGTGATGATCCCGATGATGAAGCGCGAGGGCTACGACGCCGACTACGCGGTCAACGTCACCACCCACGCCTCGCTGGTCGGCGCGCTGATGCCGACCTCGCACAACCTCATCATCTACGTGCTGGCGGCCTCGGGGCTGGCCGCGGTCTCGGTGTTCGGCCTGATCCTGGCGGCGCTGATCCCGGCGCTGATCCTGACCCTCGCCAACCTGGCGGCCGCCTACGGGGTGGCGGTACGGCGCGGCTACCCCACGCACGGCGCCTTCCCCGGCTGGGCTGCGGTGGGCGCGGCCTTTCTGGCCGCCCTGCCGGGTCTGCTGGTGGTCGTCATCATCCTGGCCGGCATCCTTAGCGGTGTGTTCACCGCCACCGAGTCGGCCGCCACCGCGGTCTGCTGGGCGCTGCTCGTCACGCTGCTGGTCTACCGCTCCTTGAGCTGGCGCGGCTTCGTGGAGGCCAGCGCCAAGGCCGCCAAGACCACCGGCGTGGTGCTGCTGCTGATCGGCATCTCGGCCGCCTTCGGCTACTTCATGGCGCTGTACGAGCTGCCGCAGAAGACCGCTGAGCTGCTGCAGCAGCTCAGCGGCGACCGGCCCTGGCTGATCTTCCTGCTCGTCAACCTGCTGCTGTTCGGGCTCGGCACCTTTCTCGACATGGCGGCCACCATCCTGATCTGCACGCCGATCTTCCTGCCGATCTGCCAGCAGGCCGGCATGGACCCGACGCAGTTCGGCGTCATGCTGCTGCTGAATTGCGCGCTCGGGCTGAACACGCCGCCGGTGGGCAGCACGCAGTTCGTCGGCTGCGCCATCGGCGGGGTCTCGGTCGGGCAGGTGATGCGCTCGATCGCCCCCTTCTATGGCGCGCTCGGACTGACGCTGCTGGCCGTCACCTATGTCCCGGCCCTGTCGCTGGCCCTGCCGCGCCTGCTGGCCGGATGAGACGCCGCAATCTGTTCGACACGCTGCTCGGCGCGCTGCCCGGCACGCTGTTTGCCCCGGCGCTTGGGGCCGAGCCGCTCGACGAACTCTTGGCGGCGCGCCAGCGCGACTACGCGCCGCGCCTGGCCTGGCGCAATGACGCCGGCTGGCGTGCACAGGCCCTGGCGCGCGCCCGCGAGCGGATCCTGCAGCCGGGCGACGACGGCAGCGGGTTCCAGCCGCACAGCCTGGGCGTCGAGGTGCATGAGGGCCTGCGGCTCGAGCGCCTGTCCTTGCGCATGAGCCTGGGCGACCGCGCGCAGGCCCTGTGGCTGCGGCCGGATCAGCCCGAACGACCCGGCCCGCTGCCGGCCGTGCTGCTGCTGCACGACCACGGGGCGCGCTTCGACATCGGCGCCGAGAAGCTCGTCGAGCCGCTGCGCAGCGATGCGCCGGCGCTGCGCCAGGCCGCGCAGGACTGGACGGCGCGCTACTTCGAGGGCGCCTTCATCGGCACGGAGCTGGCGCGGCGCGGCTACGCGGTGCTGGCGGTCGACGCGCTGGGCTGGGGCAGCCGCTCGCGACCCGGCTTCGTGCGCGACGACCAGCAGGCCTTTGCCGCGCACCTGATGCAGCTCGGCCTGCATTGGGCCGGCGTGATCGCCAGCGACGACCTGCGCAGCCTGCGCTGGCTGCGCGAGCAGCCGCAGGTCGATGCGCAGCGCACCGCGGTGTTCGGCTTCTCGATGGGCGCCTGGCGCGCCTGGCAGCTGGCGGCGCTCGAACCCGGCGTGGCGGCCTGCGTGGCCGCGCACTGGATGGCGCCCCGCCGCGACGGCCTGCTGCGCCCCGGCGAGCACAGCCTGCTGGGGCAGTCGGCCTTCGCGATGCTGCACCCGGGGTTGGCGGCCGAGCTCGACCACCCGGACGTGGCGGCGCTGATCGCCCCGCGCCCGCTGCTGCTGTTTGCCTCGCCCGAGGACCGGCTGTTCCCGTTCGACGCCGTGCAGCGTGCCGCCGCCCAGCTGGCGCGCGCCTGGCCGGCCGAGGGCGCGTTGCGCTGCGTCAGCCTGCCGGGCGGCCACCGCTTCGGCCGCGACGCGCAGACCCTGGCCTGGGACTGGCTGCAGGGGGTTATGCCTGGCGCCTTGCCATGCGCCACAGCGTGTGCAGATTGGTCAGCGCCAGCACCGCCTCCAGCGCGCTGCCGCCGATCGAACCGACCAGCAGGTTGTTGACCAGCCACAGCAGGGTGCCGACCAGCATCAGCGCGCGCATGCGCGCGCCCTGCAGGAAGAACAGCGCCGTGGTGCCGATGCACGAAGCGGCGATCGGCAGCAGCGACAGCCATCCCTGCATCAACCAGGCCCCCAGGCTGGCCGAGAGCGCGACGAAGAACAGACCGACGGCCGGGCGGCGCGCCTTCAGCGAAGCCAGCGAGCGCAGCAGCGACACCGTGGTGCTGGCCACCGCGGTGGGTTGACCGAGCAGCCAGAAGTGGCCGATGTAGGCCGCGCACTCGGCGGCCATGAAGAGCTTGAAGCGGCGGTCGTCCTGCTGCGCGAAGCAGGCCACCCCGAAGACGAAGGCCAGGTAGCCCAGCAGCTGGGCGGGCGAGAAGGGGTCGGCGCTCACGGCCGCTGTGTCTGCGCCGCGGCGAGCTCCGGCCGGAGTTGGAGCAGGGCGTCGAGCACCTGGTCGGCGAACAGCGCGGCACCGCGCGGACCGAGGTGGGTGCGGTCGAAGCGTGGCGGCGCCTCGGCCAGCGCGTCGGCCCCGGCCTGGCCCAGCGCCTGCACGGCGGCGTGGCTGCTGGCGTTGAGGTCCAGCACCGGCACTCCGGTCTCGGCGCCGACGCGGATCACCGCCTCGGCCCAGGGCCGCAGATCGTTGACGAGCTGGCCATCCTTGAAGCTGCGGCGCGTCAGCGGGGTGAGGAGCAGCACCTCGTTGCCGCTGGCGCGCACCTCGTTCACGTAGCCGGTCAGGTTGGGGCCGAATTCGCTCACCAGGTCGGTGGAGCGGCCCGGCTTGCCCGGCTGGTCGTTGTGGCCGAACTGGATCAGCACCCAATTGCGCTGCGGCGCACCTTTTTCGCTCAGCAACGTGAGCACGGTGTTCCACAGGCCTTCGGCGCGGTAGCTCTTGCTGCTGCGCCCACCGCGCGCCAGGTTCAGGCAGGCCAGTTGCTGCAGGCGTTCGCACAAGGCGTTGCCCCAGCCGCTGCGCGGCGCCATCGTGGAGTCGCCGACCAGGATGAGGCGCGGCCCCGGTGAAGGGGCCGCTGAATGGACCGCTGCAGGGACTCCTGCGGGGTCGACCGGGGCGGGCTGCGCGCCGGCGCTGCCTGTGAGCAGCGCCAGCAGCAGGACCGCAAGCTCAGAACTTGTAGCGCGCACCGATCAGGTACTCGCGGCCGGTGACGTGATAGACCACCGAGCTGTTGCGGGCCCGGCTGATGAACTGGTCGTTGGCCTCGTTGGTCAGGTTCACACCTTCCAGCGTCAGGTCGAGTTGCTTGCTCAGCTTGTAGGAGATCGACATGTCGACGTTGGTGCTGCCGTTCTTGCCCTCCACATCGTTGTTGTTCTGGCCCGGCACGCGGGTCAGGAAGGCCGCGCGCTTGGAGGCCGAGACGCGGGCGCTGAAGGTGCCGTCGTCGTAATAGAGCGTGGCATTGACCGACTCGGGCGACATATTGAGCAGGTCGTCGACGATCACCGAGGCGCTGGTCGGCGACACCAGGTAGGTGATCTTGGACTTGACCTTGGTGTAGTTCATCAACACGCCGAAGTTCTTGCCGATGCCGGGCAGGAAGGACAGCGGCTGCTGCACGTTGAGCTCGAAGCCCTGCAGCTTGCCCCCGGGGGTGTTGATCGGCGTCGTGACCTGGAACACTTCTTCGCCAGTGAAGCTGCTGGGCAGCAGCGACAGCGGCAGGCCGGTCTGACTGAAGGGGATGTTGTTGCGCAGGCTCTGGATGTAGGTGTCGATGTTCTTCTGGAACAGACCCAGGCCGACGAAGCCGGTGCGGCCCTGGTAGAGCTCGAAGCTCAGGTCAAAGGTCTTGGCGCGGAAGGGCTTGAGGAAGGGGTTGCCCGAAGTCACCGACAGCGTGCCGGTGGTGGAGATCGAGCCTCCCGGGTTCAGGTTGCCGAGTTGCGGGCGGGCCATGGCCTTGGCCGCCGCGAAGCGCACCAGGAACTGCGGCGTGATGGCCGCCGAGAGGTTCAGCGAGGGCAGGGTGTCGCTGTAGCGGTTGACGGTGCTCACCTCGGTGCCGCCGGCCGCCGCCTGGTAGCCGGTGGCGACCTGCTCGGTCTTGACGTAGCGCAGGCCGACGTTGCCGTTGACGCGCAGCCCGAAGGGGTTGGCGTCGAACTCGGCCATCAGGTAGCCGCCTTGGTCGGTTTCGGTGACCGCTCGGTTGTTGCCCCGCGCATTGCCGTTGGTGATGGAGCTGAGCGTGAAGTCGCCGGGGCCACCGGCCGAGCCGCTCTTCACGCAGTTGCAGTAGATGTCGTAGGCGGCGGCGATGGCGTTGAGGTTGGGGATGACCCAGCCCGTCGGCGTGCCGGCGGGCAGGCTCAGGCCCTTGCCAAAGCCGCTCAGCATCGTCGTCAGCGCGGCGCTGCCACCGGCCGGCGCAAAGATCGTGTCGTTCTGGTTGATGCGGCGGAACTCGTAGGTCTCGAACTGGTAGCGCTTGTGCTGCACGCCACCCTTGAGCGCGAAGTCGCTGCTCGGTTCCCAGGCCAGATCGACCTGGCCGATCTCGTTGACGTTGTTGGCGCCTTGCGGACGGATGCGGATCTCGCTGGCCGTGGTGTTGGAGATCGTGTTGGCCTGGGTGGCACCGGCCGCCGCCACCGGGATGCCGATGATTTGCAGCGCACCGCCGGGCTGCGTCACGTCGAAGGGGTAGCTGATGACCGGCAGGCGGTCATTGCCACGGAAGTCGATGGCGTAGCCGTTGACGTTGGCGGCGTCGAGGGTGGTGGTGGTCTGAACCGGGTTGCGGAACTTGGAGTCGGCGCGGCCGGCCTTGAGGCTGGCGCGCAGGGTGTCGGTGAATTGGTGCTCGACCGTCAGGCTGGGCTGGGTGAAGGTGGTGCTCAGCTCGTCGAAGCGCGACTCGGCGCGGATGTCCACGCCGTTGTAGCGCCCGTATTGCAGCGCGCCGTTGGCGTCGTACTGCGCCTCCAGCACCGAGGTCTGCGGCTTGCCTCCGGCACCGGCGGTGCGGCTGAAGCTGATGGCCTGCAGGAAGTCTTCCTGGCGCGTGGCGTCGAGTTTGGAGTACAGCAGGTCCAAGGTCACCAGGGTGTCGCTGTTCGGGCGCCATTGCGCCGAGGCGGTCATGCCGAGGCGGTCCTGGTCGTGCGTGAGGCGGCCGTAGCGCGGCAGGCGCGGGTGGAAGTTGGAGTCGCTGCGCGCCAGGTCGTAGGCGGCCAGGTTCTCGGGCGTGGCGGGCAGGCGCTCTGCAGTGCCGCACTTGGGCGCCGGGCCGCCGGGGACGGCCGGGTTCTGCGGCTGGCACCAGCCGCCCGAGGAGCTGCCACGGTCCCAGCGCACGGTGGAGAAGCCCTCCTCGAACACCTGGCGCCTGGAGTAGGCGCCGGAGACCAGGAAGCCCAGGCTGTTGTTGGCAAAGGTGTTGCTCAGCAGGAAGGCGACGCGCGGGTCGGTCTTGCCGCTCAGGTCGTTGTACTTGGCCTTGGCCGAGACGGTGGCCACGTAGCGCTTGAAGTCCAGCGGACGCGCCGCCTGCAGGTCGACCGTTGCGCCCAGCGAGCCTTCGTCGACGTCGGCCGAGTTGCTCTTGCGCACCGTCAGGCTGTTGAAGAGTTCGGAGGCGAAGACGTTGAAGTCGAAGCCGCGGCTGCGGTTGGCGCCGCCCGAGCTGTCGGTGCCGCCGGTGGTGGCCAGCGCCTCGATGCCGTTGATGCGCACGCGGGTGAAGTCGGCACCCAGGCCGCGCACGGTGATGTTGCGGCCCTCGCCGGCGTCGCGGTCGATGACCACGCCGGGCACGCGCTGCAGCGATTCGGCCAGATTGGTGTCGGGGAACTTGGCGATGTCCTCGGCCTTCACGACGTCGACGATGCCGCGGTCCTGGCGCTTGGCGTTGAGGGCGCTCTCCAGCGAGGCGCGGATGCCGGTGACGACGACGACGTCGAGCTTGGGATCGGCGGCGGTCTGCTGGGCGTGGGCGGTGGCGGCGGCCAGCAGGCCGGTGGCCAGCGCGACGGCGTGCAGGCGGGGGATGCGATTCATGATGCGGTCTCCTGATGCGGGGGGTCTGCGGCGGCGGGGGTCGCGGCCGGCTCGGGTCGGTGGCTGGGGCACGCGCAGGGCACCCGCTCGGGAAGGGATCGGCCGGCGGCACTGCAGTGCGCCGCGGCCCGGTTCGGGGTCAGAGGTAGTCGTCGCGACGCGGGGAAAACTGGTCGAGCAGGGTGGCGCCCTGATCGAGCGCCACCACGCCATGCTGGGCGCCGTGCACCGCCACGAAGGCATCGCCGGCCTGCAGCACCTGCTTGTGGCCGTCGATCACGGCCTCGAAGCGGCCGCTCACGACGTAGGCGATCTGGTCGTGCACCTCGTGCGCATGCGGGGTGCCGACCGCACCGCGGTCGAACTGCACCAGCACCGACATCAGCTGCGGCGTGTGCGCCACGATCTTGCGGCGGATGCCGTCACCCAACTCGGTCCAGGGCGTGTCGGCGTCGCGGTAGAAGGGACTGCTGCTCATGGGACGGCCGTTTTTTTCGAATGCGATGCGGCGAACTGTAACGGCCGTCCGGCATAATCGGAACGCTGGTTCACTAATTAGAAACCATGATTCCGTACCAAGGCCGCAACGCTTTATGCTGCGTCAGGCCGAGCAATCGGAACTGCGTTTCATGTCTTTTGGCCCAAGGGCCGTTGCATCGAGGTCAGACCATGGAAATCCGCCAACCCATTCACAGCGACCACGCTCGCACGCTCGACACCGCCGGCCTGCGCCGGCAGTTCCTGGTCGAGGACCTGTTCCAGCCCGACCGGGCCACGCTGACCTACAGCCAGATCGACCGCATCATCGTGGGCGGCATCCTGCCGGTGAGCGCCCCGGTGCGCTTCGCGCCGGAGCTGGGCCGCCACACCGGCACCGACTTCTTTCTGCAGCGGCGCGAGCTGGGCCTGATCAACATCGGCGGCGCGGCGCGCGTGACGGTGGACGGCGAGGTCTTCGAGATCGGCGCGCGCGAGGCGCTTTACGTCGGCCAGGGCGCCAAGGACCTCGGTTTCGAGTCGGTGGATCCGGCCCAACCCGCCAAGCTCTACTTCAACTGCGCGCCGGCGCACACCCGCTACCCGACGCGCAAGGTGACGCAGGCCGAGGCCAGCCCCGAGACCCTGGGCAGCGCCGAGACGAGCAACCGCCGCACCATCTACAAGTACCTGGTGCCTGATGTGCTGCCGACCTGCCAGCTGCTGATGGGCCTGACCCAGCTCGAGCCGGGCAGCCTGTGGAACACCATGCCCTGCCACACGCACGACCGGCGCATGGAGGTGTATTTCTACTTCGACATGGCGGCCGACGCCGTGGTCTTCCACATGCTGGGCCAGCCCACCGAGACGCGCCATCTGGTGGTGCGCAACGAGCAGGCCGTCATCAACCCGAGCTGGTCGATCCACAGCGGCGTGGGCACCCGGGCCTACACCTTCATCTGGGGCATGGTGGGCGAGAACCAGGTCTTCAAGGACATGGACCACGTGGCCATGACCACCCTGCTGTGAGCGAGTCGACCATGGTGCTCGAACATTTCAATCTGGCCGGCCGCACCGCGCTGGTCACCGGCTGCAACACCGGGCTGGGCCAGGGCATGGCGGTGGCGCTGGCCCAGGCCGGCGCCGACGTGGTGGGCGTCAACGTCTCCGACCCGGCCGAGACGCGTGAGCGCGTCGAGGCGCTGGGCCGGCGCTTCCTCGACCTGCGCGCCAACCTTGGCGACACCGGCTGCATCGCCGACCTGGTGGCGCGCGCCAAGGCCTTCACCGGCGCGCTGCACATCCTCGTCAACAACGCCGGCATCATCCGCCGCGAGGATGCCATCAAGTTCAGCGAGGCCGACTGGGACGAGGTCATGGACCTCAACCTGAAGGCGGTGTTCTTCCTGTCGCAGGCGCTGGCGCGGCAGTTCATCGCGCAGGGCAGCGGCGGCAAGATCATCAACATTGCCTCGATGCTGAGCTACCAGGGCGGCATCCGCGTGCCCTCCTACACGGCGAGCAAGAGCGGCGTGGTCGGCATCACCCGGTTGATGGCCAACGAGTGGGCGCAGCACGGCATCAACGTCAACGCCATCGCCCCGGGCTATATGGCGACCAACAACACCGCGGCGCTGCGCGCCGACGAGTCGCGCAACGCCTCCATCCTCGAGCGCATCCCGGCCGGTCGCTGGGGCCGGCCCGAGGACCTGGCCGGTCCGGTGGTTTTCCTGGCCTCGCCGGCCTCCGACTACGTCAACGGCTACACGGTGGCGGTCGACGGCGGCTGGCTGGCGCGCTGAGAGCGGACGGGCGGCATGTACGAGAACAAGCGCCTCGGCTTCCTGTTCGTGCTGCCCTTCGTGCTGGGGGTGCTGCTGTTCAAGCTCACGCCCTTCGTGATGAGCTTCGCGCTCAGTTTCACGCAGTACGACCTGATCGACCCGCCCGAGCTCGTGGGCCTGCGCAACTACGAGGAGATGCTGCTGCAGGACCCGCTGTTCCGCAAATCGCTCGGCGTGACCCTGCTGTTTGCGCTGCTGGCGGTGCCGGCACGCGTGGCCTTCGCGCTGGTCATCGCCCAGGTGCTGAACTTCAAGCTGCGCGGCATCAACACCTTCCGCGCGGCGTTTTACATCCCGTCCATCCTGGGCGGTTCGGTGGCGGTGGCGGTGCTGTGGCGCTTCCTGTTCGCCCGGCATGGCCTGGTCAACATCGTGCTGCAGCAGTTCGGCATCGAGCCCATCCCCTGGCTGGCCGACGAGCACTACTCGATGTGGACCATCGTGCTGCTCTTCATGTGGCAGTTCGGTTCGTCGATGGTGATCTTCCTGGCCGCGCTGCAGAACGTGCCGGCCTCGCTCTACGAGGCCGCCGAGATCGACGGCGCGGGCAAGCTGCAGCAGTTCTGGCGCATCACCGTGCCGCTCATCACGCCGGTGATCTTCTTCAACCTGATCATGCAGATGGTGCACGCCTTCCAGGAGTTCAACGGCCCCTACATGATCACCGAGGGCGGCCCGCTGCACTCGACCTACGTGCTGGCGCTCTACATCTACGACCAGAGCTTCCGCTTCTTCAACCTCGGCTACGGCGCCGCACTGTCCTGGGTGCTGTTCGCGCTGGTCGGCAGCCTGGCCCTGCTGAGCTTCTGGAGCAGCAAGTACTGGGTCTTCTATGCCGGCGAGAAGGAAGCCAAGCATTGAGCGCCAAGCCCCTCGAGACGCCGCGCCAGATGCTGGGCGACACGCCGCCCACACCCTGGCTGCGCTACCTGCTGCTGGGCGCCACGGCCCTGCTCATGCTCTACCCGCTGATCTGGCTGATCGGCGCCTCGTTCAAGAGCAACGCCGAGATCTTCAGCTCGGCCGGCTTCTGGCCCAGTCGCTTCGATTTCACGGCCTACGCCAAGGGCTGGAAAACCAGCACCGAGTACACGTTCGCCACTTACTTCCTCAACAGCTTCCTGATCGCCATCCCGCGCATCGTCGTCACCGTGATCAGCTGCGTGCTGGTGGCCTACGCCTTCGCGCGCTTCGAGTTCTGGGGCAAGAAGACGCTCTTCGGCATCATGATCGCCACGATGATGCTGCCGCTCATCGTGCTGCGCCTGCCGCAGTACCTGGTGTTCCGCGAGATCGGCTGGCTCGACGGCTACCTGCCGCTGATCGTCCCCTCGGCCTTCGCCACCGACACCTTTTTCGTCTTCATGCTCGTGCAGTTCCTGCGCGGCATCCCGCGCGACATGGAGGAGGCGGCGCAGATCGACGGTTGCAACGCGCTGCAGCTGCTCTGGCACGTGGTGGTGCCCCTTCTCAAGCCGGCCATCATCTCGGTGATCGTCTTCCAGTTCATCTGGACCATGAACGACTTCATGGGGCCGCTGATCTACCTGGCCTCGGTCGAGAAGTACCCGGTCAGCCTGGCGCTCAAGATGAGCATCGGCGCGACCGAGGAGGTCGAGTGGGCCAACGTCATCGCCATCTCGGTGGTCGCGCTGATTCCCTCGGTGGCGGTGTTCTTCGCCGCGCAGAAACATTTCATTGAAGGCGCCACCAGCAGTGGCGTGAAGGGGTAGTCCTTGGCTGTCGTGAGTCTCCGCAAGGTCGAGAAGACCTACCCCAACGGCTTCAAGGCCGTGCATGGCGTGGACCTGGAGGTCCGCGACGGCGAGTTCATGGTCTTCGTCGGCCCCTCGGGCTGCGCCAAGTCCACGCTGCTGCGCATGGTGGCCGGTCTGGAATCCATCAGCGGCGGCGAGCTGCGCATCGGCGA
>Ga0073899_10002697_pt1 | contig 15850 bp, 14 predicted proteins | sample KloWWTmetaKNB5Ph_FD_88975 | JGI IMG/M metagenome (GOLD analysis project Ga0073899, IMG submission 88975) | Active sludge microbial communities from Klosterneuburg, Austria, studying microevolution and ecology of nitrifiers - Klosterneuburg... | ecosystem: Engineered > WWTP > Aerobic digester >...
ATCACAACGACATGCTGGTAACTCATCGAATGCTCCCGTATTCTCTTTCTCCGGACTGCCCCGGCGCGCATGAAAGATAACAGTTCTGAAGTAGCTGCGGGCTGGTTTTTTCCCCGGCGAACACATTAGAATCCAAGCCTGTTTAAAGTTCTCCGTCCACACATGGAACAAGTCCGCATTTCCAAATTGATGTCCGAACAGGGCCTCTGTTCGCGCCGCGAAGCGGATGATTACATCGCACGTGGCTGGGTGTATGTCGACGGCCAGCGCGTTATTGAACTCGGCAGCCGGGCCTATCCGACGCAGAAGATTACCCTGGACAAGGCGGCACAGAATACCCAGCAGGCGCGCGTAACCATCCTGCTCAACAAGCCAATCGGCTTTGTCTCCGGACAGGCCGAGGATAACCATAAGCCGGCAATCACCCTGATCGATACCGCCTCACGCTTTGCCAGCGACCGGTCGCCGTTGCGCTTCAATCGTTCGCAACTGAAGGGACTGGCGCCCGCCGGACGCCTCGACATCGACTCACTGGGCTTGCTGGTACTGACCCAGGACGGTCGCATCGCCAAACAGTTGATCGGCGAGGATTCGCCCATCGACAAGGAGTACCTGGTGCGCGTCGAAGGCAAACTTTCGGCAGCCAACCTGGCTCTGCTGAATTTCGGCCTGAGCCTCGATGGCCAGCCGCTCAAGCATGCACAGGTCGACTGGCAAAACGACGATCAATTGCGTTTCATCCTGCACGAAGGCAAGAAGCGGCAGATTCGCCGCATGTGCGAACTCGTCGGCCTGAAAGTCGTCGGTCTGAAGCGCATCCGCATTGGCCGGGTCATGCTCGGCGATCTGCCGATCGGCAAATGGCGTTATCTGCGCAATGACGAACACTTTTGATTCGCGGCGGATGCCCCGACTACTGATCGTCCATCACACGCAAAGCGGTAACACCGGCCGGCTCGCCGAAGCCGTGCTGCGTGGTGCACAGTCTGAACCTGGGGTCGACACCGTGATGAAGCGCGCCTTTGATACGACGCTCGACGATCTACTCAACTGCAATGGCCTGCTGCTCGGTACGCCGGAAAATTTCGGTTTCATGTCTGGCGCGTTGAAAGATTTTTTTGATCGCACCTACTATCCGGCTGAAGGCAAAACCCTCGGCCTGCCCTACGCTGTTTTTATTTCCGCAGGCAACGATGGCAGCGGTGCAGTGCGCCAGATCGAACGTATTGCCACCGGCTACGGCTGGAAGCACATTGCTGAGCCACTGATCGCGCGCGGAGAAGTCACGGATAATGCTCTCGTCCGTGCTGGCGAACTCGGCGCCGCATTCGCCGCCGGGCTCGCCCTGGGCATTTATTAGGACATGACATGAACCTCAAAGCGCTTCCCGACGTGCGCAGGAATGCCGGCAATTTTGGCAACGCATTCACGTTCCCACAAAAATGAAGAAAGAATCTGTCGCCGATGCCCTCTGGCGGTACGCGCCGAAAATCGCGGGCATCACCGGCGTCGCCGTTGGCATGCTGGTGCTGCTCGGCTGGGTGTTCGACATTTCGCTGGTGCACCATCCCCGGTATGGCAATCTCAGCATAAAAACCAATGCAGCGATCTGCTTTCTGCTGGCAGGCGCGGTACTCTGGATACAAAGCATCACCCTCAAACAACAAAGCCGGCTCTGGCAAAACACGGCAAGGATATTCATCGCTGTCCTGCTATTTATCGCGGGAGCCACGCTATATGAGCATCTTGCCGGAGCCGACCTGAACATCGACCAGATGCTGTTCCGTGAAAAGGCTGACGCCTTCAACACGCTTGCACCGAATCGCATGGCGCTGCCAACCACCATCAGTTTCCTGCTGCTCGGCATTGCGCTCGCCTTGAATGCACCATCCGCCGCCTACAATCGCTGGCGCCGGATTTTCACAATACTCGCAATGTTTCCCGCAATGACCTCGCTACTGGGCGTCGTGTATGGACTCCCCCCGCAATACGGCATCGGGCATGTTACCCAGATGACCGTGCGTTCGTCACTGATGTTTTTTGTCCTGGCCTTTGGCATCCTCGCCTCGCATCCACAACTGAGCCTGCTATCCATTTTTAGAGCCCCCGGTATCGGCAGTCTTTTTGCACGGCGCCTGATACTCGCAGCACTGCTGCTCCCCCCGCTACTCGGTGGTTTGACACTCGCCGGAGCGCGCTTCGGACTTCATGAAATGGAGTTTGCCCTGGTCATCACGGCATCGATTCACATATTCGTGCTCTCCCTCCTGATTCTCTCAACTGCAAAATTTCTGCAAGACATCGATACCAAACGCAAGCTCAGCGAGGAAGTCCTGGTGATGCGCAAGCAGCAATTGAAAGGGCTTTACGCGGTATTGCACACCATCCGTGAGGAAGAACGGCGGCGCTTTTCCCGCGAGCTGCACGACGAGCTGGGACAAATGCTCACCGCCCTGCGCATCGATCTGAACTGGCTGGAGGGCAGCCTCGCTTCGGCGAAGACGCCGGTTCTCGCCAAACTCGGAGCAATGAGTGTGCTGCTCGACCAGACCGTGGATGCCGTGCGGCAGATATCAGAAGACCTGCGCCCCGGCATGCTCGACAGCCTTGGTCTGGCGCCGGCCATCGAGAACTATGTCGGGAAATTTTCCATACGTACCGGCATTAAATGTGATCTACATATCCCTGAGGATGACTTCACCATCGGCAGCAAAATCTCCATCGTCATTTTCCGGCTCACCCAGGAAGCCCTCAACAACGCATCGAAGCATGCCAATGCCGACCGCATCTCCATCCGTCTGGAGCATCATGCCGACAAAATCGTACTTACCATACAGGACAACGGCTGTGGACTCGCCGAATCGGGTGATAGAAAAAGAGGTGGATTTGGTATTCTTGGTATGCGCGAGCGTGTCGCCATGCTGAACGGTCGCTTTTCAATCAGCAACTCACCAGGCGGTGGCGTCCGCATCGAAGCAGCGATTCCACTCCAGGAAAATGTAGATTTGATCCATACTTTTCTGAATCCGACACAACAATGATCCACATACTGATTGCCGACGACCATCCGATTATGCGGGATGGACTAAAACAGATTCTTTCCGCTTTCAACGACATCATCGTGACAGGAGAAGCCAGCAACGGCGATGAGGTACTGGCGGCAATCCATGCAAAGAAATTCGATGTACTGGTCCTCGACATGTCGATGCCGGGCAAGAGCGGCATCGAACTGATCAAGCAGATCAGGATCGAAAAACCGGAACTACCAATTCTGATTCTCAGCATGCACAAGGAAGCACAATATGTGGTGCGCTCCCTGAAGGCCGGTGCTGCGGGCTACCTTTGCAAGGATGGCGCCTCGCATCAACTCGTTCAGGCCATTCGCCAAATTGCCGGAGGGGGGCTCTTCGTCAGTGAGGAAGCAGCCGGACACCTGGTGCAGGCACTGACCGGGAAAGCACCGGCAGTGACACCGCATAGCCGACTCTCCGACCGGGAGTTTGAAATTTTTCAGATGATCGTCCACGGCCAGAGTGTTTCTGAAATTGCCAGTGAACTTTCCCTCAGCGTGAAGACTGTCAGCACGCACAAGACGCGCATTCTCGAAAAGATGGAAATGCACAACACGGCCGAACTGGTGCGTTATGCAATGCGCCACAATCTCACCGACGCAGACGGTAACAACGGCGTCTGAACACACGTTACCTTGCCTCGTAGCAACGGACAGGCCAGGTTTGTAGGATTCGTCCTACAGATTGAATCGGAATTGACCGATTCACTTTTCTCTGCAATCCGCCTACTCTGCTATATGTTGCACGCATACATCGTCCCGACTGGATGACGAGACACATCTGTCGCACAACATCACAACACCAGACACCATGACAAAAGCATCGCCACCAAGATCGCAAAAAAAAACCATCGACAAGAAATTGCCGACGTAAGGGGTCGCATCGAATAGCCGACCCAGACGATCCATCGAGGAAGCGCTGCACGACAACGAGGATGGCTTCCGCTTCATTGCCGACCAGTTACCGAACCTTGTCTGCATGTCGGACACCCAAATGCAATGTATCTGGGTCAACCGGACGCGGCTGGAGTTCACCGGCCGCAGCATGCATCAGGAAATGGGGAGCGGCAGTCTGGAAAGCGCGCATCCGGATGACGTCGAACTTCTTCTGAAAATATATGGCGAAGCCTTTGCGCAACGCAAACCCTTCTCGGTCGAGTACCGACTGAGACGCCACGATGGAGAATATCGCTGGTTTCTCACTGCCGCTCACCCGCTCTTTGACGAACAGGGCGAATTCAAGGGCTATCTCAGCTCCGCCCTCGACATCAGCGATCAAAAGGCGCTACTGGACGCACTACTGCTCAGCGAAGCCCGTGTCAGAACGGCGATCGAGCGCTCGCTCCACCCGATCATGCTGCATGCCGAGGGGGGCGAAATCATCATGCTCAGCGACTCATGGACCGACCTGTCGGGCTACTCGCTGGAAGAAATCCCGACCACCAAAGACTGGGTCGAAAAAGCCTACGGCATCAGCCGGGAAAAAACCGGGGAGATATTCAGCCGGCCCCACCCGCCAAAGCCAACCGGCCGCGAGGGCGTATTCAAAATCAGGACCAAGGGTGGAGATGAGCGCGACTGGAACATCATGAATGTCTCCATGCCACCGCTCCCCGACGGGCGGCAGGCCTGGCTCAGCATGGCCGTCGACATCACGGAGAAAAGACAGGCCGAAGAGCAATTGAAACTGGCGGCGAAGGTCTTTGAAAACAGTATGGAGGGCATCGCCATCACCGATGCCGAAGGTCGAATTCTCTCGATCAACCAGGCCTTCACCGCGATGAAGGGCTACACTGCCGAGGAAGTGATCGGTCTGCCCGATCGGGTGACCAGCACCGTGAAAGGCAACGAAAATTTATATCGCAACATCATGCAGAGCCTGGCCCAGGATGGCTACTGGGAAGGTGAAATGTGTGGTTATCGCAAGGGCGGTGAAACCTATCCGGAATGGATGAAGATTTCTGCCATCAAGGATGTCGATGGCAATGTCACAAACTACCTTGGGATCTTCTCCGACATCAGCGCGCGCAAAATCGCCGAAGAGAAAATTCAATTCCTTGCCTACCATGACAACCTGACCGAACTGCCCAATCGTTTGCTGGTTCGGGATCGCATGGAACAAGCGCGAGCTTATGCAGATCGCGAGAAACACAAACTGGCATTGTTGTATCTTGACCTGGACAACTTCAAGACAATTAATGACTCGCTCGGCCACAAGTGCGGCGATGCATTACTCAAACAGGTTGCGCAACGGCTCCGCGAATGCCTGCGCGAAACCGACATCATCAGCCGCCAGGGCGGCGACGAATTTCTCATCGTGCTCTCGGAAATCATGGATAACGAAGCCATCACGAAGATTGCCGACAATATCCTCGCCCGATTGCAGGAATTGTTTTACATCGACGGCAATGAACTCGGCACCTCCGGCTCCATCGGCATCAGCATCTATCCGGACGATGGCAGTGATTTCGATACCCTGTTCCGGCAGGCCGACACAGCAATGTACCGGGCCAAGGATTCTGGGCGCAGCTCCTGGCGCTTCTTCGATGAGAAAATGAATGAAGATGCCATCGAGCACTTGCATGTCCGCAATGGCCTGCGGCGAGCACTTGAAAATAATGAACTTGTCCTGCATTACCAACCGCAAATTAACCTTGCCAGAGGTGAGGTGGTTGGTGCCGAAGCGCTGATCCGCTGGAACCATCCGGAAAGAGGTATGGTTCCGCCAATCCGCTTCATATCAGTTGCCGAGGAAAGTGGACTGATCGTGCCGATCGGCAGTTGGGTGATGCATGAAGCCTGCCGCCAGGCTGCGGAATGGCGACGGGCCGGCTTGCCACCATTGGTCGTCGGCGTCAACATGTCGGCGGTGCAGTTCAAGCGCGGCGATGTCGAAAAGACTGTTGTCAGCGCGCTGGAAAAGTCCGGCCTCGACCCTGCGCTGCTGGAACTGGAACTCACCGAATCAATCCTGATTCGCGACACCGAAAATGTTCTGGCCACTATCAGGCGTCTGAAACTACTCGGCATCAAGCTGTCGATCGACGATTTCGGCACCGGCTATTCGAGCCTTTCCTACCTCAAACGTTTCGCGGTCGACCGGCTGAAAATCGACCAATCTTTCATCCGCAGCATGGCCTCATCGCCGGAAGACACGGCTATCGTCCGCGCCATCATCCATATGGCGCAAGGCCTGAATCTCAAGACCATCGCCGAGGGCGTCGAAGAAGAAGCCATGCTCAAATTCCTGAGCGATTATCGTTGTGACGAAGTGCAGGGTTATTTCTTCGCCAAGCCCATGCAAAATGACGAGTTCGTCCGCTATGTGCACCATGCCATTGCCGAGCGTACGCAAAAAATCCGTCCAGACTGGCTGAACAATCTTGAAGAGAGCACCAGGATCAGCGGAGACGGCTGATGACTCTGACCATCTTTCTGGTTGAAGATTCGCTGCCGGTACTCGATCGCTACCGGGAAATGATCGAGGAGATCGACGGTGCAAAACTGCTCGGCACAGCCGACAACGAAACCGATGCCATCAATGGCATCCATCTGAACAGTCCCCGGCTGGTTGTCCTCGATCTGAATCTCAAGAACGGCAATGGCTTTGAGGTTCTGCGCAAGCTCAAGCGGACAACGCCGGACGTCGCTGTTGCCGTTGTCACCAACTTCAACCATCCACAAATCAAGGCGCGCTGCCTGACGCTCGGTGCTGATTATTTTTTCGACAAGACCAGCGGCAATAAGCGTTTCGTCGAATTGATCGGCAACCTGGCGCAGCAGCATTCTGTGTCGTAATTTTTAACGGCGGTATTGGCGATGACATCGCCCGTACACCCCGTCAGTCACCCGACAAATACACAAACTACCGCTCACTCCCGAGGCTTGGCCAGCACCTGTTCTGCCAGCGCTTCATCGAGTGGTGCGCCCTGCGCGAGCAACTGGCGCAACTTGATGAAATTGACGGTATCCCGACCGGTTTCCTTCTTAGAATTGAAAGCATTGAAACCGAGCCACGCCTCATTGTTCATGTTGGCCTGTAACCAGTGGCGGTTCATGACCTTCGCCGAATCCCAGAAGAATTTCTTTTTTGCGCGGATGCTGTCGATCGAAGTTTGCAGGCAATTCGGAAACAGGTTGGCGAAGTTCCAGATCAGCGCATCGACCTCCTTGTCGAGCAGGGAAAAGTCGGTTGTGCATTGGGCGATGAGTTCTCGTGCAGCCGGTTGCGCTGCTGCGGAAACCGGTTCGCCATAAACGATCTCACCATCTTCAAGCCAGGTATCGGTACGCACCAGCGGGTTGCGCAGCCACTCGCCATCCTTCTTCAGCACCGGTACAACCTTGCTGACCATGCCCTTGTGCTTCATCTTGTAGGCGCTCCACAATTCGCAGGAAACGCAGTTGTAGAGCGCATCTTCCATCGAGAGGAACCACGGCAGAAAATCGGTCGAACCGCCCACCGGTGCCGAACCGTGTCTCGGTCCGGCCTGGCCGTAGATCGCCATGTCCGATGACAGCGTAATGTCTGTAGCCATACCGATTTCCTGACCGCCGGCCACGCGCATACCATTAACGCGACAGATCACCGGCTTGCGGCATTCAAGAATTGCATCGACCATGCGATTGAACAGGTCGATATAGTCGCCGTATTCATGCGGTCGCCGTGAATAATAGGCTGCGTATTCCGCCGTGTTGCCGCCGCTGCTCCATGCCTTGTCGCCAACCGCAGCGAATACTGCGGCGACCACCGAACGATCGCCGGATGCTTTCTGAAAACCGGCGATGACACCCTTGACCATCTCGGTGGTATACGCGTTGTACTGTGCCGGATTGTTCAGCCATATCCATGCAGAATACAGCCCATCGACCGGCTGGCCAGAGGGATCGAGCAGCGGACGTTTCTCGTAAATGATGCCGGGCGCCTCGGCACGAAAATGCTCATCACCGAACAGGTGATGGTTCTTTAGTTGATTGTCGCGTTTCAACCATTCCAGTGACATTTACTGCTCCCTTGATTTATTGTCAGTCGCAAATATGGCTGACACTCATTCCATAACGCGTCACCCCCGCGAAGGCAGGGATGACGACCCCGTTGGTAATCATTATGACGCTCCACATCCATTGATTCAAAAATCCGGCACCAGCACCACCCGCCGTGCCAGCAAACCATTCTTCGCTGCCTGGAAAACCTCAGCGATGCGGCTCATCGGCTGCAGTTCGACAAACGGTTCGAGGGCGATGCGCCCATCGAGGCACATATCGAGTACCGTCGGATAGGCTTCCGGCGCGCAACCCCAACTACCGACGACTTCAGCATCAAAGGCCATCAGCCGCGAAATATTGAAGGGAATCTCTGCCGCGCCATAGCCGACAACAACCAGCTTGCCAACGAAGGACAGCAGCGCCAGCGCCAGTTTCTGTCCAGCCGGACTGCCGCTGACCTCGAAAATTTTCCAGCCGAAATTACCTGGCAGTTGTTGCGTGTGGCAGAAAGCTTTGAATATCTCTTTCACCTCCGCCACACTCTTGCCACTCGGATCGATGGCGCAATCAACACCGTAACCCTGCATCCGCGCCAATCGCCCGGCGGCGATGTCGATGCCGACGATAGCACGCGCACCCAGCGCCTTGGCCATCTGCACCATAAAGCCACCCACCCCGCCACCCGCACCGATAACGATGACGCAATCGCCGGCAGTCAGCGCGGCGCGCTGCGCTGCCTGATACGGCGTACTAACGGCATCGGCGACGACAGCCAAGTGTGCGAGCGGGAGGTTACCCCGCTCGCACACCACACACAGATCGCGTGCCGGTAGCGGAATATGACTGGCAAAGCCGCCGTAAATGCCCAGTGAATTGCCCGGCATTTTCTGCGCCAGACAACGATTCGGCCTGCCCATCCGGCAAATGTCGCAGTCATGACAGGGCAGCACTGCTGGCACAATCACCTCGCGGCCAAGCAGTGCTGAGTCAGCCTCGGCAACAGCCACCACCACCCCCGCAATCTCATGGCCGAGCGTCAGCGGCGGCTTCTGTAGTGTCTTCACGTCGCCGTAGAAATACGACAAATCCGTGTGGCAAACGCCGCAGCCGTGAATCTCGACCAGCGCCTCACCCGGCTGCAACACCGGCATGGCCAGGTTCGTCCGGCACAGCGCACCGGGAGCGCTCATTTGCCAGGTCTGAATACAATCCGGAATCTGCATCGTCAGCGATGCCTCCACTGCGGCGCGCGCTTTTCGAGGAAAGCCACGATACCTTCCTGCGCATCGGCAGTTGCCATAAGTTCGCTCAAGTAACGCTGTTCAAGTGTTGCCAGGGCTTCGTCGAAAGGTTTGCCAGCAGTGAGATGAATCGCCTGCTTGTTCTCTAGCAAGGCAGCACGCGAGTGTTGCAGATACGGCCGGATGAAAGCCCGACACGCGTCGCTAAAATCAGCGCGGGGAAATACCCGGTTCAATAGCCCATAATGGCGCGCTTCTTCGGCAGACAACGATGCGCCGCCAAGCAGCATTTCCATCGCCCGCGGTGCCGGCAGTAGACGCGGCAGCAGGATCGCCGCTACCGGCGCAAATACGCCGAGTTTGATTTCCGGCTGACCGAGTTGCGCATCCTCGACCGCCAGCGCCAAATCGCAGGCCAGCACCAGCTCGCAACCGCCACCCAACGCCGAACCGTTCAGCACCGCCAGTGTCGGCAGCGGAAAATTGCGCAAGCGCCGCACGCTGCCATGAAATGCTGTCAGCATCTCAGCGACCCGTTCAGGTATGTGATCGAGCACATCAACGCCCGCCGAGAAAAACTTCTCTCCGCTGCCAGTCAGTATCAGCATGCGCACCGACACGTCCGCCGCCGCCAGATCGAGCGCACGATTGAGTTCCTCCAGCATGGCGATATGCAGGATGTTGCAGGGTGGCCGCTTCAGCGTAACCGTCAGCAGGCCGTCAGCAGCGTGATAGTCGAGATACTGAAATTCAGACATGGGAGTAGCAGTGCTTCTGGTCGACATATCAAGCCTCGGCCACATCCGCAGCGATCAACCGGAACTGTTCCAGCGCCGCCTCCAGGTCTTCCACGATTTCCAGTGCAATGATCTCTGGCGCGGGCAGATTGTCACTGTCGGCCAGCGAATCATCCCTGAGCCAGAAGATATCCAGACTCGCCTTGTCGCGGGCAACCAGTTCCTCGTAGTCGTAGGCGCGCCAACGGCCCTTGAGCCCTCTCTCCGCGCTTGCGGGGAGAGGGCTGGGGAGAGGAGCAGATTCGTCGTACCAGGTGGCAGTACGCGCATGCCGCTTGGCCGGATTGTAGAGCGTGACAAACTCCATCAGGTCGTCGACCTTCAGCGGATTGGTCTTCAGCGTGAAATGCTGGTTGGTGCGCAGATCGTAGATCCACAGCTTCCTGGTCCACGGCGTCTCGCTGGCCGGCTTCTTGTCAAAGAACAGCACATTCGCTTTGACGCCCTGAGCGTAGAACAAACCCGTCGGCAGGCGCAACAGTGTATGCACATCGCATTCATGTAACAGCTTGCGGCGTATCGTTTCACCCGCGCCACCTTCGAATAGCACGTTGTCCGGAACCACTACTGCCGCGCGGCCGTGGATATCGAGCAGGGTCTTGATGTGCTGCACGAAGTTGAGCTGCTTGTTCGAGGTCGTCGCCCAGAAGTCGTCGCGCTCGATGATGTCTTTTTCCGTCGTGCTGCGGCCGTCCTCGCCGACGATCATGGTGCTGCTCTTCTTGCCAAACGGCGGATTCGCCAGCACCACCTGGAAACGCTCGCCGGAGTCGGCCGTCAGCGCGTCGGCGACGCGTAGCGGTACGTTGGTCTCCGAACCGATGCCGTGCAACATCAGGTTCATCGCGCAGACGCGCGCCGTCGCCTGCACCAGTTCCCAGCCCATGAAGGCATCGTTCTTCAGACGGCGCTTCTCGGCGCTCGTCAGATGGCGATTCTCATGCGTGATGAAATTATTTGCCGCCAGCAGAAAGCCGCCCGTGCCACAGGCCGGGTCACAAATGCTCTCGCCAGGTTGGGGCGCGATGCAGGTCACCATCGCCTGGATCAAAGGCCGTGGCGTGAAGTACTGGCCGGCGCCGGACTTGGTGTCCTGCGCGTTCTTTTCCAGCAGGCCCTCGTAGGCGTCGCCCTTCACATCCACATTGAGCGAAGACCAATCCTCACTGTCGATCAGGTCGACGATCACGCGCGTGAGCTTGGCCGGGTCCTGGAACTTGTTCTGCGCCTTGCCGAAAATCAGGCCCAGCGTGCCCTTCTGCCGCCCCAGCGCCTCCAGCGTGTGGCGATAGTGGTCGAACAGCTCGTCGCCGCTCTTCGCCAGCAGCGTCGGCCAGGCGTACTCGGCCGGCACCAAACTTTCCTGATCGTAAGGCGAACGCGAACGCTCGTCGGCCATCTTGAGGAACAGCAGGTAGGTCAGCTGCTCGACGTAATCGCCGTAGGACATGCCATCGTCGCGCAGCACGTTGCAGTAGTTCCAGAGTTTCTGGACGAGGGTGGAAGCGTTCATATCGGAATGAGATTCGCAATGGCTGATGCGCGACGGCGCACGGCTTCGATCCGGCTATCGTAGAGGTCGTCATAGACCACCAGGCCGGGCAGAGTGTTTTCAAAATCGGGATGTGCAAGGACATCGCGGAAGCGCGTAGCAAGGTAGGCGGCCAGTTCTCCTCCCGCCCCGGCAATCTCGGTCTCGATGCCGGGACGCCCATCGAGCACATTGATAATGTCTTCGAAGTCGTGGCTGACCATCAGATCGTTGCCACCGCGCGTCGCGAAGGCTTCGAACTTGGTGGCGAGAAATGCGGGCGCCGAAATCAGCCGTATCCGCGCACCGCTCGGCAGGCTTATGACAGTCGCGCTGGTCGTGGCGACGGGATACCAGCGATTCGAAAAACCCAGAACGCGCTCATCTGTCGGCATCAGGTCTACCTCCACCTCGCCAACTCGCCAGCGGCAAATCGGCGCATCCGGCGCCATGTCGCGGACGAAGCCGCGTTGGGTGAAGCGCCTCTCCAGCGCGTGGTAGCCGGCAAGTGCCGTCACTTCCGCGATCAGGTCCACATCGAATGTCGCCCGTGGTGGTGGCGCTTGGACCGAGGTGCACAGCAGACCGGCGGCGCAACCGCCGACGAATACCAGTTCGTCGCACAACTCCCCCAAGGCCTTGGCGACAAGCTCCACCCGCTGCAGGTTCGGGTCATTGGGGTTCACTACGCGGGTCAAAGTCGCTCCTCGAAAAATTTCATGGCCAGATTGCGTTCCCGCGCATTGCCCATGCGCAACGCATCGAACAACGCCAGGTTTTCGTAAAGAACGGGATTGCGCAGCGCGGCAGCCGGTGCGCTGGGATAGAGCGGAACCAGGGCAATGCCGCGTGCGCTCCCCGCGGCGTGAGGCCAAACAGGCGGCGGGTCGCTTGATGGTGCGATCAGTTTGTCGAGGGGCGCGGCCGCATACCCGGTCGGGATCCCGCCCACCATTGCGCCCCGCACTACCGGAAACACAAAACGCGCTCCGTGCAGCAGAAATTCCTTGAACGACGGCGTAAGGATGCGCGGTTGCTTGTCCATGAAGGCCAGTAGTCGCGCTTGCTCCGCCCGCTTCAACGCCCCATGCACCTCCGACATGGAAAGGCCCGTGAGGGCCGCCAGATCGGGATAGGTCTGGTTTTCTCCCTTGACGGCTGCGAGCGCCAGGAGCAGGTAGAAATCCTGAGGCTTGAGCACGAGTTGGCGATTGACGGCGCGGCGCATGGAGTCGGGTATCTATTTATTTCGTGTTTCGCGAAATACGAAAGTACATATAAAACAATGTAATGTCAACCTATTATTGATGTCATTCGCTATTCGCGAAACACGAATGCCAAAACTCGGCGCTGGCGGTCCGGCGAAACCTCATCTACCGACCGCCTGCTTCACTCAAATCGCCCTGACACCTTTGCAGGCCGGGTAACGCGAGCAACCCCAAAAATCTCCGCCTGCATTTGCGCCGCGACGGGCCTTGCGTCGCACCATGCTGCTGCCGCATTGCGGGCAAGCGAGCGTATTCACGGTCGCAGGCTGTCGCGGCACATCCGCAATCAAGGAGTGAAGCGCCGCGCCATCCATCAACGTGATGTTGCGGCCGGTAGCAAAGTCGCGCGCTTCCTGCGAGAACTGCCCCGAGCTGATCACATAGCCACCCGTCGCGCCGTTCGCTGCCATCACGCCATAGAGTTCGCGCACCACGCCAACGCCGACCTTGAACGCACGCCATTGCTTGCACTGAACAAGGAATTTCTCCTTGCCTTTGGTGAGCACCAGATCGACCCCGCCATCCGCGCCACCGCCGCCGGTTTCGCTTACCGAGAAGCCCTTGCGGCGAAATGCCTCGCCAACCAGCAGCTCGAACTCCTGCCAGCGCATATCGTTCAATACATTGGCAGTAGGGCTCTTGGCGACATCGTCCGCCAGCCTGCCGCGCTTGGCTCGGCCGTAAGCCGAGGCGACCGCACCTGTGAGACAAATGAAGGGGAGCAAGTATTGGCCGAACATCGCCAGCGTCTTGTAAAGCTGTTGTGCAACGACTGCCCCTAACTGCCCCACCTGTGTGGGCGCGGGTGCGCCAGAACTCGATGCGATCGAATGCAACACGAGGTAGGACACCACCGCGAGTGCGACGCCAACCCACCACGGCATCATCGCGACGACCTCAATCAAATCTTCAGCGGCACTGGATTTTCTTTTTGCCATGGTCGATGCGCTTACTCTCCGATACCTTCAATTGCCTCTGGCACAAACACCCGGCGCAGCGGCAGGATGCCCTTGTAGCGGGCGTCGAACTGCTCGTAGTGGTCGAAGATCAGCTTCACCAACTCGTCGCCATCGATCAGCCGCAGGTTGCTTTTGCTCTTGGCGAAGTTCTTCGCCTGCGGAGTAATCGTGCCCAGCGTTACCAGCAGGCCAAACTCCTGCGGCCCGACCTTGCCGTAGAGGGCAGACACCGCCGGATCGCCGACGCTGCCCTCGCCGCTCTTCACCTGCACCTTGACGATGGGCGGCTCGAAGCCGAGTTCGTCCTTGTGCGCCACGATGTCGATGCCGCCGTCCGGGCCTTCGGGCGATACCCGCGTGCGGTAGCCCATGGTGTTGAGCAGATGGGCGACGAATTCGGCGAAGGGGTGGCCCTTCAATTCCTGCGCCAAGCGCTTCAACACAAAATCGCGCGTCGTCTCCTCGATATCCTCCGCCACGGCTGCCACCGATTCATCTTGTGCGACGGGCATCGGTGCAGCCGCCTTGCCTTCCAGTGCCGCGCGGTATTCGTCGGCGTAGTTCTTCACCGCAAACAGGCTCATCGCCGAGCCGATTTCGTAGAGCGCCCCCTGGCTGAAGTGTGTGCGCGGCACCGCCTTGAGCCACTTCACCGCACGCAGGTTCGGATAGGCAGCTTCCGTCTTCGAGTCGTATTCGTAGTCGCCCTCGATCCGGCCCAAATGCACCAGGCGGTCGCGCTTGGACGGATAGATCACCAGGTCGCCCGGTTTCATTTCATGGACGAAGCGGAACAATTGCCCCGCGTTATTGGGAATCGCCCCCGGCTTCGCATCCGGAAACGCCGCGGATACGCGCACCTTGAACGCTTCACGGTCAGCCTTGATGACGGACAGATCGCCCATCTTCGGCCAACCGAGCGCGACGCAATTTCTCTTGAGGAACAGGGTATCGGCATCGCCCGTCTTGCCGGCGTGGATGCCCCAGAGGTTGGATTCGGTGGTTTTCATAGCACTACGCCCTATTTGATTTTGCGAGCCTTGTTTCCGGTGAACTCAATAGCCCGCTGGGTGTGCATGCCTATCGCTGCCTTTTCAGCGAGCCATTGCTTATCTTCGACAGTTGTCTTGAACATGTACAAGCGATTTAGAACCAGCAATTGGATACTGCGACTTGCAACCAAATCATCCTTTGCCTCTTCAATGAGCCGCTTCAACGACTCGCGCGGTATTGCTCTTGGTGAGTCCAAAATGATTCCCAACTCAATTAGCTTGTAGGCTAGCGTACCGTTGCATTTAACAACTTCGCGAATATCTTCCATTAGGCTCTCCGAACTCACGGCTTGCGATGTTCGAAGGATCAACCCGGTTGAGACCATTTGGATAACTGCTGCAACAACTCGCTTTGCGATTGTTCTCCGTTCCTCCTCGTCTACGCATCCTCTCTTATGTAGTTCAGTCTCGATCTCCGAAATTAGGTGATCAGGATTTCGCTCGAGGTAATGGAAAAAGTCTCTAAGTGCCCTCAATGGACCAGCAAATAGCGCATCTATTACGATCGCTTTTCGCTCGCGTGTAATTCGCGAATACTGGTCTTTTAGAATTTGGCCGAGAATTTCGACGGTCTTAAATAAGACTGTGAGTTGAGCAATTAGGCTCAACTCCTCGTGTGCTTCTTCTCTCTCGGCTAGCCCATCGCGCCCATCGTCGAATTGATCTCTCAGCGCGTTCGTTCCTTCCCTATGCTTCTCGGGACTAGCGTCGACGTAAGTAAGCGTCGGAGCATCATTGATAAGCTTTGCGACCTCCTCGGTGTCACCTTTGAACTTGATCGGCTCCCGATTCTTGAAACTGCCACATAGTGGCTGGACGATGCAATTAAGCACGAAGTCATCGGTAGCGTGATGAGCTAAGAACAGAATTGTGTGCGCATGTTCGCGAACATAGAGATGCTTACAACATTTGCCGATATATGCTTGCGTATCAATATCGTTGAGAG
>Ga0073899_10002699_pt1 | contig 15847 bp, 17 predicted proteins | sample KloWWTmetaKNB5Ph_FD_88975 | JGI IMG/M metagenome (GOLD analysis project Ga0073899, IMG submission 88975) | Active sludge microbial communities from Klosterneuburg, Austria, studying microevolution and ecology of nitrifiers - Klosterneuburg... | ecosystem: Engineered > WWTP > Aerobic digester >...
GAGGCGCTCATCGCCCGCATGCCACCGCCCCCGCTCCCTCGCACCCGCAAGACCCCCGTGACGCGCGCGATCGACCGCCTCAAGTTGTGAGCCCAACTGGACCGCGTTGTGGCGGACGCCGGAGCGGGCGTCGCTCCCCTACGACGGGATCACCGCCACGCGGCTCCTGTCGGGCGCGGTTCTCTTCGCGGGCGGCAACACGCCCACCACCTGGCTCTACTGGCACTGACTCAGAAGCCGTACCCGGCCTCGACGCCGAGAGAGAGCGTCGGCACATTCACGGAGCTCGTACCGCTGAAGTGGCTTCGGAAGTACCTCCAACCCAACCCCACGCGAGTCGTCGCGTTGAGCGTGAAGCCCGCGAAGCGATAGCCGCCCACGACACCCGCGCTGCCGAACTCGTAGAGCACCGCGTCCCCCTGCTGCGCCTCCGTCCACCCCGCGTTCACCTGCGGCCCGATGAACCACCGCCCCAGCGAGAGCCGCAGCGTATACATCGCGCGGAGGGTCGTGCCGCTGCCGCCGCCCACGAACGAGCCCCCGCCTTCGAGCGCGAGCACATGCTCCGACGCGTTGCCCGTCCGGTGCACGCCGAGGCCGAGCACCCAGTCGATGCCCGCCACGTCGGACGACAAGTGGTAGCCCGCGGAGGTCCCGAGGTAGAACCCCCAGCGCGCCGCCGTCTCCACCGGCGCGAGGCGCGACCCCACGACCCGGTAGCCAGCGTCCTGCCCGTCGCCCGCGCCGCGCCCGTAGACCGCGAGGGGCACGCCCGTGGTGGCGGTCGAGCACCCCGGGAGCAGCGCCAGGGCGATCACCCACCACCGTCTCTCTTGCATCCGCGGAGCATACTCTCTAGGTTCGTCCGGGTGGGAAGACAGTCGCTGCTGTTGGCGGTGCTCCTCGCCGGGTGCAGCAACACCGTGTGGCAGGCGGAGCTGCGGCGACCGCGGGAGCGCGGCGGCCTCGACCACGAGGCCCCCTTCCTGAAGGTGCACACGCGCGCGGGCCACGTGTTCGCCCTCGCGTCGTGGTCGGTCGACGAGGCCCGGCGCGAGGTGCGGGGCGACGGGATCCACTACGACCTGAACCGCGCGGTGATCGACCGCGGCCCCCAGCGCGTCCCCCTCGACGACGTGGCCATCCTGGAGACCAACCGCCCGCGGAGCGTCGTCAACACCGGCGCGGTGGTGCTCGGCGTGGTGACGGGCCTGTCGCTCGGCGTCAACGTGTTCTGCGCGGTCAACACGAAGGCCTGCTACGGGTCGTGCCCCACCTTCTACGCCGACGACGGCGGGGCCCTTGCCCTGCAGGCCGAAGGCTTCTCGGGCGCGGTCGCCCCGGCCCTCGAGGAGACGGACGTCGACGCGATGCGCGGGGCGCGCGCGGTCGCGGGGCGCGTCGCGGTCGAGATGCGCAACGAGGCGCTCGAGACCCACGTCGTGCGGAGCGTGCGGCTCCTCGCCGTGCCGCGCGTCGGGGGGCGGCGCGTCGTGCGGGCGGGGGGCTCGTTCTACGCCGTGCGCGCGCAGGTGGCGCCGACGGGCTGCGCCGGGCGCGACCGCGACTGCGCCGAGAGCGTCGCCGCGGAGGACGGCCTCGAGGACGCCCCCCGCGTCGACCCGACGGACCTCGGCGCGCAGGAGTCCATCGACCTCCATTTCCCCGCCGGCGAAGGCCCGCGCGGGCTCGTCGTCACGGCGCGCAACAGCCTCGCGGGGACTTTTGTCTTCTACCAGTTTCTCGCCTGGCTCGGCCGCGACGCGGGGGCCTTCTTCGCCTCCCTCGACGGCGGCGCGCCCGACGGCCGGCGCGTCCTCGACGCGATGCGCGTCGGCGCCGACCACGCCCGCATCCGCGTCGAGGCGCGCGCCCCGGGCGGCCCGTGGCTCCCCGCGGGCGACTACGCCGAGCTCGGGCCCATCGCCCGCGAGACGCAGGTGGTCCCGCTCCCGGCGGCGCTCCCCGACGGCACCGTGGACGTCCGCCTCACGCTCACCCGGGGCTTCTGGAAGCTCGACGCGCTCGCCCTCGCCTCGCTCGACGCGGCCCCCGCGCCCGTCCGCCTGGAGCCCTCGCGCGTGCTCCGGCGCGGCGCGGACGTCCCCGACGCCCTCGCGCGCCTGCGGGCGCCGGGCGTCGGCCTCGTCACCTACCCCGGCGACGTCTACACCCTCGTCTACGACGTCGCGGACCTCGGCGACGCGGAGCTCTTCCTCGAGTCGCGCGGGTACTACCTCGAGTGGATCCGTGAATCGTGGCTCCCCGAGCAGAGCGCGGCGGCGGCGGCCCGCTTCCTCGACGACCCGCGCGGCGCGCTGCGGGCCCTGGCCCCCGCGTTCGCGCGCGTCGAGCCCGAGGTCGAGGCCCAGTTCGCAAGCACCCGCGTCGGGGAGCGCGCGTGGTGAAGACCGCCGCGCGCCTCGGGCTGCTGGCCGCGCTCGCCGGGTGCGCCACCGGCTCGCTCGACCGCACCAGGCTGCGCGGAGACCCGCGGGAGGACATGACCGTCGCGGACGTCCCCGTGCGCGGCTTCCCCGTCGCGGTGACCACCACCCACGGGACCGTCGAGGGCGAGCTCCTCGCCGTCGACGCGGGGGCTGTGTGGGTCGAGACCGCCTCGGGGCGCTCCCTCCCCATCCTGCGCAGCGCCGTGACGCGGGTGCGCGTGCAGGTGGAGGACACGCGCGGCGGCGCCTACGGCGGGTGGACGGCCGCGGGCGCAGCGACCTCTGCGTCGCACGGCCTGCTGCTGGTGTTCACCGCGCCCCTCTGGCTCGCCATCGGGACGCCCTCCGCCGTCCTCGAGGCCGCCTCAGGGCGCGCCGACGCGACGCCCGATCGCTTCGAAGCGCTCGCCCCCTTCGCGCGCTACCCGCAAGGGCCGCCCGACGCCCTGATGCGCACCGCGGCCCGGCCCGACACGGCCCCCGCGCCGCTGCGCGCCCCCTGGGACACAGCCCCGTAAGGGCTTCGCAGGAAACTCAGCGTGGGTGGATCGCAAAGAGACGCAAGCCAGGCAAGGAAGGGATGCGACGCGGTACTCCCTGTACCGCGAGCAGACCTGGTGTGGTTGGCATGGTGAATCGAACCGGAGGTGAAAATCCTGTCCCATAGCTGCTGATGCCCATCATCTGACCATCCGCGCACGGCACACAAATCCCGGACGGTCTGGGGGTGTGACCGCGGGCGGTGGGAGGTCTCGATGGTGGCGAGCAAGAGGCGGAGCTACACGGCGGAGCAGCGCGGGGCAGTTCTCGCGGACGTGCGTGCGCATGGCGTGATCGCGGCGGCGAAGAAGCACAAGGTGCCGCAGAGCTGCGTGAGTCGCTGGGCCAGCGTGGCCGGGGTGACCAGGTCGGAGGGCGAAGGACAGACGATGGCGGCAGACGACTCGGTGACGGCGAGCACCAAAGCCATGGCGCACGCGGAGACCGCGGCGAAGGACGGGGAGGGCGAGAGCGCGGACGATGGGGGCGAGGCAGCGGGTGCGGAGGCCAACGGGGGCGAGGAGAAGCCGACGACGGCCCAGAGCGACGCGCCGAAGCCGCGCGAGCAGGCGCGCGAGGAGGTGGGGAAGCCCGCGAGCACGACCGCGAGCGCGACCGCAGGGAGCAAGAGTCGATCGCGCGTCGCCAAGATCTACACCCCGTCGCAGCGGGCGGTGGTGCTCGTGGACGCGGCGAAGGACGGGGTGACGGCGGCGGCGAAGAAGCACAGCATCAGCCGCTTCTCGATCTACGACTGGCAGCGTCGGGTGACCAAGGCGGCGGCCGGAGAGGGGCCGTCGCCGACCAGCGGCCCCGCGGCCAGGGACATCGCGCAGCAGCGGGACGCGGAGATCCTCGAGGAGTGGAAGACGCACCCCGGGCTCGGGCCGAGCCAGATCGTCAACCAGCTCCGGCGCAAGAGCATCAGGGCGGCGATCCACACGGTCCGCCGCGTGATGGAGGACGCGGGGTATCGGCCGCCCAAGGTGGAGCGGCAGAAGCACGAGCGGCGCTACGAGGCGGTGCGGCCCAACCACCTGTGGCACCTGGACTTCGTGCAGCGCTTCATCGGGCGCGAGTCGACCTTCACGCTGATCCTGATCGACGACTTCTCGCGCTATGTCACGGGGCACGGCGTCGACGACGCGGAGCGCGCGGACATGGTCGTCCGCACCTTCGAGGAGGCGACCACGAAGCACGGCCGGCCCGAGCGGGTGATGCACGACAAGGGGTCGGCGTTCTGGTCGTGGAAGGGCATCTCGCGCTTCACCGACCTGCTCACGGAGATGGGCATCGACACGGTCGTGGCCGAGCACAAGGAGTGGAACGGGAAGGTCGAGGTGTTCAACGGCAACCTGCACAAGGAGCTGTTCGACGCGCACCGCTTCTACGACGTGGCCGAGATGCGCCGACGGCTGGAGAGCCACCTCCACTGGTACAACCACGCGCGCACCCACCACGCGCTCGGCGGGCTGCTGGTCCCCGCCGACCGCTACTACGGCCGCGCGGCGGAGGTGCTCGCGCGCATCGAGGCGGGGGCGGGCCGCGACCTCGGCGACGGCCTCGCGCTCCGCGACCGCTGCCTGGAGCTCTTCAAGGTGATCAGCCGCGGCGGCGCGCCGGAGGTCTGGCTGCTCGGGCAGAAGCTGCTCGGGCCGACCACCTGATCGTCACCCCCGCGTGCAGAAAAGTAGTCGGCCCTCGTCGAAGTGAGGCTATGGGGAGTTTGCCAACAAACCCACGCTCACCCGAAAAGGGCCGATGCCCTCCCTACCCCAAACGCTGCTCTCTGTCTGCCCCCTCGTCACGACGGCGCTCCTACTGCTGGCGCGCACGCTCGGTGAGTCGTTCGCGCTGCCCGTGCCGACGGTCGCCCGGATCCTCGCGGCGACCGGGGCGCCGCGCACGAAGCGCTCGACATCGAGGTCTTCGCGGAGGCCATCGAGCTCCCGCTCGGCACGCTCAAGGACTGGCTGCGCAGCCCGACGAGTCTCGCTGCGACGCCCGAGGCCGCGGAGTCCGAGGCCGCTGCGCCCGAGCTCCCCGACGCGCAGGACGCGCAGATGCAGACCGTGCTCGACGCATGGCCGCGCTGGGAGGGGACCCTCCTCGCCTTCTGCAAGCATGTGCGAGAGGCGCTCCACGTCCCCTTTGGACACGAGCTGGTGGCGCGCATCCTCGCCGCCTACGGCCAGCGTCACCGCGCGCGGCGCGGCGGCAGGAGCCCGGACGAGATCGCGCTGCGCGGCGCGTTCCGCACCTTCTTCTCCGGCGCTCAGTGGGTCGGCGACGGCATGCAGGTGTCGGTCGTCGTCGATGACCAGCGCCTCACCTTCAACCTCGAGCTCAACGTCGACGCGCACTCCGGTGCCTTCGTGGGAGTCTCCGTGCGCCGCGAGGAGGACGCCGCCGCCGTCGTCGAGGCCCTGGCCGACGGCGTCCAGACGACGGGCGCTCCGCCGCTCGCCCTCCTGCTCGACAATCGTCCCTCCAACCTCACGCCCGAAGTCGACCTCGCGCTCGGCGACACCCTGCGCCTCCGCGCGACGCCCGAACGCCCTCAAAACAAGGCCCACGTCGAGGGCGCCTTCGGCCTCTTCTCCCGCGTGCTCCCCGAGCTGGTGCTCGAGACGCGTCGCGGCCCCGAGGAGCTCGCGCAGGCCTTCGTCCACATCATCGCCCTGGTCTGGGCGCGCGCCAGCAACCACCGCCCCCGCGCCGACCGCGGCGGACGCTCGCGGGCCGAGATGTATGCCGACCCCGCGACTGACGAGCAGATCGAGGAGGCCCGCCGCGAGCTCCGAGAGACCGCCGAGCGTCAGGAGCTCGCGCGACGCACGCTCGAGGCGCGTCGGCGCCCCGAGGTCCTCACGCTGCTCGACGCCGAGTTCGAGCGACTCCAACTCCTCGACCCCGAGCGTCACATCCGCGTCGCCATCGCGGGGTACCCCCTCGACGCGATCGTCGACGGCCTCGCGATCTTCGACGGCAAGCGCCTCGCGGGGACGCTGCCCGAGGGCGTCGACGCGCGCTACCTCCTGGGCATCGTGCGCAACGTGGCCGCGAAGTCCGAGGGCGAGCACATCGCACGCAGGCTCGTCGAACTGCGCCTCGAAGCCCGCGACAGGATGCTCGCCGCCCTCGTCGCGGCGCGCGACGCCGTCTGCGCCGGCGCGACCGCCCTCGCCGACTGCGTCGACCGCGCACTGGCCACGCCGAGCCCGCTGGAGCGCACCTTCTGGCTCGACTCCCTCGCCGACGTGATCCGCTCAGGCGACCCGGCGCAGCATGCGTCGCTCTACACCGCCGCCGCCCGCCGGATCGAGGCGACCTTCGCGGTCACGCCTCGCGAGCGGCACGACGCCGTCCGCGCGCTCGCCGACCGCGTCGTCGCTCTCGCGTAGCCGCGGCTCACGCCGACTGCACGCGCCGACGCCCCAGCCCCCGCGTGCGGGCATGCTCGCCGAACGACGCAAGCATCGGAAGTCGCACGGCGTCAGCCAACGGCGGCGAGCTGCCACCAGACGATGGAACTCGATCCGAGATTTCTGACTGGTAGGTGATTGACAAGCGCACCTATGTGCTCGACCTCGAGCACGACGTCTCCCTCCGCATCCCCCACGACTTCCGCGACGACGCCCTCGCCCGCATCGTCCGCGTCCTGCGGGAGGCCGGGCTGGGCGAAGGAGAGCTGGTGGCTCGAACACCACCCCAAGCGCAGCGAGGCGGGCGTGCGGGTGCAGGCGTACTTCGTGTTCCTGTGCATGGCGCTGATGGCGGGGTTCCGCGCGCACAAGAGCGCGAGCGACGCCGCGGAGCGGCGCGGTCAGGACACGGGGATCGCGCGCTATCGTCGGCAGCTCGTGTCGAGCAACCGCGATCGGATGCTGGTGATCATCGGTGCGCACTACGCGGTGCTTCGGAGCGCCGAGTTCGCGCTGCTGGTCGGCGTGTCCGTGCGTGATCGGGAGGCGCTCGGGGACACCGTCGAGGCCGTGCTGCGCCGCTACGGGGTCCCGGTCGCCGCGACAAACACCTGCTGACTCGGGTCGACCTCGACGCTCTGCGCGCCGCCAGAGCCAAACCCGCGAGGCCAACCTCGGCACCCGCGACGCCACACCCCGCCGTCCAGGGGGCCCAAAAAACTCCACCTACCCGACGCGCAGAGCGCGTCGGCGCCGCATTGATCCGGTAGCGGAGACGTCTGTCCCCTCCCCGCTGGAGCGCCCCTGAACCGCCGCAGTCAGAAACCTATTCCGAACTCCAGCACCTACCACCCCGCGTTGATTCCGTCGAGCTCGATGGCGGGCCTGGGCCCCACGGGCTGCACCAGCCCCATCTGGGTCGCACCTGAGAGCGCCAGTTTGAGGGTGCCGGCGCGAACGCCACTGCGGAGCTTCATCGTCGGGCGTCGGTCGGTGGGCGCGGTCTTGGTCATGGTGGCAACTCCAATTCTGCGGCGTTTCTGCCGCTGGTTTGGTCGAACGTATCAGGCGGGCCAGTGTACTTCGTGGTGTGGCCATGCGGATCTCTTGCCGCACCACCAGATCTCCGTAGGCTACGTAGAGTTGGTGGTGATGGGAATCGCCTGCTCAAACGCCTGCATAGTCGCCCCCCCGGAACGTGTCAACGATCGTGAGACAGTTTTCGGTCGAGTTTACTGAAGCACCTCCTCTTGCGCGGGGGTCGTACCCCCGCACCCCGGGTTCCTTGGATCCGCAGGACGGCGACCCGTCCTACGTCCCTGCGGAACTCTTCTTCGGCGGGTTGATCCGCGCCGCGGTGGGTGGGCGTTGGGTGGATAAGGCATCCAACGCCCCTCGTCGCCAAGACCGTGGCCCCTCCGCCCGACCGATGCCGCGCATAACGAGGAGGGCTACCCCATCGCGACGGGGAACATCGAGGGCGCGTGCCGCTACCTGATCCGCGATCGGATGGACATCACGGGCGCTCGCTGGACCACCGCCGGGGCCGAGGCGATGATCCAGATCTGCGCGCTCCACAAGTCCGGCGACTGGCGTGAATACTGTGGGTTTCACTTCCACAGGGAACATCTGCGCAGCTACCCCGAGGTCAAGATGGTCGCGTGATGCGAGGCTCGCCGGAGAAGAGCCACACCCCGCACCATGAGCACGACCATCACCGAGACCTCCGAGTACGCCCAGACCGCCCTCCCGACCCGCGCCCAGGACGGCGAGACCATCTACATGGACGCGGGCATCGCGCCCCTCTGGACGCTGTTCTCCCGCCTCTTCAACCGCACCGCACACCACGAGGCGGCGCTCACCGCACCTCGCGTGGAACGGCGACTTCAGCGTCGACGCGGGCGGGAGCAACAGCTCCTTCACCGTGCACATCGGGGGCATGACTGGCGTCAACATCTACGGAGCGAGCGCGTCGAAGGTGCTGGCCTACGCCGGAAACACCATCGGCGCCGCGCAGATCGAAGGGGGCGGCAACCTCGCGAACAGCACCTGGTACTACGTCTATGCGCGGAACAACTCCGGCACGATCGCCTTCGAGATCAGCACCACCGCGCCCGACGGCCCCCGCGCCATCAAGAGCGGCGACGCGACCCGGCGCTACCTCGGGTGCTTTCCCACGCTTTCGACAGGCGCTCCGGTGCCGCTGCGTGCAAGCCGGGGGCGGTACGTGTACGACGTGGGAGGCTCGGCCCTCGCGGACATGGCCGTGATCACGACGGGAACAGCCACCACGTACGCGTCGGTGCCGTGCTCGGCGCTCGTGCCGCCGCACTCTCGCGTCGCCACCCTCAACGTGCGCGGCACGTTGGATGCGGGCGGCGGTGTCCTCGCATCGGCCGTCGAGGTGCAGAGCTACGGCTCGACCGGGGCGCTGTCGCACGTCCTCTACAACGGCGCAGGTCCCGCCTTCGCGACGCTCGGCGCGGTCTTCGAGGTCGTGCTCGATTCATCGCAGCGCGCGCAGTACAAGGTCAATGGCGGGGGCGACGCCCCCGCTGCCGACATCTACGTCACCGGCTTCTGCGAGTAGGTCAGGGGCGATAAGCGCGCGGGGGTGTCAGCCACGACGCCCCGGGGACGAAAGCGCGAACCGTCACCGGAGCGATCGTGGCTTCGCCCGCTGGCATCTGCATGCCGCCCGAGGACTGCGTCAGCCGCACACGCACCGAAGGCAGCGTCACCTCGGCGCGCTCCTGCGTCAAACCGACCACTCGCGCTCCCGCCGCGAAGAGCGGGGCGGACGGAAGAATGCTCCCGCCCACAGTGCCGTTTCGATAAAAGGCGTAGCACTGCGAGTCGTAGGTTCCTCCGTCGCCGCCTGTCCTAGTGATGATTGTCCCGTCGGTGCGCGCATGAACGTCGCACTGGACTGTCACCGAAGCCCCGTCGGTGAGGCGGTAGGAGGCATTCGCGGTGATGGTCACGAACGCCGTCCCGTCGTCAGCACGCGTCGGCACCACCCCCACCGTCGCCGTCGAGAAGTCCGCGACGGGCATCACGGCGGCGCCTCCCCGATCCACCGCACCGCCGCTGAACGTGTACTCGGGCCGCGGCGGCGGAGGGCAGTTGCACGTCGGAACGCCACCGTCACCCGGCGGCCCTCCGTCTGCTGGCGGCACGCCTCCGTCGCCGCCCGCGTGCGCGTCGGGCGTTTCCGCGTCGATCACGTCCTGCAGAGCGTCCACGATGGCGTCCCGTACGTCTGCGAGCATCCCTGCGTCACCCGGCGGCGTCACCGGCGCCGAGCCACACGCGACCATCACGACATGGAGCGCGAGCGCCCCCAGCATCGAGCCCACCGCAACCCGTGTTCTTGGTCCCATACCCTCGACGCTACCCCAGCTTCCCGCGGAGGGAAGCTCCCAACCCTAGCCAAACTGATCCCGTTCAACCTGATTATGTTGTACGGTACCGGCATGTCCGCGACCGCCCACTCCATCCCGCCGCCGATCGACGCCACGGCCCTGCGTGCGGCCCTCTCCGACATCCCCGGCATCGACGAGGTCCGCCTGGTCCGCGGGACCGTGTGGGTCATCGTCGACGACGTCGACGTGGACCGTGATTGCGCCCTCTCCGGCACCCTCGCCGAGACGCTCCCGGCGGAGGTCGAGTGGCACACGGCGCCCCGCTCCCGCCTGCACATGGTGCCCGATGGCGACCGGCTCGACTGACCTCTCGCCCGCGGACCACTTGCGCCTCGCACGGGAGTTCCTGGACTTCGGGGCGCGCCTCGCGGCGGCAGACGCCCCGGACGAGACCTCCCTCGGGTGGGCGGTCACCGCCGCCTACTACGCGTCGCTGCACGCCGTGAGCGGGTACTTCCTCGCGCGCCACGGCGAGCGGCCCGGGTCGCACGTCGAGCGGGAGCGCCTCCTGCACGACCGCCGCTACCCGGAGTTCGGCAAGCAGGACCGCGAGGACTACTTCGGGCTCAAGAACGCCAGCGAGCGGTCGCGCTACCTGGGGGTGCCCACCACGGTCCTGCACCACACCCTTTACCGCCAGCGCGCCGAGCGCCTCGTCGCCAAGTGGGGCGACCGGGCCGGGAAGGCCGCGTCGTGACCGCGCCGAAGTAGAAGGCCCCTGCGAAGGTGGCGGGCCGCAAGAAATCGCTGCTCTCCAAGGTCGGCGACGACGCCATGCGCGCGGCGCTCCTCCGCACCCTCGTCGAGAAGGACTGGAACCTCACGGCCGCGTCTACCGCGCTCGAGATGGCCGGGCCGGGCAACGTGCTCCGCTCCATCAAGATGCTCGGGCTCGTGAAGGAGTACGAGGCGGGGTATAGGGCATCCGATGGCCCTGCCCGTCAGGCGCCCCCGCCGCGCCCATCCCATGCCCCGCGGGTGTGCTCGCTCGGGGCGGCGAGTGTACACCGGGCGCATCGCGGAGGGAGAGGGCCCCGGTGTCACTCCAGGCGCTGCGGGATCGCCGCGAGGCGATGGAGGCGCCGCCTCCCCATCGATTGGTGTAGGTTCTACGGGTCATCTCTCGCTACCCATGAGGTCCGTCGATGAGGTTCGTTCATCTCCCGTTGCTGGTCGCTGTGAGCGTTTCATGCGCGTCCACTGTGGTGTCGGCGCGCGGCGACGGCGGCGCGGCCGTCGACGCACCCGCCGCCCCCGACGTTCGCACGGCGGACGCCGTCGACGGGTGCGCGTGTCTGCCGTGGTCGGCGCGGCTCAACGCGGGCGGCGGCCTCCTCGGCGTTGGCGTCGAGGTGGTCTTCGGGGCGTGCGGCGAGGTCCGCGTCGAAAGCGATTTCCCTCCTGGGACCATGCGGAGCTGCGCCGCGGTGTTCGCCCCCTGCGCCGGCGGTCCCACGCGCCTCGAAGACGTGGGCCGTGTGCTGGCAGAGTCGGGCGTGGCCGCCCTCCCCCCGAACACCCAGCGCTACCTCGGTTCAGCCGATTTTCCCGACCTCCCGTCGACCACCTTGACGATCAACGGGCGCTCGGTCCAGTTCTCCATGGACTGCACACGGAATGACCAGCCGACGTGTGCGCCAGTCCCGCCGGAGGTGCACCGCGCGGTGGATCTCCTCACCGAGATCGCCAATACGATACTCGGCTCCCCTTCGTGTCACCGCGGGGGCTGAGGCGGGTCGGAGGTAGGGCAAACAAGGCCCCGCCGCACTGACGCGCGAAGAGCGCCTCGCCGTCGCCCGACGCGAGGCGGGCGGGGTGGTCCCACGCCGAGGCGCACGCGCTCGCGACGACGACGAACCCGAGCGACCACCGCACGACGGAAGGCTGGAGGGAGGGCATCGCGAGACGCGGCGGAGCCTACAACGACACACCGCCGAGTCGAAGGGCCCACGACGGCAACGCTGCGCGCAGCACCAACACTGCGCGCAGTACAGCGAGAGTAGACCGAACATCCCATTGCGCGAGGCATCGGTCGAGCTGCTGGGCGGCGGTCTCGACGAGGCGCCTCGCGGAGGTGAAGAGGGCGATGGGCGAGCACCCGGGGCAGGATCGCCGCGCGCTCTGGTAGCATCGCACCATGCGCCCTCGCCTCATCATCCCCCCCACGCTCCACGTCGTCGCCGTGGCCCTCTCCGCCTGCGGCAACACCGCGGCACCTCCGGCGGACGTCGTGCCCACGGACGTGGCCGCCGACCGCGCCGACGCGATGACCGACACCCCCGCCGAGGCGGCCTCCGATGCCTGCGTGCTCCCGGACTCCGACCCCTTCGGCCCGCAGCCCGGCTTCGCCTGCGCGCGGGCCCTCGACGCGGGCGCCGCCGTGCGCTGCCCCGACCGCCGCGTGTGTACGATGGCGGAGTGCGGCGGCGGGTGCGAGGCGTGTCAGTCGACGCTCTTCTGCATCCCCGACACGCTGCCCGACGGCGGGCGCCCCGACGGCTGCGCGCAGAACGTCACCTGCGACCCCGACGCGTGCGGCGCGGGGTGCCGCGCCGTCGGTTGATGAGCTCACGGGCGGCCGGTCGGCCGTCACGACCCTGACGTTCTCACAGCGATGCTACGGCCACGGAGCGACGCCGATCCGCCCGGATCCCAGCGCCAATCTCTCCGCGGCGGCGTCGGGCGGGTGCCGGGGGCGCCGTGGCGGACTCCCTCGGGTCGCGGTGGACGTTGGCCCGTAGAGTCTGCGACCTTCGCGCGCCATGGCAGTGACGAAGAAGCGCCCCCCCGCCGATCCCACCCGTGACGTCTGCGCGGTCGGCGCGTACGTCCTCGGGCTCACCGCCATCCCTGCCGGTCGCCTCGTCGCCTCCACGATGGCGTCCTCTGGCGGGGGCACGTGCGGCGACCAGGTGACCCTCTGGGACGCCGCCACGGGGGCGCCGCTCGGCCGCTTCGGCACGGGCAACGGAGGCGTCTGCTGGCAGGCCGCGCTGAGCCCCGACGGCCGCCACGTCGCCGCCGGCTTCGGCGACTGCACCTTCCGCGTGTGGGACCCGCGCACCGGCGAGGAGCGCCTGCGAGAGAAGCTCGGCGGGATCGCCGCGTCGGTGAGCTGGTCGGACGACGGGCGCCTGGTGTTCGCGGGCAACTGTGGCGACCACACGGTGCGCCTCTGGGACGTCACCTCGGGCGCGGTGGTGGCGCAGCGCAAGGCGCCGCGGGCCATCACCTGGTTCACGGCGATGGCCGGCGACGCGCGCCGCGCGGCCTCGGGCAACGCGGACAAGCTCGTCCACCTCTGGGACCCGCGCGCTCCCGCCGTGGTCGCGGCGCTCGCGGGGCACAGCGGGAAGATCCTCGGGCCCGCCTTCTCGCGCGACGGCGCGCGCCTCGTGTCGGCCTCGCAGGACAAGACCGCTCGCGTGTGGGACGTGGCCGACGAGCGCTGCGTCGCGACCCTCGCCGGGCACACGAAGCCGGTGATCGGCGTGTGCTTCACGGGAGACGGCGCGGCGGTGACGGCCTCCGCCGACGGGACCGTCCGCGTCTGGCGGGGTCCGGGCTACGCCGACGTGCGGGTGTTTCACCTCGGCGACACGTCGGCGGACTGCGTGGCAGCGATCGGCGGCGAGGTGTTTGTCGGGTGCAGAGACGGGGTGGTCCGGGCGTTTACGGCGTGACCGGGAGTCCAGGCGAAGTACTGGGCGGCGGAGTCGCAGGTGGGCGCCCGCGGCTGCGCCCTCACGACCGCCCGAGCGACGCGATGATCGCCGTCGCGGTGTCGTACCGGGACCATCGGGGCGTCGAGGGCGCGGGCCCGCGCAGCGTGATGCCGAGCAGCAGGGCCGCGCGATACTCGGGGAGGGCGGCCTCCGCCTCCTCGAGGAGCGCGCAGTTGAATTTGTAGTGGTGGACGTCCGCGCCGGCGCGCGCCACCACGACGTCGGGCCACGCCGCGATCACGTCGGCGGTCGCCCCTCCGCCAGAAAAATACGCGGCGAGCGCGCGCGCGGCGTCGACGCGGCCGCCGGCGAGCGACGCGAGCGCGGCGGGCAGGTCGGGCGCGGCGCCTGCCTGCCGACGCCAGGATGCCACCAGAGCTCCACCTTGAAGGGGGTGGTCCTGAGGCGATGAGTGGTACAAGCGCCCGCGACCCCGATGACCGCCCGCACCTCCTTCGTGATCGTCGGCGCGAAGGCCAGCGCGTCGCCCGACTTCCGCCTCGACGACCTCCCCGGCACCAGCGGGCGCCTCGACGTCCTCCTCCGCTGCGGGCGCGCCGCGCTCTGCGTCTCCCACGGCGTCCGGCGCGACGTCGTGGTGTACCTCGTGCTCCTCGGCGGCCCCGCGGCGCCCCGTGTGCTCCGCGTCACGGGTGCGGACGTGCGCTTCCTCCGCCCCGACGAGCGCAGCCTCGCCACGCTGGTGAAGAAGTCCCTCGCGGCCCCCCGGGAGGACGCGGGCTTCGTCACCGTGCGGCCCGGGATCGCGGTCGCGGACGGGGGCCTCGACGCCGCGCTCGACGACCTCGGCGCCTCGACCCTGTGGCTGCTCGACGAGGGCGGCGACGACCTCCGCGACGTCGCGCTCGACGGCGGCCCCGCGGCCTTCATCGTCGGCGATCACACGGGCCTCGACGCCGCGACGCTGGAGTCCCTCAGCCTGCGCTCCGTACGACGGGTGCGCGTCGGGCCGGTGAGCGTCCACGCCGACGACGTCGTGGCGATCGTCACCAACGAGCTCGACCGCCGGGCGGGCTTCGAGGGCAGGTTCCTCGACGCGCTCGGCGCGGTGGCGTTCGTCCCGTAGCTACCTGCAGAGGTCGGGCATCGGCGGAGGCGGCCGCGGGAAGCTCGCCGTCGCCAGCGCCGCGAACCGGCACTGACGGTCGTCCGCCTGGCAGCCCGCCTGGCTCACGCAGCTCCCGTCGGCCTCCATGCGCTGGCACCGGCACGCCGCGTCGCCCGGGGCGCACACCTCGACGAGCTCCATCATCCCCTCGTCCTCGTGGTTGAGCTTGTGGCAGTGGGTGACGAAGCGACCGGTGAAGGCGCGGAAGTTCATCATCACCTGGCGCGGCCGGTCGTCGATCTGGACCCAGAAGGTGTCGCGCCAGTGGGGGAAGTTGGGCTCCTTGTTCGAGTCGTTGGCGCACACGAGGAAGGGGTTGATGTGGATGTGGAAGGGGTGCCCGTCAGCCGCGACGATCTCCCACCTCTCGCTGTCGCCCACCACCGCCACCCGGTCGCTCCGGTAGTTGCGGAAGCGCCGGTCTTCGAAGCTCCGGCAGTTGATGTTGGGGGCGGGGCACTGGCACACCGGCGCGCCCGCGTGGGGCGTGTGCGGGCCCGCGGGCGGCGTGCACGCGCCCCCCGTGGAGAGCGCCCGCGCCGAGCCCGTGGGGATGGGCGTGGTGAGCAGCGACACGCGCTGGTGGATGCGCGTCACGGACTCGCAGCTCACGGTGGTCATCGCGCCGTCGACGCGGCCCGTCCAGGTGGTGGGCGGCGCGTGCGAGGCCACCGTCGCCTCGGGCGGGAGCTGCGTGGTGGTGGGCGTCCGGCCGGCGCGCACCTCGACGATCGCGATGACGCTCCCGAGCGGGTCGAAGGGGCGCCTCCCGACGAGGCAGAGCGTCTGCGGCGCCGTCGGCATCTGCACGAAGGAGTCGATGCGGTAGCCCGGCGACACCCACGCCGTGTCGTTGCGGTAGTAGCGGGGCATGGTGATCCCGTCGCGCGCGTACTGCACCAGCTCGACGCGCCGCGTGATGTCGAAGCGCTCGCAGTTGGCGTCCAGCCCGGGGTGGAGCTTCATCCCCATCTCGTCGGGCGTCCCGGCGTAGATCATCCGCCACCGCTCCACCTGGCCCGGCGCCGTGATGAGCCGCGGCTTCAGCTTGCCGTTGAGCACCATGGGCATCCCCTCGGTGACGGAGAGGAAGTTGTTCACCGAGAGGTTGGCGGCGGTGCACGCCTCGCCCTGCGCGAGGGGGCGCGTGTGC
>Ga0073899_10002700_pt1 | contig 15841 bp, 15 predicted proteins | sample KloWWTmetaKNB5Ph_FD_88975 | JGI IMG/M metagenome (GOLD analysis project Ga0073899, IMG submission 88975) | Active sludge microbial communities from Klosterneuburg, Austria, studying microevolution and ecology of nitrifiers - Klosterneuburg... | ecosystem: Engineered > WWTP > Aerobic digester >...
ATGGTGGCCGAAGGGGTGGAACCCACGCTGATCGAAAATGCCGCGAAACTCCTCGGTCTGCCGCTCGGCCCCCTGCAACTCGTGGACGAAACTTCGATCGACCTTGGGGTGAAGATCGCCAAGGCCACGCGCTTGGCGATGGGCGATGCCTATCCCGACGGCGCGGTCGACCCGGTGCTTTTCGCCATGGCCGATCAGGGACGTCTCGGCCGCAAGGCCAAAGCCGGCTTTTATGCCTATGACGACAAGGGCGACCGGCTTGGCCTGTGGGATGGGCTGGAAAAAGCCTGGCCCCAGTCCGACGACCAGCCCGGCCTGACCGAAGTGCAGCACCGCCTGCTGATGGTCCAGACGCTGGAGGCCGTCCGCGCCTATGAGGAAGGCGTGCTGGAAGACATCCGCGAAGGCGATGTGGGCGCAATCCTCGGCTGGGGCTATTGCCCCTGGTCAGGCGGCCCCTTCGGCTGGCTCGACATCGTCGGCGCCGCCCGCGCGGTCGAAATCTGCGACGGGCTGGAAGCCCGCCACGGCGCGCGGTTCAAGGCCCCGAAGCTTCTGCGCGACATGGCAGAGAAAGGCGAGAGCTTCTACGGAAAGGCCACGGCAAAAGCGGCCTGAGGGGAAAACCGGCCCCCCGTTTGCGGCGGGAGCCGGCACCGTCCCTGACAGGTGGGGTCGGTTGAGGTCCGGTATTGACATAATTCCATACATCTAGAATACTCGATTTATGGAAAAGATGGACTGCATATCCGCCTTAGGCGCCCTTGCCCATGAAACGCGCCTCGATGTCTTCCGCTGTCTGGTCAAGGCCGGGCAGGATGGCCTTTTACCAAGCGAAATCAGCCAGACTCTCGGCGTCCTGCAAAACACCTTGTCGACCCACCTTGCCATCCTGCACCGGGCCGGCCTGGTGACGAACCGGCGCGAGGGTCGCACGATCCGATATCTGGCCGACATGGACGGAATGCGCCGCTGCCTTGGGTATCTGATGGAAGATTGCTGCGGCGGGCGCCCCGAACTATGCCAGCCTGTCATTCGTCAACTCGCCTGCGCCTGCTGAGGGGTCATCATGTCCAAAACCTATAATGTGCTGTTTCTATGCACCGGAAACTCGGCCCGTTCGATCTTGGCCGAAGCCATTCTTGAACGGGAAGGTCTTGCGAAATTCAAAGGGTTCTCGGCCGGATCGAAACCAAAAGGTGAAGTTCACCCCTATGCGCTCGATCTGCTGATGAAGCTGGGCCATGACACGAGCGACCTGCGCTCGAAAAGCTGGGACGAATTCGCCCTACCCGGCGCGCCGACGCTCGATTTCGTGTTCACCGTCTGCGATCAGGCAGCGGCGGAGGAATGCCCCTATTGGCCGGGTCAGCCGATGACGGCTCACTGGGGCCTGCCCGATCCGGCGGCCTTTGTCGGCAACGAGGCAGAGAAGCGCGTGGCATTCCTCGATACCTACCGAATGCTGCGCAACCGCATCTCAATCTTCATAAGCCTTCCCTTCGGGGCTCTCGACCGTCTGACCTTGAAAAAGCACCTCGACGAGATCGGTCAGTCCGACACTGTGGCATGATCCGGCAGATCGACCAGCACCGCCCTCATCGATCGAAGCGATAGCCGAACCGAGCGATATCCTCGGCGCAGATTTCGGCGACGAGCGCCGCGTCGTGATCAGAATAAAGGCCCCGCCAGTCGCGGGGCCTTTCGCTTTCATTGGCGCGCGGCAGAGGGGTCAGGCGAAAGCCCAGATGCGCCTCGAACGGCGCGAGATCTTCCTCGATCGCCTCGATCCGCGCGCAAAGGGTCGCTCGGTCCCTTCCAGATGCGTCGCGCGTATAGGCCGAGACGGGATGCGCCCGAAAGGAAGTTTTGGTAAGAGGATTGTTCAGGAACCCACTGAAATCAATCGATTTTGCCAAACCAACCGCCGGGTGATCGAAACTTTGCCCCCGCAGCCAGTGATAATAGCTGACCAGCTGGTCCCAGGGGTTGCGCACCAGGGTCAGGATAAAAAGCTCCTCCAGCTCCGCCGCGCTCACGATCCCGCCCAGATCGGCCAGCGTCGAATGTTTCCACAGCCGCCCCGCCCCGCTCAGATCCCGCTGCCGCCCGGCGCGGGCGCGGCCCTTGGGCGTATCGGACAAAATGACATCGTCCTTCATCGCCCGGGCCTCCAGCGCCAGCGTCAGCGCCGTGCCCCCGGTCTTGGGGATATGCACGAACAGATAGCGCCGCCCGCGCGACAGGATCATCGCCCTACCGCGACCGGGCGGCGATGATCAGCCCCGCCGCGAAGATCAAGACGATGCCAACGGCCGCCTGCATGCTGATCACCTCGCCCCACAGCGCCCAGGTCCAGAAGGCGCTCATCGGCAAGATCACATATTCGAAGACCGCGACCCGGCTTGCATCAGCAATCTGATAGGATTTCACCATCAACCCCACGCCCAGAAGCGACCCAGCCGCCTGCACGAAGGTCCAAAAAAGGAAGCTGCCCGTCGGCCAGACCGCGCCGCGCAGGACAAAGCCGTCCGCCCCCTCGGGCACGGCGGGCTGCCAGAGCGCCAGCAACGCCATGCCGATCAGGCCCAAAGCCCCAAGCGCCAGGAAAAACCCCAAGAGCAGCGTTTCCGCACTTTCGCCCTCGCACCATTCCTGGGTGGCGATATTGCCCATAGCATAAAGCGCGCCCGCCACAATCGGCAGGACCAGCGCGGGCGTCACTGCCGTTCCCGGCCCGATGCCCAGAACCAGCATCGCACCCACGAACCCCACCGCCACGGCAAGGATGCGGAAGGGGCCGATGCGGTGGCCATAGACGAAGCGCGAAATCAGCAAGACGAAGATCGGCGCAGTAAACAGCCCCGCCGCCACCTCCGCCACCGACAGAAAGGCCAGGCAGCCGAAATAGATCACCATCGTGCAGCCATGGATCAGGCTGCGCGCCAGAACCGCACGCCCGTTGCGCGGCCGCAGACGCAGCCCCAGAGGCACAGCCAGAACCGCCAGAATCAGCACGGCAAAGGCGGTGCGCGTCGCATGAAACTGCCAAAGCCCGCCATCCGCCGCGATCTGGCGCACGAAATTGTCGGTAAAGGCGATGATGAACGCATAGACCAGAATGAAGCCCGCCGCGATCAAGGTGCGGTTGGCCGGCAAGGGTCGGGCAACAGGGGTGACGGTCATGAAGGCTCCCGCGTCGGATTGGGGCTATGAGAACCCCAGCATCTGATTAATCATGTCTGCCAGCGACATTCCAGAAGGGGAGAGGGACGGATGGGCTGGCTTCAGGATGAAACGGGGCTCGATCGGTGCGCCGCCAACCATGTGCCTCTGACCCCGCTTTCGCTCTTGGCACGGGCGGCCGATGTCTTTCGCGACCGGACCGCGCTCGTCGACGGACTGGCCCGTTACAGCTACGGCGAACTGCACGCGCGGGTCAGCCGTCTTGCGTCGGCCCTCGCTCAGTCGGGCATCCGGCCCGGCGATGTGGTGGCCACCCTTCTGCCCAATGTCGCCGCACATGTGGAGGCGCATTTCGGCGTGCCTGCCGCGGGCGCGGTGCTGAACGCGATCAATACGCGGCTCGACAGCGATACGGTCGCCTATATCCTCGGCCATGGCGGCGCCAAACTCCTGCTCGTTGACAGCACGCTGCTGCCCCTGGCCGAAGAGGCCATCGCCCGCATGGACGGCCCCGCCCCGCTGATCATCGAGGTCGCGGACAGATCCGCAGGCCAGACGGCCAGCGGCCGCCATCGTTCCTATGATGATCTGCTCGCCAGCGGCGATCCCGCCGCGCCCTGGATCCTGCCGCAGGACGAATGGGAAAGCCTCGCGCTCAACTATACCTCCGGCACGACCGGCCGTCCCAAGGGCGTCGTCTATCACCATCGGGGCGCCTATCTGATGGCGATGGGCACGGTGATCAGTTGGCGGCTCGCCGGCCACCCGGTCTATCTCACCATCGTGCCGCTCTTTCACTGCAACAACTGGTGCCACACCTGGCTGATGCCTGCACTCGGCGGCACCATCATCTGCTGCCGCGACATCACCGCCCGTGCCATCTACGCCGCCATCGCCGATGAAGGCGTCACCCATATGGGCGGCGCGCCCATCGTCCTGAACATGCTGATCAACGCCAAGGCCGAAGACCGCCGCCCCTTCTCTCATGTGGTCGAAGTCTTCACCGCCGGCGCCCCGCCAGCCGCCGCAACGCTCGCCGCGATCGAACCTTTGGGCTTCAACGTGACCCAAGTCTATGGCCTGACCGAAACCTACGGTCATGTCACCGAATGCCTGTGGCGCAGCGAATGGGAAAGTGAGGGGGCGGAGGCCCGCGCCGCCCTCAAGGCGCGCACCGGGGTCGCGATGCCGATGATGGAAGATATTGCCGTCCACGGCCCCGACCTGCGCCCCGTCCCGCGCGACGGGGTCACGACCGGCGAGATTGCCATTCGCGGCAACTGCGTGATGAAAGGCTATTACCGCAACCCGGAGGCCACGCGCGAGGCCTTCACCGGGGGCTGGTTCCGCTCCGGCGACATCGCGTTCCAGCATCAGGATGGCTATATCAAGATCACCGACCGGGCGAAGGACATCATCATCTCGGGCGGCGAGAATGTCTCCTCGGTGGAGGTCGAAGGCGCCCTGATGCATCATCCGGCGGTGCTTCTGTGCGCCGTGGTCGCCAAACCGGACGACAAATGGGGCGAAGTGCCCTGCGCCTTCGTCGAATTGAAGGATGGCGCCCAGGCAACGGAAGCCGAACTGATCGCCTTCGCCCGCGCGCGCCTCGCCGGGTTCAAGACCCCAAAATCGGTGATCTTCGGCGACCTGCCCAAAACCTCTACCGGCAAGATTCAGAAATTCGTCCTGCGCGACCGGGCGCGTACGACCTGACAGGCCGCAACCGACTGCCCACCTCGCCCCTCATTTTCTGTCTCAAAATATCCCGGGTGGGTGCGGGAGGGCAGAGCCCTCCCGCCGGGTCGCCCCTCGGGGGCGAAACAGACAAAGCCACCGCATTCAAAGGCTTCGATTGTTCGCCACCGAAAGCTTCGCTAAGGTCCGCCCTGTAGAAGAAACGAGCAGTACCAGCCCCATGACGGCGCTCAGCGAATATCAGCGTCTGGAATGCCCCGGCCTCTGGCGCGAAAGCCCTCAGGCGCAGCGGCGCGATGTGATCGTCACATTCGGCGATGCCACGATCATCTTGCGCGAAAGCCCCAGCGAACGGGCGCTGACCCATTGGTCGCTGCCCGCAGTGATCCGCCTCAACCCCGGCAAGATGCCCGCGCTGTTCGGTCCCGGCTCCGGCGAGGGCGAAGAGCTGGAGATCGACGACGAAACCATGATCGCGGCCATCACCAAGGTCCATGCGATCATCGCCGCCCGCCGCCCCCATCCGGGCCGTCTGCGCGGCGTGCTCCTTCTGACTGCGGCGGGCGTCATGCTCGCGGGCGCGCTTTTGTGGCTGCCCGGCGCGCTCATCGCCCACACCGCCCGCGTCCTGCCCGCCACCACACGTTCCGAAGTCGGCCAGGCGATCCTTGGCGATCTGCAACGGCTGACCGGCAGCCCCTGCGCGGCGCCGGACGGCGCGGCGGTCCTGCAAACCTTCTCCGACCGGCTTATTGGCGGCACCGGGCACATTGTCGTCCTGCCCGAAGGGCTGAAGGGGGCGCTGCATGTGCCGGGCAACACCATCGCCATCGGTCGCGCGCTGATCGAAAACCACGACACGCCGGAGGTCAGCGCAGGCTTCGTGCTGGCCGAACGTCAACGCGCGGCCCTCACCGACCCGCTGCCCCCCGCACTCCGCTATGCGGGCTTCCGGGCGGTCTTTCACATCCTGACCACCGGCGAGGTTCCCGCCGATGCCTTCCGTGGCTACGGCGAGACGCTCCTGAAAGCCGATCCCACGCCCCTCGACCCCGGCGCCCTCCTGAAACGGTTCGCGGACGCTGGCGTCGGCAGTTCCGCCTATGCCTACACGCTCGATCCCAGCGGCGAAACCACGCTCCCCCTGATCGAGGCCGACCCGTTCGGCGACGCCCCCCCGCCCCAGCCACTTCTGACCGATACGGACTGGGTAGCCCTTCAGGGCATCTGCGCGAGCTGAAGCCCGAGCATCAAATCTAATAACGCCTGCAACAGTGGGTCGCGCCTGACCCGAGGGGCGCGTCATCGCGCCCGCCTGGGGGCGGGTCGGGCGCGGCCCGGTCGCTTGGGGCGACCGGGCGGGATCAGGTCTGGTGGCCCGAGCCGCCCTTCAGGGCCGGCCGAACAAGTCGCCGAACCCCGCCTCCCGCAGCAACGCCACGGCCTGCGCAAAGGCCTCTGGCTCCTCAAACGGACCGGCCAGCACTGCCTTCAGCCGCCCGCCCTTCACCGAAAGCGTCGCACGCGGCAGATCAAGCTCCGCCAGCCGCGCCAGCGCCCGTTCGGCATTGGCCGGATCGGCGAAGGCACCGACCTGAATCCAGCGGCCGGTCAGAACCGCAGCCTCTTGGGCGCGCCCGGTCGTCCGCGCCGCTGCCTTGCCCGCCGGTTCTGCCGCCGCCACAGGCGCCTCCGCGACCGCCTCTGCCGGCGACGGTACCGTCGGTTCAAGCCCGCAGACCGGCACCCCATCGGCCCCGATCCGCGCCACCCACAGGACGGTGCCGCTCAGCACCGCGCGCTGAAAGGCGCAGCCTTCGCTGTCAATATAGCTGCGCCCCACATAGTCCGCGCCCGGCTCTTCCGCCGGGCCAGCCTCTGCCACCCCCGGCCCCGCCAGCAGGACCAGCCCGATCAGACTGCGGATGACAATCCTCATGCCCGCCCCACTTTCCGCCATTGGCCCGTCACACTCGCCCGTCACTTGGTGCCGAACATCCGGTCGCCCGCATCGCCCAGACCCGGCACGATATAACCATGATCGTTCAGATGACTGTCGAGCGCCGCCGTCACGATCGGCACATCGGGGTGCGCCTCGCGCATCCGCGCCACCCCTTCGGGGGCGGCCAGCAGGCACATGAAGCGAATGTTCGTGGCCCCCGACTTCTTCAGAAGATCAATCGCCGCGACCGAGGAATTGCCGGTCGCCAGCATCGGATCGAGCGCGATGGTCAGGCGGTCGCGCAGATCCGGCACCTTGTAATAATACTGCACCGGCTGAAGCGTCTCGGGGTCGCGGTAGAGCCCGACAAATCCCACACGTGCCGCCGGAATCAGTTCCAGCACCCCGTCCAGCAGCCCGTTTCCGGCGCGCAGGATTGAAATCAGCGCCAGTTTCTTGCCGTCGATCGTCGGCGCATCCATCTCACACAAGGGCGTCTCGATCCGCTTCGTGGTCATCTCCATCTCGCGGGTGATCTCATAGGCCAGAAGCTGGCTGATCTCGCGCAGAAGACGGCGGAAGGAATTGGTCGACGTGTCCTTCTCGCGCATGATCGAAAGCTTGTGGCTCACAAGCGGATGCGTAACGACGGTCAGATGCTGGTTCATGTCTTTCCCCGGGGGCGCGTGCAGCAGTTTCCCCCGAGGCCTGAACCATCATCCCCGCCGCGTCAAGCCTTGGCCGCGTCAGTCGGCGCAGATCAGATCGAGCGGCTGGACGGTGAACGGCCTTGGCCCTTCGTTCGTCAGCGTGTCGGTGCCGTTGATATAGACCTGTCGGACACAGTTCCCGGCGCGCACTTCGAACAGATCCTCCGAAATCCAGCGGATTTCGGTGATCGGGCGGCCTTCAAAACCCGCCAGAACGGCGGGGTCGGCCAGGATCGCCGACAATTCGCGCTGACGTTCCAGATCGGGTGCAAGGGCCGCCAAGGCCGGGACCGCAACCGCGATCACGAAGGGAAGGGATGGAAAAAAATATTTGAACATAGGGAAAACCTGTCGGATCAATGATCACAGGTTGCGCCCCCGGCGGCTTTCCCTCAAGTCAGCTATTCCCGACCACCGAGCCTTTTTTGAACACGTTCGCGTGTTACTCCATCGCAGAAGGCCGCATCGAGCGAGGTGCGCGCGATACTGTCGAACACGCCCTCGTCCCAGTCGAACGCCTCGGCCAGCCGTTCATATTCACGGCGCATCGTCGTATGGAAAAACGGCGGGTCGTCGGTGGAAATCGTGACCTTCACCCCCCGCTCGCGCAAGCGATGGATCGGATGGGCGCGCCAACTCTCATAAAGACCGAGCGCAATGTTTGATCCCGGACAGACTTCCAGCACCACGCCCTTTTCGGCAATCTCGTCCACCAGTGCCAGATCCTCGATGGCGCGCACGCCATGGCCGATGCGCTCCACCCCCAGGTCGTGGATGGCGGCGCGCACACTTTCCGGCCCGCCCCACTCGCCCGCGTGCGCGGTCAGCCGCAGCCCCGCCTCGCGCGCCGCATCAAAGGACCAGCGGAAATCCTTCGGCGCGCCGATCTTCTCGTCGCCCGCCAGTCCGAAGCCAACGATCCAGTCCCCGGCCGTTTCCGCCGCGCAAAGCGCGGTTTCGCGCGCCTTGTCTGGTCCGAAATGCCGGATGGCGGTGATGATGCCCCGCAATGTGATTCCATCGCGCTTTTCGGCCAGATCGGCAGCGTCGCGGATCGCGTGCAGATAGTCCCGCCAGGCGCTCACATCCCGTCCGCCGCAGAAATCCGGCGACAGGAACGTTTCGCAATAGATGACGCCCGAAGCCGCGCTTTCCTCCAGCACCGCCAGCGTCAGCCGGTGATAGTCCTCCGGGCTTTTGAGCGTCTCGGTCGCGGCCTCGTAGACCTTCAGGAAATGCCAGAAGTCACGGTAGGCATAATTCCCGCGTTCGTCGAAGAGGCCGGAAAGATCCATCGACTTTTCACGCGCCAGCCCCCGGATGAACGCGGGCGGCGCAGCGCCTTCCAGATGCAGGTGCAGTTCGATTTTGGGCAGGTGCGCGGTCATCGGGCCTCCATCTCTGTCGGTACATCTGTCGGGACGGATGCCATACGCTTGCCATACGCCTGCGGGACGGAGACCGCCCACCGTCCGGGGCCTTCCGTCCGCCTCACAGGAAGCTCCGCCCCGGCCCGTGCGACGGCACACCCAGATGGGCCGCAACACTTGCGCCCACGTCGGTGAAGGCGACCTGACCGATGGCTCTTTGCCCCGCCCCCCAGCCCAGCACCGGCACCCGTTCGCGCGTATGGTCGGTGCCGATCCAGGTCGGATCGTTGCCGTGGTCCGCCGTGAAGATCGCCAGATCGCCCGGCCTGAGTGCGGCCAGAAATTGCCCGACCCGACCGTCAAACCATTCGAGCGCGCGCGCATAACCCGATACGTCGCGGGGATGGCCGAACAGGGTGTCAAATTCCACGAAGTTCGCAAAAGTCAAAGATCCCGGCTCGGCATTGGCAGCCCAGCCCATAAGATGTTCGAAAAGTGCAAGGTCAGCCCCCTTCTTAACATCGTCTATGCCCTGCATCGAATAGATGTCCCCGATCTTGCCGATCGCATGAACCTTGCGCCCCGCGCCATGAACCCAGTCCAAGAGCGTCGGCGCGGGCGGAGCAATGGCATAGTCGTGCCGGTTGCCCGTGCGCTTGAAATGGCCTGGCGCTCCGACGAACGGCCGGGCGATCACGCGACCCACCTTCATCGCATGAAGGCGCGGCGCGATGTCCTGGCAGAGCTTCAGCAGACGGTCGAGCCCGAACGTCTCCTCATGCGCCGCGATCTGGAACACGCTGTCGGCCGACGTGTAACAGATCGGCCAGCCGGTCCGCATATGTTCGGCGCAATGCGCCTCGATGATAGGCACGCCAGAGGCATGACAATTTCCCAGCGTCCCCCCCGCCCCACAAAGCCGCGCGACCTCGTCCATAAGGTCTTGGGGAAATGCGGGGCAAGTGTCTGGAAAATAGTGCCAATCCCAAGGCACGGGCACCCCGGTCAGTTCCCAGTGCCCTGACGGCGTATCCTTGCCGCGCGACAGTTCCGTGGCCGCGCCCCACAGGCCGGTCGGTTCGGCCCCGAGGCCCGGCATCGCGGCGCCGGACGCCAGCCGCACCGCAGCGGACAGACCCAGACGATCCAGGTGCGGCATCCGCAACGGGCCGGAACGTCCCGCCTCGGCCTTGCCCGCCGCGCAGGCTTCCGCGATATGGGCCAGCGTATTGGCCCTGGTATCGGGGTGAGTGCCGTTGAAGAATGATCCCGCGTCGGGCGCGCCGCCCGCGCCCACCGAATCCATCACGATCAGGAATGCGCGTGTCATCAGGCCACCCTTTCCACGATCAGATCGGGCTCATCAGGTTGCTCTTCCGACAGGCTGTAGGCGGCCAGAACCGCCGCCGCCGCCGCCGCCGCGTCCGCTTGGCTCGCCGCATGGACAAGCGCGAATGCCTCCCCCTTGGCGATGGGTTCGCCCAATGGCGCAAGGTCGGACAGGCCGACGGCGGGGTTGATCCTATCGCCGCCCTTCAGCCGCCCGCCGCCCAAATGGACCACCGCATTTCCCAGCGCCTGACCGTCAATCGCCGCAATAAAACCGGCGCGATCCGCCTTGACCTCAAGCACCACGGGGGCTGCTGGCAAGCGGTCGGGGAACCGTTCTACAAAATCATGCGGCCCGCCAAGCGCTGTCACCATCCGCCCGAACACCTCCGCTGCGCGGCCAGAGGTCAGCGCTTCGGCCAGCTGATCCTCGCCCTCCAGCGCGTCGCCCGCCAGACCCGCAAGCACCAGCGCCTCGCCACCCAAGGCAATGGTCAGATCCCACAGGTTCTGGCTAACCGCCTGCCCCGTCAGGGTTTCCATCACTTCCACCAGTTCCAGCGCATTGCCCGCAGCGGCGGCAAGCGGTTGCGACATGTCGGTGATCAGGGCGGCCGTCTTGCAGCCCGCGCCGTTCGCGGTATCGACGAGCGACCGGGCGAGCGCTCGCGCCTGCGGCAGGCTTTTCATAAACGCGCCCGATCCGACCTTCACATCGAGGATCAGCGCCTCAAGCCCCGCCGCAAGCTTCTTGGACAGGATCGAGGCGGTGATCAGATCAACGGACTCGACCGTTCCCGTGACATCGCGCACCCCATAAAGACGCCGGTCGGCGGGCGCGATGTCGGCGCTGGCGCCGACAATGGCGCAGCCCACGTCGCGGGTGATGCGGCGTAGCGCCTCCACCGGCTGGTCGACGCGGTAGCCGGGGATTGCCTCAAGCTTGTCGAGCGTGCCGCCGGTATGGCCAAGCCCCCTGCCCGAGATCATCGGCACATAGGCTCCGCAGGCCGCCAGCGCCGGGGCGAGCAGCAGCGAGGTACTGTCCCCGATCCCGCCCGTCGAATGTTTGTCGATCACCGGGCCGGGCATGTCCCAGTCCAGAACCTGCCCGCTGTCGCGCATCGCCAGCGTCAGCCCGACCCGGTCCACGGAGGGAAGGCCGTTCAGGAGGACCGCCATCGCAAAGGCCCCCGCCTGCGCATCGGTCACGCCCCCGTCCGCAAGACCCTTGGCGAACCAGTGCGCGGCGTCGGCCGACAGGCCGTGCCCATCGCGCACCCCTGCAATGATGCTGCGCGCGTCCATCAGACCCGGCCCATGTGAGCGGCCGAGAAATTGCCGGGCAGAAGCGCGCTTATGTTTGTCTTTTGGGTCAGCCCGTCGGTTGTAGCCAGCGTGACTGGCACGTCCGGCGCGCCAAATTCCGCAAGCTTCTGTCGGCAGCCGCCGCAAGGCGGCACCGGGGCGGGACTGTCGGCGATCACCGCAACTTCGGTCAGGCGGGTTTCGCCCGCCGCCACCATTGCGGCAATCGCCCCCGCTTCGGCACAGGTGCCTTCGGGATAGGCGACATTTTCGACATTGCAGCCGACATAGACCCGGCCCGACGCCCCCCGGACGGCGGCCCCGACCTTGAAGCGTGAATAGGGTGCATGGGCGTTTTCGCGCACAGCGCGCGCGGCGGCGATCAGTTCAGCTTCGGGCATGGCATGTCCTTTGACCGTTTGGACAAGTATTGCGCCGAACCCCGGCGGCCACAACAAGAAAGCCCCGCGAAGAAAGACGGGGGGCTTTGCGCCCCCCGCACCCCGCGCAGGATACTTAGGCCAGAATGAAGGGGCGGATTGGAAGGAATCAGGCGGGCGTGGTTGTGAAGAAGCCGGGCAGGCTGACTTCGAGAAGTTCGAAGTCAGTCGTCGGATCGGCCCAGCAGGTGACCATACCGGGGGGGGTGACGAAAGCGTCGCCCCGCGACAGGCGGAAGGGTTCCTTGTCCTCCCCCTCCAGCGTCATCTGCCCGCCCATAACAAAGCCGAATAGAATATCGCTGTCATGGCGGGTGGCGACCGGCGCGCCCGCCCCCCGGCGAACGACCTGTACGCCCGCGACACCCTTGGTATTGGCGCCGATCGTGGTGTCGCGGCAGATGTAGCCCGGTTGGCGGAAGGGGTGCCAGTCCGCGCCTTTGGCCAGATTATGGACGAACCGCTGGCCGTCCCATTCCCGGTCGGGGCGCAAGTCGGGGGTCGGCAGGGTCATCTCATGGTCGATCTCGGTGACGTGGTCGGCAGGTACGCCGATCTCGATCACTTCGATATCGTCACCCGCCTCAAGCACGCGGTGACGGATGCGCGGGGGCTGGATGAAGCAATCGCCCGCCGTCAGGCGCCGCACGCCGCCTTGGTCCTCATAAAGCACATCGACCCAGCCATTGATGCAGAAGATCAGCTGGAAACCCACCTTGTGGAAATGGACCATGTCCGGCACCTTGCCGTCCGGCACGCGGATATGGCTGGCGATAATCGCCCCGCCAAGGCGAGAGGGCACGAGGTCGCGGTAGGGCCATGCCAGCGCGGCCGATCACCCAGGGCGCCTGATCGGCCAGGCGGCGTACGACGAAGGCATGCTGGGTTGCGGGCAGGACCAGGGGCGGGTTCAACTCGTCAATCGTCACGTGGGTGCCGCCTGGGGAGGTCAGCGTCCGTTCGCCCCCCGCCAGCGTGTCCGGCGCGTCGGTCAGGATGCGCAGATGGCCGGGGGCCGTCTCTGCCGACTGGTCAAGCCGCACCCGCAGCCCATGACCGGAAAAGACCGCGACCGATGGATTGTCGGCGGGATAGATCATGTCCATCCGCATCCCCAAAACCTTGGTGAAGAAGGGCAGATCCTTGCGCAGGTCGGCCGTCGCCAGCAGCACTTCGGCACGAATTTCGGTCATTGCGGCTTTCCTTCCGGAGGTTAGATCTCGTTCGCCATTCTTCAAGCTTAAAGCTTATGATCAAGGATTTTATTGTATGTGTTTTGTATTGGGCATGCTAAAGCCGGAATTGCAGTGATGAAAATTTAGTTTAGCATTAAACTACAATCGGGAGGGCGGCCATGGAAGAGATTCGACAGGACAGCGCGCGGCAAGCGGCGCTTGACTATCACGAATTTCCCCGCCCGGGAAAACTGGAAATCCGCGCAACCAAACCGCTGGCCAATGGCCGCGACCTGAGCCGCGCCTATTCGCCCGGCGTCGCGGAGGCCTGTCTGGAGATCAAGGCCGACCCGGCCACGGCCAGCCGCTATACGGCGCGCGGCAATCTGGTGGCGGTCGTGACCAACGGCACTGCGGTGCTTGGCCTTGGCAACATCGGCGCGCTCGCTTCCAAGCCGGTGATGGAGGGCAAAGCGGTTCTGTTCAAGAAATTCGCCAATATCGACTGTTTCGACATCGAACTGAACGAACCCGACCCGGTGAAGCTGGCCGAGATCGTCTGCGCGCTGGAACCGACCTTGGGCGCGATCAACCTGGAAGACATCAAGGCGCCGGATTGTTTCATCGTCGAGGAACTGTGCCGCAAGCGCATGAACATCCCGGTCTTTCATGATGACCAGCATGGCACCGCCATCGTGGTCGGCGCGGCAGCCACCAATGCACTGCATGTGACGGACAGGAAGTTCAGCGAAATCAAGGTCGTATCGACCGGCGGCGGCGCGGCGGGCATTGCTTGTCTCAACATGCTTTTGAAGCTGGGCGTGAAGCGCGAAAATGTCTGGCTCTGCGATCTGGAAGGGCTGGTCTATCGCGGTCGGGCTGCACAGATGACGCCGCAGAAGGCCGACTATGCGCAAGGCAATCGGCCCGCAACGCTTGCTGAGGTGATCGAAGGGGCGGACCTGTTCCTTGGTCTTTCAGGGCCTGGGGTTCTGACAGCCGAGATGGTTGCGAAGATGGCCCCCCGGCCCATCGTTTTTGCGCTGGCCAATCCCTCTCCGGAAATCCTGCCCGATCAGGTCCGCGCCGTGGCACCCGATGCGATCATCGCCACGGGTCGCAGCGATTTTCCCAATCAGGTCAACAACGTCCTGTGTTTTCCCTTCATCTTTCGCGGCGCGCTGGACGTGGGTGCGACCACGATCAACGACGCGATGGAACTGGCCTGTATCGAGGGGATTGCGGCACTGGCCCGCGCCACGACCAGTGCGGAAGCGGCCGCGGCCTATCGCGGTGAAAAACTGACCTTCGGGGCAGACTATCTGATCCCCAAACCCTTTGACCCGCGCCTGATTGGTGTCGTGGCCAGTGCCGTGGCACGGGCCGCGATGGAAACCGGTGTCGCCACCCGACCGATCGCCGATCTGGAGACCTACCGCGAAAAACTGAACGGCTCGGTCTACAAATCCGCGCTGATCATGCGCCCGGTGTTCGAGGCGGCGCGTTCGGTCAGCCGCAAGATCATCTTCGCCGAGGGTGAGGATGAGCGGGTCCTGCGCTGCGCGAATGCCATGCTGGAGGAGATGACGGACAAGCCGCTGCTGATCGGTCGACCGGAAGTGATCGAGCGGCGCTGCGAACGTGCGGGCCTGCCGATCCGACCGGGGCGCGATTTTGAAATCGTTAACCCCGAAAATGATCCCCGCTATCGCGACTACTGGCAGACCTATCACGCGCTGATGGAACGGCGCGGGGTCACGCCCGACATTGCCCGCGCGGTGATGCGCACCAACGCCACCGCCATCGCCGCCGTCGCCGTCCACCGGGGCGAGGCCGACAGCATGATCTGTGGCACGTTCGGCCAGTATCTGTGGCATCTGAACTATGTGAATCAGGTGCTGGGGCGCGACGGGCTTTATCCGCATGGCGCGCTCAGCCTGATGATCCAGGAGGATGGCCCCCTGTTCGTCGCCGACACCCATGTGAATGCGATCCCCACACCGGAACAGGTGGCCACCACCATCATCGGCGCCGCCCGCCACGCCCGTCGCTTTGGCGTGACGCCGCGGGTCGCGCTCTGCTCGCATTCGAACTTCGGCAATCTGGAAAACGATTCTGGCCGCCGGATGCGCGCCGCGATGGAAATCCTGGAGGCTCGCGGCGTCGATTTCGCCTATGAAGGGGAAATGTCGGTCGATGCCGCGCTTGACCCGGAGTTGCGCAGCCGCATCTTCCCGAACGCACGTTTTGCCGAAGCTGCCAATATCCTCGTCTTCGCCTACACCGACGCGGCCAACACCGCGCGCAATATCCTGAAGATGAAGGCGGACGGGCTGGAGGTCGGGCCAATCCTGATGGGCATGGGAAACCGCGCGCACGTCTGCACGCCGTCTATCACTGCGCGCGGCCTGCTGAATATGTCGGCGATCGCCGGAACGCCCGTCACACATTACAGCTGAGAATCACTTTGCGGATTGGGCGGCGCCGAGTTTGCAAAGTCGGCGCCGCCCCGGTTTTCAAGTGCGCAGGGCAATAATATTTGCAAAAATTTGCTGACCGGCGTCGGCGTGTTTTTGCAAATTTTCGTATGCAACGGCATACTGTGACCGCTAACCAGATTGATTGCGACCCGCCGCCTGCCCTATGGTCACGCCAGCTTTGGAGGAGGCTCAGATGGCGGCGG
>Ga0073899_10002702_pt1 | contig 15834 bp, 14 predicted proteins | sample KloWWTmetaKNB5Ph_FD_88975 | JGI IMG/M metagenome (GOLD analysis project Ga0073899, IMG submission 88975) | Active sludge microbial communities from Klosterneuburg, Austria, studying microevolution and ecology of nitrifiers - Klosterneuburg... | ecosystem: Engineered > WWTP > Aerobic digester >...
CCGACTCGCGGATTCGAACCGCGGACCTACTGATTACGAATCAGTTGCTCTACCAACTGAGCTAAGTCGGCTCTGCGCAGACCCCTCCGGCTCGGAGGGGCGCGCATTATAAGGATTCGACCCCGCGGGTGGAAGCCGGACTCAGTTGGCCTGGGGGCGGACCCGGATCACGACCTCGACCCCATCGATCTCGGTGCCAGGCGGCAGCGCGGGCATGCGCTCGAGGATCAGCTCGTCGGGGCGGATGTCCCGCATCTCGCCCGTTTCGACGTTCTGAAAGTGATGATGCGGCGTCATCGCCGAGTCGTAGACGCAGCGCTCCGGATCCAGGTGAATCTGGCGCACCAGCCCGTGATCCACGAACAACTTGAGCGTGTTGTAGACCGTGGCCTTGGACACACGGCTCGGGAACTGGCGCAGGGTCGTGAGCAACTGCTCGGCCGTGAGGTGCACGGGACCCGCGAGCAGGACCTCGGCAACCTTGACGCGTTGCTGGGTGGGGCGAATGCCATGTCGTTCGAGAAGACTGCTGACTTCGTTCACGGGACTGGTCCGGGAGTCAGAAAAAGTGGACTGATTATAAAGGCCGAGCCCGGCTCGGCCTGAATCCGCATAAACCCCTGCCTTTTGCGGCAAGACCGCATTTCGACGCCCTCCTAGCCTGTGTCCTCGCCTGGCGGCGGTGGGTCGCCGGGCCCACTTCGACCGGGAAATGCCGCCATGGCAGGCAAGCGCCGTCACCGCCGGGTCCGCCGCTGGCAGGGTTACACGCTGATCGAGCTGCTCCTTGGCCTGGGCCTGGTGGCCACGACCCTCGCCTGGGGGGTACCCTCCTTCCGCACCCTGTCTCTTGACGCCGCTCGCACCAGGGAGGTCAACCAGTTTGCGCAGGCCGTCTACCTGGCACGCAGCGAGGCCATCAAACGCAACGGGGTCGTGAGCCTGTGCCCCAGCCGCAACGGCAGCACGTGCTCCCCAAGCGCGCAATGGACCACCGGGTGGCTGATCTTCGTCAACCTGGACCGCGACTCCCCGGCGGCGCGCGATGCCGACGAGCCCGTGCTGCGTGTCTATGAACCTTGGGACGCAGGTCACATTACGTCCAATCGCAGCACCCTATCCTTTCGACCATTCGGGCAGATGGGGGTCACCGCGACCGTCACGTTCTGCGACGACCGCGGCTCACGCGCCGCGCGCGCAGTGATCATCAGCCAGACCGGGCGGCCGCGGATTTCCAGCCGCAGCGCGTCGGGCGGGTCCCTGGTCTGCACATAGTCAAATAGTTCGCCGCTCGTCGTTAGCGGCGGACCGCTCGTCGGGACACGGTCTCAGGGGGAACGCGGCGGCCTATGCTCCTTCTCAAGATGCACGCGAAGCAACCCGGTTTCACCCTGATCGAACTGCTGTTCGCCATTGCCCTGGTGGCGGTGCTCGCGGGCATCGGCCTGCCGAACCTGCAGGAATTCGTCCGCAACAGCCGCATGTCCGCGGCCGCGAACGACATCATCTCGGACTTCAACTTCGCTCGCTCCGAGGCCGTCAAGCGCAGGGTTTCGATTACCCTGTGCAAGTCGCAGGACGGGGCCGCGTGCGATGAGGACGATGCCGACCCGTTCAATCGCTGGATCATCTTCGTCGACGACGAGGACCCGGCAGTCGTTGCAGCGACGGACGGCAACGGCGAGGTCGACGGCGCCGAGGTGATCCTGCGCGATCGCGCAGTACCGGACAGCATCACGGTCGTTACGGACGCCGACGAAATCCGGGCGATCTTCCTGCCGACCGGCTTCCCCGTCATCGAGACGGAGAACGTCAACCGCTTCGTGCTGTGCGACGTGCGCGGCAACGTGGTCAGCGCCGGCGGCGACTCCGCTGCGCGCGCGATCGAGGTCCTGCCGACCGGACGGCCGTCGGTGTTCCGCGCCGTGGCGACGGTCACTGCATTCGGAGACTGCCCATGACCCGCAACCGCGCCGGCTCGGCTGCATTGCGTCGCAATCGAGGGTTCACCCTGGTCGAGGCGATGGTCGCCCTGATCGTCCTCTCCGTCGGCCTGCTCGGCATCGCGGCGCTCTACGTCGAAACCCTGCGCGCCAATCGCACCTCGCTCTACCGCACGCAGGCCGTGAACATGGCAACGGACATCGGGGACCGCATGCGGTCGAACCGCGATCCCGCACTTGCCCCCGCAGGTTTCTACGATTGCGAAGGCAGTTGCGCCGTTGGAGAGGGGGGCAATCCCATCGCTATCGCGGATCTCACGGACTGGGTGACGCAAATAGAGACGCAACTGCCTGGAGGCGCCGCAACCATCACCTATACCGCGTCGACGGCGACGACGCCTGCAGCCTACGTCGTCGGCGTGAGCTGGGACGAACTTGGCCAGGACGATCCAGTGACTTACCAGCTGCGGATCGAGATCTGAGGACGCTGCCGTGATTACAAGCACAATTCGAATGCGCCAGATCGGCGTGAGCCTCATCGAACTCATGGTGGCGATGGTGATCGGGTTGTTCCTGATCCTCGGCGCGGTCACGGTGTTCAGCCAGAGCCGCAGCACGTATCGCACCGCCGAAAGCGTCGCACGCCTGCAGGAAATCGGTCGGCTCGCCATGGACGTGGTCGAGACCGACGTGCGCATGGCGAATTTCTGGGGCATGAGCAACCATGCGGACTACATCGACAATCGCACACCGATCGGGCAGTCGCCACCCGCCACACTCACCGCCACGCAGCAGGCGAATGCCGCTGTCTGCGGCAAAACTACCGCCCCGAGCAACTATTTCGCGCTCAACCTGGACGAATACGTCGGCGGCTCGAACAACTCCTATGCGCTGACCTGCGCGGCCAATAATTACCTGGCTGGCACCGACACGCTGTGGATACGTCGCGCGAACGGCACGCAGCCGACCGCACTGGACTCGAGCCGTATCTACCTGCAGACCAGCGTGATCCGGGGCACGCTGTTCGTACCCGCCTGCACGGATCCCACCGACCAGGCCTGTGTTCCGGCAGACTTCCTGCCCCCCGCTTCCCAGTCGCGCGAACTCGAGGCGCACGTGTACTACGTGTCGTCACGCTCGACCAACCGCACCGACGTACCGTCGCTCCGCCGCAAGCGGTTCGCCAACGCGAGCGGCGCACCGGGCAACGCCTTCATCGACGAGGAGATCGTCCCGGGCGTCGAAGACCTGCAGGTGCGCCTGGGCGTCGACACCAACGGTGACACGAATATCGACCAGTACGTGAACCCGGGTGCCGTGCCGGCGAATGGCGTCGTGGTCTCGGCGACGATCTGGCTGCGCATCCGCGCGGAAGAGCGCGAGATTGGTTACGTCAATGACACCGGCTTCCAGTACGCCGACATGGGCGCTGTGGTAGCACCTGACGACAACTACCGGCGCATCCTGCTCACCAAGACGATCCACATCCGGAACACACGCGCATGACGACCCGCCATCGCTCGCCGCTCCGTCTGGCTGGCCCGCCGCGAGGCGAAGCGGGCGCAGCGCTCGTCGTCGGGCTCATCCTGCTGCTCGTGCTGACGCTGCTGGCCATCTCCGGCATGACCACCGCCTCGCTCGAGCTGCTGATGGCAGGTAACGCACAGTACCAGGAGCGCTCGTTCCAGGCCGCCGATGCCGGCATCGAGCAGGCGCTCGCCCAGGGCATCTACAACACCAGCGTGCCGATCGGCACTTACGACAACCTGGCGGCCATCCGTCCGGTGCCGACGCGCGGGGCAGGACAGCCGATCACGAACTGCCCGGAAGTCGACGACCCGACCGACGCGCAGCAGTGCGAGTACTTCATGCGTTACGACCGCCAGACCGGCCAGACGCTCGCCCCCGGCACCAGCATCGGCACGGGCTTCGAGGCCTCCCACTTCATCGTCGACAGTTTCGGCACGTCGGATCGCGGCGCGCAGTCGGAACATCGACAAAGCTTCTACATCGTCGGACCGGGCGGCGGCTGATCACCGCACCGCCACCGGAGAGAAAAATCATGTTCAAGAAGACGCTGATTACCACCATCGCCCTCTGCAGCACAGCTTCGGCAGCCTGGAGCCAGGCCACGCTGATCTCGAATGAGACCGGTGTCGAAACGAGCACGGAATTCGTCAGCGTACCCGGCTCGGGTTACGGCCCGTGGAGTTTTGCACCCTGCGCGGGTTGCGAATCGATCGTCCTGCGGCTCGACGACACGAGTCAGTACTATGTCGGCAAACAAGCGGTGCCACTCGCGACCTTGCGCAAGTACGCGGCGCGCGGCGCTAGTCACCTCGACGTCTTTTACGAGACGAAGAGCCGTCATGTCACGCGCTTGATTCTGCGTACGCAGCTCGACCCGGCCGACGTGCCCACCAAGAAGTCACCCAAGGCTCCGCAAGGCGGCGCCACCGAATCGAGGACCAAGTCATGACGACTTCCAGGATGCGATCGCTAGTCACGCTGGCCGCTACAGCGGCCGTGGCGATGCTGGCCAACACGCCTGCCGGCGCGGATGACACGGAATTGTTCGTCGGCGCAGCCGTCGCCGCGGCTCCGTCACGACCCAACATTCTGTTCATCATGGACACGTCGGGCAGCATGGACACCAACGTGGTGACCCAGGTGTCCTTCAACCCGGCCGATACCTATAGCGGCTCGTGCCGGACGGACCGGGTGTATTGGTCGAGCAACAACAGCGCACCGAACTGCAGCACCGATAGATACGTGGCCGCGACTGCATTCACCTGCAATGCAGCCCAGCCGAACCTGGACTCGTCCGGCATCGCGTACGTCACAAAGGCCGCACGCTGGCGGTCGAGCCGAAATCGGTGGGAAGCGCTCTCGGCCGGCGACAGCACCAGCTGGATCGAGTGCCAGGCGGACGCCGGTATTCATGGTCAGACCGCTGCGTCCACGAAAAAGTTCGCCGCGGACGGCTCAACCAACGGCCCGTGGTCCAGCAATACCGCCAACAAGATCGACTGGAGCCGCGGCGATGCGATCACGTTCTATTCCGGCAACTACCTCAACTGGAAGGCGAGTTCCACGATCACGCGCACGCGACTGGAAATCATGCAGGACGTCCTGACCACGCTGCTGACCAATCTCGACGACAACGTCAATGTCGGCCTGATGCGCTACAGCAACGATACGGGCAACGACAACGACGCCGCGGCGCAAGGCGGCATGGTCGTGAAGGAGATGGGCAAGATCGAGGACAACCGCGCGGCGATGACGACCGAGATCAACTCCTGGAATGCCGCTGGCTGGACCCCGCTTTCGGAAACGCTGTACGAAGCCACGCAGTATTACAGAGGCAACAAGGTGTATTTCGGCGGTGGCGCCGACCAGTCGTTGTTTCCAGGTGCGTACAACCTGGTTAACTCCAGTTACGGCAAGTCGGACAAGTTCACCAGCACACCCAACGGCGACACGCCAAGCGTCGCCGCTTCCCGCAACGCATCGGACAGGAGTCTGTACGACTCGCCGGCGGACCAGGATTGCCAGAAGAACTACATCGTCTACCTGACGGACGGTCTGCCGACGCAGGACAACGAGGCCAATACACCCATCCAGAACCTGCCCGACTTCGCCAGGATTAACGGCCGCGCGACGTGCGACGGCTCCGAGAGCAACGGCAAGTGCACGGACGATCTCTCCAAGTGGCTGCATGAAGCGGACCTGCGCGCAGACCGGCCGGGCGTGCAGAACGTCACCAGCTACTGGATCGGCTTCGGCAGCGACGTCGCATCCGGCACTGCGTTCCTGGAAAAGGTTGCGCAGCGCGGCGGCGGCAAGTACTACTCGGCCGCCGACTCGGCCGAACTGACCGAGGCCTTCTCGGAGATCATTTCCAAGATCCTCGAGCAGACGACAACGTTCACCTCGCCGACGGTGGCCGTGAACGCATTCAACCGCACGCAGAACCTGAACTACCTGTACATGTCGGTGTTCAAGCCAGCCACCTCCTACCGCTGGCTCGGCAACATCAAGAAGTATCAGATCACGCCGACCGGCGAAATCCGCGACGTGAACGGCAATGCGGCAGTCGACCCGAACAACGGCTTCTTCCGGGATGGCGCGCAGAGCTACTGGTCGGACATGGCCGACGGTGCCGACGCCGAGATGGGCGGCGCGGCCGGTGAACTGAAGAACCCGGCGACCCGCAAGATCTACAGCAACCTGACTGCCAACTCGGGAACGTTGACCGAAGACCTGTCGGCCTTGAAGGCCTCGGGCAACCTGACGCTCGCCAACCTGCTGCTGCTCGGCGTCGTGTCGAACGTGGCGGTGTCGGGCCGGCCGGCCGTCGGCGACCTCGTGGATTGGGCGTATGGTCATGACGTCCAGGACGACAATGGCAACAGCGATTTCACGGAAGCCCGCAAGGACATGGGTGATCCGCTGCATTCGCGTCCGGCGACGGTCATCTACGGCGGACCAGCGGACGATCCGGACATCACCCTCTACGCGACGACGAACGACGGCTACGTCCAGGCCATCAATGCGAAGACCGGTGCGGAACTCTGGGCTTTCGTGCCGCGCCTCATGCTCGACCGCATCGAGGAGCTGTACACCAACGACGACGTGACTTCACGCGTGTACGGCCTGGACGGCGCGGTAAGGGTGGTGCGGCTCGATCGCGACGGCGACGGCACGATCGAGCCCGCTGGCTCGGACATCAACGGTGACGGCACGGTCTCCGAGTCCGAAATGGACAAGGTGTACCTGTACTTCGGCATGCGCCGCGGCGGCTCGAGCTACGTCGGCCTCGACGTAACTGTACGCACCGCGCCGAAGCTGCTCTGGATCATCGGACCATCCGACTTGCCGGGCGTCGGCCAGACCTGGTCCGCACCCACGGTCGCGCGCGTCAACGTCAACCGCACGTGGACCAGCGGCAACCCCGACAAGATGGTGCTCGTGTTCGGCGGCGGCTACGACGTCGCCCAGGACACCGTCGGCTACGTGGCGGACAACGTAGGTAATCGTGTCTTCATGGTGGATGCCATTACCGGCAGCCTGATCTGGCGCGCTGGCCCGACGTCGGACACCGGCGCGCAGTTGCCGCTCGCGAAGATGACGAATTCCATCCCCGGCGACGTGCGCGTGGTCGACCTGTCGGGCGACGGTTTCGCCGACCGCATGTATGCCGCGGACATGGGCGGGCGCGTCTGGCGCTTCGACATCCGCAACGGCCAGGCGGCGGCGGACCTGGTCTGGGGCGGGGTCTTTGCATCCCTCGGCAACGGCGACCTCGCGGTCAAGACCGACGCGACGAAGAACCGTCGCTTCTTCTATGCGCCTGACGTCTCGCTGATAGATGCCGGCACGACCAACTTCATCAACATCGGCATCGGCTCGGGACACCGCGAAAAGCCGATCACGGACGTGACGGTGGTCAATCGGTTCTACAGCCTGCGCGACTTCAACGTGTTCTCGCAGGTGCAGAACACCCAGTACAAGGCCACCTGCGGCACGTCGGAGACCTCGCCGTGCCACCAGATCATCACCGACGGCGACACGCGACTGCTCGACGTGACTGGAGTCGCCAACCCGACGATTCCGGCAGGCGGTGTCGGCTGGCGAATGAACCTGCAGGATGCGGGCGAAAAGGTCCTCGCTGAATCGCGCACCTTCCAGAGCCAGGTCTACTTCACGACGTATTCTCCAGAAGAGCGCGAATACAACCCGGAGTTCTGCGTCGCGACCGTCGGCCTGAACCGGCTCTACGTAGCGAACGTCGCAACCGGCAAGTTGGTCGTGCTCACGCAACTGGCCCAGGGCAGCATTGCGCCGGAAGTAACCTTCGTATTCCCGACGCCGGGGGACGTGCCTGCGGACGAACCGCCGCCGGGCTGCGCCACGACACCGGGCTGCGACGTGGATGACCCGACGACCTGGCCGCCAGTCCAGGGCCCGGCCGTGGATCCAATCTGCCTGGTCGGCCTGGAGAGTTGCGGCAGCGGGCTCGCCAACCCGCCGGTGCGGACCTACTGGGAACAGCGCGGCTCGAACTGACGAGGCCAGTGACGCCGGCCCCGTCCGGCGTCACTGCCAGATTCCCTGAAGGAGCGAACCGATGTTGAACAAGATGCGAGGCGTGACCCTGATCGAGCTGGTCGTCGTCGTGGCGATCGTCGCGCTGCTCGCCACCATCGCGGTCCCGAGCTATCGCCAGTTCGTGATGCGGTCGCACCGGGCTGAAGCCAAGTCGGCCCTGCTGAACCTCGCGGCCGCGCAGGAGAAATTCTATCTGCAGAACAACACGTACACGGACGCGCTAGCCGACGCGCCACCGGACGGACTGGGCCTGCTGGCGACGACGGAGAACGGCTACTACACGATCACGATCGACGATGCCGATGCCGACAGTTTTGCGGCCACGGCCACCGCGGCAGGGGGTCAGGCCGACGACACCCACTGCGGCACATTCACGATCGACCAGGCAGGTGCGCGCACCGCGACCTCGAACGACTGCTGGTAGCCCAACCGGCAGGCACAAGCCTCGGTCTCGCGGGCTCAGCCGGCTGCCTTGTCCTGGCCGGTCGCCACTGGGCGCAATTCACGCGGCAGCGCGAACACGACATGTTCCGCCCGGCCATCGATTTCGCTCGCGTCCTGCCCGCCCCACTCCTTGAGACGCGCCACGACGCGCTGTACGAGCAGTTCAGGCGCTGACGCGCCTGCCGTAACGCCCACGACCTGCTTGCCCGTGAACCACTCGGCACGCAGGTCCTCGGGACCGTCCACCAGGTAGCCCGGCATGCCCGCCTTCGCGGCAATCTCACGCAGGCGGTTGGAATTCGAACTCGTGGCCGAGCCGACCACGACCACCACGTCGCAGTCCGCGACCAGCTTCTTCACTGCGTCCTGGCGGTTCTGCGTCGCGTAACAGATGTCCTCCTTGCGCGGCGTCGTCAGCGTCGGGAACCTGGCCTGCAGCGCCTCGAGCACGTCGGCGGTGTCGTCCACGGAGAGCGTCGTCTGCGTGACCACGCCGACCCTCGAGGGATCGCGCACGTTCAGGTGCAGCACGTCGTCGACGTCCTCGACCAGGCAGATGCGTCCGCCGTGCGACGCGTCGAACTGGCCCATCGTGCCCTCGACCTCGGGGTGACCCGCGTGGCCGATCAGGATCACGTCGCGGCCATCGCGGCCGTAGCGTGCAACCTCCATGTGCACCTTGGTGACGAGCGGGCAGGTGGCGTCGAACACGCGCAGGCCGCGCCGGACCGCTTCGGCCTGCACCGCCTTCGCGACGCCATGGGCGCTGAAAATGACCGTGCCGTGGTCGGGGACTTCATCGAGTTCCTCGACGAACACGGCGCCGAGACCACGCAGGCGGTCGACGACGAACCTGTTGTGCACGACCTCGTGCCGCACGTAGATCGGTGCGCCGAAGAGATCCAGCGCGCGCTCGACGATGTCGATGGCCCGGTCGACGCCAGCGCAGAATCCCCGCGGATTGGCGAGCAGGATTTTCACCGCCTACCTGTGTTCACGGAAGGCGTCGAGGATCATCAGCGCGGCGCCGATCGTGATCGAACTGTCGGCGATGTTGAACGCCGGAAAATACGAGCTACCCCAGTGCGCATGGATGAAGTCGATGACGTATCCGTGTGCGATGCGGTCGATCACGTTGCCGAGCGCGCCGCCGATGATCAGCGCCAGCGCCAGCGGCAGGAACTTCTCACCGCGCGGCAGCCGCCAGAGCCAGACCACGAGGGCGAGGCTGACGACGATGCCGAGCGTGACGAAGAAGCCACGTTGCCAGCCGGAAGCGTCGGCCAGGATGCTGAACGCAGCCCCGGTGTTGTGCAGCAGCATGAAGTCGAGCACCGGCAGGACTTCGACGCGCTCGTAGAGCTCGAGGAAGCGCGTGACGAGGAACTTGGTCGCCTGGTCGAACGCGACGACGAACAGCGACAGCCACAACCAGGCCGCCGGGTGGGTGCGTTGGATGCGCAGGGCGGCGAGCGCCGCCAGGCCGGACGCCGTGGAGGTGTGCGGCGATACGGACAGCGTCGGGGGCTTGGGCTGGCTTGAGGTGTTCATCGCGTCCTTGGGGCTTCAGGCGTAGCGGCGTGTCTCGCCAGGACCGTCGAGATTGACCGCGCAACGGCCGCACAGTTCCGGGTGGGCAGACACGGTACCGACGTCCGGCCGCCTGTGCCAGCAACGGGCGCACTTCTGCGACTCGGAGCGCCTTACGTGCAGCCAGAGTCCGCTCTTACCCTCGCCGTCCGTGGCTGCGGCCTCGGCCGGCCGCGAGCCGGCATCCGCTACGTTCGCTGCCGACGTGATCAACACGAATCGCAGTTCGTCGCCCAACGCAGTCAATGCGCTGGTCCACGCGGGCGTGCCGTAGAGCGTCACCTCGGCATCGAGCGGTGCGCCGATCTGCTCGGCAACGCGCAGGCGCTCGAGCTCACGCAGCACGGCGGCGCGCGCCTCCAGCACTTTCGGCCAGTCGATCGCCTGCGGGACCGATGCGGTGTCGGGGATGGCGGCCCAGGTCGTGAAGAACACCGACTCCGCGCGCTGGCCCGGCATGAAGCGCCAGATCTCCTCGGCCGTAAACGACAGGATCGGCGCCAGCCAGCGCACCATCGCCTCGGCGATCCAGTACAACGCCGTCTGCGCCGAACGGCGTACCGGGCCGTTTGCTGGCGTCGTGTACAGACGATCCTTGAGTACGTCGAGGTAGAAGCCGCCGAGATCGACGACGCAGAAATTGTGCAGCTTCTGATAGATGACGTGGAACTCGTAGCTGCGATAGGCGGCGACGATCTCCTGCTGCAGCTCACGCGTGCGGGCAAGTGCCCAGCGGTCGAGCGCGAGCATCTGGCCCACCGGCACGGCATCGCGCGCGGGATCGAACCCGGCGAGGTTGCCGAGCAGGAAGCGCGCGGTGTTGCGGACGCGACGGTATGAGTCCGACGTGCGCTTCAGGATCTCGTCCGAAACGCCGATCTCGTTGGCGTAGTCGGTGGCTGCAACCCACAGGCGCAGCACGTCGGCGCCAAGCGTGCTCATCACTTTCTGCGGCAACACGGTGTTGCCGAGCGACTTCGACATCTTGCGGCCCTTCTCGTCCACGGTGAAGCCGTGGGTGAGCACGCCCTTGTAGGGCGCGTAGCCCTTCTGCGCGACCGAGGTCAGCAGTGAGCTGTGGAACCAGCCGCGATGCTGGTCCGAGCCTTCGAGGTAGAGGTCGGCGGGCGACAGGATCTCCGGCCGGCTCTGCGACACGCAATGGTGCGAAACGCCCGAGTCGAACCAGACATCCATGATGTCGGTGACCTTCTCGTAGCTAGACGCATCGGCGCCGAGCAGCGTGGCCGGATCGAGATCGAACCAGGCATCGATGCCGTCCGTCGCTACGAGCCCGGCGACCTGGTCCACGAGCTCGGGTGTACGCGGATGCAGCTCGCCCGTTTCCCTGTGCGTGAACAGCGACAGCGGCACGCCCCACATGCGCTGGCGCGAGATGCACCAGTCGGGACGCCCGGCGATCATGCTGTGGATGCGCTGCTCTCCCCAACCAGGCGTCCACTCGACCTTGCCGATCTCGGCGAGCGCCGCGGTGCGCAAGCCTGCACGCTCCATGCTGATGAACCACTGCGGCGTGGCCCGGAAAATCACCGGTGTCTTGTGGCGCCAGCAGTGCGGATAGCTGTGACGGACCGCTTCGTGATGCAGCAGCGCACCGCGCTCTGCGAGCACCTCGACGACGTGCTTGTTCGCCTCGAAAACCTTCTCGCCGGCGAAGATCGGTGTGGCTGGCAGGAAACGCCCGTCGCCGCCGACAGGGTTGTCGACCGCGAGGCCGTACCTCTTGCCGACGATAAAGTCTTCCTGGCCGTGGCCCGGCGCGGTGTGCACGGCGCCGGTGCCGCTTTCGAGCGTCACGTGCTCACCGAGGATTACGGGCACGACGCGATCGTAGAAGGGATGACGCAGTCGCAGGTGCTCGAGGGCCTCGCCTTTCACCCGTGCCAGTTCACGCGATGCAGCGACCTGGGCGCGCTGCAGCACCGACGGCGCGAGCTCCGACGCGATGACCAGCAGCTCTGCACCCGCTCCCGCATCGACGACGAGCAGCGAGTAGTCGAACTCCGCATGCACCGCCACGGCCTGGTTGGCCGGCAGCGTCCACGGCGTCGTCGTCCAGATGACGACACTCGCGCGAGCCGGCGGCAGGCTCACGCCAGCACGCCGCGCGAGATCGGCGCTGTCGACGACGTCAAAGCGGACGTCGATCGACGGCGACGTGCGTTCTTCGTATTCGACCTCGGCCTCGGCGAGTGCCGAGCGGCAGTCGAGGCACCAGTGCACGGGCTTGTAGCCCTTGTACAGGTGCCCGTTGCGGATGATCCGGGCGAACGCGCGCAGCTGCTCGGCTTCGTAGCGCGGCGCCAGCGTCAGGTATGGATTGAACCAGTCGCCCATGACGCCGAGCCGGATGAAGTCCTTGCGCTGGACGTCGACCTGCTGCATCGCGAATTCACGGCACGCCTGGCGGAACGCCCTGGCGTCGAGCTGCTTCATTTCGCGGCCGCGCACCTTCTCGACCGCGTGCTCGATCGGCAGGCCGTGGCAGTCCCAGCCCGGCACGTACGGCGCGTCAAAGCCGTCGAGCGTGCGCGACTTGACGATGACGTCCTTCAGGATCTTGTTGACCGCGTGGCCGATGTGGATCGCGCCGTTCGCGTACGGCGGACCATCGTGCAGGATGAACTTCGGCCGGTCCTTCGCAATGGCGCGCAGCTTGTCGTACGTGCGGTGCTCGTCCCACCACGCCAGCATGTCCGGCTCGCGGCGAGCGAGATCGGCCTTCATCGGGAACGCCGTCTCCGGCAGGTTTACGGTGTTCTTGTAGTCAGCCATGGGCAGGGACTTCGGAGCGGATCGCGCACGCCGGCACGGAACCAGAAATATTGAGGCAATTCATGGTTTTAATCCAGCCACGCCGGCTCAGGGAGTGGCGAGTTCAGGCCGGCAGCGGAATTTCGGCAAGGGCAGCCAGGGCGCGGGCCGAATCGATGCCCATCTGGACGACCAGCGCGTCCAGCGACTCGAACTTCTGCTCGGCCCTGAGCCAGCGCAGGAAGTCGACGCTCAGGTATTCGCCGTAGAGGTCGCCCTCGTAGTCGAACAGGTGTACCTCGAGCAACGGGTCGGTGCCATTGACCGTGGGTCGCGTGCCGAGACTGACCACCGCGGGGTGATCCTGCAAACCGGCGCCGCTGACACGCACCGCCAGGATGCCCCACAGCGGCACCACCTTCCGGTGCAGCGCGAGATTGGCCGTGGGATAACCGAGCGTGCGACCAAGCTGCACGCCGCGGCGCACGCGACCCGTCATGCGATACGGCCGGCCGAGCAGGTGGGCGGCACGTTGCATGTCGTTGTCGCCGAGCGCTTCGCGCACGAGTGAACTGCTGACGCGTTCGCCCGCAACGAGAAACTCGCCCACCTCCTCCACCGAGAATCCGTGCCGCTCACCCGCGGCGCGCAACGAGTGAATGTTGCCCTCGCGCCTGCGCGCGTAGTGGAAGTCGTGGCCCACGACCATGTGCCGCACGCCGAGGCCCGCCACCAGCAGCTGCTGCTCGAATTCCGCGGCGCTGAAGTTGCGCATGCGCGCATCGAAACGCAGCGCCACGACGCGGTCGACCCCGTAGAGCGCGAGCGCTTCGAGCTTCTCGCGCAGCCGCATCAGGCGCGCTGGAGCCGCCGCACCCTCGAAAAATTCGCGTGGAGTCGGCTCGAACGTGATCACGGTGACCGGCACGCCGAGTTCATCGGCCTTGCGCCGCGTAGCCTCGAGCATGTGCTGGTGGCCGCGATGCACGCCGTCGTAGTTGCCGATCGTCGCGACACAGCCGCGGTGTTCGGGGCGCAGGTTGTGCAGCCCGCGGACGAGTTCGAGCGTGCGGCTCACGGCGTCGTGCCGTCCGACCGCGGCGGGACCACGATTGTCTGGTGCCGCAGGTTCTGCACGCGCATGCCGAGCAGGTACAGCGTGCCGAAATAGATGCCTGCGCCGCCAGCGACCAGCACACCCATCCAGCCGACGCGATGCCAGGCGTTCATCTCGAGCCAGTGCCGGGTGTCGCCCGCGACGACCCACAGGAAGACGCCCATGAGCACGTTGCCGGCCAGGATCTGCACCAGCGTCCGGCCCCAGCCCCTGGAGTGGTGCAGCACGTGCTGCTTGCGCAGCCCCCGGTAAAGCATCGCCGCGTTGAACCACGCGCCGATACCCGTATTGAGCGCGAGCAGCGCGTGCAGCCCCGGCCTGTCCGGATACAGGAACGCGAGCGGCAGCACGACGCCCAAGTTGAGACTGATGCTGAGCACGAGCGACTGCACGCCGATCTTTACCGGTGTCTTCGTGTCCTGTCGCGCGAAGTAGCCGGGTGCCAGCACCTTGACCATGCTGAAGCCCATCAGGCCGATGGAGTACGCCATCAACGCGAGCGTGGACATGCGCACGTCCTGCTCGTCGAACTTGCCGTAGTGGAAGATCACGACGGTCAGCGGCCCCGCGAGGACCAGCAGCGCGACCGTCGCGGGCAACACGACGATGGTCGTGAGCTTCACGGCCCAGTCGAGCGTCGACGCGAAACGCTCGGGCGATTGCGCCGCATGATGCGCGGCGAGGCCGGGCAGGATCACGGTGGCGAGCGCGATGCTGAACACACCGAGCGGAAACTCGACCAGCCGATCCGCGTAATACAGCCAGGCGATGCTGCCCGTGGCGAGAAACGAAGCGATCAGCGTATCGAGCAGCAGGGCCACTTGCGACACCGACGAACCGAAAATCGCGGGCAGCATGAGGCGGCCAATCCGCTTCACGCCCTCGTGGCCCCAGCGCCAGCGCGGCCGCCCGAGCAGGCCGAGCTTGAGCATGAACGGCAGCTGGAACCCGAGCTGCACCAGACCCGACACGAACACGCCAATGGCCAGCACGACGCCGGGCTGCGCGAAATGCGGCGCGATGAAGGCGGCGAACACGATCATGACCAGGTTCATGAGCGTGGACGTGGTCGCAGGCACGGCGAACTTGCCGTAGCTGTTCAGCACGCCGCCCGCGAGCGCCGCCAGCGAGACGAAGAGGATGTAGGGGAACGTCCAGCGCAGCATGTCGACCGTGAGGTCGAAGCGATCGCCGTCGGCACGGAAGCCGGGCGCGAACAGCAGCACCAGCAGCGGCGCGGCGACGATGCCGACGACGGTGATCACGGACAGGAACCAGGCCATCGTGCCCATCGCCCCGTCGATCAGTTCGCGGACGTCGTCGCGTTCGCGCCGAACCTTGTACTCGGAGACGACCGGCACGAACGCCTGCGAGAACGCGCCCTCGGCAAACAGCCGCCGCATGAAATTGGGAATCTTGAACGCGACCAGGAACGCGTCCATGAGCAGGCCGGCACCGAACATCCGCGAATAGACCATGTCCCGCAGCAGGCCGGTCACGCGCGATATGAGCGTGAAGGCGCCAACGATCGAGGTGCTGCGGAAGAAGCCGCCGCCGCTCAAGGGAGGGTCACAGTCGGGGACATGGGCCGCGGATGATACTAGGAAGGGGAGGAAGGGGAGGAAGGGGAGGAAGGGGAGGAAGGGAGGAAGGGAGGAAGGGAGGAAGGGAGGAAGGGAGGAAGGACAGGAAGGGGAGGAAGGACAGGAAGGACAGGAAGTTAAGGAAGCGGAAGAAGCGGACCGACTTCCTTACCTTCCTGTCCTTCCTGTCCTTCCTCCCCTTCCTCCCCTTCCTCCCCTTCCTAGTATCATCCGCGGCCCATGTCCCCGACTGTGACCCTCCCTTGAGCGG
>Ga0073899_10002703_pt1 | contig 15830 bp, 16 predicted proteins | sample KloWWTmetaKNB5Ph_FD_88975 | JGI IMG/M metagenome (GOLD analysis project Ga0073899, IMG submission 88975) | Active sludge microbial communities from Klosterneuburg, Austria, studying microevolution and ecology of nitrifiers - Klosterneuburg... | ecosystem: Engineered > WWTP > Aerobic digester >...
CGGGCGAGGGCTGCTTCCTCGACATCGCCATGGCGGAGAACCTCTTTCCCTTCCAGTTCCTCGGTCTCGCCGACGGCCATGGCGCCGGCCGCTGGCCGAAACCGGGCGAGGGGACGCTCACTGGCGGCTCGCCCCGCTACCGCCTCTACCGCACAGCCGACGGGCGCTACCTCGCGGTCGCGGCCCTCGAGGACAAGTTCTGGCAGGCCTTCTGCGCCATCGCGGAAGTGCCCGAGGCGCTGCGCGACGACGCGCGCGATCCCGCCGCCACGATGGCCGCCGTAGCCAAGCGCGTGGCCGCGCGGGACGCAGCCCATTGGGAGACCGAGCTTGCCGCGACCGACACCTGCTGCACTGTCGTGAGCACGCTCGACGAAGCGGTGCGCGACCCGCACTTCACCGCGCGCGGCGTCTTCGCGCGGCAGGTCGAGGTCCCCGGCCACGTGCTCGCGGCGCTGCCCGTGCCCGTGGTGAAGGAACTGCGCACGCCGGAGGCAAAGGCACCCGCGCCGCTCGTGGGGCAGGACAACGAATCGCTGGGAGGCACTTAGCCCGTGAACGCGATCAACCACGCCGCGACTGCGCTCCTCGTCAACCGCAAGTGGCCGGGCGTGCCGATCGTCGCCGTCCTGCTCGCAGTGCAGCTGGTCGAGTTCCTGTGGGTGGCCCTGAACCTCCTCGGCGTGGAGGTCACGACGACCGGGCAGCAGGTGAGGGCCCTCGACGACATCCATCTTGCCTACATGCCGTACTCCCATTCGCTTGCGGGCACGGCGGTCATCGCGTTCGCGACCTGGTTCGTCGTTGCGAGGTTCCTGAAGAGGCCGGCCTGGGGCCTCGCGCTGGCCGTGGCCGTCAGCTCACACATCGTCCTCGACCTCGCCACCCATGCTCCTGACATCGCCCTCGCGCCCGGCATCGATTCGCCCAAGCTCGGCTTCGGGCTCTACGCCGTGCCTCTGCTCGCGCTCGCCGTCGAGACGGCCTACGGCGTGTGGTGCTGGTGGATGTTCCGGGGATCGGTGGCGCTGCTGGCGGTGATCATCCTTTTCAATCTGGGCGCGCTGTCCTTCTACTCCGCGGCGATTCCCGGCCCCGAGCACCTCCTCGCGGGGCACCCGAAGATCTTCGCCGCGGCGATAGGCGTGCACATCATCCTGGGACTCGCCGCGGTGGGCTTCCTCGCGCGGTCGCGCTGGCGCAATTTCCCCGGCTTGGCATCGGGCGGCGCCTCCGCGGTCCGGCGCTGAGCTTCCCGCCTGCGCGCTTGGGCGATAATCGGCTCCTCGACCGACCTGCCCCACGACGAATCCAATGCCCGACCCGCAGCGCCTACTGCATTCCCTCAAGCTCCAGGTCCGCTGGGGCGACATGGACGCCCTCGGGCACGTGAACAACGCCGAGTACCTGCGCTACTTCGAGCAGTCGCGGGTGCAGTGGCTCGAGGGCCTGGGCTACCCCACCAACGGCCAGGGCTGCGGCCCCATCCTCGCGAAGATGACCGTGACCTACCTCAAGCCCGTGGTCTATCCGAGCGAGCTGGAAGTGCGGATCTTCCCCGCGCGGCTGGGCAATACGAGCTTCACGCTCGCCAGCGAGATCGTGAACGGGCGCGACGCCGCGGAGCGCTTCACCGAGGGCGAGTTCGTGATCGTCTGGCTCGACTACGCCGCGAACAAGTCCGTGCCGGTGCCCGACAAGCTCCGCGCTCTCCTCGGCGGGGCGCCATGAACCACCTGGCCGGCGGCTTCATCGCCGTGGGCGCGGGCGCCGCGCTCGGCGCCTGGATCCGCTGGGGGCTCGGGATGTGGCTCAACGCTCGAACGCCCTCGCTTCCCCTGGGCACGCTCGCCGCGAACCTCGTCGGCGGCTATCTCGTCGGCATCGCCGTCGCCTGGATCAGCCACCGGCCCGAGGTGCCCCCCGAGTGGCGGCTCTTCATCGTGACCGGATTCCTCGGCGGGCTTACCACTTTTTCCACCTTCTCCGCGGAATCCGTGGGCATGCTCATGCGCGGCGACTACGGCTGGGCGCTCTTCCACACGACCTGGCACCTCGTGGGCGCGATCGTCATGACCGCGCTCGGCATCGTCACCTACCGGGCGATCGTGTAGCGACGCGGGCTGAGCATCCGAGCTCGACGGAGGGGAAACGAAGCAGGGCGCATCTGAACGCCACCGGCGGGGAACGAAGCCGGGGAGTGTCCGTGGGAGTGAGGTGGGTAGGGTTTGTTTTTTGGTTTTGGCCAGGTCAAATTGCCTCGGGCGTCACGGCTCGAACCGTCCGCGCGATCTCCCCGAAGTCGACGCCAGCATCAATTTCATCTGGCCAAAACCAAAAAAACCCCCTGCCCACCTCGCTCCCCTTGCAGCGTGGCCCATCAATCGCCCCTTTCCGCGCGGCACTGAAGTCTCGCTGACCGCGCGACATCCCGAGCGTCGTCAGGCCCCCGCCCAGCGATTGAGCACCGCCCGCGCCTCGAGCGCGACTTCGCTCGCGGTGAGGCCGGCGGGACCGAGCCCGCGCGCGACGCAGGCATCGGCCGCGGCGCCGTGGAGGCAGACCGCGTAGCGAAGGGCTTCGCGGGCCGGCAGTCCCTGGCAGAGCAGGGCGCCGATCATGCCGGTGAGCACGTCGCCCGTGCCGCCACTTGCGAGACCGGCATTGCCCGTGGCGTTCACGGACCAGGTGCCGTCGGGGCCGGCACAGACGCTTCCCGCGCCCTTGAGGACCACCTCCGCCTTGAATCTCTCGGCGAGCGCGAGGGCGGCGGCGAGGCGGTCGGCCTGGACCGCGTCGGTCGTCGTCCGCAGCAGGCGCGCGGCCTCCGCCGGGTGCGGCGTGAGGATCGTGGGGGCGCGCCGGTTGCCGGCGATGGCATCGCGCATCGCCTCGTGGATCGCGATCGCGTTGAGGGCGTCGGCGTCGATCACGAGCGGCTTGGGCAGCGACAGGAGGGCGGGCAGCGTCATGCGCTCGAAGGCCGAGATCGACGTCTGGCTCGGCGAATGGCCCGCGCCGGGCCCGATGACGAGGACGTCGGCGGCGAGCGTGTCGTCCACGGAGCGCAGCATCAGTTCGGGGTGCATCGGGTCGAAAGCGGGCGGATCCGGCGCGAGGAGCCCCACGTAGACCTTGCCCGCGCCCGCGAGCAGGCCCGCTCGCGCGGCGAGGATCGCCGCCCCGGTCATGCCCTTGCCGCCGCCGATGATGCCCAGCGTGCCGTAAGTCCCCTTGTGGGCGTTTCGCAGGCGCGGCGCAAGCCAGCCGCGAACGCTTTCGGCGACGACGAGGCTGCCCGGAAAGCCTTCGAGCAGCGCGGGGTCCACGCCCAGGTCGTCGACCACGATGTCGCCGGCGTGGTCCAGGGCGTCGCCGGTGTGCAGGCCGACCTTGCGGGCGATGAAGGTGATCGTTCGCGCGGCCCGGACGGCCACGCCGCGCACGCAGCCGGTGTCGCTCGACAGGCCGCTCGGAATGTCGATGGAGAGCACCGGTGCGCCGCAGCCGTTCATGCGCCCGACGAGCGCCGCCCAGTCGCCGTCCACGTCGCGCGCGAGACCGATGCCCAGGAGCCCGTCGACGACGAGGCCGGGGCGGGGGCCCTCGGGCCAGGCGCGGACGCTCGTCCCGCCGGCCGCGAGAAAGCGCTCGCGCGCCTCCTGGGCTTCGGGTGCCTTGGGCGCGGTGCCCGCGACGTCGAGCACGGTGACGCGGTGGAAAGTCTCCCGCAGGTGCGCGGCCGCCACCCAGGCGTCGCCCCCGTTGTTGCCGGGTCCGGCGACGACGAGGATCGCCGCGCCCGTGTCCTCGGCGAGCGCCCGCGCGGCATCGGCGGCGGCCCGCCCCGCGCGCTGCATGAGCGTGGGCCCGGCGAGACCGCGGGCCGCGCGTTCCTCGAGGTCGCGGACCTGTGCCGTCGTGAGGAGCGGAAGGACGCTCACGGGGAGGACGTGCTCGGGTCGAGCACGGTGTCCCGCGCCTCGGCCAGGGTCGCCGGCCAGTCGCTGCTGAAATGCAGGCCGCGGCTTTCCTTGCGCGCGAGGGCCGAGCGCACGATCAGCTCGGCGGTGAGCACGAGGTTGCGAAGCTCGATCAGGTCGTTCGAGACGCGGAAGGTCGAGTAGAACTCGTGGATCTCGCCCTGCAGGAGCTGGATGCGGTGCAGCGCGCGCTCGAGCCGCTTGTTGGTGCGCACGATCCCCACGTAGCTCCACATGCTGCGGCGAAGCTCGTCCCAGTTGTGCGAGATGACCACTTCCTCGTCGGCGTCGGTGACCCGGCTCTCGTCCCACTGCGGCAGCGGCGGCACCGCGGCGGGCGTTGCGGCGAGGATGTCCGCGGCCGCGGCCTGGGAGAACACCACGCACTCGAGGAGCGAATTGGAGGCGAGCCGGTTGGCCCCGTGCAGGCCCGTGCAGGCCACCTCGCCCAGGGCGTAGAGGCCCGCGAGCGGCGTGCGCCCCGCGAGGTCCACCTTGAGGCCGCCGCAGGTGTAGTGCGCCGCCGGCACGACCGGGATCGGCTCCTTCGCGATGTCGATGCCGAATTCCAGGCATTTGCGGTGGATGTTGGGAAAGTGCTCGCGGACGAATGCCTCGCCCTTGTGCGAGATGTCGAGGTAGACGCAGTCCAGGCCCCGCTTCTTCATCTCGAAGTTGATGGCGCGCGCCACCACGTCGCGGGGCGCCAGCTCGGCGCGTTCGTCGTGGCGCGGCATGAAGCGCTCGCCGCCGGGCAGCAGGAGCAGCCCGCCCTCGCCGCGCACCGCCTCCGAGATGAGGAAGCTCTTCGCATGCGGGTGGTAGAGGCAGGTCGGGTGGAACTGGATGAATTCCATGTTCGCCACCGGGCAGCCGGCGCGCCAGCCCATGGCGATGCCGTCTCCCGTGGCCGTGTCCGGGTTGGTCGTGTAGAGGTAGACCTTGCCCGTGCCGCCCGTGGCGAGGATCGTGGCGCGCGCCGCGATCGTGCGCACGTTGCCGGCCACGAGGTCGAGGACGTAGGCGCCGAGGCAGCGGTCGTCATCCAGGCCGACCTTGCGGCCGGTGATGAGGTCGATGGCGAGGTGCCACTCGAGGACGTCGATGTTCGGGTGCGCCTTCACCTGCTCGACGAGGGTGCGCTGGACGGCGTTGCCCGTGGCATCCGCGGCGTGGACGATGCGCCGGTGGCTGTGGCCGCCTTCGCGGTGCAGGTGCAGCGACTCGGCCCGGCCGGACTCGTGGGTGAACGGCACGCCCTGGTCGACCAGCCACTGGATCGCCTGCCTGCCGTTGCCGACCACGAAGCGCACCGCCTCGTCGCGGCAAAGGCCGCCGCCCGCCACGTGCGTGTCGCGCACGTGGTTCTCCACGCTGTCGGCGGCGTCGAGGACGGCGGCGATCCCGCCCTGGGCGTGGGCCGAGGCCCCTTCCAGGAGTTCGCGCTTGGTGACGAGGGCGACCCGGCGGTCGGCGGCGAGGCGCAGGGCGGCGGACAGTCCGGCCAGGCCGCTGCCGATGACAAGGACGTCGTAGGAGTTCAAGTAGGCTTCCTGGAGGGCGCGGGGCGCCGGGGCTGCGGAGGAACTATTTGCGCGGTGGGGAGTCTGTTGGCCATAGTCGCGGAAATGCGCACGGCAAGGTAATGAAAAACCTGACGTTTATAATACCGCAGGAAACCGGCAAACCCTTCGTCGCCCCCTCGGGCGCGACGCCCGGGATGGTCGCCGGCACGACAAGACACACCATTCAGGGACGAATGAGCGACCGGGAAATCGACCAGCAACTGGTCGAGCGCGCGCAGCGGGGCGAGAAGCGTGCGTTCGAGCTGCTGGTGATCAAGTACCAGCGCAAGCTCGAGCGGCTGCTGTCGCGCATCGTTCGCGATCCCGGCGAGATCGAGGACGTGGCGCAGGAGGCCTTCGTGAAGGCCTACCGGGCGCTGCCCAATTTCCGAGGCGACAGCGCGTTCTACACCTGGCTCTACCGCATCGGCATCAATACGGCGAAGAACTACCTCATCGCCCAGGGCCGGCGCGCGCCCACCTCCACCGGCTACGACAGCGAGGAGGCCGAGGGCTTCGAGGACGCCTCGGGCCTGCGCGACATCAACACGCCCGAGAACCTGCTGATGTCCAAGCAGATCGGCAAGACGGTGAACGACGCGATCGACGCGCTTCCCGAGGAATTGCGGACCGCGATCACGCTTCGCGAGATCGACGGCCTGTCCTACGAGGAAATCGCGAAGATCATGGAATGCCCGATCGGCACGGTCCGGTCGCGCATCTTCCGGGCTCGCGAGGCGGTGGCCGAGAGGCTTCGCCCGCAGCTCGGCACGACGAAGGACCAGCGATGGTGAAAACAACAGGCAGCAGGGCGGCGACCGCCCCGGGATCGAAGGCCGTGACAGGCCGTTTCCCGGGCACTTTCAGGATCGGATCATGACGCAGGAAATCTCTTTGTTGATGGACGGCGAACTGCAGGCCGGCGAGGCCGGGCGCGCCATCAAGGCGTGTTGCGGCGATGAGGAACTCAAGCGCACGTGGCAGGCCTATCACCTGGTGGGCGAGGCGCTTCGCGGCGAGGCGCATCGCCCGGACGCGTCGACGCGACGCATCATGGACGCGATCGCCCGCGAGCCGACGGTGCTCGCGCCCCGGTGGCGAATGCCGGCCCGGGCCGGGCGCGTCGCCTTCGCGGCGGCGGCCTCGGTGGCCACCGTGGCGGTGGTGGGCTGGATCGGCATGCAGGATCGCGACGCCCCGGCGGGAGCGGTCATCGCCAAGTCGGCGCCCACGGCCGCGCCCGTGCTCGCCTCGCGGGTGGTGCCGCTGCACAACGTGAACGAGTACGTGGTCGTTCACCGCCAGCTTCCGAACGCCGACTTCTACCAGCCGGTCGCGAACCAGGCTGCGGCCGGCCGATGAGGTTCGTGGCCGCGGCACTGTCGGTGGCCGCGCTCGCCGCGGCGCTGCCGGCCGCCGCCGACCCCGAGTCCGATCCGCTCGCCTGGCTGCAGCGTGCCGCCACCTCGGCGCGGGAGACCACCTACGCGGGCACGGTGATGCACATGCAGGGCGAGCGTACGGTGACCTCGCGCATCACGCACGTCTTCCTGGCGGGGTCCGAGCAGGAACGGATCGAGTCGCTGGACGGCCCGCGGCGGGAGATCGTGCGCCGCGACGACCAGCTCCAGTGCTACTTCCCGGATGCGAAGACGATCCGCTTCGACCGGCGCGTGACGGCGCGTTTCTTCCCGTCGCTCGTGACCGGCCCGCTGGAGACGATCCGGGAGAACTACCGGCTCGCCCTCGGCAAGGTCGAGCGCGTGCTCGGGCAGGACTGCCAGTGGATCCACCTCGACCCGAAGGACGCCCTGCGCTACGCGCAGCGCCTGTGCGCCGAAGTGGGGTCGGGGCTGCTGCTGCGCGCGAAGACGCTGGGGCCCAGGCAACAGGTGCTCGAGCTCTACGCCTTCACCAACCTGCGCACGGGCCGCGAAGTCTCGCGCGGCGAGGTGAAGAGCACTTTCCTGCCGCAGAGCCGGGGCTGGCGCCGCGACGTCCAGCCGATCGAGGAGCCGAAGTCCGGTTCTGCCGGGTGGTCGGTTGCCTCCCCGCCCAGCGGCTTTCGTCTCGTGGGCGAGATGCAGCGGCTGCTTCCCAACCGCCCGCATCCGGTCACGCAGCTCGTGCTGAGCGACGGAATCGCGACCATGAGCGTGTTCGTCGAGCCGGCTTCAGGCCCGCCGCAGACCTCGGAAGCCACCAGCGCGGACGGCGCGCTCTCGGTGTTCCTGCGTCCCATGGGCGAGCATGTCGTCACCGTGCTGGGCGAAGTCCCGCCGGCGGCGGCGCAGCAGGTCGGCCGCGGCGTCGGCAGGCAGGTCGACGCGGTCATCGCGCCGGCGAAGTGATTCGAACGTCATTCCCCAGATAGAGGCAATTCCATGCAGATCCTGAAAGCATTTTTCGCGGGCGCCATCGTCTCGCTCGGCTTCGCCACGCAGGCCCTGGCCCAGGCGCAGCCCGTGCTGCCCAGTTTCGCCGACCTGGTCGAGAAGCACGGCCCCGCGGTCGTGAACATCCGCACCGAGGCGAGGGCGACGCGCACGCAGATTCCCGGGCTCTCGGAGGACGATCCGATGTTCGAGTTCTTCCGCCGCTTCATGCCCCCGGACCAGCGGGGCGCCCCGCGCGGCCGCGAGGACAGGAACGGCAAGAGCGGACCGCGCGCGCCCCTTCGCCCCTTCGGGCTGGGCTCGGGGTTCGTGATCTCCGCCGACGGCTACATCGTCACCAACGCGCACGTGATCGAGAACGCCGAGGAGATCTACGTGCGCTTCACCGACAAGCGCGAGATGAAGGCCAAGGTGATCGGCGCCGACAAGCGCTCCGACGTGGCGCTCGTCAAGGTGGAGGCCGCGAACCTGCCCGTCCTCAAGCTGGGCGACTCCTCGACGATGCGGGTGGGCGAATGGGTGGTGGCGATCGGCTCGCCCTTCGGGTTCACGAGTTCCGTGACCGCCGGCATCCTCTCGGCCAAGAGCCGCGACCTGCCCGCGGATTCGACCGCGAGCGACGCGGTGCCCTTCCTGCAGACCGACGTCGCGGTGAACCCGGGCAATTCCGGCGGGCCGCTCTTCAACCTGAAGGGCGAGGTGGTCGGGATCAACTCCCAGATCTTCTCGCGCACCGGCAGCTACGCCGGCATCTCTTTCGCGATCCCCATCGACTACGCGACGAACGTGATCGACCAGCTGAAGAAGTCCGGCAAGGTGACGCGCGGGCGCATCGGGGTGGCGATCCAGAACGTCACCCGGGACCTCGCCGACTCCCTGGGCCTGTCGCGCACCGACGGCGCGGCCGTGGGCACGGTGGAGGAGGACTCCCCCGCGGCCAAGGCCGGGGTGGAGGTGGGCGACGTGATCCTCAAGCTGGACGGCCGGACCGTGGAGAGTTCCGCGGACCTGTCGCGGTCGGTGCGGGCCGTGCGTCCGGGCCAGAAGATCACGGTGTCGGTCTGGCGCGCCGGCAAGGTGCGCGACCTGGTGATCACCGTGGGTGAGTTCAAGGACGAGGAAACCGCGCGGACGGCCTCCGCGCAGGGCAAGAAGGAGGCCGCCAAGCCCGGCCGGCTGGGCCTCGCGGTCACCGAGGTGAGCGCGGAACAGAAGAAGGCGCTGAAGGTCCAGGGCGGCGTGGCCGTGGAAGCGGTCGACGGGGCCTCGCTCGCCGCGGGCGTCCAGCCCGGGGACGTGATCCTTCGGGTGAACAACGCCGACATCAAGGACCTGAAGGGCTACAACGACACCTTGGCGAAGCTCGACCGCAAGAAGCCCGTGGCGTTGCTCATCCGGGACGAGAACGGGACGCGGTTCGTCACGCTCAAGGCCGAGGAGTGAGCGCGAGGCTCACCGTCCTATCCCGGGAGTACTGCCACCTCTGCCAGCGGATGATCGCGGAGCTCGAGCGGCTTCGCGATCGCCTGGGCTTCCAGTTCGAGGTGCTCGACGTCGACCGCGATCCCGCGCTCGAGGAGCGCTGGGGCGACAAGGTGCCGGTGCTCCTGGACGGCGAGCACGAGATCTGCCACTACTTCCTCGACGCCGCGGCGCTCGAAGCGCGCCTCGCCTGAATCACGTAGAATATTGCACTGCAATAAAGGGCACGTCCGGCGTGCCCTTTGTCTTGATTGGATAAGGGGACGCAACCCTTTTCCGAGGAGCTCCGGAAAAGGGTTGCGTCCCCTTTTCGACGACCATGCAACGCATCCGCAACTTTTCCATCATCGCCCACATCGACCATGGCAAGTCGACGCTAGCCGATCGCATCATCGAGCGCACCGGGGGGCTTTCCTCGCGCGAGATGGACGTCCAGGTCCTCGACTCCATGGACCTCGAGCGCGAGCGCGGCATCACCATCAAGGCCCAGACGGCGGCCCTCACGTACACGGCCCGCGACGGCCAGGAATACCGCCTGAACCTGATCGACACGCCGGGCCACGTGGATTTCTCCTACGAGGTGAGCCGCTCGCTCTCCGCCTGCGAGGGCGCGCTCCTGGTGGTGGACGCCTCCCAGGGCGTGGAGGCCCAGACCGTGGCCAACTGCTACACCGCCACGGAACTGGGGGTGGAGGTCGTGCCGGTCCTGAACAAGATCGACCTGCCCTCGGCGCAGCCCGAGCGCGTGATCCAGGAGATCGAGGACGTGATCGGCATCGACGCGACCGACGCCATCCGCTGCAGCGCCAAGACCGGCGAGGGCGTGGACGACGTGATCGAGGGCGTGATCGCGAGGATCCCGCCGCCGGTGGGGGACCCCGAGGCGCCCCTCAAGGCGCTCGTCATCGATTCCTGGTTCGACAACTACGTCGGCGTGGTGATGCTGGTGCGCGTGGTCGACGGGGTGCTCAAGCCCAAGGACCGGATCGTGCTCATGGCCACGGGCGCGCAGCACCTGTGCGAGCAGGTGGGCGTCTTCACGCCCAAGTCGGTCGCCCGCGAGAGCCTCTCGGCCGGCGGCGTGGGTTTCGTGATCGCGGGCATCAAGGACCTGAAGGACGCGAAGGTGGGCGACACGGTGACGCACGTGGATCGCCGCGCGGACGCCGCCCTTCCGGGCTTCAAGGAGATCAAGCCGCAGGTCTTCGCCGGCCTCTACCCGATCGAGTCGAACCAGTACGAGGCGCTGCGCGACGCGCTCACCAAGCTGCAGCTGAACGATTCGAGCCTGCGCTTCGAGCCGGAAACGTCGCAGGCGCTGGGCTTCGGCTTCCGCTGCGGCTTCCTGGGGCTGCTGCACATGGACATCGTCCAGGAGCGGCTCGAGCGCGAATACGACATGGACCTCATCACCACGGCCCCGACCGTGGTCTACCAGGTGGCGCTTCGCGACGGCACGGTGATCGACATCGACAACCCGTCGCGGCTGCCGGATGCCTCGAAGATCGAGGAGATCCGCGAGCCCATCATCCGCGCCACCATCATCATGCCCCAGGAGTACGTGGGCCCGGTGCTCACCCTCTGCACGCAGAAGCGCGGCGTGCAGGTGAACATGCAGTACGTGGGGCGCCAGGTGATCCTCACCTACGACATGCCGCTGAACGAGGTGGTGATGGATTTCTTCGACAAGCTGAAGAGCAACTCGCGCGGCTACGCCTCTCTCGACTACGAGTTCCGCGAGTTCCGCGCCGGCGACCTCGTGAAGCTCGACATCCAGATCAACGGCGACAAGGTGGACGCGCTCTCGCTCATCGTGCACAAGGAGAACTCGGTGTACCGCGGCCGCGAGCTCGCCTCGCGGATGCGAAAGCTGATCCCGCGCCAGATGTTCGACGTCGCGGTCCAGGCCGCGATCGGCGCCAACATCATCGCGCGCGAGAACATCTCGGCGCTCCGGAAGAACGTGCTCGCCAAGTGCTACGGCGGCGACATCACGAGGAAGAAGAAGCTGCTGGAGAAGCAGAAGGCCGGCAAGAAGCGCATGAAGCAGGTCGGCTCGGTCGAGATACCGCAGGAGGCGTTCCTCGCCATCCTGCAGGTGGGAGGCAAATAGATGCAAGGCGGACTCAACTGGGAACTCATCGCGCTCGTGGCGGGCGGCGCCTCGGCGGCGCTCATCGCCTGGGACGCCTTCGTGCGCAAGGGCGAGCGCTCGGAGACGGCCAGGGGCATCCTGGAGATCGCGTGGCCCGTGTTCTTCATCGCCGTGATGGGCATGCTCCTCAAGTTCACGGACTTCGCCGCGGTCCTGCTGATCGCCGCGGTGGCTACCGGCATCATCTGGGCCGTCGATCGCGCGGCCTTCGCCGGCCGGCGCGCGCCGCAGGAGTCCGAGCCGATCCTCGTGGACATGGCGCGGGCGTTCTTCCCGGTGATCGTCGTGGTGTTCCTCATCCGCTCCTTCTGGGTGGAGCCCTTCAAGATCCCCTCGGGGTCGATGAAGCCCACGCTGCTCGTGGGCGATTTCATCCTCGTGAACAAGTACGCCTACGGCATCCGCCTGCCGGTCCTGAACCGCAAGGTGATGGAGGTGGGCGAGGTGAAGCGCGGCGACGTGGTGGTCTTTCGCTACCCGCTGGACACCTCGTCGGACTACATCAAGCGCGTGGTGGGCCTGCCCGGCGACAAGGTGAGCTACCAGGGCAAGCTTCTCACGATCAACGGCGCCCTTGTGCCGGCGCAGGCGGCCGGCTACTACACGGACGCGGAGCTGAACTTCCTGCGGCTGCCCGCGTTCTCGGAGAAGCTGGGCGAGAAGGCGCACGCGATGATGATCGTGCCGCAGGAACCGGCGGTGAACCTCTCCCAGGTCCGGCAGTTTCCGCACCGGGACAATTGCGAATACAATGACGACGGATTCACATGCACGGTGCCGCCCGGCCAGTATTTCATGATGGGCGACAACCGGGACCAGAGCGCCGACAGCCGTTACTGGGGCTTTGTCCCGGATGACCACATCAAGGGCCGGGCGTTTCTCGTCTGGATGAACTTCGGCGATTTCACGCGAATCGGCAACGGGATCCAATGAAGGTCGCGCCGAGGGCGGGACCGGCCAATCGGGAGGTTCATCGATGAAACGCAAGCAGGGCGGCATCACGCTCACCGGGGCCCTCGGGGGCATGGTCGTACTCGCCGCGGTGGCCCTCTTCGCCGCCAAGCTCATGCCCGCCTACCTCGAGTACTTCGCGGTGAAGAAGATGCTCGCGGCGATGGAGTCGAGCGGCGAATCGAAGGCGAGCGTGCGCGAGATCCGCAATTCCTGGGCCCGCCGCAACACGATCGAGGACGTGAAATCGGTGAATCCCGACGACCTCGAGATCACCAAGGAGGGCGGGGAAGCCATCATCACCGCCAACTGGTCGACGAAGGTGCCGATCATCGGGAACTTCAGCGCCTGCCTGGATTTCTCGGCGACGACCGCCAAGTAAGCCCGTCGTGGCCCGACGCGCGGTCGAGCGCGATCTCTCCGGCCTCCAGCGCCGGCTCGGGCACAGCTTCCGGGACGCGGCGCTGCTTCGCCGGGCCCTCACCCACCGCAGCCATGCCGCGGACCACAACGAGCGGCTCGAGTTCGTGGGCGACAGCCTGCTCAACTGCGCGGTCGCGATACTGCTCTTCGAGCGCATGCCGGGCCTGCCCGAGGGCGAGCTGTCGCGGTTTCGCGCCGGGCTGGTGAACCAGTCGAGCCTGCACGAGATCGCGCAGGCGCTTTTGCTCGGCGACGATCTCCTGCTGGGCGAGGGCGAGTTGAAGAGCGGCGGGTTTCGCCGCCCGTCGATCCTCGCCGACGGTTTCGAGGCGCTCCTCGGGGCCGTCTACCTCGATGCCGGCTTCGACGCGGTGCGCGGCGTGGTCGAGACGCTGTTCGCGGACCGGATCGACCGGGCGCGCGATGTCCCGACGCCCAAGGACCCCAAGACCGCGCTCCAGGAGAACCTCCAGGGACGCCGGCTGCCGCTGCCGCGCTACGCCGTGATCGAGGTGGGGGGCGAGGCCCACCGGCAGGTCTTTCGCGTCGAATGCCGCGTGGACGAGCTGGGCGTGACCGGGACCGGTGAAGGCGCGAGCCGCCGCGCCGCCGAGCAGCAGGCCGCCGAGGCGGTCCTCGGCCAGCTCGCCCCGACGAAGGCGTCGCGAACGTGACGGGCGCGCCGTATCGCGCCGGCACCGTGGCGATCGTCGGCCGGCCCAACGTGGGCAAGTCCACGCTGCTGAACCAGCTGGTCGGCGCCCACGTCTCGATCACGTCGCGAAAGGCGCAGACCACGCGCCACCGCATCCAGGGAATCCGCACCGACGAGCGCGCGCAGCTCGTGTTCGTGGACACGCCCGGCTTCCAGACGCGGTTCTCCAACGCGCTCAACCGCGCCATGAACCGCTCCGTCACGTCGACCCTCGCGGGCGTGGACGCGATCGTGATGGTGGTCGAGGCCTGGGAATGGGACGAGCGCGACGACGCGGTCCTCGCGCTCCTGCCGCGGCACGCGCCCGTCGTGCTCGCGCTGAACAAGGTCGATCGCGTGAAGGACCGGGCGAAGCTCGCGAAGCTGCTCGCCGAATGTGCCGCGCGGCGCGATTTCGCGGCGCTGGTGCCGGTGAGCGCGGAGAAGGGCTCGCAGGTGAAGGCGCTCGCCGAGGAAGTGGCGAAGCTCCTGCCGGAAGCCGCGCCGACCTACGGGCCCGACGAGATCACCGACCGCTCCGAGCGCTTCCTCGCCGCGGAGCTGGTCCGGGAGCGCCTTTTCCGCCTCCTGGGCGACGAGCTGCCCTACACCACGGCCGTGGTGATCGACCAGTTCTCGGAGGACGGCGCGCTTCGCCGGATCGCGGCCAGCATCTACGTGGACCGCCAGGGCCACAAGGCGATCGTCATCGGCGAGGGCGGCGCCACGTTGAAACGCATCGGCACGGAGGCGCGCGTGGCGATGGAGGCGCTCTTCGGGGGGAAGGTGTTCCTCGAGCTGTGGGTCAAGGTGAAGAGCGGCTGGGCCGACAGCGAGGCCCTGGTGCGCCAGTGGGGATACGAATGAGCGCGCCGGGCGCCGCGCCCGACCTGGGCTACGTCCTCCATACCTACCCCTACCGGGAAACGAGCCTCATCCTGCAGGTCTGGACCCGGACCCACGGGCGCTTCGGGCTGGTCGCGAAGGGCGCCCGGCGGCCCCGGAGCGCCGCGCGCGGGGTCCTGGTCCCCTTCCAGCCGCTCGCGTTCACGTGGTTCGGGCGCGGGGAACTGAAGACGCTGCGAAGCGCCGAGCCGGCGGGTGCGGCGCTCCCGCTCGCGGGCCCGAGCCTGCTCTCGGCGTTCTACCTGAACGAGCTGCTGCTGAAACTGATCCATCGCGACGATCCCCACGAGCGGCTCTGGATCGCCTACGACGAGGCGGTGAACGCGCTGCGCGCCCGCACGCGCCGCGCCACCGGCGTGCCGGGCCTGGTCGCGGCGGAGCCGGGCGCGGGCGACGCGCGCGCCATAGAGCCGGTGCTTCGCCGCTTCGAGCTGTCGATGCTGCGCGAGCTCGGCTACGCGGTGGAGCTGGGGCGTGACGCCGCGGGGGGCGCGGCGATCGACCCCGAGCGCGACTACTGGTACGTGGTCGAGCGCGGGCCGGTGCCCGCCGAAGGCGCGGGCGAGCGGGCCGATGCAGTAAGATTGTCCGGCCTCACCCTCGTGCACCTGGACCGCGGGCAGTTCGACGATTCGCGCACCGCGGCACAAGCCAAGAGCCTCATGCGCATGCTCATCAACCACTGTCTCAACGGGCAGGAACTCGCGACGCGCGCCATCGTGCGCGACCTGCAGCGGATCGAGGACGCCGCGTGATCGAACTCGGCGTCAACATCGACCACATCGCCACCGTGCGGCAGGCGCGGCGGACCTACGAGCCCGATCCCGTCTGGGCGGCGGTCGAGGCGCACCTGGGCGGCGCGGACGGCATCACGGTGCACCTGCGCGAGGACCGCCGCCACATCCAGGACGAGGACGTCCGCCGGCTTCGCGAGCTCACGCACATCAAGCTGAACCTCGAGATGGCCGCCACGGAGGAAATGGTGGCCGTGGCCGTGGCCGTGAAGCCCGAAATGGCGATGCTCGTGCCCGAGGGGCGCGAGGAGATCACCACCGAGGGCGGGCTGGACATCGCCGGCCAGGAGGCGAGGATCGCCTCGGTGGTCGCGCGCCTGGCGCAGGCGGGCATCGTGACCAGTGTCTTCATCGACGCCGACCTTCGCCAGGTGGAGGCCGCCGCGCGCGTGGGCGCCCGCGTGTGCGAGCTCCACACCGGCCCCTACGCCCATGCGTTCCATTCCCGGGGGCGAGATCCCGAGAGCGCGCCGGTGGTGGC
>Ga0073899_10002704_pt1 | contig 15828 bp, 14 predicted proteins | sample KloWWTmetaKNB5Ph_FD_88975 | JGI IMG/M metagenome (GOLD analysis project Ga0073899, IMG submission 88975) | Active sludge microbial communities from Klosterneuburg, Austria, studying microevolution and ecology of nitrifiers - Klosterneuburg... | ecosystem: Engineered > WWTP > Aerobic digester >...
ACTGGCGGAGGACGCCCGCCAGGCGGAGTGGGAGAACGTCAGTTTCACGGCCGAGGTCTTCAAGGGCAGCTTCCGCTGGGACCTCGTGCATCCGTTCCCGGCGCAGTCGCCGGAAGACCGGAAGATCGGCGACGACTACCTCGTCAAGGTGCGCGAGGTGCTCGAGCGGCACGTCGATCCCTACCAGATCGACGAGCAGGGCGAATATCCCGCCGCAGCGCTCGAGGCGATGGCTGCGATCGGCCTCTTCGGCATGAAGATTCCGCAGGAGTACGGCGGCCTCGGATTCTCCATCACCAATTACGCGCGCGTGCTGGGCATGATCGGCAGCTATTGCTCCAACACGGTCACCTACCTTTCGGCGCACCAGAGCATCGGCGTGCCGCAACCGCTGCGCGAGTTCGGCACTGAGGAGCAGAAACGCAAGTACCTGCCGCGACTGGCGCGGGGGGAGATTTCCGCGTTCGCGCTGACCGAACCCGACGTCGGTTCCGACCCGGCGCGCATGGGCACCGTGGCCACGCCCACCGAGGACGGCAAGGCGTTCATCCTGAACGGCGACAAGCAGTGGTGCACGAATGTCACGGATCCGAAGACGACGCTGATCGCCGTGCTGGCGCGGACACCGGACAAGGAACTGCCAAACGGCAAGAAAATTCCCCAGATCTCCTGTTTCGTGGTCGAGACCGCGTGGCCGGGGGTGGAGCGGGTGCGGCGTTCGACGTTCATGGGACTGCGCGGCATCGCCAATGGCTCGGTCACGTTCAAGAACGTGCGCGTGCCGGCGGAGAACATGATCGGCAAGCCCGGGGAGGGACTGAAGATCGCGCTGGCCACCCTGAACGTCGGCCGTCTCGGCTTGCCCGCTGCCGCCATCGGTGTCGGCATGGCTTTCGTCGACGACGCTCGCTGGTGGATCACCACGCGCCAGCAGTGGGGCCAGCCGGTCGGCAAGCACCAGGCCATCGCCCGGATGGTCTCGAGTTACGCCGCGCACCTGTTCGCCATGAAGAGCATGGTGTACCTGACCTGCGCGCTGGCGGACCACAGGAATGTCGACATCCGGCTGGAGGCCGCGGCAGCCAAGTATTTCTGTTCCGAGACGCTCTACCGCATCCTCGACGACTACCTGCAGGTGCGCGGTGGCCGCGGCTACGAGCGGGCGACGTCGCTCTATGAGCGCGGCGAGCGTCCGACCAGCATCGAGATGGCGATTCGCGACATGCGGGTCGGACGCATCTTCGAAGGTTCGTCGCAGGTCATGCACCTGATCATGGCGCGCGAGGCGCTCGACACCCATTTCAAACTGGTGATGCCGATCCTCCAGCCCAAGCCCGGCCAGAAGGTCAGCAAGGGCGAAGCCATGCTGAAAGCCGCCGGGTTCTACTCCACCTGGCTGCCGAAGCTGTTCATGCCTGAGACCGGCCATCACTTCGAGGCCAGGCACCTCGGCGAGGCGAACCGCAAGCACCTCGCGTTCGCGGGCAAGACCAGCAAGCGGCTGGCCCGGCGGCTGTTCGCCACCATGGCCAGGTTCGGCCCGAAGCTCGAGAAGGAGCAGTTGATCCTCGGCAATTTCGTCGACATCGGCGTCGACCTGTTCGTCATGTCGACCACACTGTCGTACGCGGACCACCTGCTCGGCGAAAACGCGACGGACCAGAGTCCCCAGGAACTGGCGGACCTCTTCTGTCGCGAGGCGCGGCGGCGCATCGAGGCAAACTTCCGCGCCGTGAAGTCGAACAACAACCGTTCCTATCGCAAAGTCGCAGGATTGTTCATGGACGGTTCCCTGGGCTGGCTCGCCGATGGCTCGATGAACCCGATCCCGCCGCGATACCGCGACTGGGAGAAGAACGACCACGAGCATCCGGCGCGTGACCTGGCCGTGGGCAAGCCTGAGGAGCGCAAGGCGCCCAAACGCGATCAAGCGGCTTGAGCAAGCAGGCGTCCCGGGGCTTTCCGCCGATTGCGGCGCCAGACGCGCGCGTCCTGATCCTCGGTTCGTTGCCTGGCCTGGCTTCGCTTGCGGCACGCCAGTATTACGCGCAGCCGCACAACGCGTTCTGGCGCATCATGGGCGAACTGTTCGATGCGGGGCCCGACGTTCCCTGCGCCGAACGGGCCGATCGACTGCGCGCGAGCGGTATTGCGCTGTGGGACGTGTGCAGGGAGGCGGTGCGGCGCGGCAGCCTCGATGCCGCGATCGACCCGACGACCGTCGTGACCAACGACTTCCGGCGCTTCCTCCGCGAGCATCCCCGCATCGCACACGTTTGCGTCAACGGCGGCACGGCCTATCGGCTGTATGTGCGCAGGGTGCAACCCCTCCTGCCAGAACCGCTGTCGTCGCTGCCGCTGCACCTGCTGCCATCGACGAGCCCGGCGCACGCATCGCTGCGATTTGCGCAGAAGCTGCAACGCTGGCGATTGCTCGAACGCCTGCTGGCGGCTTGAAGGCACGCCGCCACGCGCAACGCTCGCCTAGGGTGCCTGGCCAGTCCCCGAACGGTCTCCTCCGTTCCCGGGCGCCTCGCGTGCGATGCGCACGACTTCCTCCGCCGTGTCCGCGAGCCGCAGCAGCGCAAGCTCCTCGCGCGTGATGGTGCCTTCGCCCAACAACGTCTGCTCGAGGCACCGCTGCATCTCGCCCCAGAAGTCCCGGCCGACCGCGATCAGCGGAAAGCGTTCGATCTTGCCGTTCTGCACCAGCGTGGCGAGTTCGAACGCCTCGTCGAGCGTGCCGAAGCCGCCCGGCATCACGACGAACGCGCACGAGTACTTCACGAGCATCACCTTGCGCACGAAGAAATGCTCGAAACCGATGAAGCGGTCGAGGTAGTCATTGGGCTGCTGCTCGCGCGGCAGCCGGATGTTGCAGCCGAGGCTCAGGGCGCCGGCCTCGCGCGCGCCGCGATTGGCGGCCTCCATGATTCCCGATCCACCGCCCGTCATCACCGCGAAGCCGGCCTTGCCCAGCGCGTACCCGACCTCGCGTGCGAGCTGGTAGTAGCGATGGTCTTCTTGAAAGCGTGCTGAGCCGAAAACGGTGACGCACCGCTGCTGGAATTCGAAGCTTTCGAAGCCGTGCAGGAACTCGAGGAAAAAGCGCACGGCGCTTTCGAGGTCGGCGGCGCGGTTGCGCCGGCCGGCGAGAAAGAGTTTCTCGGCGCCCTCGACCTGCTGCAGCAGCGAGGCTACGTGCTTTCCTTCGAACCCGTCTGTCACGCACACTCTCCCTGATCGCGGCCGTCCATGCCGAACGCGCCGACACTCGAATGATACCGAAGGGAGCGCAACACCAATGATCGGATATGTCACGTCGGGCCCGGCGCCAGGGATGAAGGCGTCCCGGATCCGCGCGGCACCGACGGGTTTTACGCAGGTTATTTCCGCGACCTCGATGGACACAAGATCAACTGCTACTGTTGGAAGGCCGGCTGACCGATCCGGGGAAGTTGCCGTCGGATGACGGAGCGCGCTTTCGTCTCCGGCCGGAGCGGTGCTGCGCTCGTCGCAGTGGTGGTGCTTGCAGGCTGTATCGGGACTACCAGGCCACCGGTATCGTCGACTTTGCCTGCAGTGCCGGCGACCGGCCTGCGGGTTTACGCCGTCGGTGACATCGCTGACTGTAGTCACGGCACGCCCGAGGATTCGATGGCTGCCCGCACGTCGCGACTGGTGCCGGACGGCGCGCTGGTGCTCGGTCTCGGTGACATGGCTTATCCGCTGGCCGACGCGCAGACGCTCGCCTCGTGTTACGAGCCAACGTGGGGGACGCACCGTGCGATGACGCTGGCCACGCCCGGCAACCACGATTACGTGCGTGGCAATGCCGGTGATTTCAGCGAGTACTTCGGTGCCGACCCGTTGCAGGACGGCGGCTTCATTGCGTTCAGCCGCGCGTTGACCGACGACTGGCGGTTGATTGCGCTCGACAGCAACGTCGATGGCAGTGCGTTGCAGGCGCAGTACGAGTGGCTGGACAAGCTCCTCGCTGAAGCTGCGAAAGCGACTGCGCGGACGCCAGGCTGCCTGCTCGTCATGTGGCATGCGCCGTTGTACTCGTCCGGCATGCACCGGGGTTCGGGTGACAGGATGCGGCCTTTCTGGCAACTGGCCGACCGCCATGGCGCCGACCTGGTGCTGAGCGGGCACGAGCATTTCTACGAACGCTTCGATCCCCTCGATGCGGAAGGGCAGCCGCCGCGCGCCGGCCAGGCGCCGCGGCAGTTTGTCGTCGGCACTGGTGGCGCAAGGCTTTATGGCTTCTGGAAGCCGCCGTACCGCAGCAAAGCGCGTGTGCTCGAACACGGCGTGCTGCAGCTGTCGCTCGAGCGCGGGCGCTACTCGTGGCGCTTCATCGACGTCGACGGACGCGTGCAGGACGCCGGCGTGGCGCGCTGTCGCACGACGGTTAACTAGGGTAACGTGCGGCACGCGAGGACGGCAGCGACCGTCCGGGAATTTCGCGCACAGGGGAGTTCATGACAACGTTCACCGACTGGATCAACACCCTCGACTCGTTCGTCTGGGGCCCGGCCATGCTGGTGCTGATCCTCGGCACGGGTTTGTATCTGCAGGTGCGGCTCGGCGGCATGCCGGTGCGCAAGATCGGTGCCGGCCTGCGGGTGGTATGGAGCAGCCGGGGCGGTGACGAAGCCCACGGCGAGGTCAGTCCGTACGCGGCGCTGATGACCTGCCTCGCCGCGACCATCGGTGTCGGCAACATCGCGGGCGTGGCCACGGCTGTCGCGCTCGGTGGTCCGGGCGCGGTGTTCTGGATGTGGATGACCGCGCTCGTCGGCATGGCCACCAAGTACGCCGAGGTGTTGCTGGCGGTGCACTTCCGTGAGCGTGACGAGAAGGGCCGATTCGTCGGCGGTCCGATGTACGCCATCCGCAACGGTCTCGGTCCGCGCTGGGCCTGGCTCGGCACCGCGTTTGCGCTGTTCGGCGGCCTCGCCGGCTTCGGCATCGGCAACATGGTGCAGTCGAACAGCATCGCGGCCGCGATGCAGGGGTCGTTCGGCACCACCCCGCTGATGACGGGCATCGTGCTTGCGCTCATCACCGGCGCTGTCATCCTGGGCGGCATCAAGCGCATCGCCTCGGTGGCGAACTGGCTCGTCCCGTTCATGGCGATCGGGTACGTGGCTGCGGCGATGATCGTGCTGGCCTACCACTGGCAGTCGATCCCGGGCGCCTTTGCGCTCATTTTCTCGACAGCCTTCACCGGTACCGCGGCGGTCGGTGGCTTCGCCGGCGCGGCGATGATGGCTGCGATCCGCTACGGTGTGGCACGCGGCATCTTCTCGAACGAGGCCGGTCTCGGCACGGCCGGCATCGCGCAGGCAGCGGGCATGAGCAACGATCCCGTTCGCAGCGGCCTGATCGGCATGATGGGCACGTTTTTCGACACCCTCGTGGTCTGCACGATGACGGGTCTTGCAATCGTGGTCTCGGGCGCCTGGCAGTCCGGCAAGACGGGTGCCGCACTCACGCAAGCCGCGTTCCAGTCGGCGATGCCTGGTAGCGGCGGCGAACTCGTCGCTGTCGCGCTGGGTATTTTCGCGCTCACGACCATCCTCGGCTGGGCCTACTACGGCGAACGCTGCTGGCAGTACCTGGTGGGCGACTGGACGATCATGCCGTACCGCATCGTGTGGACGATCATGGTGTTCTTCGGTGCGGTGACGCAGCTCGACCTGGCGTGGACCATCGCCGACACGCTCAATGCACTGATGGCGATTCCGAACCTAATCGCGCTGCTGGCACTGTCGCCGGTCGTCGTGCAACTGACGCGCGCAGGGCTGGCGAGGGCCTTGCAGGACTGACAGCTACTGCGGCCTCCAGACTCCCTCGCGTCGCGGATCGGCACCGGTCTCGAACAGCGGCGGGTTGCCACGCACGGCCACGCCGTGCAGGCCGGATTCTTCGCCTCGCCCCGACTTCAGTGCGACACCTTTTGCCGCCAGCTGCGCTGCCAGCGCCGCAGAAATTCGCGGCATCTCGCCGTAGAAATCGGCGCCGCGCGCGATCAGGTTGGGAAGGTTGATCGCGTCCTGCAGCGGCAGGTCCCAGGCCAGCAGTCCGATCAGCACCTTGGCGTTGTAAGCGAGGATGGCTGACCCGCCCGGCGAGCCGACCGCGGCCACGAATGCGCCGTCTGCCTTGCGCAGCACGATCGCCGGCGACATCGACGAACGAGGCCGTTTGCCGCCCGCGACGGCGTTCGCCACCGGGCGACCGGCCGCGTCGACGGCCGTGAAGGAGAAGTCCGTGAGCTGGTTGTTCAGGAAGAACCCGCCAACCGCGCGTCCCGAGCCGAACAATGACTCCACCGAGGTGGTCATCGAGATTACGTCGCCCCGGTCGTCGACGATGACGAAGTGGCTCGTGCCCGGCACCTCGTCCGTCGCATCGAATCCCGAGCGCGTCATCACGGCACCGGGCGGAGTACCTGCGTCGGGAGTGCCTGCAACCGCGCGTTCGCCGATCAGCTGCGCGCGGTTGTCGAGATAGCCCTGGTCGAGCATGCCTTCGACGGGGACGGCGACGAACCGCGGATCGGCCACGTAACGATCGCGATCGGCATACATCAGCCGGCTCGCCTCGGCGAACAGCAGCCACGCCTGCGGATCCATCGGTCCACGCGACGCAATGTCCGTGCGTTCGAGCAATCCCAGCACTTCGAGCACGCCGACACCGCTCGATGGTGGCGGTGGCACGCAGACCACGTAGATGCGGAACGTGCGGCACAAGGGCTGCACTTCGGCGGGGCGAAAGGCCGCCATGTCCTGCAGCGTCAACGTGCCGGGGCGGGGCCCGGCGTGCGTGCGCGCGACGATCTGTGCCGCGAGCTCGCCTTCGAGCAATGCACGCGGTCCGCGCGCGGCGATCGTGCGCAGTGTTTCCGCGTAGGCCGGGTTGCGCAGCGTGTCGCCTGCCTGCACGATCGTGCCGTCGGGTTTGGAGAACAGCACGCGTGCGTCCGGCAACGTCGCCTGGGCGAACGTGCTGTTGGCGAATCTTGCAAGTCGCTGTGGCACCACGAAGCCCTGCTCGGCCGTGCGGATCGGTGCGTCGAACAATGCCTGCCATGGCAACCGGCCATGCTTCGAGTGCACGAGGCCCAGCATCGCGACGGCGCCCGGCACGCCGGTCGAGCGTCCGCTCGTGACGGCATCCTGATAGGACAGGGGCACGCCTTGCTCGTCCAGGAACATGCCGGGCGTCGCGCCCGCCGGGGCGGTCTCACGGCCATCGAACGCCGTGATCGCGCCGGTTTGCGCATCGTAGTAGAGCAGGAAGGCGCCGCCGCCGAGGCCCGAACTCTGCGGCTCGACGAGACCCAGCGCCGACTGCACGGCAACCGCGGCATCGGCGGCACCGCCGCCGGCACGCAGGACTTCGAGCCCCGCCTCGACGGCGATCGGATTCGCGGCGGCCACGCCTGGTGTCAGCCGGGGACGCGGAGCCGATACCGACGGCGAAGCAGCCGGTTCGTGTGCCGCGCCGGCATCGGTGGGGGCTGGCGGCGCATGGCGGCATCCGGCAGCACCCAGGGTGAACAGGGCGAGCAGGGCGAAAGGCGCGCCGCGGGCATGGCGGCGGTCGAAGTTGGGCATGTTGGTGAGGGCATGGACGCTGCGAGGGCACCGACAATAGACTGTCCGGCCTCCAGCCGTCGAGACTGCCCGTGCACCACACACCGACCCCGCTTCGCACCCTGTTCATCAGCCTGATTGCCGCAGCGGCGGCGGGCCCCGTCTGGGCGGCCGATCCGCCGCCGAATGCGGCTGCAGGCGCCAAGACGACACCGCAGACCATCGTCGTGGTCCATGCCGGGCGGCTGCTCGATCACCCGGGCAGGGCGCCGCGTGGGCCGAGCACGATCGTCATCCGTGACGGGCGCATCGGCGAGGTGCTTGATGGATTCATCGACGTGCCGGGCAGTCAGCGCATCGTCGACCAGCGCACGCGATTCGTGCTGCCGGGATTGATCGACAGCCACGTGCACCTGGTCTCGGACACGGGCGGACAGCTGGGACAACTCGAGGACGTGCAGGCGGAGGATGCCGAGCTCGCATACAACGCGCTCGCCAATGCACACAAGACGCTGCGCGCCGGCTTCACCACGGTGCGCAACCTCGGCGACGGCAACGGCGTCACGCTCGCGCTGCGGGACGCGATCCGCGCGGGCAAGGTGGTGGGGCCGAACATCGTCGACGCGGGGCGGTCGATTTCGACGACCTCAGGGCACATGGACGCCGCGCTCGGCTACCGCGAGGATTTCCGCGAAACGCTGCACGCGCACGACAACCTGTGCGACAGCGTGGAGTCCTGTCGCCGCGCCGTGCGGATCCAGGTCGGTCGCGGCGTGGACGTGATCAAGATCGCCACGACCGGTGGCGTCAACAGCCAGGTCGGCGCCGGGCTTGGCCAGCAGATGTTCGATGATGAAGCGCGCGCGATCGTCGAAACCGCAAGACTGTATGGCAAGAAAGTCGCGGTGCATGCGCACGGTGCGGACGGCATCAGGGTCGCGCTCAGGGCCGGCGTCGATTCCATCGAGCACGGCACGATGCTCGACGATGAATGCATCGCCCTGATGGTGAAGGCGGGCACCTATTACGTGCCGACGCTGTCCACCGTGAATGGCTACGTCGAGCGGCTCGCCGCGAACCCCGGTGCATACTCGCCGCAGGTGCGGGCGAAGGTCGAGTGGCGCATCCGGGTGACCGGTGAATCGTTGCGTAAGGCCGTGCCCAGGGGTGTCAAGATCGCCTTTGGCACCGACGCGGGCGTGAGCAAGCACGGCCGCAACGCCGATGAATTCGAATTGATGGTCAAGTACGGGATGACACCGGCCTCGGCGTTGCAGGCGGCCACCGTCATCGCCGCGGACCTGCTCGGCCTGCAGGCGGAGGTGGGTACGATCGAGCCGGGCAAGCGGGCGGACCTCGTCGCCGTCGATGGCGATCCGCTCAGCGACATCACCGTGCTGAAGCGCGTGCCGTTCGTCATGAAGGACGGTGTTGAGTTCAAGGACGGTTCTGGCTGAGACGCGGCCATGGGCAAGCGCGCAACCCCGTTTGTGCAATCACTGCCGTTTTCGGAGGCGTGCGAACGCAACAAGGGCCCGATCCTCGAGGTGCTGCAACGCTGGCTCGGCCACCAGGCCGGCCTGGTGCTCGAAGTCGGCGCCGGCACGGGGCAGCACGCGGTCCACTTCGCGCGTCACCTGCCGCGACTCAGCTGGCAGCCAACCGAGCAACTCGAGCACCTGGCGGCGCTCACGGCGCGCATCGAGGTGGAAGGTTCCTGCAACCTGCTCGCTCCGCTCGAACTGGACGTCGAGCGCGCGACCTGGCCCTGCGGTGTGGACAGCGTCGATGCGATCTTCACTGCCAACACGCTGCACATCGTGTCGTGGCCGCAGGTGCAGGCGCTGTTCCGGGGTGTCGGACGCGTGCTGCGTGACGAGGGCCTGCTGATCGTCTACGGGCCGTTCCGTTACGGCGGGCAGTTTACTTCGCACAGCAATGCAGTCTTCGACGACGCGCTGCGCCAGCGGGACCCGTTGAGCGGAATCCGCGATTTCGAGGCAGTCGACGCGCTGGCGGCGGCCCAGGGCCTGGGCCTGGTCGAGGACTGCGCCATGCCGGCCAACAACCAGACCCTCGTCTGGCGGCGGTATGGGCCGGCCGCACGACGTGGATCCATTTGATTAGAATCGCGGGCTTTACATCGAACCGAGGAACAGGCCCATGCGTCGATCGATCACTCCTTTGCTGGCCATTCTCGTCCTCGTGACCGCAAGCGAAGCTGGCGCGGCGACATCGATGGCCCTGCAATGCGGCAACCTGTTCGATTCGAAAGCGGCGCGCCTGGTCGGTGAGCATACGATCATCGCGGGCGTGGATGGACGCATCCAGGCCGTGTTGCCGGGCAAGGCGACTGCGCCTGGAGCCACCGTGCACGACCTGTCGGGTCAGACCTGCATGCCGGGCTGGATCGACCTGCACGTTCACCTGGGCCAGGAATCGAACCCGAAGGCGTACGAGGAAAGCTTCCGCCTCGACGACATCGACTTCGGCTATCGCGCGCTGGCCTACGCCGATCGCACGCTGAAGGCCGGCTTCACCACGGTGCGCGACCTCGGCGGCGATGTGACGCCACACCTGCGCGACGCGATCAACCAGGGTTATGTGCAGGGTCCACGGATCTACGCAGCCGGCAAGTCGATCGCAACCACCGGGGGGCATGGCGACCCGCGCAACGGGCTCAATGCGGAGCTGGCGCACCTGATGGGCCCGCCCGGGCCGACCGACGGCGTCATCAACAGCGTCGACGACGCACGGCAGGCCGTGCGCCAGCGCTACAAGGACGGCTCCGACGTGATTAAGATCACCGCGACAGGCGGCGTGCTGAGTTACGCGAAGAGCGGTGACGCACCGCAGTTCACCGTCGACGAAGTGCAGGCGGTCGTGGCGACCGCGCAGGACTATGGCTACAAGGTCGCGGCACACGCGCACGGCAAGGAAGGCATTCGTCGCGCGGTCGAAGGCGGCGTGACGTCGATCGAGCACGGTACCTACATGGACGACGAGATCATGGCACTGATGAAGAAGCACGGCACGTGGTACGTGCCGACGATCTCGGCGGGCAAATTCGTCGCAGAAAAGGCTGCGATCGACGGCTACTACCCCGAGATCATCCGGGCAAAAGCCGCGCGCATCGGCAGCCAGATCCAGGACACGTTCGCGAAAGCCTACAAGGCCGGCGTGAAGATCGGTTTCGGCACCGATCAGGGTGTCGCGCCGCATGGACAGAACGCCAGGGAATTCGGTTACATGGTCGAGGCCGGCATGCCGGCGGCCGAGGCCATCCAGGCCGCGACCTACAACGCAGCCGAAGTCCTGGGTGCACCTGACCTGGGGCAGCTGGCCCGGGGATTCCGGTCCGACGTGGTCGCCGTTGCAGGCAACCCGCTCGACGACATCGCGCTCACCGGCAAGGTGAGTTTCGTGATGAAAGACGGCGTCGTCTACCTGGGCGGCGGCACTCAGTAAAACTCGTGCCGCCGTCGGTCACCGTGCAGCTCACGACTCGCGTCAGTAGCGTGGGTCGTACATCTCCGCGCGGATTGCCTGCTCGAGGTCCGCGGGTCGTTCGATCGAGGCGAGCCCGTCGCGCAGGGCGATCGCCGCAACGTCCACGGCGATGCGTGCCGACACGTCGCGCACGGTACTGAGCGGCGGGAACAGGCTGCCCTGGTCCAGGTCGGCCTGCGTCGTGCACCGCGCCAGCATGCGCGCGGCCGCCAGGAACATCGCGTCGGTGACACGGGTGGCGCCGACGACCACGAGCGCGAGACCCAACCCCGGGAAGATGTACGAATTGTTGCCCTGCCTGGGGACGAAATGCCGGCCGTCCGGCAACGTCACCGCGTCGAATGGACTGCCCGAGGCATAGAGCGCCCGGCCGTCCGACCATGCGTAGGCCTGCTGTGCCGTGCATTCGGCCTTCGAGGTCGGGTTCGACAGTGCGAAAATGACCGGCCGCTGATTGATGCGCGACATCTCGCGCACCACTTCCTCGGTGAACGTCCCAGGCACGGCACCCACGCCGATGATGGCCGTCGGCCGCAGCGATTTCACCGCGCCGATGAAGTCGCTGACCGGCGCATGTGCGTGTGCATAGGGTCGCTTGTGTTCGGCGAGTTCGCCGCGGCTCGCCACCACGAGACCTTTCGAATCGACCATCCAGCAGCGCGCGCGCGCGGCGGCTTCGTCCGTCCCGTCCTCGATCATGGCGTTCACCAGCAGGTCAGAGATGCCCGTGGCCGCTTCGCCGGCGCCGAGGCACAGGAAGGTCTGTTCGGAAATCGATTTGCCCGTGACGCGCAGTGCGGACAGGATGCCGGCGACGGCCACCGAGGCCGTGCCCTAGATGTCGTCATTGAAGCAGCTCACCCGGTCGCGGTAGCGGCGCAGCAGGCGGAACGCGTTGTGATTGGCGAAGTCCTCGAACTGCACGATCACGCCAGGAAACACTTCCTGCGTGGCGACGATGAACTCCTCGACCAGCTCATCGTAGGCCTCGCCGGTGAGGCGGCGCTGGCGCAGGCCGAGGTACAGGGGATCTTCGAGCAGCGCTTCGTTGTTGGTGCCGACGTCGAGCATGATCGGCAGGCATTTCCACGGATGCAGGCCCGCGCAGCCTGTGTACAGCGAAAGCTTGCCGATTGGAATACCCATGCCGTTGGCGCCGAGATCGCCGAGCCCGAGGATGCGTTCACCGTCCGTGACGACGATCATCGCCGCCTCCCGGTGCGGCCAGTTGCGCATGACCTGCGAGATGCGTCCGCGATCGGCGGCGGTGATGAAGAGTCCGCGCGGCCTGCGGTAGATGTGGCCGAACTGCTGACAGGCGAGTCCGACCGTGGGCGTGTAGATGATGGGCATCATCGTGTCGGCGTGATCCATCACGACGCGAAAGAAGAGCGCTTCGTTCCGGTCGAGCAGGCTCGACAACATGATGTACTTCGACAGCGGCGTCTTCAGCCGGTGAAAGTTCTCGAGCACGCGCGCGAGCTGCTCGTCCTGGGTGGCCACGTGGGGCGGCAACAGGCCGCGCAGGCCGAGCACGTCGCGCTCGTGGTCGCTGAAGGCGGTGCCCTTGTTCAGGGTCGGGTCACGCAGCAGCGCAGTGCCGCGCGGGTACCATTCGGGCAGGGGAGGGAGTGAGCGTTTCGGCATCGGCGTGTCCGTGGTTCAGACACGCGCGATGCTAGTGGGCGCGCCGCGTCCGTCAACGCGGAAAAGTCCCTAGGGCGTCCGCCTCAGGAGGCGGCCTTCATCTGCGACTGGCAGTAATTCGGCAGGCCGACGCGGTCGATCAGTTGCAGCTGCGTCTCGAGGAAATCGATGTGCTCCTCCTCGGATTCGAGGATGTCCTCGAGTAGCTCGCGGCTCACGTAATCGCCGACCTTCTCGCAGTGGGCGATCGCCGCCTTGAGGTCCGGATGGGCGATCAGCTCGAGCTTGAGGTCGCAATCGAGGACTTCGCGCACGTCCTCACCGATCATCAGCTTGCCCAGGCTCTGCAGGTTCGGCAGTCCCTCGAGAAACAGGATGCGTTCGATGAGTTTATCGGCATGCTTCATCTCGTCGAGCGACTCGTGGTGCGAGTGGTCGCCGAGCTGGTCGAGGCCCCAGTTGTTCAGCATGCGCGCATGCAGGAAATACTGGTTGATCGCGGTCAGTTCGTTCCGGAGGATCTTGTTGAGATGAGCAATGACTTCGACGTCGCCCTTCATGGCACGGCTCCAACGACAGGCTTGAGGATGCCGCTGGCGCGGCGCGCTTTTCCGCTCAGGAAGCCTGAGGGGCAGGCGCGCGGGAAGCAAGCGTTTCGGTGTCGAGCATCTGACGCGCGCAGGGCTCGCAGGCGCCGCAGCACGTTGCCACGCCGGTGCACGACTGCAGTTGCTCGAACGAGCGCGCGCCTTCGTGGATGGCCTGTTGCAGCCGGGTTTCCGAGATGCCGTGGCAGAGACAGACGTACATGAACTGGTACCTTGCCGTGATCAGCATCCTAGGCCAGACAGGATACAAATGCAAATGAGTCGCATTAAGGTATGTTCCGCAGCCAGGTAGCAACAGGCCGCAATCGAGCTGCGCTGCAACGACGCCGTCCGCGTCGGTTATCGCGCAAGCAGCGGACAGCGGGCAGTTAAACTGTCCGGATGAACGACCCGAGCCCTGGCTGTCCGCCCGAGGCGCAGGACGGCAGCCACGACGACGCCAGGCAGCAGTCCGCGCAGCCATCGCTGCAACGTGCCTTCATGGACCGCGCGCGCCGCGCAGTCGAGCACGAGCATGAAAAATCTCCGCGTCGACTCGGCCAGCACGTCGTGTCGCTGGTGGCTGCGTTCGCATTGACGTTCGGCATCCTCTACGTCTTTGACGCCTTCCTCACCAGCATGCAGAAGGTGCTGCGCATGATCGACGAGCAGGAAGCGCGCCAGCAGCAGGAGGAGGCGGACAGGAAGGCGAAGGAACCGATACCCGCTTACGTCGTGCCGCCGTCGGACTGACGCGTTCCGTGCACATGAATCCGGTACTGCATGCAAGTTGAAGATCAGTGATGCAGATCCTGCGCAAGGCCTGCCTTGGCCTGCTCCGTTTGTTCGGCTGGCGTACGTCGCTGACGTGGCCCCCGGAGCCCCGCGGCCTGATCATGGTCTATCCGCACACCTCGAACTGGGACTTTCCGCTCGGCGTGCTGTTCAAGCTGGGCCACGCACTTCCAGCCCACTGGATGGGCAAGGACCAGATGTTCCGCTGGCCATTCCGGCGTCTGCTGATCGCGATCGGCGGCTTGCCCATCAATCGTCGCGAACGAACCGGATTCGTGTCGGCGATGGTTGATGAAATGCACCGCCGCGACTGGCTGTGGATCGCGGTGGCGCCCGAAGGCACGCGCGCGCATGGCGAATACCTGAAGTCCGGCTTCTATCAGCTGGCCCTCGCGGCCGACGTGCCGATCGGGCTGGGCTACATCGATTACCGGCGCAGGCAGGTCGGCATCGATCGCTATGTGCGCATGACGGGAAACGAAGAGCAGGACCTGCAGCTGCTGCGCGATTTCTACGCCACGATCACTCCCAGGAAACCCGGCAACGCGGGCGGTCTGCAGTTTCGTCAGTGAGAGCCCTAAGGGGCATTACGAATGGGCGGCGTCACACGACGGCCCAACAATGACACTCTCTGGGCCAGGGGTCCGCGGCGTGACCGCGACGAGGGAGAAACCGGCGGGGCTGACCGTTGACGCGAAAAGCGCCAACCGGTTCGCGTTCGTCCTGCATCCGCTGACGATCGACTACCTCGCGCATCACCCGCGTTATCGCTGGACTCGCCATCTGCCGCGCGCGCTGGTCGAAACGACCGCCGCGCACATGCCGGCCTCGCGCGTCGGTCGCGTCGAAGGCGGCGTGTCGCCGACCACGGGCCAGCCGATCAAGGGACTCATCTACGCGCTCGGTGCGACACCGCGCCAGATGCTGAGCCGTCCCCCCGAATTTACTTATCGCAGACTCGATCAAGCGGTGCGCGACGCGGCTGCGCAGGGTGCACAGATCGTCGGCCTCGGCGCGTTCACGAAAGTGGTGGGGGATGCGGGCGTCACGGTGGCGCGGCGCGCGTCGATCCCGGTCACGACCGGCAACAGTCTCACGATCGCAGCCACGCTCGAGACGGCCAAGCTCACGGCGCGACGAATGGGGTGGGCCGATCTGACGCATGCCAAGGCCATGGTCGTCGGCGCGACGGGGTCGATTGGCTCCGTCTGCTCGCGCCTGCTGGCGGCAGCCGTGCGCGACGTGGTGCTGGTTTCGATCGAGCCGGACCGGCTCACTGCGCTGAAGCAGAAGATCCTGCAGGAGACTCCCGGCGCTCATGTCGAGCTCGGCACGACGACGCAGCGCTGGGTGGGTGATTGCGACCTGATCGTGACGGCGACGTCGGCGTTCGGCCAGCGCGTGCTCGACGTCAGCCAGTGCAAGCCTGGCGCGGTCATCCTCGACGTGGCGCTGCCGCCGGACATTTCCGCGGAGGAGGCTGCGACGCGCCCGGACGTGCTCGTGGTCGAAAGTGGCGAGGTGCTGATTCCGGGTCCCGTCGAGTTCAGCTTTAACATCGGATTGCCCCCGGGAGTCGCCTACGCCTGCCTGGCGGAGGCCGCGTTGCTGGCGATGGAGGGACGCTTCGAATCCTTCACGCTTGGACGCGACGTGCCGCCCGGGAAGGTCAAGGAAAT
>Ga0073899_10002705_pt1 | contig 15825 bp, 15 predicted proteins | sample KloWWTmetaKNB5Ph_FD_88975 | JGI IMG/M metagenome (GOLD analysis project Ga0073899, IMG submission 88975) | Active sludge microbial communities from Klosterneuburg, Austria, studying microevolution and ecology of nitrifiers - Klosterneuburg... | ecosystem: Engineered > WWTP > Aerobic digester >...
CTCGATCACCAGCGCCGCCGCCGCAGGGTGCGCGTCGCGGTACGGCCGCCGCGCGACGACCGCCAGGTCGGGCTCCGGCTCCGACTCGTCCGCGCACGCCAGCGGCTGCTGACAGCGGACCATGAACTCCGGCGCCAGCCGCGCCATCAAGCGCTCCTGCAGGACCGTGACCACCGCGCTGTGCGCGCTGCCGATCGGACTCATCGCCACCAACTCCCCCCGGATCAGCTCCACGTGCTCGCCGCGGAACAACCCCGCCATCACCATCCGGTCGTACTCGTCGCGCCGCAGCTTCCGCCGCGCCCGACCATCGAGTGCCACCATGGACTCAGGCTAGCAGCGCTGCACGCGGCGGCCAAGACGCGGCTACGCGTCGCGCAGCAACTCGGCCAGGGTGAGCGGCGGCAGGCCCAGCCCCTCCGGCGCCACCACCGCGTCGGCAGCGTGCGTGGCGATCGACGCCCAGGCGCCGGTCCACCGGACCCGGGTGCGCTGAGCGAGGCAGATCGGCGCGGCCGGTGTTCGGTTGCGTCGGCACGGCGGTAGCCGACAGCGCCGTCCGCGCCGGACGCCCCCGATCGGCTCACTCGGCCGCGGCGCGGACGAAGCGCCAGGTGGTGCGCTCGTGCGTGCCGTCGGGGGCGAGGTAGTCCTCGACGCGCTCGAAGCGGTCGGGGCCGAGCGTGAAGGTCAGCTCGACCAGGCGCGCCTCGTCGGGATCGAGGTCGGTGGTGTCGGCCGCGGCGAAGCGGAGCTGGTGCGCGGCGATCGCGGTGGCGCGCAGGCGCGGCTGGTTGCCCTGGGCGCAGTAGTGCGTGGCGACCAGGCCGTCGTGGTCGGGGTGGTACAGCGTCATCGTCGCGCGCTCGGGGCGGCCGAAGGTCTCGGCCAGCGCGCTGGCGCCGGAGATCGGGCGGAACACCACGTCGACCGCGCCGCCGGCGGCGGTGGTGCCGTGCCACGCGCCGGTGAGCGCGTCGCGGAACCGCGGCCACGCGTCGGGGGCGTGGGCCCAGCGGTCGGTCGTCACGGGCGCGCGCGTGGCGGGCGCACAGCCGACGAGGAGGACGAGGACGAGCGCGCGCACCGGGCGAGAACCGCGGCCCCGTGCCTGGTATTCCGCGCGCTCGCGTCGCCGGCGCGCCGCTGCTAGGCTGGCCGACCCGTGCGGCGCTGGCTCCTCGCTCTGATCGCGGTCGCGCTGTGCGCGCAGAGCGCCGACGCGCGGCCGCACAAGAAGCGCAAGGGCAAGCGGCACCGGTGGCGGACGCCGACGGCGCAGCTGTACCCGGCGCCCAGCGATCCGATGGCGACGCCGGCGGTGCGCTACGGCGCGCTGACGCCCGACGCGTGCATGGCCGAGCTGACCGCGCGGCAGATCCCGTTCGTCGCCGAGACCGCCGACGGCGTCGCGATGCCGGTGCGGCTGCAGGGGCCGCTGCGGGGCGTCGCGTTCCACGGCGGCGGGCCCGAGGCCGATCGCGCGACCAGCCCCCACGAGATCGCCGACTGCCGTTTGGTGCTGGCGCTCGACGACCTGGCGCAGCTCCTGGCCGCGCACGACGTGGTCGAGGTGATCCACTACTCGATGTACCGCCGGCCGCGCGCCGGCAAGTCGTCGGAGCACAACGCGGGCATGGCGATCGACGTCGGCCGCCTGCGCCTGGCCGACGGCACGACGCTGTCGGTGCTCGACGACTACCACGGCCGGATCGGCGCCCCGAGCTGCGGCAAGCGCGCGCGGCCGCGCCGCCCGACCGCCAGGACCACGGCGCTGCGCGCGATCGTGTGCGAGGTGGCCGCGCAGTACCTGTTCAACGTCGTGCTGACGCCCAACTTCAACCGTCCGCACCGCAACCACGTGCACCTCGACCTCACCGCCGGCAAGCGCTGGTTCATCGTGCGCTGACCGTGCCGGGACGAGCGGGGCGCGCACGCCGCCCCGGACCGATGGCTGTTCGGTTTTCCTTGACGACGTTAAGCAAACGCGACTACCGTCAATCTCATGGCCGCGCCCGCGCGCACCCGCCTCCGCCAGCGCCGCCGCGACGGCTCGCGCGCGGAGATCCTCGACGCGACCCGCGCGGTGCTGGCGCGCGGCGGGGTCGCGGGCCTCACGCTCGACGCCGTGGCCCGCGAGCTGGGCGTCACCAAGCAGGCCCTCTACCACTACTTCGGCTCCAAGGACGCGCTGCTGTTCGAGGTGGTCCTCGCCGAGAGCGCGGCGGCGGCGGCGGCGGTCGAGGCCGGGTGCGTCGCGGCCCCCGACGGCGTGGCCGCGCTCGAGGCCGTGATCCGCGGCTACGTCGGCTACTACGCGCCGCGCCTCGACAGCTACCGGCTGGTGACGATGCACGTGCAGCAGGCCGACGTCGCGGCCGCCGATCCGGCGCTGCTGGCGCGGATCCGCCCGCTCAACGAGCAGCTGTTCGGCCTGGCCGGGGCCCGGCTCCACGCCGGTCGGCCCCGCGGCCGCCGCGCCGATCCCCTCGCCGCGCGCCGGCTGGCGTTCGCCGCGCACGTCGCGGCCCACGGCCTCCTGGCGATGAAGGCGCTGGTCGAGCGCTTCCACGATCCGCTGCGCTACCGCGACGACGAGCTGGTCGACGAGCTGTGCCGGACGTTCCGCGCCCGCGCGACCCAGGAGGGCTACGCATGACGACGCTGTCGCTCCACGATCCGCTGTTCCGCGTCTACGCGATCGCCGCGGCGATCATGATCATCAAGATGGCGTCGATGGCGTGGCTGACCGTGTACCGCATGACCAAGGTCAAGGCCGGCTTCCGCAGCCCCGAGGACGCGCGGCGCTCGCCGTACAACCCGGCGCCCGCCGGCGAGTACGTCGAGCGCGCCCGCCGCATCCACCAGAACGACGGCGAGAACGTGCCGCTGTTCCTGGCCGCCGGCCTGTTGTTCGTCATCGCCGCGCCGCCGCTGTGGGCGGCGCAGCTGGCGCTCTACGGCTACGCCGCCACCCGCCTCTTGCACTTCGCCGCGTACCTGACCGCGCAGCTGCACGACGTCCGCGCCGCGCTGTGGACGCCGGGCTCGCTGGCGATCCTCGGCATGGCCGGGTACGTGCTGGCGCGCGCGGTCGACGGCTGATCGACGCGGCCGCCGCGCCACGTGTGCTAGCTAGCTGCGGCGCCGACGCCCACGACGACCGGTGGCGGGCGCGCCCCACGCCTGCGCCAGCGCCGCGAGCCGCTCGGGGACCGCGAGCCCGCGCCCTTCGAGCGCGCGCACCGCCTCGGCGAACCCGCGGTGGCGAGCGTCGAGCGCGCTCAGCTCGAGCAGGTCGGCCTGCCGCTCGAGCAGCACCAGCAGCGCCGGCAGGCTGGGGCGGACCAGCGCGGCCTGGTCGGCCTCGAGCGCCTCGGTGAGCAGCACCAGCAGGCCGGGCGGGACGTGCCGCTCGTCGGTGAGCGCCGCGGCGACCTCGGCCTCGAGCGCGGCCCAGCGCTTGGTCAGCGGCAGCGGCGTGAGCACCACCTCGGCGCCCAGCCAGCGCCGGGTCGCGTGCGCGGGCGGCGGCGGCGCGGCGGGGGGCGGTGGCTCGGCGGCGGGGGGCGGTGGCGCCGCGGCGGCCGGCGGCGACACTGCGGCGGGCGGCGATGGCGCCACGGCGCGCGGCTCGACCGGCGCGGCGACCGGCGCGCGGGCGGCAGGCCGGGCCGGCGGCGCGTCGCGCGGGATGACGGTGGCCTCGGCGCGCGGACCGACCCGCGGCAGCGGCGCCGCCTCGCGCAGCTGCTCGGCGAAGCCGGCGGCCACCAGCATCCCGTCCCACGATCCGAAGTGGCGCCGCACCGCGGCCACCATCTCCGGCGCGGCCTCGTCGCGCCGCAGCTCGAGCGGCGTGCGCGGCACCGACCCGCGGCGCGTCACCACGTCCTGGATCCACGCGACCACCGCCTCCGCGGGCGGGCGCTCGATCACCAGCTCGACGCCGGCCATCTCCAGCGTGCGCGCCCACGAGCCGAAGTGGACCCGCCCGGCGGCGAGCATGCGCCGCGGCGTCGGATCCGGGCCGGCGCTGATCCAGCCGCTCTTCAGCGAGGTCCCGGCCGCCGCGAGGTCGCGCACCCACGCCAGCACCTCGGCCGGCGTCGGCGTCGGCGGGGCGGTGCGCCCGCGCGGCGGCAGCTCGAGGCCCGCCGCGATCAGCATCGCCCGCCAGGTCCCGAAGTGGCGCCGCGCCGCGCCCACCATGCGCCGCTCGGCGGGATCGGGATCGACCGTGAGCTCGACGGTCCGCAGCGTCGCGCCGCGCTGCGCGCGGGCCCGCGCCCACGCCAGCACCGCGTCGGCGTCGACCTCGGTCGCTCCTCCCTGTGGTTGCCAGGCCATCCGCCTGGGAGCCTAGCGCGGACCCGGCCGCGCGTCGCGCGATCCCCGCCCGGCGCGCCGCGGGTGCCCGCGGTCACCGCCGCGCGCCGTCGAGGAAGCGGCCGGTGCGCCGCTGGCCGAGGTGCGGCAACGGGCGGGCGTCGTCGACCACCAGGTCGCCGGCGATCAGCACCTGGCGGACGGCGTCGCCGTCGTTGACCAGCCGCTCGAAGCCGGCCAGGCCCGGGAACGGCGCGAACCGCAGCTGATCGAGGCGCGCGTCGAGCCGGGCCGGGTCGATCACCACGACGTCGGCCCGCGCGCCCTCGCGCAGGTGGCCGGCGTCGAGCCCATACCAGTCGGCGAGCTCGCCGGTCAGGCGGTGCACCGCCCGCTCGATCGGCATGATCGGCGCGCCGGCCGCGGCGGCGTCGCGCACCTGCTTCAGCATGCGCAACCCGAAGTTGTAGAAGGCCATGTTGCGCAGGTGCGCGCCGGAGTCGGCGAAGCTCATCTGGGTGTCGCGGTGGCGCATGATCTTGGCCAGCGTCGCCGGGCGATCGTTGGCCAGGCAGGTGTGCCAGCGCAGCGCGCGATCGTGCTCGATCATCAGGTCGAGGAAGGTGTCGACCGGATCGGCGCCGCGCGCGGCGGCCACCTGGGCGAAGGTCTTGCCGATCAGCGCGGGGTCGGGCGCGTCGAGGATCACCGCGTCGCCGAGGTCGCGGTGCCAGACCCGCGGCGACAGCCTCTTGCGCAGCTCCTTGCGGAAGGTCGCGCGGTAGGCGGGCGTCGCCAGCAGCGCCTGGCGCTTGGCCAGATCGTAGGCGAGGTCGCGCACCGCCTGCCCCGCCGGGAACTCCTCGAACAGCACCGAGTCCATGCCGTCGTAGTAGACGTCGAACGGCACCGGCGGCGACTGCCACTTGAAGTCGCCGCGCAGCGCGCGGTTGGTCAGCCACGCCACCGCCGACGCCAGGCCGCGCACGTAGCGATCGGCCTTGAGATCCATCATCGCGATCACGGTGGTGCGCAAGCGCTTGCGGAACAGCCCGGCCGACGCCAGCGCGATGCCGAGGATGTTGACCCGGGTGACCAGGTTGGGCGCGGTCTGGTGGATCGCGCCGCGGCGCCGCAGGATCGCCTGCAGCGCGCGCCGCTCGCGGCCCCGCGCGTAGAACGACGGCAGCGAGCGCGACCACGCGCGGTCGCCGTCGAGCCGATCCCACGGGTTGGTCATCGCCGACATGCCGAGGAAGCCGGCGTCGAGGCCGGCCTCGGGCAGCCGCGCCATCGTCGCCAGCTCGGCGGCGGTGGGCGCGCGGCCGTCGACCGACCCGGCGAGGCCCATCGCCCGCGCCCGCAGGTCGCTGTGGCCAAGGAAGCTGGCGACGTTGGGGCCCAGCGGGTGCGCGTCGATCCACCGCCGGTAGCCGGCGGGATCGTCCCAGGTCTTCACCTCGCGGAGCAGCGGCAGCACCATCTCCCGCGGCACCGCCTCGACCCGGGTGAACAGATCGGCGCAGTCCTCGGGCGGCGCCGCGACGAACGAGATCGAGCACGAGCCGACCACCACGGTGGTGACGCCGTGGCGCACCGACTCGGCCAGCCCCGGCGCCAGCGCCACCTCGGCGTCGTAGTGGGTGTGGGTGTCGAGGAAGCCCGGCGTCACCCAGCAGCCGGCGGCGTCGATGACCCGCGCGTCGGCGACCTCGCCCAGCTGGCCGCGCGGCGCGATCCGCACGATCCGCTCACCCTCGATCAACAGGTCGGCCTCGCGGGCCGGCGCGCCGGCGCCGTCGAACACCAGCCCGCCCCGGATGACGACGCGCGCGGGCGTGGCGGTGACGGCGGCGGACATCGTCGACCAGTGTAGCGCCGGCGCGCCGCGGCGCCGAGCCCGCGGCCTCAGCCGTTCGCCGGCAGCGCCGCCAGCTCCTTGGTCAGCAGCTCCTCGAGGTGGCGGATGTTCTGGTAGGCCAGGCAGCGCGTGCCCTGGACGTCGAACCGCAGCTCCTTGACGTCGCGCACCACCAGGATCGTCGGGCGGGCCCGGCCCCAGGCGTAGCCGACCTCGAGGTAGACGTTGGGGTTGGCCAGCGACAGATCGGCGATGACCACGCGGGCCGAGTCGATGCGCTCGCGGATGCGCTCGATGATGAGCCCGCTGAACACCGCCTGATCGACCCGCTCGCACAGGAGCCCCGCCGCCTTGACCGGCCCGGCGATGCCGTAGTGGTAGACGTCGTCGAGCTCAGGCGCGAACGGCATCGCGACGAAGGCGTGGGGCTTGGCCAGCGACGCCGCGCCGGCGCTGGCCAGCGGCGCGGCCTGGCGAAAGCCGGCGCTGCGCTCGATGCGGAAACCGCCGGCGTGGACCACGACGCCCAGCGTGCTGGCCAGGCCCGAGGTCAAGGCCGCGCGCAGCCGCTGGGCCCTGGCCGGCCGGCTCTCGACGACGATCACCTCGGTCAGCGCGCCGCCCAGGCCGCGCTGGAAGCCGTCGACCAGGCCGCCGACCAGCGCCAGCACCGCCTCGCTCTCGTCGAGGCCCGCCTGCACGCCGTGCACCGTGGTCGCCAGCGTGCGCGCGCCCTCGGCCTGGGCCACCAGCAGCATGCGCGCGGCCAGGAGCCGCAGCTCGTGGTAGCGCAGATCGCCCAGCCGCACGGTGCCCAGGAACGCGGCCCGCGGCGCGGCCAGCGCGCCGTTGGTCGTCACCACGCGGACGTCGCCGCTGGGCACCGCGAACAGCGCCTCGCTCAGGCCGGCGTGCTTGGTCAGCCGGTCGACCGCCGCCAGGTCGGCGCCGTAGAAGCTCTGCGCGTGCTTGAAGCACGCCAGCTCGACGTTCGTCGCCAGCAGATCTCCCTCGACCACCCGGATGTCGATGTGCGCCATCGCGGCGAGTATCGCCCGCGGGCCGCGGCGCTGTCACCGCCCACCGCCCCGCTCAGGCGGCGGCGAGCAACGCGTCGAGCACGACCGCGACCGTCGGCAGCGCCAGCGGTGTCACCGCGGCGTCGGCGGCGTGGTCCTGCACCGATCCCCAACCGCCGTCGGCGCGATCGCGGTGCACCACGACGACCCGGCGCGCGAGATCCAGCACCCAGTACTCGTCGACCGCGCTCTCGGCATACAGCGCCGCCTTCGCGCCGAGCTCGTAGTCGACCGACGAGTCGGCGACCTCGACCACCAACACGGCCGCCGCGGGGTGCGCCAGCTCGAACGCCGCGTCGGCCACGACGGCGAGATCGGGCTCCGGCTCGGACTCGTCAGCGCACGCCAGCGGTTGCTGACACCGGACCACCATCCCGGCCGCCATGGCGCGGTCCAGCAGCCGGTCGAGGCGGGTCACCACCGCGCTGTGCGGACATCCGATCGGACTCATCGCCACCAACTCCCCCCGGAACAGCTCCACGTGCTCGCCGCGGAACAGCCCGATCGCCACCATCTGATCGTACTCCGTGCGCCGCAGCTTGCGCCGCGCTGGGACGTGCAACGCCACCATCGGGTCAGGCTAGCAGCGCCCGCGGGCGCGGCCAAGCGCCGCGTCAGCACGGGCGGGAATAGCGCGCCGCGGTCGCGCGTCCTGGCGTACGGTCGACCCATGCGTGCCCTCCTCGTCGCCGCGCTCGTCACCCTGGGGCTGCTCGCCGCGGCCCGCCCCGCCGCCGCCTGCGTCCGCGCCAGCGAGGCCAACCGCCTGCTCGGCTGGTCGGCCGATGGCGCCTACGCGCTGCTGGCGCTGGTCGACGACGACGGCACGATGGACCACGCCGAGATCTTGCCGACCGCCTACAAGGGGTTCGTCTACGTCATCACCGCGGGCGACGCCGACGTGGTGGTCACCAAGGTCAAGGTCGGCCAGTGCGCCGACTTCGGCGACGAGGACGGCGCGATCGTCGAGCGCAAGAAGGGCAAGCTGACCGAGGCGCTGGTGCGCAAGCTCAAGACCGTCAAGGCGATGAAGTTCGGCACCGACGAGGTCGCCGCGGCCTCGGCCACGCCGCCGACCGCCACGTTCACCGGCGCCAAGCGCTACGCGACCCACGACCTGGCGATCGTCGACGGCGCCACCACCCGGACGCTGCCGGTGCCGGTGTGGTGCGTCGGCTCGTGCATGGCCGACGAGAACTGGACCAAGTGGAAGGCCGAGGTGGCCGCGGTCCACACGCTGGCCAGCGGCGTCGTGCTGTACGAGCTGCGGCTGCGCGAGGTGTGCAACGGCGGGACGCTGATCCGGCTGGTCCAGGCCACGCCGCCCAAGCTCAAGGTGCCCAAGCGGCGGTGCTTCGGCAGCGGCCAGTAGCTCAGCGCAGCCCGGCCGCCTTGAGCAGGCGGTGCAGGTGGACGCGATCGAGCCCTGCCGCCCGCGCCGCGGCGCTGACGTTGTTGCCGTGGGCGCGCAGCAGCGCCTCGAGGTAGCGGCGCTCGACGTGACGGATCCAGCGATCGCGCACCGCGCGCAGCGGCTGGGTGATGTCGATCGTCGGCTCGCTGGGCGGCACCAGCGCCGCGGCGGCGCGCTCCTGCCGGACGACGCAGGCCTCGACGTAGTTGCGCAGCTCGCGCACGTTGCCCGGCCAGGCGTGGCGGAGGAGCTCGGGCAAGAGCTCGCCGCTGGCCAGCGCCTGCGCCATGGGCGAGGTGCGATCGCCGAGCCCGTCGAGGATCGCCTCGACCAGCGCCGGGATGTCGCCGGTGCGCTCGCGCAGCGGCGGCAGCGTGATGACCAGCACCGCCAGCCGGAAGTACAGATCGGTGCGGAACCGGTGGGCGTTGACCTCCGCCTTGAGGTCACGGTTGGTGGCGGCGACGATGCGCACGTCGACCGGGATCCGGGTGACGCCGCCGACCCGCTGGATCTCGCGCCGCTCGAGGACGCGCAGGAGCTTGGGCTGCAGCTCGAGCGCGAGCTCGCCGATCTCGTCGAGGAACACCGTCCCGCCGTGGGCCGCCTCGAAGGCGCCGATCCGGGTGGCGGTGGCGCCGGTGAACGCGCCGGCCTCGTGACCGAACAGCTCGTCCTCGAGCAGGTTGGCCGGCACCGCGCCGCAGTCGACGACGACGAACGGGCCGTCGCGCCGCGGGCCCTCGAGGTGCAGCGCCTCGGCCGCCAGCTCCTTGCCGGTCCCGCTCTCGCCCTGCAGCAGCACCGTGGTCGAGGTCGCCGCCGCGGCCTCGAGCAGCGCGAACGCGGCCCGCATCGGCACCGACGCGCCGCGCAGCGCGCCGAGCTGCGTGCGCGCCGACAGCGGGATCTCGACCTGCCGCGCGCCCAGATCGAAGCGCAGCTCGGTGCGCCCCAGCGTGAGCACCGCGCCGTCGCGCAGCGGCGCGTCCAGCACCGGCACCCGATCGACCAGCGTGCCGTTCCGGCTGCCCAGGTCGCGCACGAACGCGGCGCCGTCGACGATGCGCACCTCGCAGTGCAGCCGCGACATCGACGCGTCCTCGACCACGACGTCGGCCCGCGGGTCGGCGCCGATCGTCGTGCGCGCGCGGCCGAACGTCACGCTGACCCCGGTCGTGAGGTTGGTGATGCGGCCCTCGCGCACGTGGGCGCGCAGCGCCGACGTCAGCGGCTCGGTGGCGCGCGGCGGCTCGCTCATCAGTCGAGCCCCTCGCCCGCCGGCGGCCGCGCCGGCTTGCGCGGCCGCCGCTTCACCGGCGCCACGGCCGGCGCCACGGTCGGCGCGTCGCTCGCGCTCGCCGCCCCGCTGCCGCGCGCGTCGCGGATCCCGATCCCGATCCCGATCCCGTTCCCGATCCCGTTCCCGTCCCCGATCCCGCTCCCGTCCCCGCGCCCGTCCCCGCTGTCCCCGCTCCCGTCACCGTCCCCGCGCCCCTCCGTCACCGTCGCCGGCCCCTTCGCGCTCGCCTTCGCCGCTCCACCATCGATCGCCACCGCGACCACCACGCCGATCAGCGCCGCGCCGGCGATCACCGCCGCCGCGATCCACGGCCAGCGCGCGCCGCGCCGCACCGGCCCCGCCGTCATCGCGACCACGCCACGCGCGGTCGGCAGCACCGGCCCCGCGTCCTCCGTCACGCGCTCGTCGGCGATGTCGCCCACCGTCCCCGCCTCGCCGCGCAGCGCGCGCGCCACCTCGGTCATCGCGCGCGGCCGCTGGCCCGGCTCGCGCGCCAGACAGCGCGCGATCAGCGCGTCCAGGTCGGGCGAGCCGCGACCACCGAGCCGCCGCGGGGCGTCGAACAGCTGCGGGCAGCGCCCGTCGTCGTAGCCGACGAACGGCAGCTCACCGGTGACCAGCTCGAACAGCATCACGCCGAGCGCGAACACGTCGACCGCGGGCGTGATGACGCCGCCGGTGAACTGCTCGGGCGCCATGTACGGCGGCGTGCCGATGCGGCGCGCGGTGGTGGCGACCGTGCGCTCGCCGAGGTGCTTGGCGATGCCGAAGTCGACGATCGTCGGCGCCTCGCCGTGGACGATCACGTTGGCCGGCTTGAGATCGCGGTGGACGATGCCGCGCGCGTGCACCGCGGCCATGCCCTCGGCGATCATCGCGCCCAGCCGCCGCGCGCTGGCCTCGTCGAGGTGGCCGACCCGCGCCAGCCGCGCCGCCAGCGACTCACCGGCGAGGCGCTCCATCACCAGGTAGCACTGGCCGGTGGCCGGGTCGTGGCCGACGTCGAGCACGCGCACCACCGCCGGGTGATCGATCGCGCGCGGCCCCGCGGCCTCGGCCAGCGCCGCCGCCAGCGCGGCGCCGGCGTCGCCGTCGCGCAGGAGCTTGATCGCCACCGCGGCGCCGGTGGGCACGTGGCGCGCGGCGTACACCGCGCTGGCGCCGCCGTGGCCGAGCAGCGCGCCGAGCGCGTAATCTCCGACGAGTTGCGACATCGCAGCGCGCGCCCTACTATGGCACGGATGCGCTGGCTGGTGGCCTCGATCCTCGTCGCCACCGTCGGTGCGGCGCCGGTCGCGGCCGACGCCACCGAGGCCACCGCGCTGTTCCACCTGCGGCGCGGCGTGGCCGCGTTCGAGCGCGGCGACTACCTGACCGCGCGCGACGAGCTGACCATCGCCAGCAAGCTGGTGCCCGAGCGGGCCAACCCGTACCGCTGGCTGGCGCTGACCGCGGTGCAGCTCGGCGACTGCCAGGCCGCGCGGGTCCACGCCGAGGGCTTCCTCGGTCGCGCCGCGCCCGACGATCCGCGCGCGCCGGAGCTGGCGCGGCTGCGCGAGCTGTGCGAGCGCACCGGCGCGCTGACCGTCACCTCGACCCCCGATCACGCCGAGCTGCGACTCGACGGCGTCGTCGTCGGCACCACGCCCTACGTCACCCGGGCGCTCAGCGCCGGCGCGCACACGCTGCGGGCCGATCATCCCGGCCGCGCCTCGGCGACGCGCACGGTGCTGGTGCCATCGGGCGGCGAGCTGACGGTGGCGCTGCGCCTGCCGGCGCCGGCGCGGCCGCTGTACCGCCGCTGGTGGGTGTGGGCGGCGGTGGCCGGCACCGCGGCGATCGCGACCACCGCGATCGTGCTGTCCGCCGACGACGATCCGGCGACGCTGCCGCCGATCCACTGCGACGCGCTGGGGTGCCGGCCGTGAGGTGGCTGGTCGCCGCGGCGGCGCTGGCCGGGTGCGGCGGCGCCGACGATCCGTGCGCCGACGTCGCCGGCGCGTGCGTCGCGCTGCGCGTCGAGTCGGCGACGGTGGCGGCGATCGATCAGCTCGAGCTCGACGTGCTGCACGGCGACCGCCACGCCTACGCGACCACCGCGCCGGCCGGAGGCGGCGCGGTCGACCTGCCGCTGACGACCGCGATCACCGTGGCGATCGACGGCGCCGCGGCGATCGACGTCGGCGTGGTCGCGGCCGGCAAGCTCGGCGCCCAGGTGCGCGGCACCGGCGCGGCGCAGGTCGCGCTGGCGCCGGGCCAGCACGCCGCGCTGACGATCGAGCTGTCGCCGATCGGCGCGTGCGTCGACGGCCTGTACTGCGGCGGCGACAAGCTGGCCGGCGCCGCCGACACGCTGTACCTGTGCGATCGCGACGGCGTGCCCAAGGCCCGCGGCCGCTGCCTCGCCGGCTGCATCGTCAACGCCACCACCGACGACACCTGCCGCGGCCAGGACGACGGCCTGCCCGGGCCGTGCACCGACGGCGGGCTGTACTGCGGGGGCGACGAGCTCGACGGCGATCCCCAGGCGCTGTACCGCTGCCAGGCCGGCGTCGGCGTGCGGGTCGAGGTGTGCGCCGCCGGCTGCGCGGTCGAGACCAGCCGCGACGATCACTGCCGGTAGCTCGCCGTCCGCTCACCGGCAGGTCGGCGCGACCTGGCCGTCGGAGCCGGTCGCGACGTAGGCGTCGGCGATGAAGCCGTTGCCGATGTCGTCCCACAACGTCGACGTGCCGTAGGTGCCGGTGATCGCCTGGCCGCGCTGCTGGCAGCGGATCGTGACGTGGGTGCCGTCGGCGATCGAGCCGATCGCGGCGGTCGACGTGCTGGCGCCAGCGCGCACGGTCAGCGGCGCGCCCGCGGTGTCGACCCGCCCGGCCACGCCGGCGCTGCCGCCGCACGCGTTGTCGCTCTGGTAGTTGCGGGTGCCGAAGTACAGCGCGCCGGCGCCGTCGAACGACGCGCGGACCGCCGCGCCGTTGTGGCGCTGCTCGTAGTGCAGGTGCGGGCCGGTCGAGCCGCCGGTCGAGCCGACGCTGCCGATCAGCTGGCCCTGGCGCACCGTCTGGCCGACCGCGACCCGCTGCGCCGAGAGGTGGGCGTAGCGCGTGGTGTAGCCGTTGCCGTGGCTGATCTCGATCCACCGGCCGTAGCTGACCGAGCCCTCGTTGGCCACGCGGGTCACGGTGCCAGCGGCCGCCGCGACCACCGCGTCGCCGAGATCGTCGGGGCGGTTGAAGTCGACCGAGTTCTGCGGGCTGTGGTTGGTGCGGGTCTGGCCGGCCCAGGTCTGGCCGCACGGGAACGGGACCTGGAACCGCGGCGCGACCGCGAACAGATCGGGCACCGCCTCGCCGGCATCCGACGACGCGTCGGCGGGCAGCGGCCCCTCGTCGTCCCACGCCGCGTCACCGAGGTCGCCGGCGGGATCGTCGGAGCCGAGCTCGTCGTCGAGCGCGTTGGTGGTGCAGGCGCCGAGGGCGATCAGCGCGGCGGACAGGTACCAGCGGAGGTGCGTCATGGCCGTCGGTTCAGCAAGCCCCGCGCCACCACCAACCGCGCGAGATCCGGTCGGCCGCGCCGCGCCCCTGTTGCGCCGGCCGCTACACCTGCCCACGGTCACGGGCAGGTCGGCGCCACCTGGCCGTCCGAGCCAGTGGCGACGTACGCGTCGGCGACGTAGCCGCCGTCGAGCTTGTCCCACAGGCTCGACGCGCCGTAGGTGCCGCTGACGGTCTGGCCGCGCCGCTGGCAGCGGATCACGACGTAGGTGCCGTCGGCGACCGCGCCGACCGCGGCGGTGCTGGCGCTGGCCCCGGCCCGCACGGTGAGCGGCGCCCCGGCGGTGTTGATCCGTGCCGGGACGCCGGCGCCGCCGTTGCTGGTACCGCCGGCGCTGGCCGCGAACTTGGCCTTGACCACGCGCACCGCGGCGTCGCTGAAGTCGTGCCACCGGTACAGCGTGTTGCTGACCAGCCCGTTGCGCCCGACCAGGAACGACCGCACCTGCGCGCGCAGCTGCGACTTCATCGCGGCGTTGGCGTAGACCACGTGCAGGTGGTCGGCGCCGCGCCAGCCGTCGACGCCGTCCTTGCGGTACCACGCGGCGAACCCGGCCCGGGCCAGGCGCTCGAGCAGGTTGTGGATCTGGGTCGCGGTCAGGCCGCGCACCGACAGATCGGTGGCGGCGCAGTAGGCGCGGCCGTTCACGGTGCCGTCGGCGGCGTGGTAGCCCGCCGAGGCCGGCGCGTTGCCGATGGTCTGGGTGATGCGCCACGCCGCCACGCCGGACGCGCGCAGCGCGTCGGACGCGCGCGGGTGCAGCCCGCTCGCCAGCAGCGCCGCGAACCGCGGCGCGCCGTCGTCGACCACCTCGACGTCGACGAACGCCTGCGGCAGGTCGTCGTCGAAGGCGGCGCCGTCGTCGACCGCCGGCCCCTCGAGCAGGTGGTCGAGCGCGTGCTCGGGATCGTCGGCGCCGGCCGGCAGCGCGGCCAGCTCGTCGGCGGTGAGCGCCGGCTCGTCGACGGGATCCTCGTCGACCGACGGATCGGCGCAGGCGGACGCGAGCAGCGACAGGCACAGGGCGAGCGACTGGGGCTTGGTCATGGCGCCCGCCATCGCAAGCCCCGTGCCCCCGGCCAAGTGGCCCGAACCCCATGCGGCGCCGATGTGGGCCTGTCGCGCCGGCCGCTACACCTGCCCACGGCGGCGACACCCCGCCGGAACGCTCACGCGCCTTGGCACGTCATCGACGGCGGGCGCGGACCGCGCTGCTAGCCTGACCGCGCCGCGCGTTGATGGTCCGCGGCCTTGCGTCGCCCGGCGCCGGTTGGCGACACTGGGGCTTGGAGGACGTCCCCTGACCGCCAAGCCCGCCCCACCGCCGCTCGCCGCCACCGACGGCCTCGGGCGCACCGCCGAGCTGATCGATCTGCTGGTGACGGTGGGCTACATCGACGGCCAGTTCCACCAGCGCGAGCAGGCGTTCATCGAGCGCTACCTCGAGTCGGTGCTGCTGGTGGTCGACGCCCAGCACGGCGGCACGGTCGAGGAGCGGGTCCGGGCGCGCGCCGCCTACCAGCGGCACTTCGACGAGGTCTACGCGCGGCTCGAGGCGGTGGTAGCCAAGCTCAGCACCGAGGTGATGACGTCGGGCGACGCGAGCTACGTGCCGACCCGCCTCAAGGTGCGGGCGCTGACGCTGTTCCAGGCGCTGCCAGCCAGCGAGCAGACCACCGCGCTCGAGCTGGTGCGCGCGATGATGCACGCCGACGGCCTGGTCAGCCAGCCCGAGCAGCTCCTGTACGACGAGCTGCTGACGTACTTCACGACCGCGCGCCGCGACGGCCTCGCCACCGCGCCGACCTTGGTCGGCAAGCCGGCGGTGACGCCGGGCGCCAGCCGCCCGCTCGAGGTGGTGCGCGCGCCGACGCCGCCGCTGCAGGCGCTGGCCCACCCGCTGCTCGACCCGCTCGAGCAGACCTACTCGCCGCACCCGCGCGAGCTGCAGGCCCAGGTCGCGCTCGACTACCAGCTGGTGTCGCAGGCGATGATCGCGTGGCACCGGCTGCGCGCGCTGGGCAACGGCCAGCTCACCGGGCGGACCGACATCGGCCAGCTGCCGATCGGCTGCGACTTCCTCGACGGCTACGTCCACGTGCAGCGGCCGTCGCAGCCGATGGAGCTGGTGGTGCTGGGCGACCTGCACGGCTGCTACAGCTGCCACAAGGAGGCGCTGCTGCAGAACAACTTCGTCAACCGGGTGTGGGCCCACCAGTGGGACCCGGCCCACCACCCCGACGTCAAGCTGGTGCTGCTCGGCGACTACATCGATCGC
>Ga0073899_10002707_pt1 | contig 15820 bp, 13 predicted proteins | sample KloWWTmetaKNB5Ph_FD_88975 | JGI IMG/M metagenome (GOLD analysis project Ga0073899, IMG submission 88975) | Active sludge microbial communities from Klosterneuburg, Austria, studying microevolution and ecology of nitrifiers - Klosterneuburg... | ecosystem: Engineered > WWTP > Aerobic digester >...
AGGTGAAGGCGTCGCCGCGAAAGCCCTGGAATCCCTGGGTATTTCGCTTGAAGCCGTCCGCGAGCAGGTCGAGGAGATCATCGGTCAGGGCCAGCAGGCTCCGACCGGTCACATCCCGTTCACCCCGCGGGCCAAGAAAGTGCTCGAGTTCTCGATGCGCGAGGCGCTTCAGATCAACCACCCCTACATCGGCACCGAGCACATTCTGCTCGGCCTGATCCGTGAGGGCGAGGGCGTGGCCGCGCAGGTGCTGATCAAGCTCGGTGCCGACCTCAACCGCGTCCGCAACCAGGTACTGCAGCTGCTCTCGGGCTACCAGGGCAAGGAGGCAGCCACCGCCGGGGCTCCGGAGTCGAGCGCCCAGTCCGCCGCCGCGACGATCCTCGACCAGTTCGGACGCAACCTCACGCAGGCCGCTCGGGAGAACAAGCTCGACCCGGTGATCGGACGCGAGAAGGAGATCGAACGGGTGATGACGGTGCTGTCGCGCCGCACCAAGAACAACCCTGTCCTGATCGGTGAGCCCGGCGTCGGCAAGACCGCCGTGGTCGAGGGCCTGAGCCAGGCGATCGTCCGGGGTGATGTCCCCGAAACGCTGCGCGACAAGCAGATCTACACCCTTGACTTGGGCGCCCTGGTGGCCGGGTCGCGGTACCGAGGCGACTTCGAGGAGCGCCTGAGGAAGGTGCTCAAAGAGATCAAGACCCGCGGCGACGTGGTGCTGTTCATCGACGAGATCCACACCCTGGTGGGTGCGGGCGCCGCTGAGGGTGCGATCGACGCCGCGTCCATTCTCAAGCCGATGCTGGCGCGCGGGGAGTTGCAGACCATCGGCGCCACGACCCTCGACGAGTACCGCAAGCACATCGAGAAGGACGCGGCACTCGAGCGCCGGTTCCAGCCGATCCAGGTCGCTGAGCCGTCCATCGCACTGACCATCGACATCCTCCGTGGCCTGCGCGACCGGTACGAGGCTCACCACCGCATCACGATCACTGACGGCGCGCTCACCGCGGCGGCTCAGATGGCCGATCGCTACATCTCCGACCGGTTCCTGCCGGACAAGGCGATCGACCTGATCGACGAGGCCGGTGCCCGCCTTCGGATTCGCCGGATGACCGCTCCGCCCGACCTGCGTGACTTCGACGAGCGGATCGCAGCGGTGCGGTTGCAGAAGGAAGGGGCGATCGACGCCCAGGACTTCGAACTGGCCGCGCGGCTGCGCGACGACGAGCGCAAGCTGAACATCGCCCGGGCCGAGAAGGAGGAGGCCTGGAAGGTGGGCGACTCCGACCTGCCCGCCGAGGTGGACGAGGAGGCCATCGCCGAGGTGCTGTCCTCGGCAACCGGCATCCCGGTGTTCAAGCTCACCGAGGAGGAGTCCTCGCGACTGCTCAAGATGGAGGAGGAGCTGGGCCGGCGCTACATCGGCCAGCACGATGCGGTGAAGGCGTTGTCGCGCTCGATCCGCCGCACCCGCGCCGGGCTGAAGGACCCGAAGCGTCCCAGCGGTTCGTTCATCTTCGCCGGACCCTCGGGCGTCGGCAAGACCGAGCTGACCAAGGCGCTCACCGAGTTCCTGTTCGGCGACGAGAACGCACTGATCACCCTCGACATGAGCGAGTACTCCGAGAAGCACACCGCTTCGCGGATGTTCGGTTCGCCGCCCGGCTACGTCGGGTACGAAGAGGGTGGCCAGCTGACCGAGAAGGTGCGGCGCAAGCCGTTCAGTGTGGTGCTCTTCGACGAGATCGAGAAGGCGCACCCGGACATCTTCAACTCGTTGCTGCAGATCCTCGACGAGGGCCGGCTCACCGATGCCCAAGGACGCGTGGTCGACTTCAAGAACACCGTCATCGTGATGACCACGAACCTCGGCACGCGCGACATCTCGAAGTCGGTGAACCTCGGCTTCAGCCAGAGCTCGGACGAGGCGGGCAGCTACGAGAAGATGAAGGCCAAGGTCACCGACGAGCTGAAGCAGCACTTCCGTCCGGAGTTCCTGAACCGGGTGGACGAGATCGTGGTCTTCCACCAGCTGACCAGCGAGGACATCGAGCGGATCGTCACCCTGATGGTGGCCGAGATCGAGAACCGGCTGCGCGACAAGGACATGGGCATCGAGCTGACGCCCGCGGCCAAGTCGCTGATCGCCAAGCGTGGCTACGACCCGGTGCTCGGGGCGCGTCCGCTTCGTCGGGCTATCCAGCGGGACATCGAGGACATCCTCGCCGAGAAGATCCTGTTCGGAGACGTTCACCCGGGCGAGATCGTCGTGGTGGACGTTGCCGAGGAGGGCGCGGCGCTGCCGTTCACCTTCACCGGCCAGCCGAAGTCGCTGGTGCCCGACTCCCTGGCGGCCGAGCTCGACCAGCCGTCCTGACCTGATCGCCACAGCGGCGAGGTCCCTTCGGGGGCCTCGCCGCTTGTGCGTCCGTGAGTTGGACGAATCAAACGGTGGCTGAGCTTGACGAAGCCAGCAGAGAGGGCTTCGTCAAGCTCAGCCACCGTGTGGAGCCAGCAGAGAGGGCTTCGGCAAGCTCAGCCACCGGGTGAAGCCAGCAGGGAGGGCTTCGTCAAGCTCAGCCACCGGGTGAAGGATCAGGGATCGCTACTCTGTGCTGTCGGACGCTCCGAGCAGGCCGTGGTGTTCGTGACGGGCATCGGGCGAGCCGAGCAGGGCACGGGTGAGGCCGGCGCTGCTTGTCAGCAGGTCGGTCACCGCTGCTTCCAGGTCGGCATCCGCCGGTTCGCGATCGGCCGAGGCGGCTTCTAGCACCGCGCGCCGCACGGCTTCCTTGGCGAAGGACGCGGTGACCCCAGCCGACGACTCGGCGACCGCGGCCACCACTGCCGGGCTGAAGGGCAGGCCGGCGGCGTACAACTCGAACAGCCTGCGGCGGGCGGCCGCGTCCGGCAGGGGTATCTCGACGGCCAGGTCGACCCGTCCGGGACGCTGCGCAAGCGCCGGCTCGAGCAGGTCGGCGCGGTTCGTGGTCAGGACGAAAGCCACGTCGGCGTCCCCGTCCAGGCCGTCGAGAGCGTCCAGCATGGCGAACAGCAGTGGTTGCGGACCGCCGTAGAACTCACGGTCGGCGGCCACGAGGTCCACGTCCTCCAGCACCACCAGTGCCGGCTGCATGGCTCGGGCGAGTTCGGCGGCCGCGGTGACCAGGTTGAGGCTGTTGCCGCTGAGCAGGATGCACGTGGCCGCGCCCGCCTCACCGAGGAGGTGGCGCACGGTCAGCGTCTTTCCCGTTCCGGGCGGCCCGTAGAGCAGGAGCCCGCGCTTCAGGTGCTGGCCGTGCCGGCGTAGCGTCTCGGCCTGCTGGCCGATGCCGACTGCGTGCCGCACCACGCGATCCAGCACGCCGTCGGGCAGCACGATGTCGCCGGCAACGACTCGCGGGCGGTCGTGGAACGTGATGCCGGCCATCCCGGGTTGGAACTCGTTCCCGGTGAAGGACACGACCTGTCCCCGGAGCACGCTGAGTTCGGCCATCAGGTGCTGCACGTGGGCAACCGCCTCCTCTGCGTCCGCAGCGGTGGCCGCGGCCACCTGAACAGTGGCGCGATCGTCCCCGCTACGGGGGTCGCTGGCGCGTTGCCAGACCGCCACCGGGTGCCCGTCCAGCCGGAAGAGGCGGACGCCGTTGCTCACCACCTGGCGGCGGGTGTCCGGGCCGGTGGGCAGCCAGGTGTGCTCGACCGCTCCGGGAGTCACATCCGTGTGCTCGTTGACCAGAAGCGCGGCCAGGCTGTCCTCATGACGGGCGAAGCCGCTGATGCCGACGACCGTTGCGTCCGGGTCGGCATCGGCCAGGCTGCTCAAGGCCAGGTCGGCATCGACCAGGCGGTGCGACGGCAGCGGCATGCTGAGCAGCTGGTTGGTGTCTGCGGGGACACCGAGGTGGGTGGCGACGAGCGCGCCGAGCCGCGTGATGTTGGCCGGACGGGCGGTCTCGGCCAGTTCGGCCGAGCGCGCCAGGCGGTGCAGCGTGCGCAGGAAGTCCAGGTCGGTCGGTTCGGTCATGCGAATGAGTGAACCACCAGGTTCCGACAACCGCGCAGAAACGACGAGATTCTCCGTTCGCGCGATCTCGACTCGATCGGTCGAGGTGGGTAGCCCTGCTCAGCGGGACGAACGCGGGTCGAGCTCAGCGCGAACTGATGAAGAAAAGGCCCGCGAACAAGACGAACGCGAGCAGCGCGAGCAGCATGAAGATCGTGGTGATGGCACCGAGGACCACGCCGGCGGTGAGGCTGCCGCTCGGGCGCCAGCGCCCGGGGTTCTCGCGCATCTGTCGCTTGCCCTTCGCGCCGAGGTACCACGCGATCGGCCCGAGCGGAGAGATGCCGATGATCCCGAGGATGCCCAGAACCAGCGAGGTGGTGGCGTTCGGGTGCTCCGGCAGTGCCGCCTCGGAGAAGGTGTAAGGAACCGGAGCGGACGCCGACCAGGGCGCGACCGGTGCGGGCGCGGATTGGTAGGTCGCATTCTGGTAGGGCGTGGCTTGGTAGGCCGCCGACGGATAGGGCGTCGCGCTCGGGTAGGGCTGATAGCCCCCGACCTCGGGCTGCACGTAGTTGGGCTCCGTGGTCCGAGACGGCGCGGCCGGCCCAGGGTAGGCGGACGCGGGACGCTGCGGGGCCGCCTGCGGGTAGCTCGCCGACTCGAACGGATGAGGGCCGGCATTCCCACCGGGTACGGGCGCGGTCAGGCCCGGGGTCGGGTTGTAGCCGAACTCCTGCGCGGACGGGACGTCCCACGAAGCCGGCGGCAAGGGCTCGACCAGCGTCTCCTCCGTGAACGGCGGCTGGCTGGGCTGGGCGTACCCGGAACCGGGCAGGAGCGGGATGGTCAAGTCGGCGTCGTCGGGCTGGTCGGCGGGACGGGCGTACGGGTTGATCATCGGAACCTCTGCGTCGGAGCGTGGATCGTTGAGCCAACCGTACCCGCAGTCCGCGCCAGGTTCGGACGGCGTGGTGCACGCCGAGTGCGTACCGGCCGACCTAGCCTGTGGGCATGGGTTCGGTAATGCACCCGGTTGGCGATCAACCTGTCTGGGTCTACTGGGCGCGGCGGGGCGCCATCGTCGCGGCTGCTCTGGTCGTGCTCTGGCTGGTCTTCGCCATGTTCCAGCCTGCGCCGAGCGCGCCGGTGGCTGCGGTGCCGGCCACTCCGACCGCACCACCGACCACTCCAGAGGTGATGCCGACCGTGTCGGAGTCGCCGACCGAATCCGCGTCCGCCACTCCCACCGGACCGCTGGCCTGTGACGCGACCAACAGCGACCTGTCAGTGGCCGGCTACCAGAAGGTGAAGCAGGACGGTAGGCAACTCTTCAAGGTGGCGGTCGCGAACAAGGGGACGGCCGATTGCGTGCTCGACCTCAAGGCCGACACCTTCAACTTCGTGGTGAGCAGTGGTTCGGACAAGATCTGGACCACCGAGCACTGCGCCAAGTGGGTGCCGACCAAGAAGACCACGCTCAAGCCGAAGAAGGCCTACGAGTTCACCGTCGAATGGTCGTTGAAGCGCTCGGCAGCCAACTGCCGCACCACCAAAGACCTCGTGAAGCCCGGCACCTACGTCGGCACGGGCACCCTCGCCGATGCGTTGAGCGGTCGTCAGGTCTTCGTCGTCAGCAAGGCCTGAGTCACACCGGCCGCCCTCGTGCCGGTTGCTGGTTCAGTGAGATCTCCCTTCTGAGCCTCGATCCACCGAGTGAGCGCGGTCTCGACAAGCTCGACCAGCCGATTGGCGGATCCCGGCTGAGGCGCCGTCCGCACAGCCTCGGTCTGCCGAAGCGCGACTCGAGAAGCTCGGCCAGCCGATCGGTGGATCAGGCTCAGGTGCCGTCCAGCAGTTCCAGGCGCGGACGGGGCGCGTCCCCCTTTCGTTGCTGGCGCAGCTGAAGCACCCCCAGGGCTTCGGCGACGCTGCCAACCTCGACGACCTTCAGCCCGTGGACCTTGCTGGAGGAACCCGTCGGCACCAGGGCCAGCTTGAAGCCCAGCCGTGCGGCTTCGGCCAGGCGCCGATCGACCCCGGGAAGTCGGCGCAGTTCGCCGGAGAGCCCGACCTCGCCGAGCGCGATCACCGGCTGCCACAACGCCTGGTCGTAGGCGGCTGACGCCACCGCGATCGCGGTGGCCAGATCAGTGGCCGGATCGGACACCTTGGCCCCACCCACCGTCGACACGTACACGTCCCGGGTGTGCAGCCGGACACCGGCCCGCCGCTGCAGTACGGCGAGGATCATCGCCACCCGTCCGCCTTCGACTCCGTGAGTGACCCGACGAGGCACCGGCGCCGAACTCGGGGCGACCAGCGCCTGCACCTCGGTGAGCAGCGGCCTGCGTCCGGCCAGGGTGATGCTCAGACAGGTGCCGGGCGCTGGCTCGGTGTGCTGGGACGTGAACAACCCCGTCGGGTCGGTGACCTCGCGAATGCCTGACTCGACCATCTCGAAACAACCCACCTCGTCGGCCGGACCGAACCGGTTCTTGATCGCCCGAAGCATGCGAATGCCGTTGTGGCGATCGCCTTCGAAGGACAGCACCACGTCGACCAGGTGTTCCAGGGTGCGCGGGCCGGCAACATTCCCGTCCTTGGTGACGTGGCCGACCAGCAGCACCGGCAGGGAGCGGAGCTTGGCGATGCGCACCAGGGCAGCGGTCACCTCTTTGATCTGAGCGACGCCGCCGGCCACCGCATCGCTGCCCGGCACCTGCACGGTCTGCACCGAGTCGAGTACGAGAAGGTCAGGCGATACCTGTTCGATGTGGCCGAGGATGTTGCCCAGGTCGTTCTCCGCGGCCAGGTAGAGGCCCTCGATCACCGCGGAGGTGCGCTCGGCGCGCAGCCGCACCTGAGCCGCCGACTCCTCTGCGGTCACGTAGAGGGTGCGTCGGCCCGTCCGCGCCCAACGGTTGGCGACCTCAAGCAGGAGCGTGGACTTGCCCACACCCGGTTCGCCGGCCAGCAGCACCACCGAGCCGGGGGTCAGCCCGCTGCCCAGGACGCGATCGAGTTCGTGCAGCCTGGTCGGGACGGCCCGCGCGGACTCGAGCGCCACCTGCCCGATCGGCAGCGCGGGGGTACCGGGCACGGAGGAGACGACCGGTGGCGGCGGGGTCGACCCTTCGGCCACGCTTCCCCACGCTTGGCATTCGCCGCAACGACCCACCCAGCGCGGCGTCGTCCAGCCGCACTCGGAGCATCGATAGGTATTCGTTGAACTCTTGGCCATAGCGGCAACCTAGCCGCCGGTGCCGACATTCCGGGATGACCGCGTTCTCGCGATACCCGGCGCCCCTCGACAGGCTCGGGGAACGCTGGAGTGGCTTCAGTCGGACCGTTGGAGTGGCTTCAGTCGGAACGTTCCGGGGTCAGATGCGGACGCGGCCCTTGGGTGTGCTGAAAGTGACCGACTGGATTCCGGGCTGACCGTTCGGACGGGTGAACTTGATCTTCACGCCGTCGAACTCGTCGCCGACATGCACCCCGAGCCAGTCCTCGACGCGGGACCGGTCGCCGGCGATCTCGATCTTCTCGAGCTTGATCGTGCCGTCCAGGGCACTGGGCAGAACCGAGGGATCGGAGTCCCATTTCAGGAAGTAGGGCAACTGCGCGTCGGAGATCAGCCCCTTGACGCCGATCTGCTCCCACTCGAGCAGGCGTCCGTCGGGGAAGTGCCGCGAACCGTGGGTGGCCTGGCGCTCGAGTCGCTCCTCGAAGGGGGCCAGGTCGTCCACCGAAACCACCCAGCCGAGCCAACCGCCGCCCATTTCCGAGCGTGCACGCACGGCCTGGCCGAACGGCGCCTTCTCTGCGGCCGGGTGCTCGAGCACCTCGACAACCTCCAGGTACCGGTCGTCGGCGAGCGGGAGAATGTGGTTGCGGGTGCCGAATCGTGGGTGGAACCCGCCGTCGCGGAACCGTTCACCGAGCAGGTCGCCGAGTCGCTCGGACTCGGCCTTGAGCCCGGCCGACCCCACCGCGAAAGTCAGATGATCGACATGCATGACCCCATTGTGGCGATCCGCCACCCTTGAAGCGAATCGAGCCCGATCGGTGCCCGGCCGTCACTGGGGCCAGCGCCTACGATTGCCTGGTGCCACCCGCAAACCCGTCCGCCCCGAAGCTGGCCCTGTCGACGTCTTCGGTGTACCCGGAATCGACGGCTGCCGGGTTCGCGCTCGCCAGGCAGCTCGGTTTCGACGGCATCGAACTGATGGTCGGCATGGATCCCGCCTCCGCCGACGTGGACGCGGTGGAGCGCTTGGCCGAATACCACGAGGTGCCGGTGCTGGCGATCCACGCTCCCACGCTGCTGCTCACCCAGCGCACCTGGGGGCCAGACCCGTGGGAGAAGCTCGAACGCTCGGCGATGGCCGCCCACCAACTCGGCGCGAAGGTGGTGGTGGTGCACCCGCCGTTCCGCTGGCAGCGCAGCTACGCGTCCGGTTTCACCGAGGGCATCCGCCGCCTCGAGGCCACGACCGGGCTGGTCTTCGCGGTCGAGAACATGTACCCGTGGCGTGGTCCGGGCGGTGGCGAGGTGCGCGCGTACGCGCCGACCTGGGACCCGTCCCAGCTGGACTGCGAGCACCTGACCCTTGACCTCTCGCACGCTGCCACCGCGCGCCAGTGCTCCGTCGCGCTGGTGCACGACTGGGGCGAGCGGCTCGCGCACGTCCACCTGACCGACGGCACGTCCGGCGCCACGGACGAGCATCTGTTACCCGGCGCCGGCGACCAGGACGCCGCCGGCGTGCTCGCCGCGCTCACGGCGAACCGCTACTCCGGGCACGTGGTGATCGAGATCCAGACCCGCGGGCTGGATCGCGGCGCACGCGTGCAGGCGCTCACCGATGCCCTGGCGTTCGCGCGCCAGCACTTGGTTGCCGTCGCCGGACGGGTCAGCTGATGGCTAGTCCGGAGCCGTCGATCGAACCGCTCTCTCCCTTCCTCCCGCCGACCGAGCGGGCGCGTCCGGGTATCGAACTGCTGCTGGTGCTCGGGGTGTCGTTGGGGCAGTCGGCGGTGTACTCGATCCTCTCGATCCTGGAGAAGGCGACCCGGGGCACACCCCTGAATCAGCAGACCACCTCGATCAACTCGTCGGTGGTGCCTGACCGGCCCTGGCTCGACCTGTCCTACCAGGTGGCCGGCGTGGTGTTTCCCCTGGTGCCTGCGCTGTTGGCGCTCTACCTGCTGCAGCGGACGGCCGACCGCCGCGGCATCGGCTTCGACCTAGGGCGTCCGGGCTTCGACGTGAGTCGCGGCTTCGGCCTGGCAGCGGTGATCGGCATTCCCGGGCTGGCGCTCTACTTCGCTGCGCGCGCTTTCGGGTTGAACACCAACGTCTCCCCGGCGAACCTCGCCGACAACTGGTGGACGGTGCCGGTACTGATCGCGTTGGCCGCGATGAACGCCATCCTCGAAGAGGTGGTGATGATCGGCTTCTGGTTCACCAGGGCTCGGCAACTGAACTGGGCACCCTGGGTGGTGCTGCTCTCCAGCGCGGTCGTGCGTGGCAGCTACCACCTCTACCAGGGCTACGGCGGCTTCGTCGGCAACATCGTCATGGGCATCGTCTTCGGACTGGCGTACTGGCGGTTCAAACGGGTCGGCCCGCTGGTCGTGGCGCACTTCCTGCTCGACTTCGTCTCGTTCGTCGGCTATTCGATGGTCGCGCCCTACGTGGACTGGTTCTGAGCGTGTTCACCGTCGGGTGATTCGGGGTCGATAGGGTGCCCACATGCTGGGTAGCTTCGAGCTCATGTTCATCGTGGTCGCCGTCTTCATCGGCATCGTCTTCGCCGTGGTCATCGGTGGCATCGTCTTCGGTTTCATCAGGACGGGACGCAACATCGCGGCCAACCGTGCGGCACCGGAGGTGAGCGCTGCGGCACAGATCGTCGACAAGCGCATCGAGACCCATGGCGGCGGCGAGACAACTGTGAGCCAGCGGCATTTCGTCGCGTTCGAGCAGCCCAGCGGCGAACGGTTCGAACTCGAGGTGCCGGCGTCCGAGTACGGCCTGCTGGTCGTCGGCGACCGGGGAACGGTCAACATGAAGGGCACGCAGTACCTGGGGTTCGCTCGCGAGATCATGCGCTGAGCGCGCCGGCCCGTCCACGCACGCGGTGCGGTTGGGGGCCATGTCAGTACATCGCGTTAGGCTTGCGCCCATGCGTGTTGGTGTATTCGGTGCAACGGGCCAGGTCGGCGGGGTAATGCGGACGCTGCTGGCCGAACGGCAGTTCCCCGTGGAGCAACTGCGGTTCTTCTCCTCAGCTCGATCGGCCGGCCGTCCGCTGCCGTGGGGCGACGGCGAGATCCTCGTGGAGGACACCGCGGCCGCCGACTTCTCCGGCCTCGACCTCGCTCTGTTCTCGGCCGGCGCCACGATGTCGCGGGAGTTCGCGCCGAGGGTGGCCGCCGCAGGTGCGATCGTGGTCGACAACTCGTCCGCCTGGCGCAAGGACCCGGACGTCCCGCTGGTCGTCTCCGAAGTGAACCCCGAGGACGCGATCAACCCGGCCAAGGGCATCATCGCCAACCCGAACTGCACCACGATGGCGGCTATGCCGGTGCTCAAGCCGCTGCACGATGCGGCCGGTCTGCGGCGCTTGATCGTGGCGACCTACCAGGCGGTTTCGGGCTCGGGGGTGAAAGGCGTCCAGGCGCTCGCCGACCAGACCGCCGCGGCGGTCGATCCCGCGCGCCTCGCGCTGGACGGACGCGCGGTGCCCGCCGGTGACCCGGCGCCCTACCTCAAGCCGATCGCCTTCAATGTCATTCCGGTGGCTGGGTCGATCGTCGACGACGGTAGCGGCGAGACCGACGAGGAGCAGAAGCTGCGTCACGAGTCGCGCAAGATCCTGCACATCCCCGATCTGCTGGTCGCGGGCACCTGCGTCCGCGTGCCGGTGTTCAGTGGGCACTCGCTGAGCATCCACGCCGAGTTCGACGAGGAGATCAGCGTCACCCGGGCCACCGGGCTGCTGGCCACGGCGCCGGGAGTTCAACTGGTCGACGTCCCGAACCCGCGCGATGCCGCCGGCACAGACCCCAGCTATGTCGGACGCATCCGCGCCGACCAGTCTGCGCCGGAGGGGCACGGCCTGGTGCTGTTCATCTCCAACGACAACCTGCGCAAGGGAGCCGCGCTGAACGCCGTCCAGATCGCCGAACTGGTGGCTCGGCGATGACCAAGCTGGCCGTCATCGGCGCGGGTGTGATGGGCGAGACCCTGATCGCCGGCCTGCTGCGTGCGGGCTGGGCGGCCGACCAGATCACGGCCGCCGACCGTCACGCTGCCCGGTTGGTCGAGATGGAGGCCAGCTACGGGATCCACAAGGGGTCGACCGCCGAGGCCGCCGCTTCCGCTGACACCGTGGTGATCGTGGTCAAGCCGCAGGACGCGGCCGAGGTGCTGCCCGAGGTGGGCGGCGCGATCCGTCCGGGCACCCTGGTGGTCTCGCTGTGCGCGGGCCTGGTCACCTCGCGGATCGAGGACGCGATGCCCGCCGGCACCCCGGTCGTCCGGGTGATGCCGAACACGCCCGCCCAGGTGGACGAGGGCATGGCCGCGATCTCGGCCGGTGCCGCGGCCACCCAGGAGCATCTCGATCACGTCACCGAACTGTTGTCCGCGGTGGGCAAGGTGGTGACCGTCCCGGAGAAGTATCAGGACGCGGTCACCGCGATCTCCGGATCGGGCCCGGCCTACCTGTTCTTCGTGGTCGAAGCCATGATCGACGCCGGCGTGATGCTGGGTCTGCCGCGCGACATCGCCACCACCCTCGTGGTGCAGACCATGTACGGCTCGGCCAAGCTGCTCTCTGATTCGGGGCTGCACCCGACCGTTCTGCGGGAACGCGTCACCTCACCGGGCGGCACCACCGCTGCCGCGCTGCGTGAACTGGAGGACCACCGGGTCAAGGCAGCCTTCATGACCGCCATGGAGGCTGCCCGTGACCGCAGCCGTGCGCTGGCCTCGTCCTGATCATGGCTGCTGACCGCCGGCAGCCGCGTTGGCTGACGGTGTTCTGCTTTATGGACGCCACAGCGGAGCTGAAGTGACCCCGTCCGGGCTGTTCGTCGGTCTGGCCACGCTCGACGTGGTGCAACGCGTCGACCGTCTGCCCGAGCGCAACCAGAAGATCACCGCGACCCACACCTGGCTGGCTGCGGGCGGCCCGGCGACGGTAGCCGCGATCGCGTTCGCCACTCAAGGCGGACGGGCCCGGCTCTGGACGGCGCTGGGCTCGGGTGCGGCGGCGGACGCGATCCGCGCCGACCTGGCGTCGGTCGGTGTGGAGGTGATCGATGCGGCTCCGTTCGGGTTCGAGGTGGCGACGTCCAGTGTCCTGCTGGACGCGGCCACGGGCGAGCGTGCGGTGGTGAGCGGGTCGGGGCACCGACCTGTACTCGCCGAGCCCGTCGCGACTGAGCTGCGAGAGACGGACGTGGTGCTTGTCGACGGTCACCACCCCGAACTGGCGCTGAGCGCCGCCGTTACCGCGGCCCGCACGGGAGTGCCGGTGGTCGTGGACGCGGGTTCCCACAAGCCGGTTTTCGACGAGCTGCTTCCCCTGGCCACCGACGTGATCTGCTCGGCCGACTACGCCCACCCCTCGGGTCGGGTGCCGTCCGGCCTGCTCGGGCTCAGCCGGGTTCGCCTGGTCGCGGTGAGCCACGGTGGCGCCTCTCTTGATTGGTGGACGGACGCCGCGTCCGGACAGGTGCAGCCGCCCTCCGGCGCGGTCGTGGACACCCTCAGCGCCGGCGACGTACTGCACGGGGCCTACGCCTTCGGGCTCGCGTCCGGCCTGAACCGCTGCGGAGCGCTGGAGTTCGGCGTGCAGGCAGCCAGCGCCCGCGTCCGCCACCTCGGCCCGTTCGCATGGCGCACCGGCACCTGAGCCGTTCCGCGTCGACGCAGGGCCGTTTTCGCGACACGCCGCCTTCGCCGCCAAATCGGACGCGTTTCGGCTCGTCCGCCGAATCGGCGTCGAACCCAGGGCGGGACGAACCGCGTCCGAGCGTACGAGTTACGCGGCGAGTCGCGGTTTGAGCTCCAAGCGGACGCGAATCGGCCCGTTTTGGTGGGCGTCTCTTGACAGCGGTTAGTTGCGGCAGGCAACATATCTTCATCGAAACGCTTCGACTAAGCGCTTCGATGATTCTCAAGGAGGTGAATCGGTGGCAACCATCGCTGATGTGGCGCGGCAGGCCGGGGTTTCGGTGTCCACGGTCTCCTATGCCCTCTCCGGCGCCCGGCCGATCAAGCCCGAGACGAGAACCCGGGTCGAGGCGGCGATGCGCGAGTTGGGCTACCACCCCAACGCGATGGCTCGCTCGCTCGCTTCGCGGCGCAGCAATGTGATCTCGCTGATCTATCCGGCGGACGAGCGTGGCGTCGGCGGGACGGGCGGCGAGTTCGTCCATTCAGCCGCTGCGCGTGCCCGCGAACTCGGGTATCAACTGGTGCTCTGGCCGTTCCGCTCCGACCAGGTGCGTGAAGTCCGCAACCTCGTCCGCCAAGGCATGGCGGACGGCGTGCTGGTGATGGAAGTACTTCTCGACGACGAGCGGATCGACGTGCTTGAGGCCGCGAAGGTGCCCTACACGATGATCGGACGCACTCGCGATGTCTCCGAGCGACACAGTGTCGATGTCGACTTCGACGCCACCGTGGTCGCGGCGGTGGACCACCTGGTGGGCCTGGGCCACCGCCACATCGGCTTCATCAACCACTCCCAGGGCAGCCTCGATGCAGGCTACGGGCCCACCGTTCGAGCGGCGGCAGCTTTCGAGCGGGCGATGGCCGAGCGGGGCCTGACGCCGCTCGCGCGAACCTGTGAGGACTCGCCGCTGGCCGGACGCCAGGCGACCGCGGGCCTGCTGGCCACCGAGCCGGATCTCACCGCGCTGATCACCATGAACGAGATGGCGACCTTCGGGGTCTTCGCCGAACTCCAGTACCGCCGCCTGGCGATCCCGGACGATGTCTCGGTGCTGGGCATCGTGACTTCTCCCGGCGTCGGCACCATGAGCTATCCCACCTTGACCACCATGCACTCGCCAGGCGTCGAACTCGGCCGCCTGGCCGTCGACCGGCTGATCAGCCAACTCGACCCGGCCCATCCGGCCACTCCGAATCGGCTCATTCCCTGTGTCCTCGAACCGGGGATGAGCATCGGTCCAGCCCGGACCGGCAAGAACGCATCGCCGCAGCCGCGGTAGGCGTCCGAACACCCGCAACACCCTCCGAAAGGAAACGCAATGAAGCGAACTACGGGCCTTGTGCTCGTCGCGGCGGCGGCTTCGCTGTCCCTCACCTTGTCCGCCTGCTCAGCAGGCGGAGCTGCCACCACTGAGCCTGCCGGGACGTCGACTGCCACCGCAGCGGCCGAACCGAGGACCTTCACCATCTGGGAGTACGAGAATGAGGACTCCGCCATGGGCCAGGCCTGGGCCAAGGCGATCGAGATCTTCAAAGGTAAGCACCCCGAGGTGACAGTGAAGTCGGAGGAGCAGACCTTCGAGCAGATCCAGAAAAACGCCAAGATCGTGCTCATCGGCGACTCGGTTCCCGACGTCATGGAGTACAACAAGGGCAACGCGACCGCGGGCCAACTCGCCGCGCAGGGCCTGATCATGCCACTCACCGACGCCGCGGCCCAGTACGGCTGGGACAGCAAACTCGCCGGCTCCCTGGCGACCACCGCCAAGTACGACGAGAACGGACTGATGGGTTCGGGTGACTGGTACGGCGTGCCCAACTACGGCGAGTTCGTGGGCGTCTACTACAACAAGGCGATGTTCGCCGAGCAGGGTCTGGAGGTGCCCACCACACTGGACGAGTTCGTCAAGGTGATGGACGCGTTCAAGGCCAAGGAGATCACCCCGCTGGCCGCCGCCGGTGCTGAATACCCGCTCGGCCAGCTCTGGTACGAGCTCGTGCTGGCCAACGCCGACCGCTCCTTCGTGGACGCGTACCAGCTCTTCAAGGCGGACGTCGACTTCCAGGGCACCCAGATGACTGCAGGCACCACCACGCTGTCGGACTGGATCAAGAAGGGCTACGTCACCAAGAACGTGGCTTCGCTGAAGGCCGAGGACATGGGCGTCGCCTTCATCAAAGGCAAGTACCCGATGATGGTTTCCGGGTCATGGTGGTTCGGCCGTCTGGCCACCGAGATGAAGTCCGACTGGGGCATGTTCACCTTCCCGGGCAACAAGCTGCACCCCGGCTCCTCCGGCAACATCTGGGTGGTCCCGACCAAGGCCAAGAACGCCGACCTCGCCAAGGAGTTCATCGACATCACCCTGAGCGCCGACGTGCAGAACGTCCTCGCCGAGAAGGGTGGCCTGCCGGTTGCCGGTGACACCTCGGTGATCACCGACGAGAAGGTCAAGCTGCTCACCGAGAACTTCAAGTCGATCCTCGACCAGGACGGCCTGGCGTTCTACCCGGACTGGCCCGTGCCGGGCTTCTACGACGTGATCGTGGCCCAACTGCAGGCGCTGGCCAACGGCAACAAGGACGTCCCCGCCACCCTGGAGGGTCTCGGCAAGGCCTACGCCGAAGGCAAGGACGACCTGCTCAACGGCTAGCCGTTCCGCCCTGGGCCGGCTCCCGTCGTCCGGACGCCGGCCCCGGGCACCGGTTGAGCGCGCAGTTGGCGCGCCCAACCGGGGACGCCGTTTCAGACCAAGCTGCCAGGAAGGCTTGAAATGACCACCATCGCCCCCGCCAAGCGCAAACGCCCGGCCGTCTGGGTGCACTACCTGCCC
>Ga0073899_10002713_pt1 | contig 15810 bp, 11 predicted proteins | sample KloWWTmetaKNB5Ph_FD_88975 | JGI IMG/M metagenome (GOLD analysis project Ga0073899, IMG submission 88975) | Active sludge microbial communities from Klosterneuburg, Austria, studying microevolution and ecology of nitrifiers - Klosterneuburg... | ecosystem: Engineered > WWTP > Aerobic digester >...
CCGGCGATCACGATGCCGAATACCACGGCGATCTGACCGAACAGCACGTTCGTCCCTTGCATGACCTGGCCTCCGATTTCTCCTGCGCTGATTCCTCATGGAAGAAACGGCACAAGGACGTGCCGCAGGCGTCAGGATCGGTGCCGGGTCAGTGCCGGTCAAAGACTGTTTTAAGCAGAAAGGTCGAGCAAAAAGAAAGAATTAGTGCTGTATCGAATCAAGGAAAAGCATCGCAAACGCAAGTGCGTTGCAGCGTGTTGAACAGAAAATCTAGGCGATGCGGCGAGCCGCCAAAAATCAGAACTTCGGCGTCTCTTTCGGCGGCGTGTAGGGAGTTTTACCGTCGCCATAGAACCGCTTTCGCGTGGCCTCGGCCACGCGGTTGCACAGCACGTCGCCCAGCGTGGGGCGGTCGGTCTTGCATTGCTGGCGCAACTCTTTGAGTCGTTCGGGGTTGGCCGCGAGTTCTTCCACCGTCGGGATGTTTGCTGCGGAATCCGCAGGCTTCTGAGATGTTTCGGACTGGCCGCAGGCACACAACGCGGCTGCCAGCAGGAACGGGATGATCGGTTTCATGGCATCAATTCCTCCGGTGGGTCAGATCTGCGGCCACGTATGGGCCTGGGAGTTTTCAGCAATTCGATGGTCTGTACGCGCTCAATGAACCGTGCCAGTTCGTCGGATGGATTGCCGTCCAGACGAAGCAAGTAGGTCGTCAGCGGCGGCACGCGCGACGCCAGCGGTCGAGCCACCACCCCTGGTTCACGGCTGGCGGCAATGTGTGCAGCACCCGCCAGACCAAGCGCGAAACCGGCCGATACCAGCGCCATCATCAGATCGCACGTAGCAACTCGTTCTGCGATCAGCGGCTCCATGTCGGCACGACGCAGCACTCGTTCAACATGCTTGGCGTGGCCTTCACACACTTGCGGATCGCACAAGACCAGTGGGTAACGCAGCAATTCCTCCAGAGGGATGCGCTTGTGGGCGAGCAGCGGATGCCGATCGGGTACTGCCACCATGAGCGCATCGCTCCAAGCGGGTAAGGTGACGATGCCATCTCCAACCTCATCGGATTGGGCGAACCCTACGTCGTACAGATCATCATGCAGCCCTTTGATCTGCCGTGATAGCGGTACCTCGAAAAAGCGGATTTCGACCTCTGGTTCTTCTTGGCGACACAACGCCAGCAAGGTCGGCAAGCGCGATGGCGTGATGCCATCCGACAAAGCCACGCGTAGTTGTCCGTGGAATCCATTGGCCGCTGCTTTCACGCTGTCGCGCGCTTGTTCCAAGGCAGCGAGTACGCGGCGCACATGCTCAAGGAACAGTGTTCCGGCATGGGTCAGCCGCGTGCTGCGCGTGGTACGAACAAACAGCGCCACCCCCAATTCTTCTTCCAATTCTTTAATCGCCCGCGACAATGGCGATTGCTCGATGTGCAGCTTTTCCGCTGCGCGGGCGAAGCGGAGTTCTTCCGCCACGGCCAGGAAATATCGGAGGTGTCGTAGTTCCATTATCGGTGCAGCCCTCTCGCATCACGGTTTGAGCACGGTTTCCTCATCACGAGCGTTGCTCCATGTCGAGTTTCCGTAGCGGGGGCGAAAGGAAGCCGGCCAGACTCACCAAGGTGCCGGCCACGCCCATCAACACGAACAGCCAGCGGATGCCGATCCACTCGCCAAGCGGTGTCGCCAGCGCCAGGCCGACCGGGGCGGCCAGCCCCATGGCCATCGCCAGCAGCGACAGCGCACGCCCCTGCAACTGGTTGGGAATGGTGGCCTGCAGCAGCGCTGTCAGGGGTGCGTTGCCGAGGATGAAGGTGAAGCCGCTGAGCACCCACCAGGCCACGGCCACGCCGAACAACTGACCCGGCACCAGGCCGGTAAGCGCCAGGGCGAGGCAGGAGGCGGCGAATCCCCACAGCACCCAGGGCACCTGGCGGCGTGGTGCGAGCGCGGCGACCACCATGCCGCCGAGCACCATGCCGATGCCCGCCAGCCCCTCCATCAGTGCCACCTGCGGCGCGCCACCGTTGAAATGCTCTTTGATCAGCAACGGCAGCAGCGCAAAGGACGGCATGATCACCAGCACTACCGCGCCCAGCAGTCCATACAGGCGGCGCAGCCCCGGATGGCCCCAGACCAGCGTCAGGCCCTCGCGGAACTCGGTCCAGATGCCGCCGATGCCGCGCGCGCCGGCCGAGCGCAGTTGCGGAATGCGGAACACCAGCAACGGCACGATGCCCAGCAGCGCGGTGCCCACGTCGATGCCCAGTGCCCAGCCCATCGGCATCACACTGATGGCGAGTGCGCCCAGCGGTGCGGCGGCGACCACGGTGAAGCTCTGCAGGGACTGATTCAGGCCCGCCGCGCGCGGCAGGAAATCGCGTGGCACCAGCATCGCCATGCTCGCAGTCGCGGCCGGGGTCTGGAAAGCCTGCATGGCGCTGCGGATGAACATCATCACGTAGGCGTGCCACAGTTCGATGCGTTCGGTCAGGAACAGCACGATCAGCACCGCCATGCACAGCGCGCTGATAACGTCGGCAGCGATCATCAGCAGGCGCCGGCTGTAACGGTCGGCAAAGGTGCCGCCCAGTGGACTGAGCAGGGCCTGGGGCAGCAGCGCCGCCATGCCGGCGGTCGCCAGGGCGGAAACGCTGCCGGTGGTGTCGGTGATCCACCACAGCAACACGAACTGGGTCAGCGCCGAGCCGACCAGCGACAGGGCCTGGCCACTGAAGATCATCCAGAAGCGCAAGCGCCAGCGCGGGCCGAGATCGTGGACGGCCTGCTCCAGCATCTGCGCCTCAGCGACAGGCGTGGCCGGGTCGGGACTGCCGGGGAGCTGCATGGCGAATCCTCTATTCGATGCGCGGCGCGGTCAGCGCCGCACCCGCGGCGACCGGCGAGGCATCGGCCAGGCCGCCGCCCAGCGCCTTGTACAGCGCCACCATGTTGCTGATCTCGTCGCGGCGCAGATCCAGCAGGGTCTGCCGGGCGGCATAAAGCTGGCGCTGTGCGTCGAGCAGTTCGAGGCGTCCTTCCAGGCCGGCCCGGTAGCGTAGGCTCGACAGTTCCGCGCGACGCTCGGCGCTCGCCACCGCCCGATATTGCGCGTCGCGCTGACGACCGAAGGTCGCGCTGCCGGCCAGGCCATCGGCGACCTCGCGGAAGGCGGTCTGGATGGCGCGTTCGTACTCGGCGATGGCGGCGGACTTGCGCACTTCGGCCAGGCGCAGTTCGGCGCGCAGGTGTCCGCCCTGAAACAGCGGCTGGGTGATCTGCGGCGCGAAGCGCCAGGTGCGCTGATCGGCGTCGAACAGGCCGCCGAGTGACGGGCTCGCGTAACCCAGCGAAGCGGTCAGCGACAGACGCGGGAAGAAGGCCGCGCGCGCCGCACCGATGTCGGCGTTGGCCGCTACCAGCGCCTGCTCGGCCTGCAGGATGTCGGGCCGCCGCGCCAGCAGGTCGGAGGGCAGCCCCGCGGGCAGCCGTGTCAGCAGTGGCTGGGCGTCCAGCGCCAGCGGCGCGGGCAGTTCGGTGGGCAGTTCGGTCCCCACCAGCAGCGCGAGTGCATTGCGGGCGCGGGCCTGGGCGCGTTGGCGGGCTTCCAGGTCGGCCTCGGCGGTGGCGACTTGGCCTTCCGCCTGGGCCACGTCCAGCCCGCTGCTCTGGTCGGCCTGCCGCAGGAGGTGCGCCAGTGCCATGGACTGGCGCCAGTCGGCCAGCGTGTGTTCGGCCAGTTGCCGCTGTTCCTGCGCCAGCCGTTCGGCGAAGTAGGCATCGGCGACCGCACCGACCAGCGCGATCTGCGTGGCGCGGTGGCCCTGTTCGCTGGCAAGGTAACGAGCGAACGCGGCGTCGGACAGGGCGCGCACGCGGCCGAACAGGTCGATTTCGAAGGCGCTAAGGCCCAGGCCGACGCTGAGTTGTTCCTGCACGGCGGAAGGACTGGACGTACCGCCGACTGTGGTGGCCACCGTGCGCTCGCGCGTGGCGCTGGCTTCGACACCCACGCCGGGCAGGCGCGCGGCGCGCTGGATGCGGAACAGGGCCTGCACCGCCTCGACGTTGAGCGCGGCCAGGCGCAGGTCGCGGTTGTGCTCCAGCGCCAGCGCGATCAGGTGTTGCAGTCGGGGATCGCCGAACATGGCGCGCCAGCCGAGGTCGGCAGCATGGCCGGTGGCAACCTCTGGCGCCGCTGCGTCGGGAAACACGGTGGGCACGGGCGCTTGCGGCTTGACCAGCGGTGGCGTCAGCGAGCAAGCCGACAAGGCCAGCACCAGCGGCAACATCAGGATGCGCATGGTCATTCCTCCACCACGTTGCGGTTGTCACGAACGTCGCGTCGCGGCTGGCGCCTGCGTCCGAAGCGTCCCTGCATTCCCATCACGACGACGAAGAACACCGGCACGAAGAACACCGCCAGCAGGGTCGCGCTGACCATGCCGCCAAATACGCCGGTACCGATGGCGTTCTGGGTCTCGGCGCTAGCGCCCATGGCCAGCATCAGCGGCAACACGCCCAGGCCGAAAGCCAGCGAGGTCATCAGGATCGGTCGCAGGCGCAGGCGCGCGGCCTCCACCGCCGCTTGCCGCAATCCCTTGCCCTGTTCGCGCAATTGCTTGGCGAACTCGACGATCAGGATTGCGTTCTTGGCCGACAGGCCCATCACCGTGATCATGCCGACCTTGAAGAACACGTCGTTGGGCATGTCACGCAGCCACACCGCGGCCACCGCGCCGAGCAGGCCCAGCGGCACCACCAGCATCACCGACAACGGGATCGACCAGCTCTCGTATAGCGCGGCCAGTACCAGGAACACCACCAGGACCGACAGCGCCATCAACAGCGGCGCCTGCGCGGCCGATTGCCGCTCCTGCAGCGACTCGCCGGTCCAGGCCACGGCAAAGCCTGGGGGTAACTGCGCGGCCAGCCGTTCCATCTCCGCCATCGCTGCACCGCTGGAGACGCCCGGCGCGGGCGTGCCGGACAGGCGTGCCGACGGATAGCCCAGGTAGCGCACCAGTTGCAGCGGGGTTTCCGTCCAGACCGGCGTGACCACCTCGCTCAGCGGCACCATGCCGCCGGCGGTGTTGCGCACGTAGAGCCGCAGCACGTCGTCGATCTGCATGCGCGCCGGCGCATCGGCCTGGATGATGACCTGCTGCATGCGTCCGGCATTGGGAAAGTCGTTCACATACAGCGAGCCCATCGCAGCGGACAGAAGATCGCTGACAGCCGCAAACGAAACGCCTAGCGCCTCGGCCTTCTGGCGGTCGATGTCCAGGCGCACGCTAGGACCGACAGGCAGGCCGTCTCGATAGACATTGGCGACCAGGCGGCTGTTGGCGGCCAGATCGAGCAACTGGGCCTCGGCCGCCGCCAGCGCGGCCAGGCCTTGGTTGGCGCGGTCCTGCAACTGCAGGGAGAATCCCGACGAGGTGCTGAGTTCCTCGATTGCCGGTGGCAGCAGCACCATGACGTCGCCCTCGGCGATCCCCGCCATCGCCTGCTGCGCGCGCGCCACTTCATCGGCCGCCGTGGCGCCGTCGCGCTCGCCCCAGTCCTTGAGCATGGTGAAGGCCATCGCCGCATTGGGGCCGGAGCCGGAGAAGCCGAAACCCAGGGTGGTTTGGTTGCCTGCAATGCCGGGGCGCGTGGCGACATGCTGTTCGTAGGCCGTCACCGCTTCCAGCGTGCGCTCGGCGGTCGCATCGGCAGGCAACTGGAATGACGCCATGAAGTAACCCTGGTCCTCCTGCGGGAGGAAGGCCGTGGGCAGCAGCCGGAACCCCAGCACCAGCACCGCGACTAGCGCCGCATAGACCAGCATCACGCGTCCACCGCGTCTGACCAGCCTGGCCACCCGCGATGTGTAGCCCTCGGTCATACGGTCGAAACGCCGGTTGAACCAGCCGAAGAAACCGCGGCTGTGGTGCTCGGGGGCCACCGGTTTCAGCAGGGTCGCGCACAGCGCCGGGGTCAGGCTCAGCGCCAGCAGGGCCGAGAACAGGATGGAGACTGCCATCGACAGCGTGAACTGCCGGTAGATCACGCCCACCGAGCCGCCGAAGAACGCCATCGGAATGAACACGGCGGTCAGTACCAGGGTGATGCCGATCACCGCGCCGGAGATCTCCTTCATCGCCTTGATCGTCGCCTCCTTGGGCGCAAGACCTCGGGTTCTCATCAGGCGCTCGACGTTCTCGACCACGACGATCGCGTCATCGACGATGATGCCGATCGCCAGTACCATGCCGAACATGGTCAGCACGTTGATGGAGAATCCGGCGACCAGCATCACCGCGAAAGTGCCCAGCAGGGCAATCGGTGCGACGATCGCCGGAATCAGCGTGTAGCGCACGTTCTGCAGGAACAGGTACATCACCGCGAACACCAGCACCATGGCTTCGAGCAGGGTGTAGATCACCTTCTGGATGGAGATCTTCACGAATGGCGCCGTGTTGAACGGGGTCGTGTAGTGGATGCCGGCAGGCATGGAGGCGCTCAGCTCGGCCAGCCGGGTCTGGATCGCGTCGGCCGTGCGCACCGCGTTGGCGCCAGGCGACAACTGCACCGCCGCGCCGGCGGCGGGACGGCCATCCTCGCGGTTGGAGAAGCCGTAGGACTGCGCGTTAAGTTCGACGCGCGCCACGTCACCCAACAGCACCCTGGAGCCGTCCGGGTTGGCGCGCAGCACCATGGCAGCGAACTGCTCGGGCGTGGACAACTGGCCTTGGACGGTCAGTGGAATGGTCACCCGCTGGCCCGGTAGGGTCGGTGCATCGCCCACACGGCCCGGCGCGATCTGCGCGTTCTGCCGGCTGACGGCGTCGGACAGGTCGTTGATCGACAGGCCGTAGGCGACCAGTTGGGCCGGATCGACCCAGATGCGCATGGCCTGCTCGGCACCAAACAGTTGCACCCGGCCGACGCCGTCGATGCGCCGGAGTTCCTCGACGATGTTACGGGCCAGGTAGTCGCCCAGCGCAATCTCGTCGTAGCCATCGTCCTCCGAGGTCAGGCTGACGATCATCAGGAAGCTGGAGGTGGCGGATTCGACCGACAACCCGCTCTGGCGGACCACCTGCGGCAAGCGTGGCTCCACCGCCTTGAGCCGGTTCTGCACATCGACCTGCGCCATGTCGGGATCGGTGCCGGGTTTGAAGGTCGCGGTGATCTGCGCCGAACCCGAGGTGTCGGCCGAGGACGTGAAGTACAGCAGGTTCTTGACGCTGGACAGCTCGCGCTCGATCAGCCCGACCACCGAATCGTTGAGTGTCTGCGGCGTGGCGCCCGGATAGCTCGCGTAGATGCTGACGGTGGGGGGCGCCACCGACGGATAGCGTGCGACCGGCAGTTGCGGGATGGCGATCAAACCCAGCAGCACGATGAAGGCGGCGACGACCCAGGCGAACACAGGCCGGTGGATGAAGAACTGCGGCATGGTGATGTCTCCCCTCTCAGCGCGCAGGCGTGCGTGCGCCCGCGGCCTGCCAGGCCCTGGGTGCAACGGGCGCACCGTCGGTCAGGCGTTCGCCGCCTTCGACCACGACGCGCTGCCCTGCCTGCAGCCCACTGCGGACGAGGTAGTCGCGTCCGACCAGTTCGCCCAGTTCCACCGTCACCCGCTGCGCGTGGTCCTGTGCATCCACGACCCACACCCCAGCCTTGCCGCCTGTCCGCGACACCGCCTGCTGCGGCACCAGCAGCGCATCGGCTGGCTGGCCGCGCGGCACCCGGGCGCGCACGAACATGCCCGGCAGCAGTAACCGGTCGGAGTTGTCTACCAGGATGCGCAACAGCACGTCGCCGGTGCCGGCATCGACGTTGATGCCCGAGAACAGGATGCGGCCGGCCTGCGGGTAGGGCTCGCCGTTGCTGCGCAGGATGCTGGCTGGCAGGCTGTCGCTGCCCGAGCCGTTGTCAGCCGCGTGCCGCGGCGCCAGCGCCGCGCGCAGTGCTTCCAGCGCCGCGGCGGGCTGGCGCACGTCCACATAGACCTGGTCGATCTGCTGGATGCGCGCCAGCGGCGTGCTGTCGGTGGGGCCGACCAGCGCGCCTTCGGTGATCAGGGCTTGGTCGATGCGGCCGCCGATCGGTGCATCCACAGAGGCGAACTTCAGATCGAGTTGGCGGCGCGCCAGGGTGGCGCGGGCCTGTGCCACGTCGGCCGCTGCTTGGTCGCGCTGCGACACCGCATCGTCATAGACCTGACGGCTCACTGCGTCGGCTTCGACCAGCGGCTGCAGGCGCGCCGCCTGGACACGCGCGCGCACCAGCGCCGCTTCGGCGCGCTGCAAGGCGGCGGCGGCCATATCGGCATCGGCCTTGAACGGCGCAGGGTTGATCTGGAACAGCGGCTGCCCGGCGCGGATTTCCGCGCCCTGCTCGAACAGCCTTCGCTGGATGATGCCGCCGACCTGCGGCCGGATCTCAGCCATGCGCACCGGGGCCACGCGGCCGGGCAGTTCGTCTTCGAGCGTGACCTGCCGGGCGGTCAACGTGAGCACCGACACCTGGGCCGGCACCGGCGCGGCCTCCTGCGCGCCACGGTCGCATCCGGCCAGCGCCAGTGCTGCCAGCACGAGCGCCCAGCCGCCGCGCCGCATCGGTTTGATCCTCATGTCCACAACCTCGCCGTCTGTTGCGGTAGCCGAGTGCTACCGGGAAATAAGGGAGTGTGAAGACAGAGCGTTGGCTTCGCGTTGGGCTTGTGTGGAGGTAATATGGAGATTATAGAAAACTTGATCGACGTGACCTCCATGAACGAATTTGCCGACGCGCTGGGCGCGCCAGCCGAGCGCTCGAACGGGCGGCAGAGCCTGATCCTGATCGCCGAGGACGAGCCCGAAATCGCGGACATCCTGATCGCCTATCTCGCGCGCGGCGGCTTCAAGACCCTGCACGCCGCCGATGGCCGGCGGGCACTGGAACTGCATCGCACGCACAAGCCTGATCTGGTGCTGCTGGACGTGCAGATGCCGCGCATGGATGGCTGGCAGGTGCTGTCCGAAATTCGTCACCGCGGCAGCACGCCGGTGATCATGCTGACCGCGCTCGACCAGGATCTCGACAAGCTGACGGGCTTGCGCATCGGCGCCGACGACTACGTGGTCAAGCCGTTTAATCCTGCCGAGGTCGTGGCACGCACGCAGGCCGTGCTGCGGCGCGCCTCGCAGGCCGAGCACGAGGTGCCCAGCGTACTGCGCGTCGATGGCTTCGAGATCGACTTGGAGCACCACGAAGCATCAGTGCGCATCGGCAGGCGGCAGCACGCCCTTGCATTGACGCTGACCGAGTTTAAGCTGCTGGCGTACCTGGCGCGCGCACCGCGGCGGGTATTCACGCGTGACGAGCTGTTGCACGCCTGCCTGCCCGAAGGCGACACGCTGGAGCGCACGGTCGATAGTCACATCAGCAAGCTGCGCAAGAAGCTGGAGAACCTGGGGGTCGAGGGCGTGCCCCACGGGGTTCGCGGGGTGGGCTACAAGTTCAGGAGTGCGGTATGAGGCTGCCGCGCGGGTTGAGCCGACAGATCGTGCTGTCGATGAGCGCCGTGGTGCTGGTCGTCATCCTGCTTAGCCTGCTGGGCTCGTATGCGTTCTACGCGCTGTGGTTCGCCTATGCACCGGCGAGCATCCCGGAGTCTGGCGACTGGATACCGACCGCACCTGAGTGGGCCTGGATGGCGCTGACCACTTTCGTTGCGCTCGCGCTAGCGGTGCTGGTCGCAGTCAATCTGGCGCGCCGCATCCTGCTGCCGCTGACCTCAGTAGCCGAAAGCCTGCGGCGTGTTGCTCAGGGCGAGCTAGACGCACGCGCGGTCAGTGAGGACCGTTCGCTCGGCGAGGCCGCGCTGTTGGTCGATGACTTCAACACCATGGCCGAACGGCTGCAGAGGATGGCCCAGGAACAACTGTTCTGGAACGCGGCCATCGCCCATGAGCTGCGCACGCCTGTCACTATCCTGCGCGGACGCCTGCAGGGCCTAGCCGAGGGTGTGTTTGTGCCCGATGCGACGCAGTTCCGCAGCCTGCTGACCCAGGTCGAAGGACTGGGCCGATTGATCGAGGACCTGCGCGTGATCGGCTTGGCCGACAGCGGCCACTTGGACCTGCACTGGCGCGAAGTGGAACTGTCGGCGGAAATCGAGGCAGTGGTGCAACTGCTCGCGTCTGCGCTGCAGGAAGCGGGATTCACCATGGAGGTCGATCTACACGTCGGGCGCGTGGGCTGTGATCCGCAGCGCATCCGCCAGGCGCTGCTGGCCCTGCTGGAAAACGCCCGCCGCCACGCCGAGCCCGGCATCCTTCGCATCGAATCGCGTCTGTCGCAAGGAGAGTGCCTGCTGCGCGTCGAGGATGGCGGGCCGGGCATCGCGCCGGAGCTTGCCGAACGCCTGTTCGATGCGTTCCAGCGCGGTGAACACTCACGCTCGCGGGAGAGAGGCGGCAGCGGCCTCGGACTGGCGGTGGTGCGCGCCATCGCCCAGGCCCACGGCGGCCAAGCGAGTTGCCGGCCGTCTCCGCGCGGCGGTTCGGTGTTTGAGATTCGATGGCCAGCCGAGTCTAGCAAAATTGGCTGATCGCCAGACCTGACTGGTGGGGTGCTGCACCCAGGGCGTCATGTGCGCCGCACACGGCCGTCTGCATCCAACCTCCACTCAAGCGCCAAGCTTCACCATCCGCGAGATTGAAAGACTCTACGAGGCGCGCTCCCGGGCCGGATAGATTCCCGTGCGGGCGTGGCTGGCCGCGCAGGAGCGGCCCTGTTCCGCGGAGTTGGCCTTCGCGGGGCTGCATCTGGCGCTGCTGCATAACCATGTCGCGCTGATCTGAGCACTGGGCGGCACGGCATCGCCGTAAGACCTGCGCTATCCCTATCTTATATCGTGATCCTGATCGGCCGAGTCTGCGTCTGTTACGAAAAGGACCGGACTAGTTGTGGAGCTTCAATAGGTTGTTTTGGCTGAGCCCCAGCCGGGAGGCCGGGGCCAAGCCGCTGGCGGCGGTGTGCGGCCGATGCCAGTTGTAGTGATGGAGCCAGTCCTCCAGCGCCGCTTGGCGCTGGGCCGAGGTCTCGAAGCAGGCGGCGTAGGCCCACTCGCGCAGGGCGGTTTGGATAAAGCGCTCGGCCTTGCCGTTGGTGCGGGGCGTGTAGGGCCGCGTGCGGATGTGCTTGAGCCCCAGCGATCGGCAGGCCTCCGCAAAAGCGCGCGAAACATAGGGCGAGCCGTTGTCGGTCATCACCCGTCGAACGGTCACGCCGCGGGCGCGATAGTCCGCCACGACCTGGTGCAGGATCGTTACTGCCGTCTCACCGCGCTCGTCGGCCGCGATGGTGGCGGTAGCCACGCGCGAGTGATCGTCGATGGCCACATGCACGAAGTCCCAGCCGATGCCGCGGTGCCGGTGCGCCCGGTTGCCGGTGACACGGTGGCCCGGTGAGCCGATCCGCCCCAGCTTTTTGGTATCCAGGTGGATCAACTCGCCCGGCGCTCCATACTCGTAGCGCCGGGTCGGTGGCTGCGGCTCCAGTTCCCGCCAGCGACTGATGCCGGCTTGCCGCAGCACCCGCGACACCGTCGCCGACGACAGACCCGTCTCCTGGGCAATCCAGCGGCCGGTGCGGCGCTGGCGGCGCAGTACCTCGATATGCGCACGCAGCTCCGCCGACGTCCGGTGGGGCGACAGCTGCGGCCGGCTGCTGCGGTCCTGGAGACCTTCGCCCGCCTGGTGGCGTCGCCACCACTTCCGGACCGTAGTCTCCGAGATCCCCAGCGCCTGCGCCACCTCGGACACCGGCTGACCGGCCTCCATGCGCTGGATCAGCACCTCTCGACCCTTCGGGGTCAGGCGGGCATTCTTGTGCATGTTGTTCCCCTCGCTGGATGGAGTTGACGTCTGGCGACATCAGCTTCCTCCCCAGGTCAGAGGGGAACAACCTCTTGAAACCTCACAACTAGTCCGGCGTAGACGCCACCCTTCGCCAGCAGTTTATCATGCGTACCGCGCTCCACGATCCGCCCCCACTGCAGCACGACGATAAGATCGGCGCGGCGGATGGTGGACAGTCGATGCGCGATAGTGACGGTCGTGCGGTCTTTCGACAGGGCCTCCAGCGCCTTGGTCAAGGCTTGCTCGGTGCGGACATCAAGCGCACTGGTGGCTTCATCAAGCAACAGCACCGGTGGATTGCGCAGGATGGTGCGAGCCAGCGCCAGGCGCTGTTTCTCTCCGCCGGAGAAACGCTGGCCGCGCTCACCGACCAGCGTCTCGTACCCGTCGGGCAGCGCACCGATGACAGCATCGAGTTGCGCGGCCCTGGCGGCGGCCAACAGTTCGTCATCGGTCGCATCCGGCTTGGCGAAACGCAGGTTGTCAGCCACCGAGGCATGCAACAGGTACGGCTCCTGGGAAACCACGCCGAGCATGTCGGTCAATGACTGGAAGCTGAGATCGCGCACATCGACGCCGTCGTAGCGGATCGAGCCGCTATCCACGTCGTACAACCGGGCCAGCAAGTGGCCGAGCGTGGTCTTGCCCGATCCGGTGGCGCCGACGATGGCGACGTGGGTGCCCGCCGCAATGTCGATACTGATGTCCTCCAGTACCGGCGCACTGTGCGGGTCATAGCGGAAGCTGACGCCATCGACCGTCACCTGGCCGCGCATCTGCGCGCGCTCCAGGGTCACCGCAGCGGCGCGCTCGGTGATTTCGACGGGAGTATCCAGGTACTCGAAGATGCGCGCGAACAGCGCGCGCGTGGTACGCATGTCACGCCCCAGCTGAAGCAACTGCTCGAAAGGCCAGAGCAACTGCTCCTGCAGGGCGATCATGGCCACCAGCGTGCCGATGGTTAGTGGTGTGCTGCCGCCCATCAACCAGCCGCCGAGCAGCAGCGTCAGTGCAGGCAGGATCGAGAGTGCCAAACCGATCAGCGCCCACTGCCATTCGCCGGCGGTACGCGAGCGCACCTCTAGTGCCGCGACCTCCCGCGAAGTCCGCGAGAACCGGCGAACCAGGAAGCCACTGCGGCCCATCGTGCGGGCGAGGATGATGCCGGAAAGCGACAACGACTCCTGAACCGCCGCGGACAGATCCGCCTGCCTGGCCTGCTGCTCGTAAGTAATGGCCTCGCGCAACTTGGCGACCCATTGGCTGATCACGACCGTCAGCGGAACGACCAGCAGCGAAAACAGCGCCAGCCGCCAATCGAGCAGGCACATGGCGAGGGCCGTCATCAGCACCGTGCTGAGGCTGCGCGCCAACTCGTTGCCGGCATCGGTCACCAGCGATTGCAGGCCGCCGATGTCATTGGCGATGCGCGACTGGATCTCGCCGGTACGGTTGCCCGCGAAGAATCGCAGCGACAGCGACTGCAGGTGCGCGTACACACGCACCCGCAAGTCGTGCAGGATCGCCTGGCCGATCCGGGCCGACAGAATGGTCTGCACCGTACTGATCGCCGCCCCTAGAATGGCCACCGCAACCAGCCCGCCGACCAGCCAGAGCAGCAGGGAAAAATCGTCGCCAGGCAGTGCATCGTCGATGATGGCCCGCAGCAAAAAGGGCGCGGCCATGCCGATCATGGAGCCGAATATCAACAGCACCACGACCGCTAGAATTTTCACCCGGTAAGGCATGAACAAGGCGAACACACGCCTCATGGAAACGTGTGCGGCGGCGAGTTCCTCGTAGTCCTGCCGCGAGTTTGCGGACTGTTCTGCTGGTGTCTGCATCTCTCTCTATCATCCAAAGACGGCGATCCGGCTCAAAAAGGTGTGGCCAGTAAGGTCTGAACCCATCATTCTGGCGCCCACCGATGCACACACGCGGCAGGCGCCATGGAGATTACGTGGAGACGACAGGGCATCATGCAATGACGCGGTGGAACCGATGGTCAAGGTCGGATGGCCCCGGGGCCGCCCTTTTCACGCTGCTTTTGAACAGGGCAACATCCGGGTCAACACATCGTCGCGGCGCACCCGGTGATGAAACAAGGCAGCGGCCACGTGCAGTGCGACGACGCCCCAGCCCACCCACTTGCCCAGGAAGTGATGCACCACGTCGATGGGCATCTCGAATGCTTCCCAGGTAACGTCGAAGGTTCGGCTGATCCAGGCAAACAGTGCGGTTTCATTGAATCCTGTAACAGAGAACAACCCGAAGTCGGTCGAAGCGTGCGTGCCCAAGTAGCCCGTCAGCGGCATCACAATCAACAGGCCGTACAGTCCCGCGTGCGCGACATGGGCAAGCCAGTGCTCCAGCTTCGATCCCGAAGGCTCTTCGGGTTGCACATCCAGCAGACGCCAAAGCAGCCGGGGCAACACCAGAAAGCCGACCAGCAAGCCAAGCACCCAATGGATGTTGAGCACGAGCAGGGATTCGGGCTGGGTGTCGTAGTCCATAAACCAGATGACGTAATAGACGACGATGTAAGCGCCGATGAAGGCCGCCGCGCTCGTCCAGTGGAAGAGCTTTGCCAAGACACCAAATCGGGTTTTGTTATTGCGCCATTGCATCGGGAATGTCCTCCTGTGTGAATAGGCTACGCGTGATACAGGTGTGAATCGCCCGGTCAGCAGGCTGTCGCGCACTTGCGCCAAGACACGTGAATCTTCGCCCCAGACGGAGCTAGCCCATGACCACCGAGGTGGACATCCCGAACCGGAATCGCTCGAAACCACGATTTTGCCAACCGTCGATTGAGCCACGATGTAGCCATCATGGAGAACGCGTGGAGAACGCGTGGAGAAAGCGTAGGGGACGAGGTTCCAGCACCGGATACAACACCGATAGACGTATTTCCGTATGAATTCAGCCAGGAGTTCAGGCAGACAGATATGCATAGTCCGCGCGAAGTTGTCCGGGTTATCCGAGCGATGCCCCTCTGTACCGACCAATCTCCCACGATACGCCACCGCCGCGCACAGTCGCGGCGATATGCTGCCCCAACCGCTGCTCGATTACTGGCCGCCACGGCACCAGGCTGAACCCCATGCCGTCATCGAGCATCGCGTAGCGCCCACTGGCGAGCATGACGGAGCGCCGGTAGATGCCGGCAACGCGCTGGCCGTCGGCCACGGGTCGATGCTCCAGGCCGGTATCGGCGGCAATGTCCTTCGCGGCCTGCGCCAGTTCCCGGTTGCGCAGCGTGCCCAGCAGATTCCGGGCGAGGATCACGCGGTGCCCGCGCCGCTCGGCCAGTCCCTGTTCGGCGAGGAAGTCGGCGCGCTGTTGCAGCGCCTGTCGGGCTTCGCCGCCGAAGCCCAGTTCGCCCAGGCCCTTGCCGCCGCCGATCAACTGCTGATCCAGCCAGGTCGCGCCGATGACGCGGGCCTGCCGCTCGATGGGTAGGTGCGATTTCAGTTCCACGGCCACGCCGCCCAGGCGCTGCGCGTCGTAGCGGCGGCCCTGCTCAGGCAGGTCGTCCGGCACCTTCCATAGCACCTCGGCCACGCGCTCCACGATGCCGGCCCGGCGCAGGGCTTCCAGGCGGCGGACATGGGCCGCGACGACTTCCTGCGGATCGCGGCCGGGCACTGCCTGACCCTGCGCGACGGCCAGGTGATGGTCGTTGCGGTACAGGCCACCGCTCGCCAGTGCGGTGATGTTCCTGTCGGCCGCGCGCACGTCGGCCGACCCCTTCACCTCCACCACGGCGCCAGTCGGGTAGTTCGCCAGCTCGTCGCGGGCGTTGAGCGCGACGTAGTGGGCCTTGCCGTCCACGCCGTCGATGACCAGATAGCCCCGGTCGCGCAGCTCGTCGGCCAGCCCCTTCGCGGCCACGCGGCCGA
>Ga0073899_10002714_pt1 | contig 15805 bp, 12 predicted proteins | sample KloWWTmetaKNB5Ph_FD_88975 | JGI IMG/M metagenome (GOLD analysis project Ga0073899, IMG submission 88975) | Active sludge microbial communities from Klosterneuburg, Austria, studying microevolution and ecology of nitrifiers - Klosterneuburg... | ecosystem: Engineered > WWTP > Aerobic digester >...
CGGCGGCACCGCCGCTGGAGCCGCCCGGCGAATGCGCTCGGTGCCAGGGGTTGCGCGTAGGGCCGCCGTAGGCCACCGCCTCGGTGGTGGCGCTCATGCCCATCTCGGGGCTGGTGCTGCGGCCGAAGGGTACGAAGCCGGCGGCGAGATAGCGCTGCGTCAGCGTGCCGTCCACGGCCCAAGGGGCGCCGTCGGGAAACAGGCGCGAACCCATGCGCGAGGGCAGGCCGCGGTGCGCGGTGGCCGGCCCGACGTCCTTCAGCAGCAGCGGCACGCCGAAGAAGGGGCGGCGCTGCAGCAGCGCCGCGCGCTCGGCGTCGCTGCGGCAGGCGGCGAGTTCGGCGTCCAGCACCTGCGCCTGCTGGCGGCCGAGATCGGGGGCCAGGCGGCAGACGGCGTCGAGATGCGGGTCCATCGCGGCCACGTCGGCCAGCGTGCGCTCCAGCGCCTGCACGGCGCTGCAGTCGCCGCGCACGATGGCCTGCGCCAGCGCGGTGGCGTCGCCGGTAAACCAGGGGCGGGGCAGGGGGGTCGACGTCGGGTGGGTCATCGCATCACCTGTTTTTCCATGAAGACCGACAGCGGGTCGGGTGCGTAGTCACCGAAGGGGCCGCGCCGGGCATAGCCGGCACGTTCGTAGAAGGCCAGTGCGGCGTGCTGCAGCACGCCGGTCTCCAGGCGCAGCAAGGTGCAGCCGCGGTCGACGGCGGCGCATTCGAGAAAGGCCAGCAGCGCCCGCGCGCGCCCACCGCCGCGCCACGGCGGCTGCAGATACATGCGCTTGAGCTCGCCCCAGCCGCCGGGCTCGAGCACCACCGCGCCGCAGCCCACGGCATGACCCTCCGCGAGGCGCGCCACCGCGAAGACCACCTCGGGTTGCAGCAGCGCCGCGATGTGAATGCCATGGTGGCTCTCGGGCGGGTACAGCGGCTTCTGGTAGGCGTCGAGCTCGTCGATCAGTGCCAGCACCTCGGGCTGGTCGGGCGCTTCGAGCGCGATGCATACCGCGCCGCCGGCGGCCCCCGTCGCCATGCTCAGGGCCGGCGCCGGATGCTGGCCGGCAGCCTTGTCCACGGCAGGTCGGCCGGGTCGGCGGCCATCGGGCCGGCGGCCTTGGCCACCAGCACATGGCTGGCGTGCGGCGTGAAATCGGCGCGGAAGTGGTTGCTGCTCTTGACGACGATCAGGCGCATGGCCTCGGTGCGCACGCCCACCATGCGCAGCAGCTCGCGGTCGAGCAGCTGCTTCTTGCCGCTGACGACGGCGATGCGCACGCCGTCGATCTCCAGGCAGGCGCTGGGCCCGAGCTGGACCGACACGCCGGTCATCATCGGCCCGGTCAGCGTGCAGCGGCCGTCCGACAGCGCCAGCACCTTGAAGCGGCCGCGCAGCGGCGGGTCGCTGGGCTGGCCGGTGAAGGTGGGCACCGCGGTGCCGAGCGCGAGCTCGATCTCGGCGCCCACGCCGGCCTCGTGCGCGGCGCGGCCGGCGGCGGGGTCGTACATCAGGCCCAGCACCACCTGCCCGGGGTACTGGCGGCCGGCGCCCTGCTGCAGCAGCGCATGCAGCATGCCGGTGGTGTTGCTGTCGCCGCCGGCGCCGGGGTTGTCCTGGGTGTCGGCGATGACCACCGGCTTCGAGGCCCCGTCGGCCAGCGCCAGCGCGTGCACGACGGCGTCGCGGGCTTCCAGGTAGTCGGGCCGCCACTGCGTGGGCTCGGCGGCGATCTCGTACAGGCGCTGCACCGCACGCCCGGTGGCCTCGGGTGTCGGGCCATGGCCCCAGACCATGGGCGCGCATTCGGCAAAGTCGGAGGCCGGAAAGCCCATGCAGAAGCTCAGCAGCGTGCCATGCTCGCGGTCGAGTGCCAGCAGCTGCTCGTACACGCCCTGCGCCGGCTGCATCCAGGTGCTCTGCGCATTGAGCGGGATCAGGTAGGGCAGGCGCCGGTGCGTCTGCGGCAGCCGCTGCCCGGCGCGCAGGCGGCGCGCCATCAGTTCGGCGGCCAGCGCGCCGGTATCGGCCATGTCGACATGCGGGTAGGTGCGGTAGGCCACCAGCGCATCGGCCTCGTGCAGCATGCGTTCGGTGACGTTGGCGTGCAGGTCCAGGCTGGCGACGATCGGCACGTCGGCCCCGACGAGGGCGCGCAGCCGCGCCAGCAGTTCACCTTCGCTGTCCAGCGCATGCTCGGCCACCGCGGCGCCGTGCAGGTCGAGGTAGATGCCGTCGAGGCCGCCGCGGCCGTCGCTGCGCGCGGCCTGCACGTCCTCGCAGATGGCACCGGCGATGCGCTCGAAGGCGTCGCGCGTGACATAGCTCGACGGGATGGCGCCGGCCCAGGCCGACGGCAGCAGCGTCCAGCCATGGGCCCTGGCGGCGTCGATGAAGCCGGCCACCGGGATGTTGATGCCGGTCAGCGTGGCCTGCATCTCGGGCCCGCGCATGAAGGGCGGGAAGGAGTCGCCGCGCGTAAACGCGGCCCAGTCGGCCAGGCTGGGGGCGAAGGTATTGGTCTCGTGCTGGTAGCCGGCGATCAGGATGCGGGGCATGCGTTCAGGTGGATTCGGGCGTCGAACGACTATAGGCGGCGATCGCCGCCGCTGGCTGTGGAATATCATTCCACGCTCAATGACCCAACCCGCCGCCGACCCCGCTGCCGACCGCGCGACCCTGGTGCTGGACGCCGTGCTGCGGCTGTTCAAGCCGGCGGCGCGGCTGCTGCTGCAGAACGGCGTCAGCTACGGTGCCTTCGCCACCGCGCTCAAGCGCGTCTTCCTGGCCGCCGCGCAGGACGAATTGAAGGCGCGCGGCATGGCGCAGACCGACAGCGCGATCACGCTGCTGTCGGGCGTGCACCGGCGCGACGTGCGCACGCTGCTGCGCGCGGCCCCGGCGGCCGCTGCGGCTGCCGGGGCCGCGCAGCGGCGCGAGCCCTTGTCGATGGCCAGCGAGGTGGCGGCGCGCTGGCTGAGCCTGCCGCCCTGGATCGACGACCGGCAGCGGCCGCGTGTGCTGCCGCGCGGCGGCGCCGGCAACAGCTTCGACGCGCTGGTGGCCAGCGTGTCCAGCGACATCCGCCCGCGTGCGGTGCTCGACGAGCTCAAGCGCCTGGGCGTGGCCGAGGAAGGCGACGACGGCGTGCGGCTGCTGGCCGGCAGCTTTGCGCCGCGCCAGGGCTTCGAGGAGATGAGCTGGCTGCTGGCCGACCACCTGCGCGACCACCTGGCCGCGGCGGCGCTCAACCTGCAGGGGCAGGCCAATTTTCTCGAGCAGTCGGTGCATGTCGATGCCATCACCGAAACCTCGGCGGCCGAACTGCAGCAGGCCGCGGTGGCGGCCTGGAAGCAGTTGCGCCCGGGCTACCTGGCGCTGGCGCAGGCCCGCTTCGATGCCGATGCGCGCGACGCACGGCCCGCGCTGCGCGGGCACCGCGCCCGCTTCGGCGTCTATTTCCTGATCGACCGCGACAAGGAGTCGTGACCCGTGAAGACCGACTGGCGTGCCCCTTCTTCCTTCGGCCTGCTGCCGCTGCTGCTGGTCCTGCTGGCGGGCTGCGGCCCCACCACCGGCGGCACCGGCACCGGCGAGGGCGCCATCACCGTGGCCAGCTTCGGCGCCAGCGCCACCAGCACCTGCTCGGCACCCTTCGCCGGCGCGCTGGCCTGCGGCACGACCAGCCTGGCGCCGGCGTCGCCCGCGCAACTGCCGGGCACGGCGCCGGTGGTCTTTGTCGGTGATGGCGCCAGCGGCGCCTATGTGCTGACGATGCAGGACAACCATGCGCTGCTGCAGTCGCGCTGCAGCGCGGCGCGCTTCGAGGGTGAATTCGGTCTGCTGCCTGGCGGCGAGGCGCGCTTCCTCGGCGGCTGGACCGGTGCCGGGCAGGCGGCCACCTGGCGCGCCCAGCTGTGGCTGCAGGCCGTGCCCGGCCGCGACGACGCCCTGCTGCTGCAGGTGCTGGACGCCGACGGGCGCGCACTGCTCGGGCCGCTGTCGCTGCGGCGTGTCGCGGCGGTGCCGACCGACGCGCCGGCCTGCCCCTGAGGATCCGCGCCGGCTACGGTCTGGCCAGGAGCTTGTAGGTCCTGACGTGCGCTCCCATGCTCTCGATGTCCGACCGCAGGCGCCGGGTCACGCTGGCGGGGTCGATATATTTCGCCTCCACGCCCAGGCGCTCGAGCGTGGCCAGCAAGGGGCGGTCGTTCAGGGCCGCCTTCAACAGGCGCGTCAGCTCCGCCAGGGGGGCTGCCGGCATGGACCTGTGCGCAAAGACGGCCGTCCAGTCGACGGCGACGACATCGGGATGGCCTGCCTCCTTGAAGGTCGGCACGTCGGGCAGAAAGATCGAGCGATTCGTGCCCGAGGTGGCCAGCACGCGCAGCGCACCTTCGCGGTGGAGGCGGACGATATCGCCCAGGCCGCCCGCATACGACGCCACATGGCCGGCCTGCAGGTCCTGCAGCGCCGGCGCCGCGCCGCGGTAGGGCACGGGCTGCAGCTCGATGCCGGCGCTGCGCTCGAACATCGCGGCCACGAGGTGGCCCAGCGATCCGATGCCGCCGCTGGCGCAGAGCTCGGCCCGGCCGCTGGCGCGCACCGCGGTGACGAATTCCGCCAGCGTGCGCGCGCGCGACAGCGGTCCGACGACGAATGCGATCTCCTGCTCGCAGAAGCCGCCCACGGCCTGCAGTTCGGCCACCGGATCGAAGGTGGTGTGGGGGTCCGTCAGCGGCGTCAGCGACAGCTGCCAGCCCGGTGCCAGCAGCACGGTGACGGCGTCGGCCGGCGCCTGCCGCAGGGCCTGCACCGCCAGGCGGCCGGCGGCACCCGGTCGGTTCTCGACCACCGTCAGCGCGCCGCCCGCGCGCCGCATCGCGTCGGACAGCGCACGGCCCTGCAGGTCGGCCGGCCCGCCCGGGGAGGAGCCGACGATCAGCCGCGGCGTCTGCCGGCCCTGCGCCCGCAGCGTCGGGGCGACGGCCGCACCCGCCGCGGCGGCCGCCCTGCTCAACACCTGTCGTCTCGTCGGCATCACGCTGTCTCCCTGCGGATCAGCCCGATCGCTGGCCGCCCAGTGCATCCAGAAAACGCCCGACCGCGGCCTCGGCACGCGACAGAGCCTGCGGCGCGGCGCCGAAATTGTCGAGCTCGAGCCGCAGCACCGGCACCCCCGCGCGCTCCAGCGCGGCCAGCACCAGCGCATCGGCGTCGTCCACGGCCACGGCAGCATCGACGCGGTGCAGGCGGGCTTCCTTGACGTGCCAGGCGCCGGCCCAGGTGGGCATGCGCAGCTCGTCGCCCATCGTCACGAAGCGCGAGGCCAGCGCACGCAGTGCCGACTGGCCGTCGCCGAGGTGGCGCAGGTAGCCGTCGGCGGCCAGGCCCAGGTACATCGACCACACGAAGACGGCGCCGTGGCTGGCCTCCCACTGCTGGTAGAAGGCCATGCGGCTCCACAGGCCGCGGCCGACCCACATCAGCCGGATGCGTTCGCCGCTGCAGACCGCCTGCCCCTGCTCGACGCGCTGGCGCACCTCGTCGTGCAGCGCCTGCGCCGCCTGCACGCCCCAGGGGGTGCCGCGATGCCACTGCGGCACCATCACCGCCGGCATGGTGTCGGCCACGCTCACCGGTGCCTGCGGCGCGCGCGCGATGAGGTCACGCGTGCGCCGGTAGCAGTCTTCCTGCTGGTTGACGAGCGCCATCACCTCGCGCAGGCGCGCCTCGTCGAAGCGGCGGCCGCTGAAGGCCTGGATGGCGTCTACCGCCTCGCCGAACTGGGCTTCCAGCAGGTCGAGCCGGTCGGCCTCGAGCGACCGGTCCCAGTCGGTCGGCAGCCGGTCCCACCAGTCGTCGTAGAGGTCGATGCGCTTTTCCGTGGTGCGGTCGAACAGCAGCAGCCGGGCCCCGGTTTCAGCGGCCCACGAACGGTAGATGCCGGCCGTGGCCGCGGTGCCGTTCATCGCCATCAGCAGCCCGGGCCGCGGCAGCCCGCCCCAGGGGGCCTGCGCGGCCGCATCGTCGAATACGGCCGCCAGGCCCTGGGCGCTGTAGGCCTCGGCATCGGTCGGGTAGCCTTGTGCGCGCAGCAGCTGCAGATAACGCCCGCTGTGCTGCTTGGCGGCGACGATCGAAGCCCACCACTGGTTGACGACGAAGGGCAGGTCGAAGGCGCGCAGCAGTTCCTGCGGCGCATCGGCGCCGATGACGGCAAAGGGCTCGCCGTCGTGCGCGCGCCGGCGCACCGACTGGAACCAGTCCCGCTGGTGCTGCGAGAAGTCGGCCGCGAGCTGCAATGACTTGCGGCTGCGGCCATCGTCGGCGGCGGCCGGTGGCGGCGCGGGCTCGCGGCGCGCCGGCGCCGCCGCAGGCTGTGGTGCCGATGCCGGTGCCGGGCTGGCGGCCGGCGCCGCGGGCAGGTCCACCGCCGTGAAGTCCAGGCCCTCACGCTTGCAGGCCTGCTGCAGCCAGCGCCGGAACCAGGGCTCGCGTTCGTCACCGGCCGCGGCGAAATGGATGATCCGGTCGGCCCGCCTCGCGCAGGCGGCGCGCACCGTCTGTTCGGCGCGGGCGACCGGGTCCGGCTCGAGGTCTTGCAGCGGGCCCATCACCATCGGCAGCTGCGACCAGGGGTCCCCGGCCGGCACCGGCGCGGCCGCGTCGGTCAGGCCGCGGAGGTCGTCGCCGACCACCCGCAGCGCCTGCGCCTGCAGGCGCTCGTCGTCCGCGATGCCGCCATGACGGGCCCCGGCCACGAAGACCCGCCCGGCAGCGGGCGAGGGGTTCGGGTCCGGCGCATCGACCAGCGCCTGCAGCAGTTGCAGGTGCGCCGGCAGCGGCATCACCAGTGCGCCGAGCAGCGCCCTGCGCCAGGCCCCGGCAGCCGGTGCCGGGCCATCGGCATGGCGGCGCCGGTCCAGTTCGTGCAGCAACAGATCCCGCTCGCGCTCCTGCGCCAGTGCGTGCCGCAGCGGGGCGTCGTCGGGCACGATGCCGCCGACGGTGCCGGCCCATCGCGCCAGCGCTTCGAGCTGTCGGCGCCGGAAGGCGCGGGTCGGTTCGCCGGTGCCGGTGGGCAGGTCCAGTGCAAAGACCGGGCGGCGGGCCAGCTGGCCCAGCCGCAGCTGTTCGCGCAGCGTCGACAGCACCGCGGCGCCCAGCGGCTCGTCGGTGCGCAGCAGCAGCGGTGCGGGCTCGCTGCGGGCCAGCACCGCCAGGATGCCGGGCAGCGTGCGTCGGCCGAGGCCGTGCGCCTGCCAGTCGACATCCAGTGCCATGCCGTGCAGCCCGCAGGCGCGCACCAGGGCCAGGGGCACCCCCGTGCCTACCGTGTGGACCCGCACGTCCGTCATGTGTCGGCCCGCGGGTCGGGTGCGCCCTGTACGGCGCACTGCAGTGCGCCCTGCAGTGCGCCGAGGCGGTTGCGCCAGGCCTGCGTGCCCAGTTGCCGGCAGACGCGGGCCACCGCCGCCTCGGCCCCGATCGCGCGCAGCTGCACCAGGGACTCGATGCCCGCGGCCTCGAGCCGGGCGATCACCCGGGGCCCCAGGCCCGGCGTGGACAGCAGGCGCCGGCGTTCCTGCGCTGCGAATGGCATCACGCGGCCCTGCCTCAGAAACGCTTGCTCACGCTCAGGGCGATGACGCGCCCCAGCGGGCTGGCCAGGCTGGGGTCGAAGCCACCGCCACCGTTCGGGCTGGGCGCCAGGTTGACGAACGGCGGGTCGCGGTCGAAGACATTGGTGATGCCCAGCGAGACGACGGTATCGCGAAGGGCGTCGCCACGAAACAGCTCGTCGAGCGCATACGACAGGCGCAGGTCCAGCGTGGTCTGGCTGCGCACGTTCTGGGTCGGCGCGGTGAGGTTGTTCTTGTAGGCGCTGGTGTGGTTGACCACCGCAGCGGCCGTCAGATTGGCCAGCCGCCACTGCGCCGAAGCCCGGGTGCGCAGCCGGATCGGGTTGTAGATGGTATTGAGCTGGCTCACGAACGGGCTGTTGGCGGTGGCGGCGACGTCGTGCCGGGTGAACCAGGTGCCGTTGAGCCCGAGCAGCCAATCGCCCCATTGCGCGTGCGACAGCCGGGTGCGCAGGTCGAAGTCGATGCCGCGCGAGATCGATTGGGCCAGGTTCTTGCTGCGCCCGTCCACATACAGCGTCCAGGTCGCCGGCAGCACGCCGCGCACCAGCGGGTAGGTGGCGGTCAGCTCGGCCACCTGCTGCGGCGTGGGGTTGCGCAGGATCACGCCGGTGCCGGCGAAGCTGGCCTCGCGGTTGAGGATCGACAGGTCGGAGAGGTAGCCCACGATCTGGTTGTCGTAGCTGATGTCGAACCACGACAGGCTGAGCCTGGTGCCGCGGGCTGCCTGCGGCTGCCAGTCGAAGCCGAGGGTGCGGGTCTTGGCCGTCTCTGGCTGCAGGTCGGGATTGGCACCGTTCATGGTCACGCCGACACGCGGCGCGCCCGCCAGCGTGGGGTCGCTGTAGTTCTGCACATACAGGCCGCCGCGGCCCCCGTTGGTGAACGGGCGCACCTGGGTCAGCCCCGGGGCGCGGAACGAGGTGCCGTAGCTGGCGCGCAAGGCCAGCCCTTCGACAGGCTCCCAGCTGAGGCCGAATTTGGGGTTGTCGGTGTCGCCGACGTCGCTGTAGCGGTCGGTGCGGACCGCGGCCACCAGGTCGAGGCGCCGCACGCCGGGCATGGCCCAGCGCCCGCCGACCAGGGGCAGGTAGATCTCGGCAAAGGCCGAGTCGACGCTGCGGCTGAGCGAGGCTTCACCCGGCACCGGCCTGGCCAGGGTTCCCGAGGTCTGTCCGCCGACGGTGCTGACGTCCTGGCGCTCGAGTCCGACGGCGGCGCGCAGCGGCCCCGACGGCAGCTCGGCGATCAGGCCGTCGGCCTTGAGCAGGACGTTGGTGAAGCGCGTGCGGCCCGGCGAGATGGCGATGCTGTTGGAGATGGCATCGAGCGTGGCGGGGTTGTTGGCGCCGGACCCGAAGACGTTGAGCGCCGTCGCCGGATCCGCACTCGCCAGCGCGGCGGTGATGGCGCCCGTATTCAGGCCGCGCAGCGTGCGCGAGACATCGAAGTTGTCGCCGTGGGTGGCCAGCGCGCCGAGTTTCCAGTGCCGCCCCAGCGCGACATCGCCGCCCAGCGTCACCTGCCAGGTCTCGGAATGTCCGGCGGCGGTATTCACCGGCAGGTCGTTGGCGAATGAATGGGCCACCGTCACCGAGGTTCCGGCCGGTGCGCCGGGCGGGCGCACGTAGAACGGATTGGTCGACGGCACCGTGAGGTTGGACTCCAGGTAGCCCGGCTGGAAGCGGTAGTCGCGGCGCGTGGCGAAGCCGTCCGCGAAGAGCTCGAAGCCGGGCGCGACGGCATGGTTGAGCGTGAAGGCAAAGCTGTTGCGCTCCTGCCGCGGGATCAGGTCCTGCACCTTCAGGTTGTCGCACCGGTTGGCGGCACCCGGCAGCAGGCGGTCTGCCGTGGCCGGCGTGACGCCGCCTGTGGGGATGGGATAGCGCACATTGGCGACGATGACGGTGCCGGGCGCGCACTGCGTGGACCGGAAGTCGCCACCGTCGGGGCGCAGGTCGGCCTTGAAGAAGTCGCGGTCGCGGCCGTTGAGGGCGCTGCGGTAGGTGTGCTCGAGCGTGAAGGTGGCCTGACCGCCCTTCCAGCGCGTGCCCCACAGCGCGCCCACCTGGCGTTCGTCGTAGCCGTCGGCCACGCCGTAGCGCAGCAGGCCCTCCGCGCCGACTTCCTTGCGCATGATCAGGTTGACCACGCCCGCGATCGCGTCGGAGCCGTAGATCGCCGAGGCACCATCGGCCACCACGTCGACCCGTTCGAGCGCCAGCGACGGGATCACCGACGGGTCCACGGTGATGCCCACCGTGCCTTGTCCGACGACGCGGTGGCCGTTGAGCAGCGTCAGCGTTGCATAGGGCCCGATGCCGCGCAGGTTGATGCCCGACGCGTAGGTGATGTTGGCCGACCCGCCGGACTGGCCGCGCGACGTCTCCGACACCCCGAGGTTGAAGATCTGCGGCACCTCCTGCAGGATCTGCGCCGTATTGACCGCGCCGGAGGCTTCGATCGACGCGCGGGTCACGGTCGTCACCGGGGCGCCCACCGGCGCCACGCCGCGGATGCGGCTGCCCGTGACGGTGATCTCCTGCGACGCCTGCGCGGCCTTGTCGCCTTCGGTGGCCTGGGCCCGGGCCGCCGTCGGTGCCAGGGTGGCGACGATCGCCGCCAGGCAGACGGGGCGAAGGGGTATGCGGTGGCGTGCGTGTCCGAATTTCATGACTTGTCTCCTTGTGTGCCGTGTGGCTCGTGGGGTGCCCGCCGTGCATGGATCCGGTCTTGCCGCGCCCGGTCCGCCGTGCACGTCGGCGGACCGGGCCTGTCCCTGGTGTCAGTTCATGTCGTGCCGGGTTGCCCGATGACGCCGTCAGCGGCCAGTTCACGCAGGCGCGCTTCATCCAGCTGCAACAGCTCGCCGAGGATCGAGGCGGTGTGCTGGCCGAGCGTCGGCGCCGGGCGGTCGAATCCCGTGTGCGAGCCGCTCATGCGGATCGGCAGCCCCCCCACGACGACATCGCCGACAGCGCCGAAGCGCGGGTGTTCCAGCACCACGGTCTCGCCACGGGCCAGGGTTCGGGGGTCGCGCACGGCCTCGCCGGGGTCGCGCACCCGCCCCGACGGCACACCGGCGCGGTCGAGGCGGCGCACCACCTCGTCGGTGGGCAGGGTCGCCACCCAGGCCGCCACCGCATCGTGCAGATCGCCGCTGTGGCGGACGCGGCCGTTGCGGTCGCCGAAGCGCGCATCCACCTTGAGCTCGCCGCGCTCCATCGCATCGAAGAGCAGCCCCGCCTGCACGTCCGTCGGGGCGCAGATCGCCACATGCCCGTCACGAGCCCTGAAGACGCCGAACGGGGCCAGACGCGGCATCGCGTTGCCGGTGCGCGTCTGCTGGCCCATGCGCCGCATGACCTCGAACGGTTCGGCGGCGACCATGGCGGTCAGCGCCCCCAGCAGCGACACGTCGACATGCTGGCCCTGACCCGTCTGCCTGGCCTGCATCAGCGCCGCCAGCGTGCCGATCACGGCATACAGCGGCGCGCTCAGGTCGCCGAAGGGCACGCCCACCCGCAGCGGCTCATCGTCGGCTTCGCCGGAGGTCATCATCAGGCCCGACAGCGCCTGCACGACCGTGTCCATGGCCTTGCGCTGCCCGCTGAGCTGGTCGGCACCGAAGCCGCTGATCGACGTATAGACGATGCGCGGATTGCGCGCGGACACGGCGCCGTAGCCCACGCCGAGGCGGTCGGTCGTTCCGGCGCTGTAGTTCTCGACCACGACATCGGCGGTTTCGGCCAGCGCCAGGAACAGGTCGCGCCCGCGCGGATGCTTGAGGTCGATCGTCATCGACTCCTTGTTGCGGCCGCGCTCGAGGATGGCCAGCGACATGTCGTCGTCGCGCCGGCGGGCCATGCCGACGCCGTCGCGTCCGACGAAGGGCGCATTGCCGCGCGCGGTGTCGGGGCTGCGCGGGTTCTCGATCTTGATCACGCGGGCACCCAGCCCGCCCAGCACCAGGGTGGCGTAGGGCCCGGCCAGCGCCGTCGTCAGGTCGAGCACGCGCACGCCTTCGAGCGGCCGGGGTCGCGGATCGGGTGCCGGCTTCAAGACCGCTCCTGGCTGCGGCCCGGGGGCCGACCGGCACGACAGCTGACGCGACGGCATCGATGGCGATGCGCTGCGCGCCACGACGACTCCCGTACCCGGTGGGTGGGCTGATCCGGCATCCTCGTCTCCCGGGCCCGCTGTTCGAGGACCGCTGGAGTCAGGTTATCGTCGGCCCGATCGATTGGAAACGGCTCGAAATCTGAAGCTATCGTTAAACAGAACTGAAGAATGATCAGTGTTTCGGACCTCGAGTTTTTCGTCCGCGTCGTCGCTGCCGGCAGCCTGTCGGCGCTGGCCCGCGAACTGGGCGTCACGCCCCCTGCGGTGAGCACGAGACTGGCGCGGCTGGAGGCTCGTCTCGGGGCGCGGCTGCTGACGCGGACCACGCGCTCGCTCAAGCTCACGCACGAGGGCCAGCTCTATCTGGCCGAAGGCACCGAGCTGCTGGCGGCACTGCAGGGCCTGGAGGAAAGGGTCTCCGGCACGTCGCAGGGCCCGCGCGGGCTGTTGCGGGTGAATGCGACGATGGGCTTCGGCCGGCGCTTCGTCGCGCCCGCCGTGTCTGCGTTCTGCGAGCAGTACCCGAGCGTGCAGGTGCACCTCGAACTCACGGACCGCCTGTTGAGCCTGACCGACAGCCAGATCGACGTCGGCATCCGCTTTGGCAAGGTACCCGACTCGCGCATGGTCGCCAAGCGCATCGCCAACAACCGGCGCTTCCTGGCGGCGTCGCCGGGCTACCTCGCGCGCTGCGGCGTGCCGATGGTCCCGGAGGATCTGGTCCGCCATGCCTGCCTGGTGGTGCGTTCGAACGAGCTGGCCTACGGAACCTGGCAGCTGGCGCGCAACGGCAAGGTCAAGCATGTCCGCGTCGGGGGCTTGGCGAGCACGAACGACGGCGAGACCGCGCTGGCGTGGGCGCTGGACGGTCGTGGCGTGGTGCTGGCCACCGAATGGAATACCGCCGAGCACATCGCCGCCGGTGCGCTGACGGTGCTGCTGGAGGACTGGTCGCCGGTGCCGGCCGATGTCTATGTGGTCTACCTGCGGCAGAAGAACCTGTCCCGCAGGATCAAGGTCTTCGTCGAGTTCCTGCAGCAGTGGTTTGCGGCCAGGCGCCCGCTGCCGCGCTGACCGGCCGCTGCCGTCTCTGCCGGCTGCCGCGGGGCGGCAGCCGGTCCGCCGGTCAGTCGGCCCGCGTGCTCTCGACGATCCAGCCTGCGTAGGCCGGATCGGCGGCTGCCACCGGCCAGGCGTGCAGGGCCGGCAGTTCGTAGGGGTGAAGCTCGCGCAGCGCGTCGAGCAGCGGCTGCACGCGATCGGCCGCGGTCTTGAAGAGCAGGCGGAATTCGGCGTCTTCCTGCACCGCGCCCTGCCAGCGGTAGATGCTGTCGATGGCGCCGATCTGCACGCAGGCGGCGAGACGGCGGTCGACCATGGCGCGTGCCAGGCGGCGGGCGTCGTCGGCGCTGCCGACGGTGGTGACGACGAGCCAGGGCAGATTCATGGCGGCCATCATGCCGGCATCCCGGCCATGCACTGCGGAGGCTCACGCGGGCGCCGACTTGGCATACGCTGGCGTCCGTGACGCAACGCCCGATCCTGCACATCCGCCTGCTGGTCCTGCTGCTCGCCGTCGTGCTGCTGGCGATCGGCGTCGTCGTCGAGCGGCTCAACGACGAGCGCCATGCGCTGGCCGTGCGCGCCGAGGTGCAGAACCGCCTCGTCGAGACGCGTGATCGGCTGAATGCGCACCTGGTCAGCGACCTGCAGCTGGTGCGCGGCCTGGTCAGCGTCATCAACCTCGACCCGGCGCTCGACCAGGTGCGCTTCGAGCGCGCCGCGCGGCCGCTGCTCGACGATCGCACGCACCTGCGCAACATCGCCGCGGCGCCCGACATGGTGATCCGACTGATGGTGCCGCTGCAGGGCAACGAGCGCGCCATCGGGCTGGACTACCGCCGCACGCCCGCGCAGGCCGAGGCGGCCGAGCGCGCGCGCAGCACGCGCCAGGTGGTGCTCGCCGGCCCCTTGCCGCTGGTGCAGGGCGGCACCGGGCTCATCGCCAGGCTGCCGGTCTTCGTGGCCGACGCCGGTGGCGAGCGCTTCTGGGGCCTGGTCAGCGCGGTGATCGACAGCGACCGCCTGTTCCGCACCACCGGTCTGCTGGACCCCGCGCTGCCGATCGAGATCGCTGTGCGCGGTGAAGACGCCAAGGGCGCGGCGGGGCCGGTCTTCATCGGCCGCGCGGCGCTCTTCGACCAGCAGCCGGTGCTGGCCGAGGTGGCGCTGCCGCAGGGCGCCTGGCAGCTGGCGGCGCAACCGCGCGGCGGCTGGCCCCGCCATGCCGACAACCTGTGGCTGCTGCGCGCGGGCTACGCGGCGCTGGCGCTGCTGGTGATGGGGGCCTTCGTGCTGCTGGCGCGTGCGCTGCAGACGGCCAGCCAGGCGCGCGAGCGTGCCGAGGCCGCGCAGCGCGAGGTGGTGGCCGTGCTCGAGGGCGCGCCCGACGCGATGCTGCTGCTCGACGAGCAGGGGCGCATCGAATTCGGCAACCCGCAGGCCGAGCGCCTGTTCGGCTGGCCGCGCGCCCGGCTCGTCGGGCAAGGTCTCGATCGCCTGGTGCCGCAGCATGGCCTGCACGACCTCGTCGCCGCCGCATCGACGCCGCGTGACCGGCCGCTGGAGCTGCGCGGCCGCCGCATGGACGACAGCGGGTTTCCGCTCGAGCTGAGCCTGAGCCCGCTGCGCATCGACGAGCGGCCGCGGGTGGCGGCGGCGCTGCGCGATGTCAGCGCGCGCAAGGCGATCGAAGCCGAGCTCGAGCGCCACCGGCACCAGCTCGAGGCCCAGGTCGAACAACGCACGGCGCAGCTGGCGGCGGCCAAGGAGGCGGCCGAGTCCGCCAGCGTCGCCAAGACGCTGTTCCTGGCCAACATGTCGCACGAGATCCGCACGCCGCTGAATGCCATCACCGGCATGGCCTACCTGATCCGCCATGCCGGTGTCAGCGCCGACCAGGCACGCCGGCTGGATACGCTGGAAGCCTCGTCACGCCACCTGCTGCAGGTCATCAATGCCATCCTCGACCTGTCGAAGATCGAGAGCGGCCGGCTGGAGCTGGCGCATGCGCCGGTCGACCCGCAGGCGCTGGTCGACGAGGTCGGCTCGATGCTGAGCGACACCGTGCAGGCGCGCGGCCTGCGCTGGGTCAGCGATGTGCAGGTGGCGCCGCAGCCGCTGCTGGGCGACGCCACGCGGCTGCAGCAGGCGCTGCTGAACTATGCCGCCAATGCGGTGCGCTTCACCAGCTGCGGGCAGGTGGTGGTGCGCGTGCGCACGGCGGCCGAGACGGCGTCGCGGCTGTGCCTGCAGGTGGAGGTCGAGGACACCGGCATCGGCATCGACGCGCAGACGCTGGCGCGCCTGTTCAGCGCCTTCGAGCAGGCCGACAACAGTGCCACGCGCGCGCATGGCGGCACCGGCCTGGGGCTGGTGATCACGCGCAAGCTGGCGCAGTTGATGGGTGGCGAAGCCGGGGCCGACAGCCGCCCCGGCGAGGGCAGCCGCTTCTGGTTTACGGCCTGGGTCGACAAGGGCTTGCCGGGCACCGACTGCCTGCCGCCGCCGGCCGCCGACGCCGCCCCGGGCGCCTGCCGCGTGCTGCTGGTCGAGGACGACCCGGTCAACCGCATGATCGCCGGCTTCCTGCTCGAGGACCTGGGCCACCGGATCGATCTGGCCGAGGACGGGGTGCAGGCGGTGGCGATGGCCGAGTCCACCGTCTACGACCTGGTCCTGATGGACATGCAGATGCCGCGCATGGACGGGCTGGAAGCCACGCGCCGCATCCGCGCGCTGCCGCCGCACCGGCACACGCCCATCGTCGCCATCACCGCCAATGCCTTCGACCAGGACCGCCAGGCCTGCCTGGATGCCGGCATGGACGATTTCGTGCCCAAGCCGATCGCGCCGGAGCGGCTGCGCGAGGTGGTGACGCGCTGCCTGCGCGCGAAGCGCTGACGCGCGTCAGGCGCCGAAGGCGAAATCCTTGCCCGGCGCAGCGGCGAACAGCGCCCGCGTGTAGTCGTGCCGGGGTGCGC